>Ga0114977_10000130_pt1 | contig 48008 bp, 39 predicted proteins | sample S_130805_MF_Meta_FD_87026 | JGI IMG/M metagenome (GOLD analysis project Ga0114977, IMG submission 87026) | Freshwater microbial communities from Lake Simoncouche, Canada to study carbon cycling - S_130805_MF_MetaG | ecosystem: Environmental > Aquatic > Freshwater > Lake | place: Lake...
GGGTCAGCTTGTGGCGGCGCTGCGCCGGGTCTGCCGCCCGCATCCTGTCCGCCATATGCGGGGCAAGCGCGGGAACGGGCCGGCGATGGTCCGGCACGGATTCGGTCCGCGCGGCGGCGGCCTGATCGGCATCGATCAGGCCCGCGCCCATCGCCCGGTCCAGCACGCGGCTGCGGGCCGCTTCGGCGCGGTCCGGGTGCCGGTCCGGGCGGCGGGCTTCGGGGGATTGCGGAATGGCCACCAGCAGGGCCACTTCCGCCGGCGTCAGACGGCGCGGTTCCTTGCCGAAATAGGCCAGCGTCGCCGACCGCACCCCTTCAAGATTGCCCCCGAACGGTGCCAGGCTCAGATAAAGTCCAACGATTTGCTGTTTCGACAGACGGCGTTCCAGCGCAAGGGCCACGCGCATCTGACGCAACTTGCCGGAAACCTGCCCAGTTCCGCTTTCTTCCAGCAGGCGCGCTACCTGCATGGTCAGAGTGGAGCCGCCCGATACCACCCGTCCGTTCCAGGCCGCCTGCACCGCGGCCCGCAGCAGGGACCGCAGGTCGACACCGGCATGCGACAGATAGCGACGGTCTTCATAGGCAATCAACATGGCAAGGTAGGCCGGATCGACGGCCCCCGGATCGACAGCCAGCCGCCAGCGGCCGTCTTCCACCTGAAAGGCGCGCAGCAGCACACCGTTGCGATCCAGCACTTCGACCGAACTGTCCAGAACCAGCGGGGGCAACACGGTTGCCTCCACCCAGCGATCACCCGCGTCCCGCACCACGGCGGTCAACCACAGGCAGGCCGCCAGCGCAAAAAGCCAGCGCGCGCGCGTCACTCGGTCACGGCCACCACGCCCGCGTCGGTACGCGCGCGGAAATCGGGGCGATACATGTCTTCGACTGTGGCCGCCGGGTGGTGGAAAGTACCGGGCGAGACGGCGCGCACAATATAGCCCAACCGGAACGGCGCGGCATCGGACCGGTCTATGGCGGTCAGGAACCGGTCCTGCCGGAATTCCGAATGGGCCACGTTCGCCTCCAGCCCCAGCGCATCCAGTCCAGCCAGGTCACCGCCCCGGATCAGGTTCGGGTTGTCGATCTCGAACCCGGCAGGCAGCGGGTCGCTGATCATCAGCCGCGCCCCGCCAGCGGCAAAGGGCGTTACCTCCAGCACCGCGACCAGACGGGTGCCGACCGGAACGCTGGCGACCGTTGCAGGCAGACCGTCCAGCGTGAAATAGCTGCGGGTGATGGCATAGCCGTTGCCGCCCGCAGGCTCCGGCTCTGCCGGAATGCCAAAGCTGGTGACGGTCAGCGTCACCTCCTGCGTGCCGGTATTGGCAACGGCAATGGGGGCCGACGCCGCGCTTTCCAGAACGCGGACCAGTGGTCCGTCCACTGGCGCGCCGTTCAGCGTGATCCCGTCTGCACCCGACGCCGCGATCAGCGCATGGGCCGCCAGCAGCGCCCATGTCGCCTCCTGCGTCGACAGGGTTCCGCTGCGCGCCGCAAGACGGGTGGCCAGCGCCTCGCGGTCAACCACCTGGGTGCCCGCCTCAGCCGACAGGGCCAGCAGGGCAGCGGCATCGCGGAAATCGGTACCGAAATCGGCACGGAAGATCTGCGCGGTCTCGGTCGTCGGCCGCCCGTCCATCAGCGCCGCCGCGCGGGCAAACATCGCATCTGCCCGCGTCTGGTCGCCATAGCTGGCCAAAGCCGCCCCCAGCTGCGCCGCCGCCGTCGGTGTGGTGAAGGCATCGCCTTTCACATCGGCATAGTAGCGCAGATCGCCTATGGCCGCCGCACCTTCACGCGCCAGAACCATCAGCTGATAGGCCAGCGCCTCGCCGCCCGTGTCGAAATCGGGGGCGTAGTTGACCTGGTTGCGCAGGTTGTCCAGCGCCGCGCGGAACGCGATATCGGGCACCTGCACGCCCTGGGCGCGGGCGCGCGACAGGAAATCGGTGACAAAGGCGTCCAGCCATGGCTCGCCAGCGCCTGGCCCCCACAGGCCGAAACCACCCTGCGCCGACTGGTTTGTCAGAATTTCGTCCACCGCCTGATCGATCCGAAGGCGGATATTCTGCGCGCCGTCCAGCTGCATAACCTGCGCCACCTCATCGAAGTACAAGAGTGGCAGCGCCTGTGATGTCACCTGTTCCGTACAGCCGAAGGGATAGCGGTCCAGCGCCGCCAGCAGCCCCGGCGCGTTCAGGCGCGCGACAGGCCCGATGGCCAGTGTCGCCAGACCGGTTCCAGGAACCAGACCGGCAAAGGCGTTGCTGTCGAAGGTGAAACTTTCGCCCGGGGCCAGCGTGAAACGGCTGGTGCGGGCAATCTCGGGATCATTGGTCTGCACCCGCAGGGCAAGTGTCTTGGTCAACTGCCGCCCGTCCGGCGTGGTCAGCGCGACATTGATCGTCTGATCGCCCTCCTGCCCCGCCGTCAGCGGAATGGAAAACACCGCCTTGGCCTTTTCGCCCAGATCGAACCCGGACGGCACCGCGCCAAGGGTCAAGCCGGCAGAGGACACGTCCAGCCCCATGCGGCCCGATGGGCCGGTGGCGTGGACCACTTCCAGCAGCAGGCGGCTTTCGTCGCCCGGCGACAGGAAGCGCGGCAGGCTGGCGGAGACGACCACGGGGTCGCGGACCAGCACATCGGCCTGAGCCTGTCCCACACCGGTTTTCGACCAGGCCACGGCCATGACGCGGACCGTTCCGTTGAAGGACGGCAAATCAAAGCCGGCCCGGGCCATGCCATCTGCACCAACCGTCACCGGACCGGTGAAGAAGGCGACCAGATCTTCTGTCGGGGGCGGGGCCAGCAATCTTGCCTGTGCGCCCGCATCCCCGCCGGATCGGACCGTGCCTTCGGCGCCGTTCAGCCCGTCGATCAGCCGCCCGTAGATGTCACGGATGCCGACCCCCAGCCTGCGCTGGCCAAAGTAATGCGCTGACGGATCGGGGGATTTGAACGCTGTCAGGTTCAGGATGCCAAGATCGACGGCGGCGATGGTGACATAGGCCTGCTCGCCCGGCTCGACGCCACCCACCTTTACCGCGATGTCCAAAGGGGCACGCGGCGCGGCTTCGGGCGGGACCTGGACCACAGCCTGCAGTTGCCGCCGTCCCGGATCAACGGCAGCATAGGCAAGGCCCATTGCACGGACCGGGTTGCGGCCGGCCGCCACATCCATCGGGCGCAGCGCCGATATGGTGACATAGGCCCCTGCCCCCCACTCTGCCGTTACCGGCAGGTCGATCAGGTTTTCGCCTTCGGTCACCTCCACCGCTTTCATCGAGATCAGCCGGTTGGACAGCACCGACACCAGCGCGGTCCCTGCCGCGCGCGGCACGACGCGCAACTGCGCCGTCTCGCCGGGCCGGTAAGCGGCCTTGTCAAGAGACATCTCCAGCGTGTCGGGCGTGCGCGTCACATCGGCCGCCGCGAACCAGCCCGCGCTGAAGCGGGTGGTCGATGAGGCCGTTCCGCCTGCCGCCTGATCGACGCTCAGCTCATACTCGCCCCAACCAACAGGCAGCGCGATTTCCACAGTCTGCGCCCCCAGCGCCACCTGCCCCCCGCCCACGCGGGACCGGGTGACGACCGGTTCCCAGAACCACTGGCCATACTGCTGATACCATTGATATTGCGTGTCGATCCGGTTCACGGACCATGTCACGTCCATCGGGATCTGTGTTGCGCCCGGACCCACGGCGACCAGCGCGAACCGCGCCTCGGCACCTTCCGGAACAACACCATCGAACAGCGGCTTAATGCCGATCATCGGCGCGGCCGGCTCCAGCGCGCGTATGATCTGGCGCTCCACCGGACGGCCCGACCCTTCGGCGACCCGCACGGTCAGGCGGGCCTCCAGCGGTCGGGCGGGATCAGCCACTTCGGGCAACAGGACCGTGACATCAGCTTGCCCCGCCGCATCCGTGCGCAGGCCCGCGTCAAACGAGCTCATCTGCGGTGAAAACGGCTCATCCCCGCGCCCGAAGACATAGCCGGGAAACCCGGCAAGCCCTTCGGCGGCGCGCAGCAGGACCTCGCCCTCGATGGCAAGGTCAGCCCCCGGTGCCCCGAACAGATAGCGGGCGTCGATGGACAGGGCCGGGGCATCGCCCAGACGGATCGGAGTTTCGGCCAAATTCAGGTCGAAATCGATGCGTTCCGGCAGGAAATCCTCGACCAGAAACGTCTTTGCGGCCAATGGCGCGGCCTCGACATCGGCCAGCACTTCAAGACGCCAGACGCCGCGCGGGGCTGTCCCCGCCACTGGCAGCGCAAAGACATGCCCGCCCGCGCCCAAGTCGGGACCAAGCTGGCGCGTGTATTCCACGCCATCCGGCCGCTTCAGGATGGCGGTCAGCGGCAGCCCCTCGATGGCGGCGGCGGTGCTGTCGCGGGTCAGGGCGGTGGCGAAGACCGTCTCGCCCGCCCGGTAGGCACCGCGATCGGTGGTCAGAAAGACATCAACCGGCGGAGAGGCCTCGCGCCCTTCGACGCCCCGGTCGGACAGATCGAACTCAGGGTCGGTCAGGGACAGGAAGGCAATGTCGCTGTCGCCGTCCTTCACCGCTACAAGGGCGGGGGCCGCCCCGCCTGTGCCGCGCGCCAGACCGGCGTCAAAGCGGGCGTAGCCGCTGGCATCCGTGGTCGCAGAGCCAAGAACCGCGTTTGCGCGGCTGACAAGATCGACGGTCACACCTGCCTTCGGGCCGGTTGTGGCAAGGCTGCGCACGAAGACATGCAGCCCGTCGACAGCGGACATCGTGGTGATGCCAAGGTCTGAAATCACGAACCATTGCCAGGCAGGTGGCACAACATAGGGGTCGGTCCCGGGAGCCACGGCGCGCAGCGCGTAAATGCCGGCGGGAAGACCGGCCACCGCCTTGTCCACCGGCAGGCGGGTGGTCACGTCGCGGTTCACCTCCATCGCCACTTCGGCAGTGCCGCGCCACAGTTCGGCCCCCACATTGCTGGCAAAGCTGTCTTCGGACCACGGCCCCATCGGTTTGGAAAAGTAATTGTCCTGGATCGCCCGCAATATATTGCGGTCAGACACCGCATAAAGGCGCAGGTCCAGCGTTTCGGTGTTGACCGACTCGACCGGGATAAAGGCCCCCCCTGCACGAGGCAGAACATAGGTGCGCCCTGGAAAGCGTGCGGATGGCTTCCGGTCGCGGATGTATTGGGTGATCGTGGTGGATTTGGCCAGGGTCTGGCCGTTCGCCGCCGGCAGGCCTTCGCGGAAGGTCACGGCATAGCGCGCGCCGTGCTGCACCCCTTCCACGCAAAGCTGCCGCCAGCCGCCGGGCGTAACGGTAAGGCCGGGCTCGGTCAGCTGCACGAAAGGCGTGTAGTCGATGCCCTTGTCTGCAAGGTCTTCCGAAAAATTCACGCAGATCCGGGGCTGGGCGCTGTCACTTTGCACCTCGGACTCCAGAACGCGGAAGCCGTACTTGCCAAACGCATCGTCCAGCGCAAGCGCCGTGTCGTCACGCGGTTGCAGCGATTGGGCAAGCCGCAGCGCCTGCACGGTATCGCGCCCCCGGTCCACGCTCTCCAGCGCCTGACCCAGCACGGCCAGCGCGGTATGGCGCAAGGCCGGGGAGTCTGCCCGCAGATAGGCATTGGTTGCCGCTGCAACGGCCCGGTCGCGGTAGGTCCGCTGGAATTGCCCATCAGGCTGGCCTGCGTCCAGCAGAAGGCGCGCATAGTCGACCCAGCCCTCGGGCGAATCGGTGATGTTCAGCGCCGATCCGACAAAGTTGCTTGCCGCTTCGGGATCACCATTCGCTTCGGCATCGGCGGCAGACTGCAACAGCTCATCCACTGTCCAGCTGCCGGTGATGTGCTGGTTGCCAAGACCCCCGGCCTGAAGACGGGCCTGATCGATGTCGTAATCGGTCAGGAAATCCAGTTCGGCCCGCCGAAGACCTGCCGCTGCCAGAGCCTTTGTCTCTGCCAGGGCGACAAGGCCGGAATAGGCACCGGCGAAAGGAACGGCTGCGCCGGTGCCGGCCTTGGGAAAGCAGGAGCCGTTGCGGGAATTGAAGGTGAAAGCGGTACAGCGCCTGTCGGCCAGACAGGCGCGCTCACAGGCGTCGAGGGTCGTATCGAAGATCGATGCCAGATCGCCGCCCGGCAGATCAAGGTTCTCGCTCAGGATAAAGCGACGCTCCGGTATCGGGGATTGCTGGGCCGCGGCGGGGCCGCCGATCAGCGGAAGGGATGCCAGAAGCGCAGTCGCAATCAGGGTCCGGGCCAGGGCACGCATCAGTCTTACTCCCGCTGTGGAACACTGCGGATTCTCGCATGCCCTGCGCACCGCTTCAAGCCAAAGCACCGGGGTCCGCAGTCCTGTTAAACGGCGATTTACGATGTTGCGTCAGTTTTGTCTGCGGGGGCACGTGCCAGAAGGCACGGGGACAGGGCAGAGCGTGGAATGGACATCGCAGAGCGGCTTGCAAAAGAACGCCGGGGCCGGCTTGCGGCAGAACGGCTTCTGGAACAGAAACAGCGTGAACTCTTCGCCGCCAATGAAAAACTGGCGCTTCATGCCCGGTCCCTGTCGGACCAGATTGTCGAGCAAAGGCAGGCCGTCCGGTCGGCCCTGTCTGAAGCCGAAGCCCTGAAAGGCCAGAACAGCCGCTTTCTGAGCGACCTGGAGAATGCGCATACAGCGGCGGTCATGGCCGAACGGCGGCTGTGGGATTCGATCAACACGATCCGCGACGGCTTTGCAGTGTTCGATCCGGCGCAGCGGCTGGTCGCTGCCAACCGGGCTTACCTTGCCGCCTTCGACGGTCTGGCTGTTGCCCCGGGGCTTGGCTATGACAGCATCGTGCGCTGGGCGGCAGAGCAGGCCATTGTCGACACGGGCGAGCTGTCGGTGGATGCCTGGGTCGACGCCATGATGGCGCGCTGGGACAGTGATCCCATCGAACCGATCGTTCTGAAATTCTCGAACAACACCTGGGTACGCATGGTGGACCGCCGTGCGCGGGATGGCGACATGGTGACGCTTGCCGTCGACATCACCGAACAGATGCGCATCTGGGCCGCGATCGAAGCCATTCCCGATGGTTTTGTCCTGTTCGACAAGGATGACCGCCTGCTGACCTGCAACCAGCGTTACCGCGACATCTATCCCGAAACAGCGCCGGCCATGGTGCCCGGTGCCAGGTTCGAGGATATCCTGCGCTTTGGCCTGGACCACGGCCAGCATGCCGATGCGGTGGGGCGCGAAGACGCCTGGCTGGCCGAGCGTCTTGCGCAGCACCGGCAATCTGATGGCGTGCACGAGCAGCAGCTGCGGGACGGGCGCTGGCTGCGCGTCCATGATCACCGGACGCCGGACGGCGGGCGCGTCGGCCTGCGCGTTGACATTTCCTGGGCCAAGGAACAGCAGGCCGCGCTGGAAGCGGCCCGGCAGGCGGCAGAGGCCGCGAACCGCACCAAGTCGGCCTTTCTTGCCAATATGAGCCACGAAATCCGCACCCCGATGAACGGGGTGGTGGGTATGGCCGATCTGCTGTGCGACACCGCCCTGTCAGACGAGCAGCGTCTGTTTGCCGACACCATTCGGTCCTCGGGCGAGGCGCTGCTTGTCATCATCAACGACATCCTTGATTACTCCAAGATCGAGGCCGAACGTCTGACCCTGCAGCCCGAACCTTTTGACCTGGAGCGGACGATCCACGAGGTCGCCATGCTGCTTCAACCCCGGGCCCGCGCCAAGGGCATCAGCCTGATGATCGATTTCGACCTGTTCCTGCCGACGCGCTATATCGGCGATCCGGGCCGGCTGCGGCAGGTGTTGACCAATCTGATCGGCAATGCGGTGAAATTCACCGATTCGGGCCATGTGCTTGTCCGGGTCGTGGGTCTGGAAACAGACCCGGGCCAGCAGCAGCTGCATGTCACGGTGGAAGATACCGGCATCGGCATAGCGGCCGAGCATCTGGACCACATCTTTGATGAGTTTAATCAGGTCGAGGCCGAACCCAACCGCAAGTTCGAGGGAACCGGGCTGGGGCTGGCGATCACGCAGCGGCTGGTCGAACGGATGGGCGGCATCGTCTGGGTGGACAGCGAGTTGGGCAAGGGCTCCTGTTTCGGGTTCCGGGTGAACCTTCCGGTGGCCGAAGCCGTCGGCGTGCCTCTGGCGCAAATCCGGCTGCGCCGGGCACTTGTCGTGGACGGGCAGTTCATCAACCGGACCATCATGGAACGGCAACTGGCCGCCTGTGGAATCGCGGTGGTGCAATGCCGGTCCGCGCCGGATGCGCTGACCATCCTGCAGAAGGACAGCGGGATCGACCTGCTGGTGGCGGACCACGATCTGCCAGAGATGGACGGGCTGGATCTGGCCCGGAATGCGCGGCAGGCGGGATTTGACCTGCCCATCGTGCTTTTGTCCTCAAATCCGGCCGAGGTGCGCGCCCTGCCAGACGCTGACATTCTGGCAGCCGTTCTGCAGAAACCCGTTCTGCGGTCCGAGCTGTACCGCCGTCTTCAGGGCCTGTCCGGACCCGCCGCCCCGACGGCAGAACCGATCCCGCCCCCCCCTGCTGAAGGACGCCTGATGCGCGTACTGGCCGCCGAGGACAACAGGACCAACCAGCTGGTCTTCCGGAAGATGACAAAGGACCTGTCCATCGACCTTGTCTTCGCCAACAACGGGCGCGAGGCGGTGGATCTGTTCGAGTCCTGGCATCCGGACCTGGTCCTGATGGATGTCTCGATGCCCGAGATGGACGGGCGTGACGCAACCAGGGCGATCCGCGCGCTGGAATCGCATCTTGGCGGCCATGTTCCCATCGTGGCACTGACGGCCCATGCGATGGAGGGGGATGAAACGGGCATCCTGGCGTCAGGCATGGACCGTTTTCTGACAAAGCCCCTGCGCAAATCGGCGATCACGGACGTGATCCTTGCCTTTTGCCCGCCGGACGCCCGGTCGGCTGCCACCCCCCTGATGCTGGAAGCCGGATAGGCCCTTCAGGCAGCAGGACGCAGGAAGACCCGGCGATCACCGTCACTCAGCTGCGGCTGAAATCGGTAACCGCCTGCGTCAAAGTCCTGAATAGCCGCCGGATCGGTCAGGCGGTTTTCGGCGATGAACCGGGCCATCGCCCCCCGCGCCTGCTTGGCGAAGAAGCTGACGATCCTTGCATCCCCTGCCTTGTCTTCCAGAAAGACCGGCGTGATCACCCGCAGCTTCAGCGCACTTTTGTCCACCGCACCGAAGTATTCCTGTGACGCGCAGTTCACCAGCGTTTCGGTGCCCAGGGTTTCCGCCTGGGCGTTCAGCGCCCGGGACAGGCGCTTGCCCCAGTAGCCGTAAAGATCGGCGGCCTTGGCAGTGGCCAGCTTGCTGCCCATTTCAAGCCGATAGGGCTGGATGGCATCCAGCGGGCGCAGCAGGCCGTAAAGACCCGACAGGATTCGCAGCCGGTCCTGCGCCCAGCGCAGGGCGTCTTCGGACAGCGTCTTCGCCTCCAGCCCGATATAGGTATCGCCTGCAAACATCAGGGCCGCCGGGTGCAGCTGATCCGGCTGCGGAACGGCTGCGAAGGACGTGAACCGGTCACGGTTCAGGACGGCCAGCGGCTCTGAAATGGCCATCAGGCCGCGCAGGTCGGCCACAGACAGGCGGCGGGCCACGCGGGCAAGGCGTGCCGCATCGGCGGCGAAGGCCGGCTCGGTGGGCGTCATCGCCCCCGGCAAAGTCACGGTGCCAGGGTCCAGCCGTTTGGCGGGTGAGATCACAGTCAGCATCTGGTCTTCCTTTGATGCCCTACATAAGCGGGACGACGTGAAGGTCCAGCCTCAGCCGTCACGAAGCACTGCCAGAAAGGCCGGGCCGAAGCGGTCCAGCTTCTGCGGACCAAGCGATGCCACCCGGTCCAGTTCGGACAGGGTCGAAGGCTGCGCCTCGGCGATGCGCCGCAACTCGGCCGGGCTGCAGCTCATCGGTTTGCCAGTGCCATCCTCACCGCGCACCAGCCGCAACTGGGTTTCGGCCAGCCGGTCGAACAGACCGCCGGCAGGCCGCCCGGCCAGACGCATCCGTTGCGGATGCAAGGCAACAGGGCCTGCGCCTGTGATCACCTCCAGAAAAGCTGCACCGAAACTTTCCAGCTTTTTCGCCCCGACGCCAGTGATCTGGGCCATGTCGTCCAGGGTGGCGGGACGCCGTTCGGCCATCTCGATCAGGGTCCGGTCCGGAAACACGATATAGGCGGGCACGCCCGCCGCTTCGGCCAGCGCCCGGCGCTTTGCCTTCAGGGCTGACAGAAGTGGCGCATCCTCGTCCGCGACAAGCGACCGCACGGCGGGCTTTGGTCCGGCTGACTGCACGGTGTCGCGCCGCAGCGTGATGCCGGCCTCGCCGCGCAGGATCGGCCGTGCAGCTTCGGTCATGCGCAGCGCGCCGTGCCGGTCCGCATCGGGACGGACCAGATCGCGGCCCATCATCTGGCGGAAAACGGCACCCCAGGCCGGTTTCGACAGATCGCGTCCGACAGCGAAAGTGGGCAGCCGGTCGTGACCGCGTTCCCGCACTTTCGGGGTCGCGGTGCCAGTCAGGATATCGATCAGATGCCCGGCACCGAACCATTCGCCGGTGCGCAGCATCGCGGACAGGGCCTTGCGCACCGCTTCGGTGGCGTCGAACAGGGCCGCGGGGCTGTCGCACAGGTCGCAATTGCCGCAGGGCGGCGACGGTTCGCCGAAATACCCCAGCAGCACCTGGCGGCGGCAGGCGGTGGCCTCGGCCAATCCCAGCAGCGCGTTGAGGCGCGCATGATCCGCCTCGCGGCGGTCGGCGGGGGCCGGGCTTTCATCGATCTGGCTCCGCCGCAGGCGGATGTCATCGGGGCCGTACAGGGTCAGCGTATCGGCGGGCGCGCCATCGCGCCCGGCGCGGCCGATTTCCTGATAATAGCCTTCGATGGATTTCGGCAGGTCGGCATGGGCGACCCAGCGGATGTCCGGCTTGTCGATGCCCATTCCAAAGGCAATCGTCGCCACCACGATCAGGCCGTCTTCCTGCTGAAAGCGCACTTCCACCCGCCGGCGGTCCTCTGCCTCCATCCCGCCGTGATAGAAACAGGCCGAATGACCCGACTCGCGCAGCGCCTGCGACAGGGTTTCCGTCTTGGCGCGGGTGGCCGAATAGACGATGCCCGATTGCCCTTTGCGGGCAGCGGCAAAGGCCAGGATCTGCTGGCGGGGCGTCTCTTTGACCTGAAAGGCCAGACGCAGGTTGGGCCTGTCGAACCCGCGCAGAAAGGTGGCGGGGGCGATGCCATCGAACAGGCGCGTCACGATTTCGGCCCGGGTTTCCTCGTCCGCCGTGGCGGTAAAGGCGGCAAGCGGCACATTCAGCGCGCGGCGCAACGCGCCGATCCGCAGATAGTCGGGGCGAAAGTCGTGGCCCCACTGGCTGACGCAATGCGCCTCGTCCACGGCAATCAGCCGGGTGCCAACGCGACGCAGCATCTGCACGGTTGCGGCCGAGGCCAGACGTTCAGGTGCCATGTAAAGCAGCTTGATGCGGCCTTCGTCCAAGCCCTGAAAAACCGCCTCAGTCTCTTCCCCGGTATTGCCCGAAGTCAGGGCCCCGGCCATGACGCCCGCCGCCCGCAGGGCCCGCACCTGATCGCGCATCAGGGCGATCAGCGGCGAGATGACCACTGTCACCCCATCCCGGCAAAGCGCCGGAAGCTGGAAGCACAGCGACTTGCCGCCCCCCGTCGGCATGATCGCCAGAACGTTCTCTCCCGCCAGGACCGCCTCAACGATCTCGGCCTGACCGGGGCGGAACCCGGAAAAGCCGAAGACGGACTGAAGCAGGGCAAAGGGATCGGGCATGGGACTGTTCACAGGAAAGATGCCCGGTCCAATCGGCAAGCGTCCGGGGCTGCCGGAGGTCACATGAACATCGCCGCGTTGTTGGTCAGCACGATCCGGATGGCATAGACGGCCAGCAGAACGACAAGCGGGGCCAGATCAAGGCCGGACATGCGTGGCAGGATGTTGCGCACGCGGCTGTACACCGGCTCCAGCAGGCGGTTCAGCCCGTCCCAGATCTGCGCCACAAGCGGCTGGCGCAGGTTCAGCACCTGGAAATTGATCAGCCAGCTCATGATGATATGGGCGAAGATGATGAACTGGGCGATGTCCAGGATCAGCAGCAGAATCTGAAGAAGCGATGTCATGTCCAGTCCCTTGCAGCATATTCCGCCACTGCTACCGCCCGCGTCGCGCAAGGGCAACCATTTCCCGCGCCTCATGCCACTTGCGCCTGCCGGCCAATCCCGGTTCTATCGCAGCGGGCACAAGGGGAGCCGGGATGACGACAGCGGCACGCCGTATCTGGGGCTGGTTCTTCTTCGACTGGGCCAGCCAACCCTACAACACCCTGCTGCTGACCTTCATCTTCGGTCCCTACATGACCAGCCTGCTGGGCAGCGGGACGGCGGCGCAGACCGTCTGGGGCTATGGCATTGGTGCTGCGGGCGTTCTGATTGCCATTCTGTCGCCGCTTCTGGGGGCGGTGGCAGACCGCAGCGGGCACAGGATGCGCTTTATCGCCGTCTTCTCGCTGATGTATGTGCTGGGGGCCTGGGGGATATGGCGGGCCGCCCCCGGTGATGTGAACCTGTGGTCCGTCATGATCAGCTTTGGAATCGGGCTGATCGGCATGGAATTTGCCACCACCTTCACCAATGCGATGCTGCCCGATCTTGGCACCCCGCAAGAGATTGGCCGCATCTCGGGGTCGGGCTGGGCCTTTGGCTATCTGGGCGGGGTCATCGCGCTGATTCTTGTGCTGACGCTGCTGGCCGAAGGGGCGACGGGGCAGACGCTGATCGGAATTTCGCCCATTCTGGGGCTGGACCCTGAGCTGCGCGAGGGAACCCGCGCGGTGGGTCCATTCACGGCGATCTGGTACGCGGTGTTCATGATCCCGTTCTTCCTGTGGGTCCGCGAGCCGCGCCGCACCAATACCATCGGGCTGATTGCCGCCGCCCGCCATGCCGTCCCGGACCTGCGGCGCACGCTGGGCAGCCTGCCGGGACGGAAAAGCCTGTCGGCCTTCCTGCTGTCCTCGATGCTGTACCGGGACGCCCTGAACGGCATCTACGCCTTCGGCGGCATCTATGCCTCGGGCGTGCTGGGCTGGAGTGTCACCGACGTGGGTGTCTTTGGCATCCTTGCCGCTGTCACCGGAGCGATCTTTGCCTGGCTGGGGGGGCGTGCCGACAGCCGGTTCGGGCCGCAGGCCGTGATCGTAACCTGCCTTGTGATCCTGACGGCCGTTGCCGCCGGCATCGTCTTTGTCTCGCGCGACGCAGTCTTCGGCTTTGCCGTTCCGCCGGAAAGCCGCCTGCCCGATCTTGCCTTCTACGTGCTTGGCGCGCTGATCGGCGCCGCTGGGGGGGCCTTGCAGGCCTCGAGCCGCACCATGATGGTGGTTCAGGCCGATCCGGCCCGCATGACCGAAGCCTTCGGTCTTTATGCACTGGCCGGAAAGGCCACATCTTTCATCGCCCCGCTGTCGATCGGCCTTGTCACCGCGCTGACGGGAAGCCAGTCTTGGGGAATTACCCCCTTGATCCTTCTGTTCGCCCTGGGCCTGATCCTGCTACTCTGGGTCAAGCCGAACGGAGATGGGGAAACCGAATGAGTCGTATCTTGATTTTCTTGCTGGGCGTCGCCTTTGCCGCGCCCGCCGCTGCAGAACAGCTGGCCAACCGTCTGTTCGGCGCGGCCGAAGCGCCCTCGGCACAAGCGCCAATGCCGATTGGCAGCTATGCCCGGGGCTGCGGGGCCGGCATGGTCGCCATGCCGGAATCGGGCCCAAGCTGGCAAGTCATGCGCCTCAGCCGGGGCCGCAACTTCGGCCATCCCGAGATGATCACCTTTCTGGAACAGCTCAGCGTCGCGGCGCAGCAGGTTGGCTGGGCCGGGCTTTACATCGGCGATATCAGCCAGCCACGCGGCGGGCCGATGACCTCGGGCCATGCCAGCCATCAGATCGGGCTTGATGCCGACGTCTGGATGCTGCCGCCACGCCGCCTTGACCTGACGCGGGCGGAACGGGAAAAGATCAGCTCGGTCGCCGTCCGGTCTGGCGATCAGCGCAGCGTCACACCGGCCTGGACCCCGGCGCACAAGGCCCTGCTGAAGGCCGCCGCGTCGGACCCCAGGGTTGATCGCATCTTTGTTGCCGCCGCCGTGAAGATCGACATGTGCAAGGCGGCCACCCGCAAGGACAGGGACTGGCTGCAAAAGATCAGGCCGGTTGCCGGGCATGACACGCATTTTCACGTCCGCCTGAAATGCCCGAAGGGCGCGCGCCTGTGCAAGACGCAGACCCCGACCGTCAAGGAACTGTCCGATGGCGGAAGCGGCTGCGACGAAACGCTCAACTGGTGGGTTACCGACTATCTGAACCCGCCAAAGGTCGCCAAGAAGCCGGGCAAACCGAAGCCGCGCGAAGAGACAGCGCGGGACTTCACGATGTCCGATCTGCCTTCACAATGCGCCGCCGTTCTTTCGTCGCGCTGATCGCTGCTGCTGCTTTTGCAACCGGGACGGCAAGCCCTTCGGGACGGTCGGAAAGCGCGGGCTTTCTTGGCAGTTACATGTGGTTCAACGACGATCCACGCTTTGGCGGGCTTTCGGCGCTGGAGCTGTCCGCAGACGGCAGCCTGCTGACCGCACTGACCGACCGGGGCATGTTCATTCATGCGGACATCCGGCGCGACGACACGGGACAGATTGCAGAGATAACGGCCGGGCCGCTGATCGCCTTGGGCATCCCGGCACCGGATCAGATCACGCCGTTCTCCTACGACACTGAAGGGCTTGCGCTTGCGCCGGACGGATCCTTTTTCGTCTCGACAGAACTGGACGCGCATGTCTTTCAGTTCGATCCGTCCGGTCAGACGCCCGCCGCTCTGCCCGCCCCACGGGAATTCAGGGCAATGGCCCGGAATGCCGGGCTTGAGGCGCTGGCGATTGACGACGACGGTGCCCTTTACACGATGCCCGAGGTCACCGGCCGGCCCGACGGGGCTTATCCGGTGTTCCGCTACCGCAGCGGGCGCTGGGACCAACCCTTTCTGATCTGCGGAACCCCAGGCTTCTTGCCGGTCGGCGCCGATTTTGGCCCGGACGGGCGGCTGTATGTGCTTGAACGGCAGTTTCGCGGGCTTGGGGGCTTTGCCTCGCGCATCCGGCGCATCGTGCCACAGGGACCGGGCATCGCGGCGGAAGAGGTGCTGATCGAAACCGCGCCCGGCGCTTCTGGCAATCTTGAAGGGCTGTCGGTCTGGCGGGACGCCGGGGGGACTTTGCGGCTGACCACGGTGGCGGATGACAATTTCCTGTTCGTCCTTGGTACGGAAGTGGTCGAATTCGCTGTCCCTGATTGACTTGCCGGTGCGCCCCGGTCTAAGGCGCGGCGTCCGCCGGTCAGGCGGGCCAAGTATCCGCAACCTTGTCAAAACGGACCATCAGATGACCCGCAAGCTTTTGCCCGGCATTCTTGCCATGGCGATCATCGTCGTTGCCTCGAACATCCTGGTGCAGCACCTGTTCGGCCAGTGGCTGACCTGGGGGGCCTTCACCTATCCCTTTGCGTTTCTGGTCACCGACCTGACCAACCGGTTTTACGGCGTGGCCGCCGCGCGCCGGGTCGTCTGGGCCGGCTTTGCGACCGGCGTCATCTGTTCGCTGGTCGGTACGCAGATCATGGGCGAATTCGGGCCGCTGGTGACGCTGCGCGTGGCCCTTGGGTCTGGCACTGCGTTTCTGGTGGCGCAGATGCTGGACGTGACCGTGTTCGACCGGATGCGGGCCGGTGCCTGGTGGAAAGCGCCGCTGGTCTCGACCCTGTTAAGCGCGTCGCTGGATACGGCGCTTTTCTTCAGCATCGCCTTTTCGGCCACGCTCAGCGTCATCGAACCCGCGAATGATGTGTCCTGGGCCGGAGAGGTTCTGCCGCTGCTGGGGGTTGGCCCCGCAGCGCCGCTTTGGATGTCGCTGGCCATGGCGGATTGGCTGGTGAAACTGGCGCTTGCTTTGGTGGCACTTGTGCCGTTCCGCCTCTTCGTTGCGCGTTTAGGCGCAAAGGTAGCGTAAAAGCTTTTGACAAACACAAAATCTGTGCCAACCTTCGCGTATCGGCAACATTTTGAAAGGAGGTGATCCAGTGTCTAGAGTGATGTTGGAGAGAGGTGTCGGGACAGTCGGCGGGGGTGTCTTCTAGGGGCAGCCCCTTGGAAAACAGACCACTGATTGGGCTTGAAACCTAACTGGCCCATCTCCTTGGAACTCGGAAAGGGTCGCCCCAGCGGGCGGCCCTTTCTCTTTGCGCGTGCTGTGGGTAGCCTCTGGGCATGTTGAAGATCACCGATACCGTCTTTCTTGCCGACTGGGAGCTGACCGAAAGCTTTTCGCGGTCATCCGGCCCTGGCGGGCAGAATGTGAACAAGGTGGAAACCGCCGTCGAACTGCGGTTCGAGGCGGAACGGTCCCCGCATCTCAGCGCGCCGGTCAAGACCCGGCTGAAACGGCTGGCCGGGCGGCGCTGGACGCTGGACGGGGCCATCGTGATCCGCGCGGAAGAAACGCGCAGTCAGATCCGCAACCGCGAATTGGCAAAAGAGCGTCTGGTCGAGCTGATCCGCGAAGCCCTGATCGCCCCAAAACGCCGGGTGCCGACCCGGCCTACTTTGGGCAGCCAGAAGCGGCGGCTTGCCTCGAAGGCCGTGCGGGGAGAGGTGAAGGCGGGCCGCGCCCGGCCGGTGGAGGAGGAATGACCGAAGGTCTGATGCAGCGGCGGGCGCGGCGGATCGGAAAGATTGTGCAGGCGGACGCACAGGTTCGGCGATGACCGAGGCGGAAGAAGCCGCGCGGGCCTTTGGCGCAACGCCGCCCCGGTTGATCCGCAACCGTGAAAACGCGGTCTATGACGTGGTGCTGCCATCCGGGCGCGCGGCGCTGCGGCTGCACCGGGCGGGCTACCAGTCCGCCGCAGCCATCCGGTCGGAACTGTGGTGGTGCCACGCGCTGGCCGGGGCGGGCGTGCCGGTGGCCCGGCCGGTTCCGGCATTGGACGGGCAGTTTCTGGTGGCTCTGTCGACAGGCCGCCTTGCCTCTGCCGTCGCCTGGGTGGACGGCGTGCCTCTGGGCGAGGCCGGCGTTCCCCTTGCGGGCGATGTGGAACAGCAGGTCGGGCGTCACCGCGCCCTTGGCCGGCTGCTTGCCCAGATGCACACCGCCACCGATGCCCTGGTGCCGCCGCCGGATTTCGTGCGCACGCGGTGGGACAGTGACGGGCTGCTGGGCGAAACACCGTTCTGGGGCCGCTTCTGGGACCATCCTGCCCTGCAGCCTGCAGATGCAGCCCTGCTGCGCAGAACGCGGGACTTTCTGCGCGACCGGTTGCGGGGCCACGCAGCCGAGGGAAGCTTCGGGCTGATCCATGCCGACGTGTTGCGCGAGAATGTCTTTGTCGGCGCGGGCGGGCTGTCGCTGATCGACTTTGACGATTCCGGTTTCGGGTTCCGTCTGTATGACCTTGGAACCGTGCTGTCGCAGAACCTGTTCGAACCGGCCCTGCCCCGGATCGCGCAGGCTTTGGCCGAAGGCTATGGGGAAACCCGGCCGCTGGACCCCAATATGATCCCGGTCTTCACCCTGATGCGCTGCTGTGCGTCGGTCGGATGGACCATGCCACGGCTTGCGCCGGACGATCCGGTTCACCGCAGCCACATTGCCCGGGCGGTTGGCCTTGCCCGGCGGGTGATGGCAGGCGGGGGGCTGTAGCTGCCCGCTGTGGGACACGGGCCGGGACGTTTGTTTTCAATGGGTTATCCGTCCGCTTTAACCTTTTGGCAAGAAACACGGCGCTGTGTGCCGCATCTGCCGCCGGGGCCGGAGCAAGCGGGGCCGGCCCGCCACCGCCGCTGTCAGTCTTACACCACCACCTCGTCCGCCACCTGCGCGCCCACGCCGAAGACGCGCTTGTAGCGGGCAATCTGATCCGGCGGACCCATGGCCTTGTTCGGGTTGTCCGACAGTTTCACGGTGGGCCTGCCATTCGCGCTGACGGCCTTGCACACCAGGCTGAACGGCGACAGCGTATCACCCGCCACCAGCCCGCTGAAATCGTTCGTCAGCATGGTGCCCCAGCCGAAGCTGACCTTCACCCGGCCGGCGAAATGGCGATGCAGCGACTCGATCTTGTCCACGTCCAGCCCGTCGGAAAAGATCACCAGCTTGTCACGCGGGTCTTCACCGCGCGAGGCCCACCAGCGGATCGCCGTTTCGGCCCCTGCCACGGGATCGCCGGAATCGATGCGGATACCGGTCCAGCTTGCCAGCCAGTCCGGCGCATTGCGCAGGAACCCTTCGGTGCCATAGGTATCGGGCAGCATGATGCGCAGATTGCCGTCATGTTCTTCGTGCCAGTCCGCCAGAACCTGATAGGGGGCTTGCGCAAGTTCAGCATCGCTGTCTGCCAGCGCGGAATATACCATCGGCAATTCATGGGCATTGGTCCCTATGGCCTCGGTCTCGCGCCGGTAAGCGATAAGGCAGTTCGACGTGCCGGCAAAGGTACCGCCAAGCCCTTCCATCAGGGCCTGCACGCACCAGTCCTGCCACAGGAACGAATGCCGCCGCCGCGTTCCGAAATCAGCCAGCCGCAGCCCGTCGATCCGGCGCAGACGCTCTACCTTTTCCCAAAGCCGGGTCATGGCGCGGGCATAAAGCACCTGCAACTCGAACCGCCCCATGTCTTTGAGCGCCGCGCGGGTGCGCAGTTCCATCAGGGTGGACAGGGCAGGAATTTCCCACAGCATGACTTCTGGCCACTTGCCTTCGAAGGTCAGGTGAAACTGGCCGTCGCGCTTTTCCAGATGATAGGGCGGCAGCTGCAGGCCTTCGAACCACTCCATGAAATCGGGCCGGAACATCTGGCGTTTGCCGTAGAAGGTATTGCCGCGCAGCCAGGTGGATTCACCGCGTGACAGGCGCAGCGTGCGGATATGATCCAGCTGCTCGCGCAATTCCCCCTCGTCGATCAGATCGGCCAGCCGGACGGATGTGGATCTGTTGATCAGGGAAAAGGTCACGTCGGTGTCGGGTTTATTGCGGAAAATCGATTGGCACATCAGCAGCTTGTAGAAATCCGTATCGATCAGGGACCGCACGATCGGGTCGATTTTCCATTTGTGGTTGTACACCCGTGTCGCAATATCGACCATCTCAGACCTCCAGCCTGGCACCGGCGCTGCGCATCAGACGGCGTGCGTCGGCCAGCGACCCATTCAGGTCGATGGCGCGCGTTGCCCCTTCCAGAACGGTCACGTCATAGCCGTGCCGCGCGGCGTCGATTGCCGACCAGGCGACACAGAAATCGGTGGCAAGTCCGACCAGCGTCACCGATGTGACACCGCGCGACTTGAGGTACCCGTCCAGTCCTGTCGGGGTGGTGCGGTCGTTTTCATAAAAGGCCGAATAGCTGTCGATGCCGGGATGAAACCCCTTGCGCAACACAAGGTGGGCCGCGTCGACATCAAGCCCCGCGTGAAAGGCCGCCCCTGCCGTTCCCTGCACGCAATGCGCCGGCCACAGCACCTGCGGGCCATAAGGCATCTCGATCATGCTGAAGGGCGCAGCCCCCGGATGGCTGGCCGCGAACGAGGCATGGCCCGCCGGGTGCCAATCCTGGGTCAGAACCCGGACCGGATAGTCCCGCATCAGGTCGTTCACACGGGGAACAATCCCGTCGCCTCCGGCGACGGCCAATGCGCCGCCGGGACAGAAGTCGTTCTGCAAATCGATCACAATCAAGGCGTCCGTGGCAGGTCGCATCGCAGCCTCCGCTGTGCGTCAGTGCTTTCGGTAGGGTGCCGTCACGCCTGCGTCAAGCTGAAGGGCTTGCAGACCGGGCCCGGACGGGCCTATCAGACGGCATGCTCACGGTTGCCGCGCTGTATCACTTTACCCGCTTTCCCGATCCTGCCGCGCTGCGGGACCCCCTGCTTGCACGGTGTGCGTCCCATGGGATCAAGGGCACTTTGCTTTTGGCACGCGAAGGGATCAATGGCACCATCGCGGGCCGGCGTGACGGGATTGATGCCCTGCTGGATCACATCCGCACCCTTCCCGGCTGCGCGACGCTGGAGTGGAAAGAAAGCCCGGCAGAAACCATGCCCTTCGCCCGGATGAAGGTGCGCCTGAAGCGCGAGATCGTGACGCTGGGCCAGCCCGATGTCGATCCCCTGGCCGGAACCGGGCATTATGTCAGCCCGGCCGAGTGGAACGCCTTGATCACATCGCCCGATGTTGCGGTGATCGACACGCGCAACGATTACGAAGTGGCCATCGGCACCTTCCGCAATGCCGTTGATCCGCAGACCCACAGCTTTCGCGATTTTCCGGCCTGGTGGTCGGCAAACCGGGATCGCTTCGCCGGAAAGAAGATCGCAATGTTCTGCACCGGTGGAATCCGGTGCGAGAAGTCGACGAACTGGCTGCTGGGTCAGGGCGTTGAAGAGGTTTACCACCTGAAGGGCGGCATTCTGAAATATCTGGAAGACATCCCCCAGGCGGAAAGTCTGTGGGAAGGCGAATGCTTTGTCTTTGACCGCAGGGTCTCGGTCGGGCATGGCCTGCGCCCCGGAGATCTGACGAGTTGTGGTGCCTGCCGCCGTCCCCTTACCGAACAGGACCGCGCTGATCCCGTGTTCGAGCAGGGCGTCTGTTGCCCCGCCTGCCGCGATGACCACACCGACCAGGACAGGAACCGGTTCCGGGAACGCCAGCATCAGATCGTGCTGGCAGAGGCCCGCGGCGTTCCGCATCTTGGCGAAGTCTGAGGTCGCTGCGGGCGCAGACAGTGCTCGCCAGGCCTTTCGCAAATGGCGCGGGCCGTGTCAGATCAGTCCGTCTTCCCGGAAATGCCTGGGGAAAAAGGCGGTGGCCACGGCATGCACCGTGGCCAGGGCTTCGTCGCGGTGATAGGGGCCGGTCATGGTCATCAGATCAAGCCAGACCCCTTCAACGGTCACGCGCAGGGCCCGCGCCGTCCGGGCCGGGGTGCCGGGATAGCCGCCTTCGGCTGTCAGAGCCGCGCAGATATCTTGCAGCCGCGCGATATAGGCCGCGTCATTCGATCCGCAGCGGTCCTGATACATCGGGCGGCTCTGCGCCTCGCCCCAGAAGGAACACCAGGCGGACAGTCGGGCGGGCGTACAGATTGCCGGATTGAAGTCGGCCCGCAGCAAGGCGTCAAGCTGTGCGGCGGGCCTGTCGCCGGCCCGTTCCAAAGCGGCCGTCCAGTTCAACCGGTATTCTTCGGCCAGAAACATCAAGGTCTCGGCCAGCAGCTTTTCCTTGGTTTCAAAGTGGAAATTCACCAGACCATGAGAAAGGCCTGCCTGTTTGGCCACCTCTGTCAGGGTCGTTCGGGCATAGCCCCGCGTGGCCAGGGTTTCGATCATTGCTTCGATCAGCTGGCTGCGGCGTGCCTCGCGGCTCAGCTTGCGGGGGGCTGCTTCGGCTTCCGTTTCGGACTTGATGATCTGGCCTGCCATGGATGACCCGTACCCTTTGATCGCTGCGCCCATCACTTGGGGCATCATTCTGCGAACGAAAGGGGGGATGGGGCGCAACGTCAAGCGGTATTCTGATTGACAGCCCAGTCAAAATCTTGCGATCCTGACCCCCGGGGCGGTTCCTGTGCCGCCGTCAACCAAGCGCAACATCGCCCTCGCCCAGGTGCGCCGCCCCTGCCAGGCCAAAGGCAAGCTGATGGTCGAAGTCTATGCCCTGCGCGAATTGCAATATGCCAGGCTGATGCTGCGGGCACAGGTGCGCACCCGAGGGAGACCTGCCATGACCTTTGAAATTGCCCATAAACCCATTCCGAACACCTGGGATCGCCGGGGATTGCCCGGCTGGTCCTATCATTCCCAGGCGCTGTTCGATCTTGAACGCAGCGAGCTGTTTCTGAAGCACTGGCAGATTGCAGGGCATGTGAATGACATTCCCGCACCCGGCGACTGGCTGACCTTCGATCTGCTGGGGGAACGCGCGGTGGTGATCCGGGGCCGCGACGGCGTGGTGCGCGCTTTTCACAACCTGTGCCGCCACCGGGGCGCGCGGGTGGTGGACGGGGCACAGGGCCATTGCAAGGGGGCGATGGTCTGCCCGTTCCACGGCTGGGTCTATGATCTGGACGGCACGCTGCGCGGGGCCGCGCGCCCCGAAACCTTCGGCGACATGGACCGCAGCCAGTTCGGCCTGAAGCCGGTAGAGCTGGAGATCTGGCAGGGGTTTTTGTTCCTGCGCTTTCATCCCGGCCCGCAGCCCGCCGTGGCCGATTACCTCGGGGCCTATGCGCCGGATTTCACCGCCTTCCGTTCGGGCGGTCTGCTGCCGGTCAAGTTACCCGACTGGGCCACCCTCCTGCCGGTAAACTGGAAATCGGTGCGGGACGTTGACAACGAGGGCTACCATGTTGCCATGGCCCATCCTGCGCTGCAGGATCTTTATGGCCGCACCTACCGCGACTATGTCCATGACGATGGTCTGGCCAGTTCCTATGCCGAATTCGGCGATCAGCCGGGGCGGCTTTGGTCTGTGCGCCATTATGTAAAAACGTCGCAGCCGAAGGACTGGCTGCCACCCCGGCTGCAGCGCGCCTGGACCTACTACGGCGTCTTCCCCAATACGGTGATCGCCTTTACCCCGGAAAGTGTTCTGTTCTATCAGGAGCTGCCCGTGTCGCCCGGCCAGACCCGGCTTGCGGGGCGCATCTACCGCCAGCCGCATGAAACCCGGCAGGACAGGCTGGCGCGCTATCTTGCCTGCCGGATCGACCGCGAAACCTCGGGCGAGGATCAGCAGCTGTCGATCTGGTCCAACGAATCCATGAAATCCTCGGCCTTCGAGGACTTCCATCTGTCCGATCTGGAATACGGGCTGCGCAACCACCACGATCAGCTGCGGCGCCTGTTGCCAGTGCTGACCCGGCGCGAGGCACCGCCTGAAACAGACCTTGCAAGACTTAACGAGGAATTGCTTCGCGATCAGACGGAAATCCGATCAAGTTGAAACCATCAAGCGGGGCAAGCCCCGACCTACGGCGGGAGACTTAGGCATGACGATCCTCAGCAGACGGCAGACCCTGACCGGTTTGGGGGCAGCCCTTGCCCTGCCCTGTGTTCGCCCGTCCTGGGCGCAAGCGGGCACCGTCAATATCTATAACTGGGCCGATTACATCGGCGAGACGACGATTGCCGATTTCGAGGCGGCGACGGGCATAGGCGCGGTCTATGACACCTATTCCTCTGCCGAGGAACTGCAGGCCAAGATGCTGGCAGGCTCCACCGGTTATGACGTGGTGTTCACCGCCGGCATGTTCCAGCCGCAGATGATCACGGCGGGGGTCTTTCAGAAACTGGACCGCAGCCGCCTGCCCGGTTGGGTCAACCTTGACCCCGAGATTCTGCGCATCGTCGATGGCTGGGACCCCGGTTCGGAATACTCGCTTCCCTATATGTGGGGATCGGTCGGCTTTACCTTTAACGCCGACATGGTGAAGGAACGTCTTCCCGAGGCGGACCTGCAAAGCATGGACCTGCTGTTCAAACCCGAGAATGCGGCGAAGCTGGCGGATTGCGGCATTTCCGTTCTGGACAGCCCGACCGACATCATGCTGATGACCCTGCGCTATCTGGGGCTGGATGGCGACACCACCAACATCGCCGATTATGACAAGGTGATCGAAGCCTTTGCGCCGATCCGCGAATACATCCTGACCTTCGACAACACCAACTACCTGAACGCCATTCCGAATGGCGAGCTGTGCGTCATCAACAGCTGGTCGGGGGATTATGCGGTTGCCAGGGCGCGCGCGGTCGAGGCCGGCCTTGACCTGAACCTTGCCTATTTCGTGCCGAAAACCGGTGCGCCGGCCTGGCTGGATGTCATGGCCATTCCGGCGGATGCCCCCAATGCCGACAATGCTCATGCCTTTCTGAACTTCATGCTGAAGCCCGAGGTGATTGCCAGCGCCACGAACCACACGTCTTACGCCAACGCCAACCTGGCCTCGAAGCCCTTCGTCGATCCGGCGATTCTGGCCGATCCGGCGGTCTACCCGGATGCAGAGATCATCAAGCGGCTTTGGGCCCCGAAAGCCCTGAGCGAAGAGCAGGACCGCGCCCTGACGCGGGCCTGGACGACGATCAAGGCCGGCTGACCGAAGATCATGACGCAGCAATCCCCCGCACCCGTCCTGCCGGCGGCAGCACCTGCCCCCTTTGTCCGGATCGAAGGCGTCTCGAAGCGTTTCGGCACCTTTCTGGCGGTGGATGATGTCAGCCTGACCATCGCCAAGGGTGAAATTTTTGGCCTGCTGGGCGGATCCGGCTGCGGCAAGACCACGCTGCTGCGCATGCTGGCTGGCTTTGAAGAGCCCACCGAAGGCCGCATCTGGCTTGACGGGCAGGACATGACCGGCGTGCCGCCCTATGAGCGCCCCGTCAACATGATGTTCCAGTCCTATGCACTGTTCCCGCATATGACCGTTGAAAAGAACATCGCGTACGGCCTGAAGCACGACCCGATGACAGACGCCCAGCGCAAGGCGCGGGTGACCGACATGCTGGACCTGGTGCAGCTGACCCCGTTTGCCGCCCGCAAGCCGCACCAGATTTCCGGCGGCCAGCGCCAGCGTGTGGCGCTGGCCCGCGCCCTTGCCCGGGCGCCAAAGCTGTTGTTGCTGGACGAACCCCTGGCGGCGCTGGACAAGAAGCTGCGCGAACACACCCAGTTCGAGCTGACCAATATCCAGCACCAGACGGGCGTCACCTTTGTGGTGGTGACCCATGATCAGGAAGAGGCGATGACCCTGTCCGACCGCATCGCAGTGATGGACAGGGGCCGCGTGCGCCAGGTGGGCAACCCGACCGAAGTTTATGAATACCCCAACAGCCGGTTTGTGGCGGGTTTCATCGGGTCGATCACCACCTTTGAGGCCACCGTTACGGGAATCGACGGCCCGCTGGCACAGCTTGATGTGCCCGCGCTGGGCGGGCAGGTCCTGGCCCGCGCCATTCCCGGACTTTCGCAGGGTGCTGCCGTGACGCTGGCCCTGCGCCCGGAAAAGATCGTACTCGCGCGCGACCGCCCCGACGGCGCGAATGTCTTCCAAGGCGTGGTGCAGGACCTGGGCTATTTCGGCAAGGACTCGCTCTACCGGGTGGCGTTGCCGACCGGACAGGTGATTTCGGTGAATTCGGTCAATGCCCGCCGCGCCGGGGAAAACGAGCGGCTCGCGGTCTGGGAAGATGCCGTCTGGCTGTCCTTCGATCCGTCTTCGGCCATTCTGCTGAAGGACTGATCATGGCCCTGCCAGACGCAGATCCCGCCACGTCCAGCGCTGCCGCCGGTACCGGCGATGGCCGGCTGATGCGCTGGTTCAACCGGCGCGGCTGGTCGAACCTGATCATCGCCACACCCTATGTCTGGCTGCTTGTCTTCTTTTTCCTGCCGTTTCTGATCGTCGTCGGGATGAGCTTTGCCACCCGCACGCCAACCGCCCCGCCCTTTTCCTTTGGCGGCGAGCATCCGCTGGTCAATCTGGAAGGCTATGCGCGCCTGTTTCAGGACAGCCTGTACATCCGGGCCTTCCTGACCTCGGTGACCAATGCCGCCTTTGCCACGGTGCTGTGCCTGCTGATCGGCTATCCGATGGCGCTGGGCCTGACCCGCGTCAGCCGAAGCTGGCGCAGCGTGCTGCTGATGCTGGTCATCCTGCCGTTCTGGACCTCGTTCCTGCTGCGGGTCTACGCCTGGATGGGCCTGCTGGGAAACAACAGCTGGTTCAACAAGGGGCTGACCGGCCTGTACAACGCCGTGGTCCCGGCGGACTGGGCGCTGCGGTCGATTCCGATGATGAACAGCAATTTCGCCGTCGTGCTGGTGATGGTCTATTCCTACCTGCCGTTCATGATTCTTCCGCTTTATGCCAATCTGGAAAAACTGGACCGCACCCTGGACGAGGCCGCGATGGATCTGGGCAGCCGTCCGTTCCGGGTGTTTCTGGATGTCACGCTGCCGCTGTCCATTCCCGGCATGATTGCGGGCGGGCTGCTGGTGTTCATCCCGGCTGCGGGCGAACTGATCATTCCATCGCTGGTGGGCGATGCGTCCAGCCCGATGATCGGGCGGGTGATCGCGGACGAATTTTCCAGTGCCCGCGACTGGCCGATGGCCTCTGCCGTGGCGGTGGCGCTGCTGCTTCTGCTGGTCCTGCCGATGATGGCCTATACACATTTCGACGCAAAGGCCCAGCAACGGGCCAAGGACAGCGCATGAACCGCCGCCCCGTCTTTCTGATCACCGTGCTGTGCTTCGGCTTTGCCTTTTTCTACATCCCGATTCTGTCGATGATGGTCTATTCCTTCAACGCCTCGCGCCTGGCCACGGTCTGGGGGGGATTTTCCACAAAGTGGTATGTGGCGCTGTTCAACAATGATCAGGTGATCCGCGCGGCGATCCTGTCGCTGCAGATCGCCCTGCTGTCGGCCACATTCGCCACGATCTTCGGCACCATGGCCGGCATCGCCCTGGCCCGGTTCCGCCGGTTCCGGGGCCGCGTTCTGTTCTCGGGCCTTGTCACGGCACCGCTGATCATGCCCGAAGTGATCACCGGCATCTCATCGCTGATGCTGTTCATCCTGATGGCGGAATGGGTGGGCTGGCCCGGCCAGCGCGGGTTCACCACGATCACCATCGCGCATATCACCTTCTCGATGACATTCGTGGCGACCATCGTCCATTCGCGGATGGTGCAGGCCGATCAGGCCATTGAAGAGGCGGCGATGGACCTTGGCTCGCGCCCCTGGCAGGTGATGCGCGACATCACGTTGCCGATCATCAGCCCGGCCATTCTTTCCGGCTGGCTGCTGGCCTTCACCATTTCGCTGGATGACGTGGTGATCACCAACTTCACCACCGGGCCGGGCAACACCACCCTGCCCCTGCTGATCTGGTCAAAGGTCAAGCTGGGCGTGACACCCGACATCAATGCGCTGGCGACGATTACCGTCCTGCTGGTGGGCATCGGGGTTGCCACGGCGGGCTTCATTCTGAACCGCGCCGAAAAGCGCCGTGACCGCGACGCGCGCATGGCCTACCGCGCCAACGAGTAATCCCCATGCCCGACACGAACCCTCTTGCAATCCCTGTTGGCCAGCCCGGATCGGGCCGCCTGCGCTACAGCGCGGCAATGGCGCAGTACCAGATGGGCCGCCTTTCGGCAGAGGCGCTGGAGGTGTTCCGCATCTGCGCGCCGCGCGACGGGGAAGACCCGGCGGGTCTGCTGGCCGCGCGCGGGTTGCTGGGCGACCTGCCCGCCCTGACACCCGTATCGCCCGATGCCGTCCTCCATGCGCTGATCGATGAGGCGGACCGGTATCTGTCCACCCTTCCCGGTCCCGGTGTGGCCGAGGTGCGCGCCGGCATCGCTGCCGCGCGCGGGGGCGAGATTACGGTCAGAGCCGGGTCCAACGACGTGGTGCATGCGCATCTGGCAGATGCGCTGGCTTGGGTTGCGCTGACGCATCCCGCCCTTGCCACCGCAATCGCCGGGGCTGCACCCCATTTGCAATGGATCACCTACGACGGGTATCCGCCTGACCAGATCGGGGAGGCGTTCCGCACGGGCCATGCCTATGCCTCGATCATCGGCGAAGACTCTGCCGTTCCGGCGTCGGACTTTGACCTTGGGCTGTTTCTGATCGCGCCGCATGTGCTGTACCGCGACCACTGCCACAAGGCACCGGAACTTTACGCCCCGCTGACCGGCCCGCATGGCTGGCGCTTTGGCCCCAACATGCCGCTGATCCTTAAACCGGCGCATGACCCGGTCTGGAACGCACCCTATGCGCCGCATCTGACCAAGGTCGGGCCGGTGCCCTTCCTGTGCCTGTTCGGCTGGACGCGGGACGTGGCAGAGGTGGCCCGCGTGATCCCGGCCCCCGACTGGGCCGAGCTGGAGGCGCTGCGTTTGGATGAGGCCCCACGCAGCGGAGCGTTGCGATGACACCTGACCTGATCCTGCTGAATGGGCGCATCCGGACCATGGATGCCGCCCGCCCGCAGGCGCAGGCGCTTGCCATTGCGGGCGGCAGGATTCTTGCCCTTGGCACCGACGCCGAAATCCTGGCGCTTGCCGGACCGGCCACGCGCAGGCTGGACGGGGGCGGGCGGCTGATTCTGCCGGGGTTTCAGGATGCCCATGTCCACCTGCTGGATGGCGGCACCGATCTGGTCGACAGCGTTGCCCTGTGGGAGGTGACAGGTCTGGCAGACCTGCAGCAGGCCCTTGCATCGCATGTGGCCCGCACAAATGCGCCCATGGTGACCGGGGCGGGCTGGCAGCCCGGCCTGTTCGGCGATCACAACCTGACGCGGGCGGTGCTGGACGCGGCGGTGCCGGACCGGCCCTGCATCGCCTACGACTCCAGCTATCACAGTGCCTGCCTTAACTCTGCCGCCTGTGTGCGGATCGGGCTGGACCGGGACACGCCCGATCCGGCGAATGGCCATTTCGTGCGTGACGCAGCGGGCGTGCCAACCGGCATGCTGCATGAAGACGCGATAAAATGGGCCGTGGCGCGCCTGCCCCGCACTGCACCCGAAACCCATCTTGCCGGGTTGCGGGCCGGAATGGCGCTTGCAAACCGCCACGGGATTACCGGCATCCTTGATCCCTATATCAAATCCTATCACGTCGCGGCCTATTCTGCGCTGGCCCGCGCTGGCGCGTTGACGCTGCGCGTGTCCGGCGCTGCGGCCATATCGCCGAAAGACACCGCGGCGTCGGCGGCAGAGCGGCTGACGGCCCTGCGCCGCGACCATGCGGGGCCGGATTTCTGGATTCAGTCCGCGAAATTCTTCTTCGATGGTGTGCTGGAAAACCGTACGGCTGCGATGATCGCCCCTTATTCCGACGCGGCGGGCGGCAACGCACCGCTGATGTATGATCCTGTGCAGATCAATGCCCTGTTCACTGCGCTGGATGCCGCGCGGTTCCAGATTCATGTGCATGTCATCGGTGACCTTGCCGCACGGGCGGCGCTGGACGGGCTGGAGGCCGCGATGCAGGCCAATGGCCGCTGGCCGTCGCTGCACCAGCTTGCGCATCTGCAGGTGGTCCATCCGGACGACATTCCGCGCATCGCGGCCCTTGGGGCGATGGCGAATGTCCAGCCGCTGTGGGCCAGGCGCGACCCGGTGGTTCCCGATACCTGGATGGAGTCGCTCGGGCCGGACCGGCTGGCGCAGGTCTATGCCTTCCGGCAGATGCTGAACGCCGGGGCGGCGTGGTGCCTGTCGTCGGACTTTGCCGTCAGTTCGCTGAACCCGTTCGAGATCATCGAAACCGCCGTCACGCGGCAACCGATGCTGCGGGACGGCCCGGCAGACCCCTTTTTTCCGGCCGAGTGCCTGACGGTGGACGAGGCGGTTATGGGCTATACATCCCATGCTGCGTCCGCCTGCTGGCGGGGCGGGTTTACGGGGCGGCTTTGCCCGGGGTTTTCAGCGGACCTTATCCTGCTGGACCGCGATATCCTGACCTGCCCCGCGCAGGAGATTTCAGGAACCACGGTGCTTCTGACCCTGTTCAACGGCCGTGAAGTTCACCGCCACGACAGTTACACTGCATGAATAAACCTTCACTCTGACGGAGCCCGTAATGAAGCCGATCCACCCCGATGACCGCAAGATCGCCAATATCCACAACGCCCCCTTCACGCCCTTTGTCTATGACGATGGTCTGGCCCTGGGCGACGAAATCCTGCAACTGGACAACGATCAGCCGCTGGGGACGGGCTTTCACGTCTACCGGATGCCCGCAGGCATGACCACGCGCGGGCACCGCCACAACGGGCATGAGCAGTTCCTGATCCTGGAGGGCGAGCTGATCGAAAGTGACGGCACCGTCTTTCGCAAGGGCGACATGGTGTTCTACCGCGACGGCACCGAACACAATTCCCACACCCCTGACGGCTGCCTTCTTGCCGTCCACATCGTGGGTCCGGAATTCACCACAGAGTAAGGCCACCGTCCGGCACCACCCGGCAGGCGGCGCAGGACGGCCGGGATCAGCGCAGGCGCGGGCCGGAGTCGGCGAAGAGCATCGCATCCTTCGGATCAAACCGGATGCCGGTCATCCCGCCCATCTTCACCTTTGGGTCGCTGTGCGATTCGACGACCAGCTTCTCGCCGGTCGGCGCGGTCAGATGGATATAGGACACCCCGCCCAGCGCCTCGGTCATCTCTACCCGGTGCGTATTGCCCGACGTGTCCAGCGCCAGATGCTGCGGGCGCAGGCCAAGCGACACCTTCGCCCCGCTGCCGGGCAGAGCGACGGATGTGGGCACCGATGCCGGACCCAGCCCGGGGGCGCTGACTGCCCCCTGTTCCGTGACGGCACCGACGAAGTTCATCGCTGGCGAGCCGATGAAGCCGGCCACAAACCTGTTGTCGGGGTCATGGTACAAGTCCAGCGGCCGGCCCACCTGTTCGACCCGGCCCGCACGCAGCACCACGATCTTGTCGGCCAGCGTCATCGCCTCGACCTGATCATGGGTGACATAGATCATCGTGGCACCGATCTCGCGGTGCAGTCGGGCGATTTCCACCCGCATTTCCACGCGCAGTTCCGCGTCCAGGTTCGACAGCGGCTCGTCAAACAGGAACACCTCCGGCCCGCGCACGATGGCGCGCCCGATGGCCACACGCTGGCGCTGACCGCCTGACAGTGCCTTGGGCTTGCGCGCCAGGTAATCGTCCAGCTTCAGGATGCGGCTGGCTTCCTTGACCTTGCTGGCGATCTGATCCTTCGGATGGCCGGTCATCTTCAGACCGAACCCCATGTTTTCGGCGACCGTCATATGCGGATAAAGCGCGTAGGTCTGGAACACCATCGCCACGCCGCGTTCCGACGGATCCGCGCGGGTCACGTCGCGCGCGCCGATACGGATCGTGCCTTCGCTGGTTTCCTCCAGCCCGGCGACCATCCGAAGCAGGGTCGATTTTCCGCAGCCGGACGGGCCGACGAAAACGCAGAATTCGCCATCTTCGACCGTCAGGTCCACCCCGTGGATCACCTGCGCATCGCCGTAGCGCTTGATCACACGCTGCAAAGTCACTCCCGACATGATCCCCCCTTCCCGGCCCGGTTCAGGCCCTGTTCTGTTCCGGAAAGCGCCAGCTTTCCGCCTCGGCGGCAATCAGCGCCGCTGTTTCGCCTATTCTGGGCGCAAGCTCTGCCAGCGCGTCAAGCGTGCTGCGCGCGGTGGTGGATGTGACCGAAAGAGCGCCCATCACCCGACCGCCCCGGGTCAGGATCGGCAGGGCAATGCAGATGATGCCAGGCTCATGCTCTTCGCGGTCAAAAGCAAAGCCCCGGTCGCGAATCGCCTGCAGCTCTGCCAGCAGCTTGGCCGGCGTGTTCAGCGTGTGGTCGGTAAAGCGGTGGAACGACTGACGCTCCATGGCCCGTGACAGTTCGTCTTGCGTCAGGAAGGCCAGCATCGCCTTGCCAACGCCGGTGCAATAGGCGGGGCCAACCTTGCCCGCCTGGCTGAACATTTCCACCGGCCTCTGGGCATTGCGCTTGTCGACATACAGCACCTGCCCAAGGTCAAGCTGGGCAAGGTGTATCGTCTCGCCGACTTCGGCAGAAAGCCTGTCGATGAAAGGTCTTGCCAGTGGCGCGATGGAACTTTGCGCCCAGGCGGCATGGGCCAGACGCACCAGCCGCACACCCAGGCCGTAGGTCTGCCGGTCTGCATCATAGGCCAGCATGCCCTGGTGCGTCAGGGTCTGCAGAAAGCGGTAGAGCGTGGCCTTGGGATAGGCGCCGTCCGTCAGCAGTTCGGAAAAGCGCACCGGCCGACCGGCCTGGGCAACCCTGTCCAGCACATCAAGCGCCTTGCCCACTGTTCCATCGCCGCCGCCGTCCACGCCCGCCATCCTGTCCTGCCGTCCCTGTTGACAGGTCAGACGATACGCCGCATAGTTTTCAATATTCAAGACTAAGTTTCAAATAATGGAACCAAAAGGGAGGAAACCATGGTCCATTCAAAGACGGGCGCGCTTGCCCTCGTGGCGGCGCTGCTCTTGTCCACCTCGGCACTGGCGCAAGACAAGCGCGTCGTCACCTGGAACGCGGATTACGACCCGATTCCGCTGGCCGCAGCAGAAGCCCTGATCGTTGACTTCGAGGCGGCACACCCCGAGATCGACGTGGTGCTGACCAATTTCGACCACGAGGCGTACAAGAACGCGATCCGCAACTTCCTGACCGCCGATCCGCCGGATCTGGCGAACTGGTATGCCGCGAACCGGATGCGTCCCTTTGTCGAGGCGGGCCTTTTCGCCGACATTTCGGACGTCTGGGCCAGCAATGGTCTGAACGAGACGCTGGCCTCGTCCGTGCTGTCGTCCACGATCGATGGCAAGCAATACGCAGTCCCCTACACCTACTACCAGTGGGGCATCTACTATAACCGCGATGCTTACGCCGCTGCGGGTGTCACGCCTCCGGGTCCGGAAGGCGTGAGCTGGGCCGATTTCCTGGCCAACTGCGAGAAGTTCAAGGCCGCCGGCATCGACTGCGTGACCACCGGCTCATCGGCGCTGTGGCCTGTTGCCGGGATCTTCGATTACCTCAGCCTGCGCACCAACGGCTACCAGTTCCACAGCGACCTTGCCGCCGGCAAGATCTCGTGGACGTCGCCCGAAGCCCGCGCGGTGTTTGCCGAGTTCGCAAAGCTTCAGCCCTTTGTCACCGAAAACCATGCTGCCATCGACTGGCAGGATGCTGCGGCGATCTTCGTGCAGAACAAGGCGGCCCACTACGTCATGGGCAACTTCGCCGTCGGTGTCTTCAAGGAAGGCGGGATGACGAATGACAACCTTGGCTTCATGGTGTTCCCGGAAATCACCCCCGGTGTCGCCCGCGCCGAAGAAGCCCCGACCGACACGATCCACCTGACCTCGGGTGCCAAGAACCCGGCGGATGCAAAGACGTTCCTGGCCTTCGTGGCCTCGGCCGACGCACAGAGCAAGTGGAACGCATCGGTGGGCCAGCTGCCGACGAACAAGAACGCAACGGTCGATCCGGCTGACCCGTTCCTGTCGGCCGGTTTCCAGGCGCTGTCGACTGCAACCGGCGGCATCGCCCAGTTCTGGGACCGCGACGCAGACGCCGAATACGCCAAGGCCGGGATGGAAGGCTTCCAGCGGTTCCTGGTGCAGCCCGAGGCGCTGGAAGAAATCCTTGCGCAGCTGGAAGCGACGCGCCTGCGTCTTTACCCGCAGTGATCTGAAACCGCGGGCGTCCCCGGACAGGGGGCGCCCGTCTTCCGTTCCGGGGGGCGACATATGGCACAGGCATCGGACATCGGCGCTGCGAACCCGGTTGGTCGGTCTGCCGGGCGGTGGAACCAGCGGACGCTTGCCCCCTGGCTTTTTCTTGCGCCCGGCCTTTTCATGTTCACCGTCTATGTGCTTTGGCCCATCATCCAAAGCATCACGCTGTCGTTCTACGACTGGAACGGGCTGTACGATCAGGACGGCCGGTTCACCGGGACCTTCGTCGGCATGGGAAACTATGCCGAGCTGATGACCGACCCCGCCTTTGAGACAAGCCTGTGGAACAACCTGAAGTGGCTTGTCCTTTACATGCTTGCGCTGCCCATCGGGCTTTTCATCGCAATCTTCCTGAACCAGACCGTCCGGGGCATCCGCCTTTATAAGTCGCTGTTCTTCTTCCCCTTCGTCATCAGCCAGGTCGTCGTCGGCCTGATATTCGCGTGGTTTTACGCGCCGAACTTCGGGCTGTTCTACCTGCTTACGGAATCGATCACCGGCAAAGGCACCGCCATTCTGGCCGACCCCGACCTTGTGACCTATGGCATCATCGCTGCCGGACTTTGGCCGCAGATCGCCTATGTGATGATCCTGTACCTGACCGGCCTGAACAACGTCGCCCCCGACCAGATCGAGGCCGCCAGACTGGACGGGGCGAAGGGCTGGCGGATGCTGTGGTATGTCGTTCTGCCGCAACTTCGCCCCGCCACCTTCATCGCGGTGATCGTGACCGTGATCGGCGCGCTGCGCAGCTTTGACCTTGTGTCGATCATGACCAATGGCGGGCCGTTCGGATCGTCCCGCGTGCTGTCCTACTACATGTATGAAAAGGCGCTGGGGGAATATGGTTTCCGCATGGGATATGGCGCGGCCATTGCGGTGGTGCTGTTTGCGATCATGATGATCTTCATTTCGGGCTTCATCTGGAAAATGTGGCGCGACGAGGCAGAGCGTTAGGATGTTCCCGCGCCCCATCCAGCAATCAAGCACCGGCACACAGTGGCTTTACGCCATTGCCCTGCCGATCACCCTGGTCTTGTGGCTGTTCCCGCTTCTCGGCGTGGCGCTGACCTCGCTTCGCCCCGCGTCGGACCTTGCGCAGGGCAACTACTTTGGCATGCCGTCGGGGATCGCCTGGGAGAATTACGCCTATATCTTCACCGAAACCCCGATCGGGCAGTATATGATCAACTCGCTTTGGGTCACGATTCCCACGGTGATCGGGGCCGTCGGCCTGTCGCTGATGACGGGCTTTGCGCTGGCGGTCTATGGGTTCCGCGGGAACATCCTGATCTTCTTCATGTTCGTCGCGGGCAACTTTGTGCCGTTCCAGATCCTGATGGTGCCGGTGCGTGACATGACCCTGCAACTGGGCATGTATGACACCTGGTATGGCCTTGCCCTGTTTCACATCGCCTTTCAGACCGGGTTCTGCACCCTGTTCATGCGGAACTTCATCAAGGCGCTGCCGTTCGAACTGATCGAGGCCGCGCGGGTTGAGGGTGTTGCCGAATGGCGCATTTTCTGGTTCATCGTGCTGCCGCTGATGCGCCCGGCCATTGCGGCGCTGTCCGTGCTGGTCTTTACCTTTATCTGGAACGATTTCTTCTGGGCCACGGTGCTGACCCAGGGCGTTGACAGCCAGCCGATCACCGCAGGCCTGTCGTCCCTGAACGGCCAGTGGATTGCGCAATGGCACCTTGTCAGCGCCGGGTCCATCCTTGCCGCCCTTCCCCCCGTGGCGATGTTCTTCCTGATGCAAAAGCACTTTATCGCGGGCCTGACACTGGGAGCTGTGAAATGACGAAAATCGCCTTCATCGGGGCCGGATCGACCGTGTTCATGAAGAACATCGTCGGCGATGCGCTGCACCGCCCGGCGCTGTCGGGCGCAACCATCGCCCTGATGGACATCGACACAAAGCGGCTGGAAGAAAGCGCGCTGGTGGCGCGCAAGATGGTGGCCTCGCTGGGGTCATCGGCAAAGGTGGAAACCTACACCCATCAGCGCGCGGCGCTGGACGGGGCGGATTTCGTGATCGCGGCCTTCCAGATCGGCGGCTACAAGCCCTGCACCATCACCGATTTCGAGGTGCCAAAGGCCTATGGCCTGCGCCAGACCATCGCCGACACATTGGGGGTGGGCGGCATCATGCGCGGCCTGCGCACCGTGCCGCATCTGTGGAAAATCGCCGAGGATATGGCAGCGGTCTGCCCCGGTGCGCTGCTGCTGCAATACGTCAACCCGATGGCAATCAACACCTGGGCGCTGTCTGCGCGCTTCCCGGCGCTGAAACAGGTGGGGCTGTGCCATTCGGTGCAGGGCACTGCCGCCGAACTGGCGCGTGACCTGAACATCCCGGAAAGCGACCTGCGCTACCGGGCGGCGGGCATCAACCACATGGCCTTTTTCCTGAATTTCGAGGCGCGCAATGCCGATGGCACCTACCGCGACCTTTATCCGGCGCTGCGCGATGGCTACCGCGCCGGGCGCATCCCACTGGACTCGTCGTGGAACCCGCGCTGCCCCAATCTGGTGCGCTACGAGGCGATGATGCATCTGGGCTATTTCGTCACCGAAAGCTCTGAGCATTTCGCAGAATACGTTCCCTGGTTCATCAAAGAGGGCCGCCCCGACCTGCTTGAGCAGTTCCGCATCCCGCTGGATGAATACCCCAAGCGCTGTGAGGAACAGATCGCCCGCTGGGCCGCGCAGGCGGAAAGCTATCGCACGGCAGAGCGGATCGAGGTGGCGCAAAGCCATGAATACGCGGCCACGATCATGAATGCGGTCGTCACCGGCGAACCGGCGGTGATCTATGGCAATGTGGCGAACCGGGGCTTCCTTCCGCAGCTTCCGGAAGGCGCTGCGGTGGAAGTGCCCTGTCTGGTCGATGCGAACGGCATCCAGCCTACGGTTGTCACCGGTATTCCGCCGCAGCTTGTAGCGCTGATGCGCACCAACCTGAATGTGCAGGAGCTGACAGTGGCCGCGCTGCTGGAAGAAAACCGCGATCACGTTTACCACGCCGCCATGCTTGACCCGCATACGGCGGCAGAGCTTGACCTGCGCCAGATCCACGCCCTTGTGGACGATCTGATCGCAGCCCATGACGCGTGGTTGCCGGATTGGCTGCGCGCCCGCAAAGCCGCCTGACCGGCACATTTTCTGTTCACAAATATCCCCGCCGGAGGCTCCGACGCTTCCATCATACCGAAGGCCAGACATGACAGAGCATGCCATCTTCCCCGACTTGAAGGACAAATCCGTGTTCATCACCGGCGGCGGATCGGGGATCGGTGCCGCCCTGACCGAAGGTTTTCTGCGCCAGGGCGCGAAGGTCGCCTTCGTCCAGCGCTCTGACGCCCGCGCGTTCTGCGACGGGATGGAACAACGCACCGGCAAGCGTCCGCTTTTCCTGAGCTGCGATGTGACGGAAGTCGGGGCCATCCGATCGGCAATCACCGAAGCCGCCGCCGCACATGGGCCGATCACCGTGCTGGTCAACAACGCGGCCAACGACAAGCGGCATGACACGCTGGAGGTAACGGAAGACTTCTGGGACTGGTCTGTCGCCATCAACCTGAAAAGCTACTTCTTTACCGCGCAGGCCGTTATTCCGGGAATGAAGGCCGCCGGTGGCGGGTCGATCATCAACTTCACCTCGATCAGCTACATGATGGGAAATGGCGGCTATCCCGCCTATACCTCTGCCAATTCCGGCATCAACGGCCTGACCCGCAGCCTGGCCCGCGATTTCGGCCCGGACCGCATCCGGGTGAACGCCATTGCCCCGGGATGGGTGCTGACGCAAAAGCAGAAAGACCTGTGGGTCACCCCCGAATCCCTGCAGGCCCATGTTGACCGCCAGTGTCTGAAGGACACCCTCAAGCCTGAAGACATCGTCGGTGGCGTGCTGTTTCTTGCCTCCGGTGCGTCGCGGATGATGACAGGCCAGTCGCTGGTGATCGACGGCGGCGTGGTGGTGACGGGATGACACAGGTCGGCTGGATCGCGGTCGACTGGGGCACCACGCATCTGCGCGCCTATGCGATGGGTCCGGCCGGGGTCTGCGCCGAAGCCAGCTCGGCCGACGGGATGGGCGCGCTGAACCGCGACGGCTATGAACCGGCGCTGCTGCGGCTGGCCGAACCTTGGCTGGACGCGGGACGCGTCACTCCGGTGATCGCCTGCGGCATGGCCGGCAGCCGGCAGGGCTGGCACGAAGCGCCCTATCGCAGCGTTCCCTGCACGCCGCTGGATGCAGGCCAACTGATCGCCGTACCCACACGCGATGCCCGTCTGGCTGTCCGGTTGGTGCCCGGCCTGAAACAGGCACAGCCCGCCGATGTGATGCGTGGCGAGGAAACGCAGATCGCCGGGGCGCTGGCCCTTATGCCTGGCTTCGATGGCGTGCTCTGCCTGCCCGGCACCCATTCCAAATGGGTCCATGTCAGCGCGGGAGAGGTTGTCAGCTTTCAGACCTTCATGACCGGAGAGTTGTTTGCCCTGCTGTCCACCCAGTCGGTGCTGCGCCATGGCATGGCGGACGACGGGTGGGAGGATGCCGCTTTCGATGCCGCCCTGTCCGAAACCCTTTCCCGGCCCGAACGCATCGGTACCCGGCTGTTTGCGCTGCGGGCCGAGGGGCTGATCGCGGGCCTCGGCGCGGCGGCGGCGAAGGCGCGCCTGTCCGGACTGCTGATCGGTCTGGAACTTGCCGGGTCGCGGGCCTGCTGGCTGGGCCAGCCCATTGCCATCATCGGGGCGGACCGGCTTTCAGCCCTTTATGCGCGCGCTCTGGCCGCACAAGGCGCCTCGTCGCGCCTGCTTTCGGCGCGCGATACCGTCATCGCCGGGCTGTCCGCCGCGCGGCACGATATCCTGGAGAGAACCCGATGAGCCGCAGCCTGATTGCCATTCTGCGGGGGATCACCCCCGATGAAGCCAACGCGGTGACGGGCGCCCTGATCGACGCGGGAATCACCCGCATCGAGGTGCCGCTGAATTCGCCAGACCCGTACAGAAGCATCGGGCTGATGGCCCGCACCTTTGGCGCACAGGCGACCATCGGTGCAGGCACGGTGCTGACCCTTCGCCAGGTGGCCGAGGTGAAGGACGCGGGCGGGACGCTGATCGTCTCGCCGAACTGTGATGCGCATGTAATCGCCGCCACGAAGACCGCGGGCATGCAAAGCTATCCCGGCGTGTTGACGCCGACGGAATGCTTCGCGGCCCTGGCTGCCGGTGCGGACGGGCTGAAGATCTTTCCCAGCTTCCTGATGGGGGTCGACGGGCTGAAGGCGATCCGCGCGGTGCTGCCCGGCGGGGCAAAGGTTTTTGCCGTGGGCGGCGTCGGACCGGCAAACTTTGCCGATTGGCGAAAGGCCGGTGCAGACGGCTTTGGGATCGGAACGGCGCTTTATGCACCAGGGCTGTCTGCAGCCGAGGTTTCGGAACGGGCGAAGATGCTGGTTGCAGCCTATGACCAGGCGGTCGCATGATGGCGGTGTTCGATGATCGCCGCTGCGAGTTGGGTGAAGGACCGCTGTGGCATCCGGGCTGCAATCAGCTGTTCTGGTTCGACATTCTGGGCAAGCGCCTGCTGACCCGGACCGATGGCGGGGCGCGGGACTGGCAGTTTCCCGACCTGGTTTCGTCGGCCGGATGGGTGGATGACCGCAGCCTGCTCATCGCATCGGAAAGCGCGCTGTTCCGCTTTGATCTGGACAGCGGGGCAAGGTCCGATCTTTGCGCGCTGGAAGCCGACCGGCCCGACACGCGGTCGAACGATGGGCGGGCGGACCCGCAGGGCGGATTCTGGATCGGCACGATGGGCAAGCGGGCGGAACCGGGGGCAGGCGCTGTTTACCGCTGGTTCCGGGGCGAATTGCGGCGGTTGTTCAGCGGCATCAGCATTCCCAATTCGATCTGTTTCACACCGGATGGCAGGATGGCACATTTCTCGGACTCGGCCCGCCGCCAGGTGATGCGCGTGGCGCTGGATGGCGATGGCTGGCCGGTTGGAACGCCAGAGGTCTTTCTTGACCTGACCGGTGGCGCGGCGGAACCGGACGGGGCGGTCGTAGATGCCTCTGGTCTTCTGTGGCTGGCCGAATGGAACGGGTCGGGCGTTTCGGCATTTGCCCCCGACGGCAGCCATGTGCGGCATGTGCCGGTTGCCGCTGCCCAGTCGTCGTGCCCGGCCTTCGGCGGGGCGGACCTGTCCACGCTTTTCGTAACCTCTGCTCTGCAGGGCCTGGATGCCGCTGCCCGGCTGGCCGAACCGCAGGGCGGCATGACCTTTGCCATTCCCGGCGTGGCCAAGGGCCAGTCTGAACATCGGGTGATCCTGTGACCTTCAAGCGTACCCTTGGCGTCTGCTACTACCCTGAACACTGGGACGAGGCGCAGTGGGCGACCGATGCCGCCCGCATGGCGGCCCTTGGCCTGACCTGGGTGCGAATCGGCGAATTTGCCTGGAGCCGTATGGAACCCGAACCGGGGCGGCTGGATTTCGGCTGGCTGGACCGGGCGATTGACACGCTGCGCAAGGCCGGGCTGAAGGTGGTGCTGGGCACGCCAACGGCCACGCCGCCGCGCTGGATGCTGACGAAGCACCCCGACATGATTGCGCTGGACCGGGACGGCAAGCCACGCGGCTTTGGTTCGCGCCGCCATTACTGTTTCAGTCATCGCGGCTACCGCGCCGAATGCGCCCGCATCGTCACCCTTCTGGCTGAACGCTATGGTGCCAACCCCCATGTCGCAGCCTGGCAGACCGACAATGAATATGGCTGCCACGATACCGTGCTCAGCTTTTCCGCCGCCGCCCGCGATGCCTTCCGCGACTGGCTGGCGCAGAAGTACCAAAGCCCGCAGGCCCTGAACCGGGCCTGGGGCAACGTCTTCTGGTCGATGGACTACGCCGCCTTCGACGAGATCGACCTGCCACATCTGACGGTGACAGAACCCAATCCGGCGCATGTCATGGCCTTTCGCCAGTTCGCGTCAGATGAGGTTGTGGCATTCAACCGCCTGCAGACCGAGATCATCCGCAAGTATTCGCCCAGCCCGATTGCCCATAACTACATGGGCAATATCACCGAATTCGACCATTTCGCTGTGGGCGCTGATCTGGATATCGCCAGCTGGGACAGCTATCCGCTGGGGTTCCTGTCGGACCGTCTGGCGGTATCGCCCGAAGAAAAGCTGCGCCACCTGCGGCAGGGCGACCCTGACATGCAGGCGTTTCACCATGACCTGTATCGCGCCGTCGGCCGGGGCCGCTGGTGGATCATGGAACAGCAGCCAGGGCCGGTGAACTGGGCACCGTGGAACGCCGATCCGCTGCCCGGCATGGCCCGGCTTTGGGCATGGGAAGCCTTTGCCCACGGGGCCGAGGCGGTGTGTTACTTCCGCTGGAGGCAGGCCCCCTTCGCGCAGGAACAGATGCATGCGGGTCTGCTGCGCCCGGATTCCGTCGCAGCCCCGGCCCATGACGAAGCCGCACAGGTTGCCCGCGAGCTGGCCGGCATGCCTGATGCCGCGACCGGCCCGGCCCCGGTTGCCATGGTGTTCGACTACAAAAGCGCATGGGCCTGGGACACGCAGCCGCAGGGGCGCGACTTCAGCTACTTCCGTCTGATGCTGGAGATGTACAAGGGCCTGCGCCGCCTTGGCCTGTCCGTCGACATCCTGCCGCCGGACACGGCAGATCTTTCAGCCTACGGGCTGATCCTTGTTCCGGGCATGATGACCCTGCCCGACACCCTGCTTGCGGCGCTGTCCCGGCACAAGGGCGTGGCGCTTGTTGGCCCGCGCAGCAATTCGCGCACGCCGGAATTCGCCATTCCGGTGCCCCTTCCGCCGAACCTGCCGGGGCTGAACTGTGCCGTCGCACGGGTGGAAAGCCTGCCGCCTGATGCTTGCGTCCGCCTGCAGGGCGGCGGGTCCTTTCGCCACTGGCGCGAAAAGCTGGAAGGTGCGGCCACGGTGCTGGACCGCGCCGAGGATGGCGTTCCGGCCCTGATGGGGGCTGGCGGACTGCGTTATCTGGGCGGCTGGCCCGATGCCGTGGCGCTGGACCGCTATCTGCGCGATGCCTGCGCCGAAGCGGGGATTGCGACCGAACCCATGCCGGGCAGCCTGCGCTGCCGCGACAGCGGCGGGCGGCGGTTCTACTTCAACTACGGGCCAGAGCCTGTGACACACCAGGGCAACACACTTGGACCCGCCGGCGTGCACTGGACAGAGATTCAGGGCAGGGAAGACTTCTAAGCGTGTTTGTGTCACCAGAGCCTCATCAGGGACTGATATCCTGAGGCCTGTAGTCTTCGGGGATGTATGCCATGCCGTTTCTGTCCTTGCCCTTTCAACTGCGCTTTGTCCCGCTGACGCTTGCCTTCGTTGGTATCCTGGGCTTTGCAGCGCTGTGCCTTGCGTTTCCGGGTTGGGGGCTGTTCTACGCGCTTTTGTCACTGGCCTGTCTGTTTCTGGCCGGGCTGGGCGTGAATGACCTGATCCAGACGCGCCACGCGATCCTGCGCAACTATCCCATCATCGGGCATCTGCGCTTTCTGCTGGAACGGGTCCGCCCGGAAATCCGCCAGTATTTCTTCGAAGGTGACAAGGACGGGACCCCCTTTTCCCGCGACAAGCGGGCCCTGGTCTATCAGCGGGCGAAGCGCGAGCTGGACAAGCGGCCTTTCGGCACGCAATATGACGTCTACGGCGACGACTTCGAATGGCTTCACCATTCCATCGCCCCCCGCCCGGTCAGCCACGACCCCCAGCGCGTGATCATCGGGCACAGCGGCCCCTGCACACAGCCCTATTCGGCCTCGGTCCTGAACATATCCGCAATGAGCTATGGCGCCCTGTCCGCCAACGCCGTGCGCGCGCTGAACCGGGGGGCAAAACTGGGCGGTTTTGCGCATGACACCGGCGAAGGCGGCGTTTCCCCTTTCCACCGCGAGGCGGGGGGTGATCTGATCTGGGAAATAGGGTCGGGATACTTCGGCTGCCGCACGCCTGATGGCAGTTTCGACCCCGATCGCTTCGCCGAAGCCGCATCGGACCCCCAGATCAGAATGGTAGAGCTGAAGCTGAGCCAGGGCGCAAAGCCCGGCCACGGCGGCGTTCTGCCGGCAGCAAAGGTCACGGCGGAAATCGCGGCGATCCGGGGCGTGCCGATGGGCGAAGACTGTGTCTCGCCCGCCGCGCATTCCGCCTTTTCGACCCCCATCGAGCTGCTGCAGTTCATCGCCCTCATGCGCGGGCTTTCAGGCGGCAAACCTGCCGGATTCAAGCTGTGTATCGGCCACCCGTGGGAATTCATGGCGCTGTGCAAAGCGATGCTGGAGACGGGCATTACCCCGGATTTCATCGTGGTGGACGGCAAGGAAGGCGGCACTGGTGCCGCCCCGCTGGAGTTCATGGATCACATGGGCATGCCGCTGCGGGATGGCCTTAGCTTCGTCCACAATACTCTGGTGGGCTGCGGGCTTCGGGACCGGCTGCGGCTGGGTGCATCCGGCAAGATCATCAGCGCCTTCGACATGGCGCGCGTCATGGCCCTTGGTGCAGATTGGTGCAACGCGGCCCGCGGATTCATGTTCGCAGTGGGCTGCATTCAGGCGCAGACTTGCCACACCGGCCTGTGCCCCACCGGTGTCACCTCGCAGGATCCGCGCCGACAAAGGGCCATCGTGGTACCCGACAAGGCGGACCGCGTGTTCAATTTCCATCGCAACACGGTGCAGGCCCTGGCCGAACTGGTGGCGGCGGCGGGGCTGGACCATCCGGGCCAGCTTGGTCCGCAGCATTTCCTGCGCCGGGGCGCTGCAGACCGTGTGGTCAGCTATGCCCAACAGTACGAAACGCTGGCACCGGGGCAGCTTCTTGCAGATCCGGCAGGAGCAGGCCGATACGGAGTGGCATGGTCCATTGCCCGGTCCCACAGTTTTGCGCGCAGCGACGCCAGCGGCGGTCACGGACCATGAAGCCCCGGAAACCCATTCACGTCTTGTCCCTGCGCCCGGAATACACGCCACAAGCGCGGAGTCCGAAGGGCGGACACCCCTGCGGCTTGGCAAGGGACATTGTGCCGACCGGCCGCGACGCCGGCCTTTGGCGCGGTCTTTCCCTGGCAATCGTGCCGGAAACCTGCGGCAGACGGCAGCGACCCTGACCGGAGCCGGAGCGAAGATGATGAAAAAGGCCGCGTGGAAGGACCGCCGGGCCCGGTAACGCAGGCGCGTTCAGTTCAGGGGCACAAAGCCAAAGTCCCGGAACCGGGCCAGGGCGGCGGCGGACGACAGGGCCGTGTAGAAATCCCGGTCAGCCGCGTCGGTTGCGCCGCGCAACAATGCGGCCGGGTAGATGATCGGGGCGTGACTGTCCTGGGGGAAAGTGCCTATTACGGTGACGTTGTCTTCTGCTGCCGCATCGGTGGCGTAAACAATACCGAAAGGCGCCTCGCCCGCCGCCACCAGGGCCAGGGCCGCGCGGATATTCTCGGATTGCACCACGGCCCCTTCGACTTTCTCCCAAATCCCCAAAGCTTCCAGCGATGCCTTTCCGTACTGGCCGGCCGGTACGGCATCCACCATGGCCATGGCCAGCTTGCCGTCGCCAAGCATCCCGGCAAGATCAAACCCGGGGGCAATCGTAACGGGCGGCGCATCCTTGCCGCTGGCGATCAGGACCAGACTGTTTCCCAGAAGATCGCGGCGGGCCACAACCTGTCCGTCCTTTTCCACTTCGTCCATCCAGTTGACAGCCGCAGAAAGGAAGACGTCGGCCGGTGCCCCTTCCAGTATCTGTTTGGCAAGCGCGTTCGACCCGGCATAGCTGACCGTCACCCTGTGGCCCGTGTCTGCCTGAAAATCGGCTGCAACCGCATCCAGCGCGGTCTTCAGGGAAGCGGCGGCAAACACGACCACCTCTTCAGCGGCGGCAGGCCTGGTTATCGACAGCGCGATCAGCGCCGCCATGGCGATACGGCAGGTCATGGGTATTCCCCTGTTTCGGTTTCAGCCAGGTCTTTCTGGACAAGCCGTGTTGGGGCAAGGGCATGTCCCGGATCGACGGTGCCAAAGCGCGCAACACTCTGGCAGCCGTACCGGCTTGCCTGAAGCGGACCCGAGGGCAGCTGCCCTTAGGTCCGGTCCGCGTTGTCAGGCCAGATGGTCGATGCGGGCCAGGTATTGCGCCAGGGCTTCCACCTGCCCCAGCCAGCGTGTCAGCAGCTTCGGATCATGCGGTGCCGCATGAACGCCTGCGGGAATTTCCCGCGCGACCACCGCCTCGACCGCCAGCGAGACGGGCACGGACACCAGCCGCCCCATCGCCGTCCCGCGCGCATCCCCCCAGGCATCCATGGCCCAGGTCTGGTGGAACACCACGCGCCCGTCCCGTTCCGCCTTCAGCGAGACGAACAGGATCACCCGGTCCGGCTCATCCGGGCCATAGGCATTGTCGCGCCAGAAGTCTGCGGCCATTTCGGCCAGCCGCGCATCGCCCGCCGGACCCTGCAGCGTTTCAATCTCGGCAAAGACCGGGGCCCAGGCCTGCGACCAGCCGTTCAGCCGGATCGTGCCACGCACGAAGTCCTTCACCTTCCACGCCGGGTCAAAGCGATAGTCGGCAAGGAAGGGCAGCGAGTCGCGGTTCGGATAGACCTCGAAGCTTTCCGGCACCGGCAGCGGCGCGTCATAGGCGGTGATCGCATCCCAGGGCCGGTCCACCCGCAGCTCGCTGAAATTCCGCAGGCTGCGCGAGGGTGAGCGCAACGCCTTCAGCACACCCAGCGGCGACCAGCTGAACTTGTAGCGGAACGGGTTGGCCACCTTCGGCACCCCGCCGCAATAGGAGGTGAAGGACAGCACGTTGGCCGGGTCATAACCCGCCGAGGCGCGGTAGCGCGCCACCAGATCATGCGCCATCAGATGGTCGATGCCAGGGTCCAGACCCACCTCGTTCACGCTGACCAGCCCCGCCTCGCGGAAGGCCTTGTCCAGATCACGCATTTCCGGCGCGATGTAGCTGGACGACACGAAATGCGCGCCCCTGGCAAGACAGGCTTTGGCAATGGCCACATGCTGATCTGCGGGCAGCATGGAAATCGCCACATCGCCCGGCTGCAGCGCCGCCGTCAGCGCCTCCAGCGCATAGGGGCGGATGTCCCGTGTCAGATCGCCCACGGCATCGCGGGCCTTGTCGACCGTGCGGTTCCAGACCGCCACCGGATAACCGGCCTCGATCAGCCGCCGCAGACCCGGCACCGCCGACAGGCCCGTGCCGCACCAATGGATTGTCATGTTCGGTTTCCCCCTAAGAACGTGTCGTATGGCGCTGGAATTCGGCCTTTGCCCGGCCCCAGACACCGGTTTCAAGGCTGCCCAGCGTCAGCAGTGATGGCAGAAGCTGCGCCGCGTAATCCTGACTGCTTTCCACCGGCAGCAGCGACGGCAGATTGTCGATCGCCGTCACGTCCAAGGGTGGCACGTCCTGCACCCGCAGGGCCGGTGCATCCCAGTCCGTTGCCCGGTCATAGACCTTGATCGGCGAGAAATCAGATGTCGGATCGCAGGCGATATCCCCGATCACCGTCAGCGCGCGCGGATCGGTCCTGGCTTTGGCGGGCACGAACACCGGGCATCCGGGCCGGGCCAGGATGCAGTTCAGGAAAATCCCGTGCTCCAACACCTGCGGAAACGGCCCGCCGCTGGCGGTTTCCGCCATGTCCCATTTGGTGACCGGCACGCCCATCGCCGCACACAGGTCGGAAGCCCCGGTGCCCACCCGGCCCAGCGCCCCGATGACGATGGCACGCGGGCGCTGCACGCCGATGGTTGCCAGTTCCGCGCCCAGATCGTCCAGCAGCGCCGCCTTGCCGGGGTATTTGTGAACCGGTCCGGCAATCCCGCCCCGTTGCTGCGCCGCCCAGCATTTCAAGGCAACCGAGGCCCCGGCGTATCCGGCCCAATAGCCAAAGGCGGCCACCCGCCGGCCGGCTTCGTCTACCAGATATTCAAGGTCATACAGCGTCCCGCCCCCGGCGATGAACCGGTCCAGCAGAACACGCCCTGCGGGCTGGCCCTTGTAGGCATGGCCGAACATGATGTGGCGGTGCGTCAGCGGCGTGCCATCTTCGGGCAGTTCCTTCAGACCGAAGATGATCGCATCTGCAGGGGCCTTGGGCCAAAGATTCCCGGCGACGATCTTGCAGCCCGCAACCCGGTAGCCGTCAATGGGAATGGCGCGGACATGGCTTTCCTCGACGCTGACACGGATGCCTGCGGCCACCAGGGCGGCGGCCCCATCGGGGGTCAGACCGACCCGCTCTTCATTCGGCCGCTGTTCCGCCCTGACCCAGAGATGTGTCATGTCGCCGCCCCCCCTTTGCATGGTGGCCAGCGATAGCAGATTTCACGCCGGGCAACAGGGGCCGCGCTCAATCCCCGTCAGACTGCTGCGGCAGGCCATCGTCCGGCACATAGTAGTCACCGGCATCGGCCATGTGGATATGCCCGGTCAGGCTGCTGCCCGTTGGCCCGTCCACTGCCCCGGCCTCGACCGAAAAGGCCCCATCCGCCGCGCGGAAGTACAGGCTTGATCCGCAGCCGGTGCAAAAGCCGCGCTGCGCGCCTGCCGGTGTCGCGTATTCGGCAAGGGTGGCGCGCGACTCAAATTCAACCTGCGCTTCGTCCGCGTCAAAACTGGCGGCATAATGCCCGGACAGCTTGCGGCACTGGCTGCAGTGACAGGCCGTGATGCCACCCCCGGGGCGTGGAACGCTGAAACGTACCGCACCGCACAGGCAGGACGCCTGCAGCACGGGCGGTGCCAAAGAGGGGACCGGCGGCGGGCCTTCGGGCGCATAGTAGTCGCCCGCATCCCCGGTGAAGATATGCTCTGCCACCTTCAGCCCGGTGGGGCCTGCCAAGGCACCCGGCGAAAAGCTCATCCGGTCTTCATCATCCGGCTTCCAGAACAACGTCGCCCCGCAGCCCCGGCAGAAGCCGCGCGTCGCCGCAGGCGACGACCGGTACCAGGCCAACCCGTCACCCCGCAGCACCCGAAACCCTTCCATCGGCACCGAGGCTGCTGCCCAGTAATGCCCCGACACCTTGCGGCACTGCGTGCAATGGCAGGCAATCGCATCCCGCACCGGGGGCGTCACCTTGAACCCGACGGCACCGCACAGGCATGATCCCTGCATTGTCACTCTCCCCGGTTTTGGGCCGCAACACGGCTATGCCTGTGCATCCCGAAACGTCTTTGCCAATATCCCGGCCAGGCGGTCTGCATCGGTCTGCGTGAAGGCGGCGGGCGTATCGCTGTCCAGATCCAGCACGCCCAAGAGCGTCCCGGCCCCGTTCCAGACCGGCAGCACAAGTTCGGACCGTGTCGATGCCGCACAGGCGATATGTCCCGGAAAGGCGTCGACATCCGGCACAAGCTGCACCTGCCCGGTGCGCGCCGCTGCGCCGCAGACCCCGCGCGAAA
>Ga0114977_10000132_pt1 | contig 47604 bp, 42 predicted proteins | sample S_130805_MF_Meta_FD_87026 | JGI IMG/M metagenome (GOLD analysis project Ga0114977, IMG submission 87026) | Freshwater microbial communities from Lake Simoncouche, Canada to study carbon cycling - S_130805_MF_MetaG | ecosystem: Environmental > Aquatic > Freshwater > Lake | place: Lake...
AAGTCGACGTGCCCCGGTGTATCAATTAAGTTCAAATTGTAAATTTGCCCGTCGCGCGCTTTATAACTCAGCGCCGCGGTTTGGGCTTTGATGGTAATCCCGCGCTCGCGCTCAATATCCATTGAATCAAGAACTTGAGATTCCATTTCACGATCAGACAAGCCGCCGCACAAATGAATAATACGATCCGCCAAGGTGGATTTACCGTGATCAATGTGGGCGATGATGGAGAAGTTACGAATGTGTTGCATCTAATTTTCCAAAAAAATAAACCCGCCGAAGTGGCGGGAATTCGCGCGACGGCTGGGTACAAACGGCGCGCATTTTAGCTGAAATTGACCTGCCTCGGCAGGATCATTCATCCAGTTTGATCGCCAGATAAGAAACCCAATCGCCGCGTCGGATCAACAAGGCAACATTGCGACCGTTGGCGACCGATTTTAACGCGCTATTGATTTGCTCCGCCGACTGCGCTTCCATATTACCAACAGACAAAATTACATCGCCGACGTGCAAGCCATTGCGCACCCCTTTTTTAACTTCTTCGACCAATAAACCTGACTTAACTTGCAGCTTAGTTTTTAGCTCGTCATTTAATGACACCACTTTGACACCTAGGCGAGTCAAACTCACCGTTTTACGGTCGGTGTCTTCGTCGTTTTTATCAGTTTTCGCTAGCACATTTTCTTCTTTGATTTCAGCGACTGTCAGCGTAATGTCGCGCAAAGCCGCTTTACGCCAAACCTGAATTTTCACCTTACTACCCGGTTTAGTCATCGCCACCATACGAGGCAAATCAGAGGAAGAAATAACCGTTTTTCCATCAAATTTAAGCACCACATCACCGGCTTCTAAACCGGCTTTATCGGCAGCGCCCCCTTTTTCGACGCTAGAAATGACTGCGCCTTCGGCTTTTGATAAACCAAAAGATTCCGCCAATTCACGCGTTAATTCTTGAATAGTCACACCAATCCGGCCACGCGTTACTTTGCCGTTTTTACGCAATTGATCAACCACTTCCATCGCCACATCAATCGGAATAGCAAACGACAAGCCCATATAACCGCCGGAGCGACTGTAAATTTGTGAATTAATGCCGACCACTTCGCCCTTCATATTAAATAAAGGACCGCCCGAATTACCGGGATTAATGGCAACGTCGGTCTGGATAAACGGCACGTAATTTTCTTGCGGCAAGGAACGACCTTTGGCGCTGACGATGCCGGCGGTCACGCTACTATCAAAACCAAACGGCGAACCAATCGCCAACACCCATTCGCCCACTTTTAATTGCTCAGGTTTTCCCAGCACCACTTTAGGTAAACCGCTGGCTTCTATTTTCAGCAAGGCGACATCGGTACGTTTATCAAAGCCAATTAATTTAGCTTTAAATTCGCGCTTATCGGTGAGGCGCACGGTGATTTTATCGGCGCTATCGACGACGTGCGCATTAGTCAAAATATACCCTTCGGCATCGATAATAAAACCAGAGCCGAGCGATTGGGATTCTTGCTGTTGCGGTGCAGGTGGCGCGAAACGGCGGAAAAATTCGTTCAGCGGATCGCCTTCAGGCAAATTTGGCAGGCCAGGTATGGCGTGTGTTTGGCGAAGGGTTTGACTGGTGCTGACATTCACCACCGCCGGTCCTTGTTGTTCAACTAAATCGGTAAAATCAGGTAATTCTTTGGCTAAAACTGATTGTGCAAACAAACTAAACAGCGCAGCGAAAAATAATCCTCTCACGTTCAAGCTCCTAAAATTATTTAAATAAATAGATGGGCAAGCATGTGAAACAAGCAAATTTACTGGGGTTTAATGACCGATTGAGCAACGGCCAAACCACGATGACGCTGAGTCAATAATTTGGCGACTAGCGCGCCCAACAACAAGCCCACTATTGCGCCGATTACGGCATAACCATCACGACTCGCCGGACTGGTCGCCCAGTGCGCACCAAATATACCGCCGCCAATCATTAAAGCTACTGGCAATAAATAGACTGTTAAAGCACCACGCAATAACACGCCATCAGCGAGCACCACTTCAACTTCATCGCCAACCTGCGCTTGCGCCTCATTTTTGACTCTAAATTGTCGCGGTTCGCGGCAAAACATTTTTGATAGCTTGCTACTGCCGCAACCACCGTCGGCGTTGCAACTGCTACAACCACCACTATTTTTGGACTCAACGGTGGCTTCTGCGCCATGAATTTGAATCACAATTGCGCGAGTTTCTAACATGGTTATTGTCCTGCGAAACGAATCGATTCAGCAATTTGAATTACCGCATGAGGCGGCACTTCACCTACCACGGTGATTAATTTATCACCCGTAATTCGGCTATAAACTTGCATGGAACCATTGCTATTCAGTCCGGTCGGCACATTTTGACCCGCCAACGCTTCTTCAATAAAAATTGATACGCCGGCGAGTCCATCTGAATACACTAAATGCATCACCGGCGAATTTTTGCTACGTAATACCCGCCGCATTTCTAAGATTTTCTTAAAACCAACCGGCATCGCATCAATTTGCCAGCCACCAGACAATCCTTCTAAACCGACTTTCAGCAAGGTTGGCAAGGGCGCAGGTTCTTCTAATCCGGCTTTGCCAGCGACAATCCATTGGCGATCAATGGTGTCACCACCAATCGTTAATTGCGTGAAAGCATATTGCTCAATCACCTGTCCGCGTTCATCGGTGACAACGGCTTTCAGCAACAATCCTGATTCACTATGCAACCAAAGCTTATGGAAATAACGTAAATTATCTTTTGGGAGTAACACCATTGTGTGCACATGAAAACCGGCAACACGATCTTCTTCACCTTGTTTAATAGTATAATTTTCTTGCAACGCCACAATTTGCTCGGGCAATAAAGCGGGAAAACGCCGCTCATATTGACGTTTTTCCACCCGCACTTTGCGATCACCCAAATACAACCAAACCTGATCATTGTGGCGCACCACTTCACGATGAATACCATCTAAACCTTCTAAATGTTCGTGCTCGCCATTGGTATCCAAAATATGGGTAATGCGTGAAGCTTCAACTTTTTTATTGCCGCCAGCTTGATAAATAAAAACTCCGCTGTAATTCGTTTCGTGAGCGGCGAAAGCGATCATTTTCAACCAATCAGCATCTTGCCGAAGAGGATCAGCCAGCGTGACATCGGCCGCCATGAACGACAGCAAGACAAGCAAAGAAAAAGAAATAAGGCGGCTCATTTAACGCTCAGACACAGTTCGGATATAGGAGGTTGTGCCTTGCACATTGGCACTCGGTGACACTTCTTGATGCGCCATCAAATAATCATTGACGTTATTACTTGGACTGAAACTCGCAGCACGTAACGCATCTGGCTGAGTCACTGACGCCATTTGTGGCGCAGGTTCATTACCCACTTGTATCGACAACCACGCCACTAACGCTAATGCTAAAACTGAGGCGGCAGCTGATACAGCAAAATAACGCGTTTGACGAACGCTGCGACGATGTGGCGCCAAAATAGTCGGCTCCATATCCAATCGCTCTTTAAACGATGCGCTAATATCCGCGCTGAGATGATCGGGTTGGCGCAAGGCGTCACCAATCAATTGATACATTAACCAATCTTGTTGTGCTTGCGGTTGACGCTTCATCTTATCCAACAAAGCGTCTGCCTCATCTTCAAACAACTCGCCATCAATTAGTGCAGAAATTTCTTGTTTCATCATTACCACCTTTGATTCTCATTAGTTCCTAGCAATGGCCGCAAATTTGTTGCGACCACTTCTCGCGCCCGAAAAATTCTTGATCGAACCGTCCCGATCGGACAATTCATCACTTCGGCGATTTCTTCATAACTGAGCCCTTCAATTTCACGCAAGGTCAACGCCGTGCGCAAATCATCAGGCAATTGTTGCAAGGAGGCATTCACCACACCCGCCACCTGTTTACTCATCAGCTCATTCTCAGGCGTTGATACTTCATGCAACAACGACGCATCATCAAAATTTTCAGCCTCTTCCGCATCTAAAGCAGTACTGGTTGGCACTCGCCTTCCCTGCGTAATTAAATGATTCTTAGCGGTATTAATACCGATTCGATACAACCAAGTATAAAAAGCGCTATCACCGCGAAAGGCTGGCAACGCACGATAGGCTTTAATAAAAGCCTCTTGCGTCACATCTTCAGCATCGCCCGAATTGCGTACAAAACGCGAAATCAAACGACCCAACCTACGCTGATATTTAGCCACCAGCAGTTCGAACGCATGCTTATCACCTCGCTGCACGCGCTCAACCAACTGCTGATCGACCTCCCTGTCGCCCATCCCCGAATCCTTTATTATTTTTTGCGGTTATTTATCCGCTTAAGGGTGGCGAGTATAACCGCTCAAACCCAATCAAGTCAGCCATGTGCGCGTCATGGACACAGCAAATTTAAAATAGTTCAATCTGGCAGACAAGGTTCTTTGCTATAGTGGCGGTCAAATCTTTGCCACTTAAAATCCAGACACGGAATGAATCGTGCAATTTGACACCCTTATCATTGGCAGCGGCTTAGCCGGCTTATCCTTAGCGCTCAAGCTAGCCGACCAACAACGCGTCGCCGTGATTACCAAAAAATCACTCTTGGAAGGTGCCAGCGTTTGGGCGCAAGGTGGTATCGCCGCCGTTTTATCGCCTAGCGATAGCCTAGAAGAACACATTCAAGATACCTTGGTTGCCGGTGCTGGTTTATGCGATGAGACCGTCACCCAGCACGTAGTCAGCCATGGCGCCGAATCCATCCAATGGCTGATCGATCAAGGCGTGCCGTTCACCAAAGGCGTTGAAAGCAACAACGGTTATCACCTCACCCGAGAAGGGGGGCATAGTCAACGCCGCATCATTCATGCCGCCGATGCTACCGGTCGCGCCGTGCAAGACACCTTGGCCGAAAAAGTGTTGGCGCATCCGAACATCACCGTTTTTGAATATCACTGCGCCATCGATTTAATTACCGGCAAACATTTACACCGCGCCGATAACCGTTGCTACGGCGCTTATGCGCTGAATACTTTGAGCGAAAAAGTGATCACCATCGCCGCCCAACAGACCGTGCTGGCGGCAGGCGGTGCTGGCAAAGTCTATCTTTACACCACCAATCCTGACACTGCCACCGGTGACGGCATCGCCATTGGTTGGCGCGCCGGTTGCCAAGTGCGCAATATGGAATTTGTCCAATTTCATCCAACTTGTTTGTATCACCCACACGCCAAATCTTTCTTAATTAGCGAGGCGGTGCGGGGCGAAGGCGGCCTGTTGAAATTAGCTGACGGTACCCGATTTATGCCGAAACACGATCCGCGTGCTGAATTAGCGCCGCGTGACGTGGTCGCTCGTACCATTGACTTTGAGATGAAAAAGCGCGGTTTAGATTGTGTTTATTTGGACATCTCGCACCAACCTGAAAGTTTTCTGCGCGAACATTTTCCGACCATTTTTGCCCGCTGCTTAGAGCTTGGAATCGACATTTCCAAAGCGCCGATTCCGGTGGTGCCTGCCGCTCATTACACCTGTGGTGGTTTACTGGTTGATCTAAGAAGTCGCACCACCGTTGAAGGGCTGTACGCCATCGGCGAAACTGCCTGCACCGGTTTGCATGGCGCCAATCGCCTCGCCAGTAATTCATTATTGGAATGTTTGGTGTACGCCGATGCAGCAGCAAAAGACATTCTTGCGCAAGACAAAATATCCTTGGAAACTTTACCCGCCTGGGATGAAAGTCGCGTCACCGATGCCGATGAAGAGGTAGTTATTTCGCACAATTGGGACGAACTACGGCGGTTTATGTGGGATTACGTCGGCATCGTGCGCACCACCAAACGCTTGCAACGCGCACAACGACGAATTCAGTTATTGCACGAAGAAATCAACGAGTATTACCGCAATTTCCATGTCACACCGGACTTGTTGGAATTACGGAATTTAGTGATGACCGCCGATTTAATCGTGCAAAGTGCGTTGGCCAGACACGAAAGTCGCGGCCTACATTTCAGCAAAGATTATCCAGAAATCTTGGATGAAGCAAAATCGACCACGCTGATGCCGCCGGTTTAATTTACTTTAAGCGATACCACGTGAATGGTGTGGCAATTCTAAATAATGGTGGGTTTGCATCTCGGTCAAGCGACTGGCAATCCGTTCAAATTCACTCCCCTGCTGCCCCGCGCCATACAACTGATGAATTGGCGTGGCAAAGGTCGCCACCAATTTAACATGGTTGTCGTACAACACATCAATCAGCCAAGTAAATCGCCGGGCCGCCGCACCGTTGTCTTCCGTAATCTGCGGAATGCCTGACACAAACACCATCGGATAACGCTGCGCGATGTCCAAATAATCCGCTTGATCATGATGACCGCCGCACAGTTCGGTAAACTCAAACCAGACCACTTCGCGGGCGGCTTGTTTGACCTGCAACGCACCGTGTTTCAGTTGGATGATGGGCAATTCAGCGTGCATGCCAGCGGTCAAACGTTGAAACAAAGAAGCTAAATGCGCTTCATTTTCAGCAGTCGCTGGCGTTAAAAAAATCGGATCGCGCACCATTTGCAACATCCGGTAATCGGTGTCGCTGGCTAGATTAACCACCTTTAATTGGCGTTTTAATAAGGCAATCGCCGGTAAAAAATTTTGTCGCTGCAAGCCGTTGGGATATAAATCATCCGGCGAATAATTTGAGGTAGTCAATAACACCACGCCCCGTTGAAATAAGGCGTCAAGCAAGCGCCCCAAAATCATCGCGTCGGCAATATCGTCGACATGAAATTCATCCAAACATAATAAACGCGTGGCTCGCGAAATTTGATCGGCCACCGCCAACAAGGGATCTTTTTCCGCATCGTTGCGTTTCATTTGCTGATGAACTTCCAGCATAAACGCATGAAAATGCACGCGACGTTTGCGTTGAAACGGCAAACATTGATAAAAACCATCCATCAAAAAAGTTTTGCCGCGTCCCACGCCACCCCAAATATATAAGCCGTTGGGTACATCAGGACTGAGTAAACTACGCCCCAAGAATTGATCGCGTTTGTTTTTAAATTCAAGCAATTGGTACCAAAAAAAATCTAGATCATCAATCGCTGTTATTTGCGCCGCATCACAAATATAGCCAGCTTTATCGCAGGCCGCTTGATACCAAACTTTAGGACTAATCGCTGACTCGAAATCAGTCTGTAACATTACATTCCTATCTCAATGAATTCTAAGGCGTTATGGTCTGGATCACGACAAAACAAAGCACGCCGACCTGATTGACTGAGGGAATAGTCAATGCCAGCTTCTTCTAAGCGCCGAATTAATTCAGCGATATCGGTGATCGAAAATGCCACGTGCCGATCACGACCACCGTGCGCCGGCCGCAATAAATTTGCTTCAGGGTTAGGCAAGCGCATCAAATGAATTTGTTGGTTTGCTGTGACGTGATACCAGGCACCCTCAAAACTCATTTGCGGTCGATTGATGTCTAGTTGCAAACCCAAAACGTGTTCGTAAAAATGTCGCGACAGCGGCAAATCACTGGTCAAAAAAGTGGTGTGATGAATTCCTAGTAACATAATGGCTCTTTATAAAATCAATCCTCAGCATGGGTGGCGTGCATTTTACCTGACAATAAACTGGCTGAAATAATCAGACCTGCACCCAGCCATTCGCGCAACGCCATCGCCTCATTCGCCAAGAAATAAGAGCTTATCGCCGCGAATACTAATTCAAACAAAAACAGCACCACAGCCCGATTAGCCGACAAATGCGTCACACCATATTGCACGGCGAAACTGGTGGCGCACAACACCACGCCCATTAACAATAACATCCAACCTGAAGTCGCATCGATTAACAACAATTGACCGCCAATATTGCCTTGCCAGCAGACCACCGGCACGGTTAACAGCGCCGTTCCCAACCATAAACTGAACGATTTTGCTTCGATGCTTAAATGGTTGGCTCGACGTGAAGTGACGTTGGATAAAGCAAAGCCTATACCCGCTGACAAACCCAACCATTCTGAGAAGTTCTTCGGTAAGGGTAGACCAAATTGCGGCTCCCACAACATCACCAAGGCACCGGCCAACGCTAGAAAAATAACCAACGCGCCATAACGGTTAAGTCGTTCACCCAACAGCCAATAGGAAAATAAAATGGTCCACAGCGGTGCCAAATAAAACAACAGCAAAATCCGCATCACCTCGCCGTGCAACATCGCCAACACATAAGCCAAATTTGCCCAACCGGCGCTGATCACCAATAACAACGCCCACCAACCGACACGCGGCAATTCGCGCCACACTTTGCGCAACATAAAAGCGCCGCACGCCATCGCGATTAAATAAGTGATCATCGTCGCTAAGGCACCAGAAATTCCCAGCACTTGTAGCGCACGATAGGGATACCAGATCAACCCCCAAACCAAGGCGCCGGTGAGCAGCGAAATGACTGGCAAAGCATTATTGGATGCAAGTTTCATCGAGTTGCCACGCGTTTATTCATCACGCAAATGAGGTGTGCCATTTTTATCTAATTTAGCGGTGTAAATATGCCAAGCAATTTTTGAATCGGCTGCTAAAGTGAGTTCCAAAGCCCATCCGGTGGTTGTTTCCTCGTCATCAAAACCATTAAATACAAAGTTTCCAAGACTATAAAAAATCGGTTTATCTTTATACATTTCAATATTTTGAGTGACATGCGGATGCCCACCGACAATCACGTCCGCCCCGCTATCAATCATTAAATGCGCTAAATATTGCTGACGAGCAGAAGATGTTTTTTCGTGTTCCCAGCCCCAGTGCGGATACACAATGACCACATCAGCCTTCAGTTTGGCCTGTTGAATATCGTGCTTCACAAAATCATCGTCGCTCCAAGCGATACCCGCGCGATCGGGCAGCGCTTCAAAACTTCGCGGAAAAAATTCGTTATAGGCCAAGATGGCGATGCGTTTGCCTTTCACCTCAATGATAAACGGTTGATGCGCCGCGCGCAGATTGTGTCCGCCACCGATATACGGCATCTTTCCTTGATCCAAATTATCCAACATATCGGCAAAGGCAAGCGCGCCGAAATCACCCGAATGATTGTTAGCAACTGAAACGGCAGTGAAATATTGCTTCAACACAGGAATGACGCGAGGATTGGCTCTGAAGGTATATGGTTTCTCTTCCGCGCTGCCTTTTAAACTCACCGTGCATTCTAAATTGCCAATTTTGATATCGGCCTGTTTAAACAAGGCATCAAAATACTGAAAAGGATTCTGCCCATTTTTAATCAACTTTCCCGGTGTTTCGGCCAGCATCACATCGCCGACGAATAGCATCTTGATTGAATTATCTTCAGCGGCCGACGCACCAGAAAAACCTAACATCGCGCACAAAACTAGCAATAATTTGTTCATTTCAAAAGTCCTGAAGCACAAATTGAATCGCACTGAAAGTTAAATTCTTTTTCTAATTTGGCTGAATAAACGCGATGTTTGCCCAAGCTAGTTTGATACTGCTGACAGTTCGCTTCAGCAATCGAATATTCAGCCGCGTGGATCAACACAAAACGATTTTTAGCATAATGATAAACATACGTTTTGAGTTTTCCCTGATCACTCAAATATTGCGCGGAAAACCTAAAAGCACCGAGCGAATCGGTCGTTTCAAAACGATAAGGATCACTCACTGGCTTAACCGTGAGCGTAGCAGATTCACCGCCATATTCGGCTCGACAATTAAATTCGATGGCACTTGCGCTGCTGATTACAAAGCATAATCCTATTAATAAAAGTATTTTTCTGAACATAATTTCTCTTCAATATTTAAGTGTAAACGTCAGTCTAAGCAAGGTAATGCGCCACAAAACTGCCATCGCTAGCAGAATTTGTTTTGTTGGCACTAAACTGCCCTTTATAATCGCCACTCTTTTCGACACCGGCGTGTTGCTCGAAACTCATGTGAAGCCAGAAAAAATAATGAATCCTGACCTGCAAAAATTACAGCCATATCCTTTTCAAAAACTCGCCGCCTTATTTCGCGAAGTCACGCCGAATCCTGCGTTGCGACCGATCAGCTTATCTATTGGCGAACCGAAACATGCCACGCCAGAGTTTATTAAACAAGCGTTAATTGGCGGTCTAAACGGTTTGGCGAGTTATCCCACCACCATCGGCAGCGAGGCCTTGCGCATGGCCATTAGCGATTGGCTGCAACGTCGTTACGATATTCCCGCGCTGTCGGCTAAGACTCAAATTCTGCCCGTAAATGGCAGTCGAGAAGCCTTATTTTCTTTTGCACAAAGCGTAATTGATCGCAGCCAAACTCATCCGGTGGTGGTCTGCCCCAATCCTTTTTATCAAATTTATGAAGGCGCGGCGTTTCTGGCCGGTGCCACGCCCTACTTTCTCAACACCTTGCCAGAAGATAATTTCGCACTCAACTTTGCTCAACTGGCCGACGACGTTTGGCAACGCACGCAATTGATTTATGTCTGCTCGCCCGGCAATCCAAATGGCCACGTCATGCCGCTGGCAGAATGGCAAACTTTGTTCGAGATGAGCGATCGTTATGGTTTTGTGATCGCTGCCGACGAGTGTTATTCAGAAATCTATTTCAATGACGACAAGCCATTGAGCGCTTTACAAGCGGCGCAACAATTAGGACGGTGCGATTATAAAAATCTAATAATATTTTCAAGTTTATCAAAACGTTCTAATGTGCCTGGGATGCGTTCTGGCTTCGTCGCCGGCGATGCCAAGTTGATCGAAAAATTTACGCTGTATCGCACTTATCACGGCTCGGCGATGAATCCAACCATTCAAACGGCCAGCATCGCGGCTTGGCAAGATGAAGCACACGTCGCCGAAAATCGTCGCTTGTATGCTGAAAAATTTAGCCAAGTGGTGGCGATTTTGAAAAACGTGTTGCCAGTCACGCTACCGGATGCCAGTTTTTATCTGTGGTTACGCACACCAATTGACGATACGCTTTTCACCCAACAGCTTTACCGCGACTATAATGTCACCGTTCTGCCCGGTAGCTATTTGGCGCGTGAAGCGCAAGGCGTTAATCCGGGCAAGAATTTTGTGCGCTTAGCCTTGGTTGCCGATGTGGCGGAAACTATAGAAGCTGCGCACCGTATTGCTGAATTCGTTAAAAAACTAAACTAGGAAACCATCATGACCATGCTACAAAAAACGATTGAAGAAGCTTTTGAACGCCGCGCTGAAATTACCCCACGCAATGTGGATGCTCAGCTGAAAGAAGCAATTAACACCGTGATTGAATATTTGGATCAAGGTAAATTACGCGTCGCTGAAAAAATTGCCGGTGTTTGGGTAACTCACCAATGGCTTAAAAAAGCGGTTTTATTGTCATTCCGCATTGAAGATAACGCCTTTATCAAAGGTGGCTTCACTAACTATTTCGACAAAGTACCGTCGAAATTTGCCGATTACAATTCCAAAGAATTCCGTGAAGGCGGCTTTCGCGTCGTACCACCAGCCGCTGCGCGTCGTGGCGCGTTTATCGCTAAAAATGTGGTGCTGATGCCATCGTATGTCAATATCGGCGCGTATGTTGACGAAGGCACGATGGTCGACACTTGGGCGACCGTTGGCTCTTGCGCACAAATCGGTAAAAACGTGCATTTGAGCGGTGGCGTCGGTATCGGTGGCGTGTTGGAACCTGTGCAAGCAAATCCAACCATCATTGAAGATAATTGTTTTATCGGTGCGCGTTCAGAAGTGGTAGAAGGCGTGATTGTGGAAGAAGGCGCGGTCATTTCGATGGGCGTATTTATTGGTCAAAGCACCAAAATTTACGATCGCGAAACGGGCGAAGTTCATTACGGTCGCGTACCTGCCGGCTCGGTGGTGGTGAGCGGTAGCTTGCCTTCTCCAGATGGTAAATATAATTTGTATTGCGCGGTGATCGTGAAAAAAGTCGACGCCAAAACCTTGGGCAAAGTCGGTATCAACGAACTGTTGCGCGGCATTTAATGGTTTGATTGGCGCGGGTGAGTTAAATTATAGTCATAAGATTTAACTCACCAAGCACGATTCGGAACTCATCATACTTTTACAAAAATGATCATTACGCCATTACTTCAACTCGCTGTAGAGAAAGAAGCCTCTGATTTATTCTTTTCAGTCGGCGCGCCGATCAACGTCAAGATCGACGGAATAATGTTACCGGTCAATGCGCATAAATTAGACAGCGACACCGTCAAGCGCATCGCCTATGAAATGCTCAACCCTACACAAATCAATCAACTAGAAGATGATTTAGAGCTTAACTTTGCTTTTTACGAACCAGGCATTGCTAATTTTCGGGTCAATATTTTCCATCAGCGTGGCGAAATCGCGATGGTCATTCGCCATGTCAACAGCAAGATTCAGAATATTGAAGAATTACACTTACCCTTAATTTTAAAAGATCTAATCTTAAAAGAACGTGGTTTAATCTTGGTTGTGGGCGCCACCGGTTCTGGTAAATCTTCTACCTTGGCGGCGATGATTGATTATCGCAATGCGACGCAAACCGGTCATCTACTCACCATCGAAGATCCAATTGAATTTATTTTTGAGCATCAAAAATCTATCGTTAATCAACGTGAAATCGGCAGAGACACCCTAGATTTCAGCACTGGCTTGGAGAACGCCATGCGCGAATCACCAGACGTACTGATGATTGGTGAAATTCGCGATCAAGACACATTGAAGCACGCGCTGGTTTTTGCTCAAACGGGCCATTTATGCCTATCAACCTTGCACGCCAATAATAGTTATCACGCACTTAATCGCATCGTTAACTTTTTCCCCTATGAATCACGGCAAAGTATTTTGTCAGACTTATCCTCATCCTTGAGGGCGATCATTTCGCAACGTTTGGTGCGAGGGATTGATGGCAAATTAATTCCAGCGGTTGAAGTGTTGCTCAACTCGACCTTGGTTGCCGATATGATCAAAAAAGGTGAAATTGAGAAAATTCGCGATGCCATCCAACAAAGCGTCAGCGCCGGTTCTCAGACTTTCGAACAAGCCCTGTATAAATTATTTAAAGCAGGAAAAATCACCAAAGAAGAAGCCTTGAAAAATGCCGATTCAGCCAGCAATCTCGCCTCGCTGATTGATTACACGCAGACCTCAAAAATGAAATCGTTTGACTCTGCTGAATTAGCTGCTGCGCAACAAATTAAACCCACCGTCACACCTACTAGTTTCGACAGCATTAAATTGAATCTCGACTTAGCAGCGGATAAATAATGACTTTAAAACTTTATGGTATCCCAAATTGCGATACAGTTAAAAAAGCTCGCGCTTGGTTAACGGCCAACGGTCACAGCTACGAGTTCCACGATTTCAAAAAGTTACCAGTTAACGAAGCTCAATTACGCGACTGGCAACAGCAAATTGGCTGGGAAAAGATTTTCAAGAAAACCGGACGTAGCTGGAATGAACTTTCGCCTGACACAAAATCTTCCCTTATTGACGCAGAATCAGCGTTGATCTTAATGCAACAAAATTGCAATTTCATCAAGCGACCGGTACTAGAAAAAATAGGCAAAATACTCGTCACCGGATTTAAAGAAATCGATTACCAACTACTCAATTTATGAAAACTTTAGAACTCACCAAACAACTAATCGCCCGCCCTTCCCTCACCCCGAATGACGATGGCTGCCTAGAAATTATTGGCGAACGCTTAACACCGCTGGCCTTTAAGCTAGAAAAAATGCGCTGTGATGACGTGGATAATTTGTACGCCAAACGCGGCAACAGCGGTCCGATTGTCTGTTTCGCCGGCCATACCGACGTGGTGCCGACTGGCCCCGTTGAGCGCTGGGACAGCGCACCGTTTACACCGACCATTCGCGATGGCATGTTGTACGGTCGTGGTGCAGCCGATATGAAAGGCTCGATTGCCGCTTTCATTACCGCCACCGAAAAGTTTGTTGCTGAATGTCCTAATCATCGCGGTTCCATTGCTTTACTGTTGACGTCTGATGAAGAAGGCGTGGCGGTTGATGGCACGGTGCGCGTGGTGGAAGCCTTGCAAGCGCGCGGAGAAACGCTGGATTATTGCATCGTCGGCGAACCGACTTCGGTCAGCGTGACGGGCGATACGATTAAAAATGGTCGACGCGGATCGTTGTCGGGCACCTTAACGGTTAAAGGCGTGCAAGGTCACATTGCCTATCCACATCTCGTTAAAAATCCGATTCATTTGGCTTCACCCGCGATTGCCGAATTAGCAGCGACAACCTGGGATCAAGGCAATGAATATTTCCCACCGACTTCTTGGCAAATCTCCAATATTCACGGTGGCACCGGCGCCACCAATGTCGTGCCTGGCACGGTAGAAATTCTCTTTAATTTCCGCCATTCCACCGCCAGCACCACCGATGAACTCAAACAAAAAGTTCACGCGATTCTGGATAAACACGGTTTGGAATATGATTTATTGTGGGAAATGTCGGGCAAACCTTATCTGACACCACGCGGCAGTTTGGTCGATGCGGTCGCCGCTGCGATCAAACAAGTGCAAGGAATCGATACCGAATTATCGACCAGCGGTGGCACATCGGACGGTCGTTTTATTGCCGATATTTGCCCGCAAGTGTTGGAATTGGGGCCGCTCAACGCCACCATTCACAAATTGAACGAATGCGTCGCGGTGGCTGATTTAACCGCCCTTTCCGAAATTTATTATTTAACTTTGCGTCAATTACTGGCCGACTAACATGACCGTCAATTATTTTCAGGAAGCGCGCGACAGCCTCAGCACCGTGCGCGATTGTTTCCGGTTTGCCATCAGCCGCTTTAATCAAGCTGAGCTTTTTTTTGGCCACGGCAGTGCGAATGCCAATGACGAAGCGGCTTATTTAATTTTGCACACGCTCAATTTACCGCTCGATGAATTAGAACCATTTTTAGATGCGCAACTGACTATCAGCGAAATCAGCGAAGTGCTCAACATTCTGGAACAGCGCGTAGTCAATCGCACGCCAGCCGCCTATTTAACCAAACAAGCTTGGCTGGGCGAACACGATTTTTATGTGGATGAGCGGGTCATTGTGCCGCGTTCGTTCATCGCTGAATTGTTGCGTGAGCAATTAAATCCGTGGATTGAAGAACCGGAAGAAGTGACCGCCGTGTTGGATATGTGCACCGGTAGCGGTTGCCTCGCCATTCTCGCGGCGCTAGCTTTTCCGAATGCTTCAATTGACGCAGTGGATCTTTCGCCGGATGCGCTAGACGTCGCGCAACGAAATTTAGATGATTACGATTTGAATGTTCAAATCAAACTCATTGAATCCAATTTATTTGAACAATTGGGCGATCGCCAATACGATTTAATTATCAGCAATCCGCCGTATGTCGATGCGGAGTCGGTGGCTAATTTACCCGATGAATATCTGAGTGAACCGACGCTAGCTTTGGGCAGTGGCGAAGATGGACTAGAGGCGACGCGGGAAATTTTAGCGCGCGCCGCCGACTATCTCTATCCTGGTGGTTTGTTAATTGTAGAAATTGGCCACAATCGCGACGCCTTGGAAAACGCTTATCCGGCGCTCCCATTTATCTGGCTAGAAGTCAGCGCTGGCGACCAATTTGTCTTTATGTTGCGCCGCGAAGATCTCATTTAAACAATGGCTGTTGAGCATTACGAAAACTTTCCGGTAGCCTCCGTTTTACTGCCGAAAAGATTGCGCAAAGCGGTCGAAATAATTTACAACTTTGCCCGACTAGCCGACGATTTTGCCGATGAAGGAGAGTTTACTGACGCAGAACGGTTGGCAAATTTAGACAGCTTTCGCGAGGAATTAAAGCGTATCGAAAACGGCGGTCAACCGCTCACCGCCTTGTTCGTGGAACTGGCGCAGATCATTCAGCAGCACCAGATTCCGTTGTCTTTATTTTTTGATTTGCTCGATGCTTTTTCGCAAGATGTCGTGAAAAAGCGTTATGCCAATTTTGAAGAATTACATAATTATTGTCGCCGCTCGGCTAATCCGGTTGGGCGCATTTTGCTGCATCTTTATCAGCAAGACACGCCAGAAAATCTGGCCTATTCCGATGCCATTTGCACGGCTTTGCAACTGATCAATTTTTGGCAAGACGTGAATAAAGACATCGCGATCGGTCGAATTTATATTCCGCAAGAAGACTTACTGCGCTTTACTGTCAGCGAATTAGCGATCACGCAAAATCAAACCGATGAAAATTGGCAAGCCTTGATGCACTTTGAAATTAATCGCGCGCGACAAATAATGCTGCAAGGAAAACCGCTGGGAAAGATTTTACGCGGCCGCATCGGCATGGAAATGCGTTTGATTATTGCCGGTGGTTTACGCATTTTAAGCAAAATCGAACAGGTGGAATACGATGTTTTTAATCGCCGCCCTGAATTAAAAGCGTGGGATTGGTTGCTTATTCTTAAAAACGTTTTTTAAAAGCGTAAAGATAAAAAGCCATCCACGAACGACACGAAAGAAAACCAAAACCCAAACTTGGTCTAATTCCAGATCAACATTGGCAATTTAAAAAACATTAAATTTGCCCTTGCTTTTGTTCGTGTATTTTCGTGTCGTTCGTGGACGGATTTTCGTTTTTAGCTTTTCGTTTTTAGCTTTACCGCCTGAGCTATACATTCCTTCAGCACAAATAACTAAGGGCGCTTTCGCGCCCCTAATTAATTCGACTAATTTCGCTTAATCGGCTGCTTTAACAGCACGTTTACGTTCGTGCTCTTTCAAGTAACGTTTGCGAATACGAATCGATTTTGGTGTCAGTTCAACCAGCTCATCATCGTCAATAAACTCAACCGCTGATTCCAACGTCATCTTCAACGCTGTCGTCAACCGCACCGCTTCATCGGTACCTGATGAACGCACGTTAGTCAGTTGTTTACCTTTAATCGGGTTAACGATCAAATCGTTGTCACGTGTGTGAATACCGATCACCATACCTTCGTACAACTTGTCGCCAGGCACCACAAACATACGACCGCGATCTTCCAATTTCCACAAAGCGTAAGCCACCGCATCGCCATCATCTTGTGAAATCAACACGCCGTTATGACGACCAGGCAAATCTGCCTTAACCGGACCGTAGTCATCAAACACGTGACTAATCAAACCAGTACCGCGTGTCATTGTCATAAAGTCAGATTGAAAACCGATCAAGCCACGCGCTGGAATATGGTATTCCAAACGAGTACGGCCTTGGCCATCAGATTCCATATTAGTCAATTCGCCGCGACGACGACCAATTTCTTCCATGATGGCGCCTTGGTTGGCATCTTCCAAATCAATACTCAAATTCTCATACGGCTCACATTTTTCACCGTTGATTTCTTTGTAAACGACGCGTGGCTTACCAACCGCCAGCTCGAAACCTTCACGACGCATCGTTTCCAACAAAATCGTCAGGTGCAATTCGCCACGACCCGACACGCGGAACACGTCAGCATCTTGCGTATCTTCAACTTTAAGCGCGACGTTAGTCAGCAACTCTTTATTCAGACGTTCGCGGATTTGACGGCTAGAAACAAATTTACCTTCAGTACCCGCCAATGGTGAAGAATTCACCATAAAGTCCATGGTCAACGTTGGCTCATCCACCGCCAAAATTGGCAAACCAACTGGACTATCTTTGTCACAAATTGTGACGCCAATACCGATCTCGTCCAGACCAGAAACAATAATAATGTCGCCCGCTTCCGCGCCTTCAACTGGCACGCGCTCCAAACCTTGGAAACCCAACACTTGGTTGATACGGCCTGAACCTACTTGATCGCCGTGATTCATCACCACCACTTGTTGACCAGGCTTGATACGGCCATTTAACACGCGACCAATTCCTAAACGGCCAGTAAATGTGGAATAGTCCAAAGCAGCCAATTGCAATTGCAATGGCGCATCAGGATCACCCGGTGGCGTTGGAACAAACTTCAACACTGTATCGAACAGTGGGCGCATATCGCTGGCAGATCCACCATTTGACGGTGCATCATTCAAATCTAAACACGCCCAACCATTCAAGCCAGAAGCGTAAATAACCGGGAAATCGAGTTGCTCATCGGTCGCGCCCAATTTGTCGAACAAATCAAACGTTTGATCCAACACCCAATCAGCGCGAGCGCCTGGACGGTCAATTTTGTTAATCACCACGATCGGTTTCAAACCCAAGGCCAGCGCTTTTTTAGTTACGAAGCGCGTTTGCGGCATCGGGCCTTCAACTGCATCCACCAACAACAAAACGCCATTCACCATACCCAACACACGTTCTACTTCGCCACCGAAGTCGGCGTGTCCCGGTGTATCAACGATGTTGATGTGCGTGCCTTCGTATTGGATGGCGGTGTTTTTAGCCAAAATGGTAATGCCGCGCTCTTTTTCCAGATCATTGTTGTCCATCACGCGGATTTCCAATTTTTGATTGGCGCGGAAAGTACCGGATTGGCGTAGAAGTTGGTCAACCAGCGTCGTTTTACCGTGGTCAACGTGAGCGATAATGGCGATATTGCGAAGTGCGCGGGACATGAGTGAGCTACCTGCTTGGATTCAAAGGGCGCGCATTCTAACACAACCTCAATGACTCACTCATGACAAGAATTAGGGATAACGAATAAATAAGGAATATCACAATTATCAAGTGCGGACGCTTTGGAAAACGACAACGCACCCAGCAAATTCGACTTGCCCGAACCATTTACCCCGATCTAATGATGGAACTCCTAATAAAACGACTAGCCATCTCACTAAACTGCAAACAACGCAGCAAGTGATTGAATATAGTCGATCCACTCAGGCAGCAAGCTGCCAAGTGGCTGCTTATCGCAATGACACGGCCCTTTTGTTTTTGCTGGATTGCGTCACTTCGTTCGCAATGACGCTACCTTTTATGCGGCGCTCAGTTTTTTATAGAAGCCGCGTACTGGGTGATGGCATTTTGCCTGTTTTATTTATTATTTTTCAGAAACTAATTGGGTTTGAGATGGTGCAATTTGGAAAACTGTCTAAACTGTATCGAAACCAGAAATTTCGCATATCTTGCAAGACAATCAATACGGCAATAACTGACTCAACGTAATCAGCAAACGAGCCGATTACATTAGCTTTCCGCAGAATAAATAAGCTGCCGCTGGTGCTTTATCGCCAGCAATACCACCTCGACATCCGAGTGAGCATAGAGCACGACATAACTACCGACAATATACTCCCGCAGACTAGGCAAACCGGCCTGAACGGCCAGTTTATAAACGAACTCGGTTCTCAACCGCGCCTGAACAGAGTGTCCACTCATAAATCGCGCAGGATGACCGCTGGCCGGAGACCAACGCAATATACTGACCATTTCGAGCAACTGGGATTTCAGTTTGCGTAAACGGCTTGGAGCCGAATCCATATCCTGATCAATAAAAAATTGGTGGGCCGCGTCCAGATTACTGAGGAAATTCGGGGCAGCTTCAACCCGTGCGTTAACCGGCAACGTCATTATGAAAGTGCAGCGATCAAATCACCTGCCGAAACACACTGCCCTGCCAGAATTTGTCGCAAGCCTGTTTCGGCTTCCTCCAGCAACACCAGACCCGCATGCTCTTCTTCAAGGGCATGGTAGTAGTCCAGCTTGCGCGCATCGACAATCGCTACGAAACTCGACCCGTTCTTAGTCAGAATTTTTTCTGCGCCGCCACCGAATACATCATCGGCGAGTTCCGTCAGGCGCGCACGTGCTTCACTGATAGGCACCACATCACTTGTTCTAAATTGCACAGCAGACTCCTTAACGAAAACATTAACGAATATTGTACAGTAAAATTGATCATGCAATCTTAAATAACGAGCGTGACATGAAAACAATCTCGTCTTTATCGCGTGTGACGCAATTGGTTAATCCACGGTTCATCCCCACGCGAATGGGGAACACGCCTTTTTGTTTTTGCTGGATTGCTTCACTTCGTTCGCAATGACGATACCTTTTATGCGGCGCTCAGTTTTTTATAGCATCCGCATACTGGGTGATGGTGTTTTGCCTGTTTTATTTAGTATTTTTCAGAAACTAATTGGGTTTGAGATGGTGCAATGCGGAATATTGCCTGTGCCGTGTGGAATATTGCCTGTGCAATTTGGAATGTTGTCTAAGCTGCGTGGAATATTGCCTGTGCGATTTGGAATGTCGTCTAAGCTGCGTGGAATGTTGTCTAAGCTGCGTGGAATACTGCCTGTGCGATTTGGAATGTCGTCTAAGCTGTGTGGAATATTGTCTAAGCTGTGTGGAACACTTTCTGTCCCATTGGAATGCCGACTATGCCATATGGAATAGTCACAATACCATATGGAACAAGCTCTATGCCGTGTGGAATACTGCCTATGCCGTGTAGTTTTTCAAGATACCACGCGTCATTATCAAGATACCTTGTAGCTTTATCAAAATACCATGTGGAACAGACACTAAGCCATGTGGAACAGGCACTAAGCTAAATGGCATTGATGCTATTCAATTTAGAGCAGCCAAAACAACTTACTTCGTCTCAAGTTGCGCTAAAGATATGAGCAAAAAAATTTTTAGTCACCTCACCAGCGTAGCCAATATTTTGAAAATTTTATGAATCGATCAAACAAATCGCCGAGGCGTTATTTCATCCGGAAATAGCTGTCAGGCGCACCCACTTTTAATAGTGCGGTGGCCGTTCATTCACAGACTTATTATCATTCGCCGATTCGGCTACCGATTGAATCTGCCGCGCGAGTGCTAAACAAACCGCCTCCAGCTGTTGCAGTTTTTTGTCCTGCTCATAAATTGTTTTATTGAGCTCTTCCAGCAAATCTTCTTGGAACGAAATTTTTGTTTCTATCATCTCTAAACGCGCTTCAATCATGAAGTTTTCCAACCTTTATACTGTCGATTAAACACCTAAAATTAAACCTTAGCTTAGCCCGCAACCAAGCTTGGTGAATATTACACGCAGGCTAGCGAATTTCGATTCAAATTTAATGCAGCCAGCAACAAAACGCTTAAAAAGAAATTCAAATTTTATAGCGTCAGAAATATCAATAAACCAACCACGTCTTTTTTGTATTCGGATAGAATCCCCAGCCGCGCCATAACTGACTAAGCCACTAGGATTAATGTGAGAAAAATTAAGTCTCATTTACTTTTAAAATCACTGCCGTTTTTGGCGGTGACGGCGATGCTTTTCGGTTGTGCGGCCGGCCCTGATTTCAAACGTCCCGAAGCGCCCAAAGCGACGGCTTATTCGCCGCAAGGTTTGCCTGCCTTAAGCAAAGTTCAGCAGTTCAATACCACTCAAAATATTGATGCCGATTGGTGGAAAGTATTTCAATCGCCAGCCATTAACCAGTTGGTTGCGCGCGCTTTTAAAAACAATCCTTCGATTGAATCCGCTCAAGCAGCGCTCAAACAAGCGCAAGAAAATGTCGTTTTTCAACAAGGATTTTTCTATCCGAGTGTCGGTGTTAGCTACGCCGCGTCGCGCAATAAATTAGCTGGCAATATGGGTGGCAATTCGCCCGGTCTGCAAGCCGATGGCACATTGATTCAAACTTACGCCAATCCCGCTGGCCCCACTTTTAACGGACCGGCTTATTACAATTTTCATACGTCACAACTCAGTGTGAATTACGTGCCCGATTTATTTGGTTTAAATCGTCGCCAAGTTGAATCGGTGCAAGCTCAAGCCGAAGCGCAAAGAATGCAATTGGAAGCCACTTACATCACCTTGGCTTCCAATGTGATTGCCGCCGCCCTGCAAGAAGCGTCGTTACGCGCGCAGTTGGTGGCGGTGAAGAAATTTGTCGCTGGCAATCAAGAAATGTTGGTTATTTTGCAGAAACAGTTTGAACTCGGTTTTGTGTCGCAATTAGAGGTGGCCAACCAAACTTCTTTGCTGGCGCAATCTGAACAAAGTTTGCCGCCGCTGCAAAAACAATTAGACCAAACACGCAATCTCATTCGCGCCTTGGCCGGCAACACGCCCGATCAAGAGGTGAATGAAACCTTCGAATTAAGCCAAATTCAATTGCCACAAAATTTACCGCTGAGTTTGCCGTCACAAATTATTGAACAACGCCCCGATGTGCGCGCGGCAGAAGCGCAATTACATTCTGCCACAGCACTTTACGGCGTAGCGATTGCTAATCGGCTCCCGCAATTTTCGATCACTGGCGCTATTGGTGGAATGGCGACCAATCCCGGTTGGATGTACGAAGCGGGCGGACAGTTTTTCAATTTATCGACCAATGTCGCGCAAACTATTTTTGACGGTGGCACGTTGAAAGCCAAATCCCGTGCAGCACAACAAGCGGTGGTTCAAGCCGGCGCTGATTATCGCAGCACCGTCATTGCCGCCTTGCAAAACGTGGCCGACACCTTGGCGGCGATTCAAGCCGATGCCGAGGTTTTTAAATCTGCAGAAGCCGCCGAACGCGCTAATTTTTCAGTGCTTGAACTCACGCGTTTGCAATATCAACAAGGCTTTGTCAGCTACCAAGCGCTGTTGCTTGCCGAACAAAATTACCAACTCACCGCACTCACTTTGGCGCAAGCTCAGGCTGCGCGCTTGGGCGACACGGCTGCCCTGTATCAAGCATTAGGTGGCGGTTGGTGGCAAAAAGACCAAGCTGATCAAGCCGATCAAACCAAAAAATTAGCCAGTGTCACGCGCACTCAGCATTAGGAAAAATATGACGCCGATCAAAAAAATTATCTTAGCTTTAATTGCCTTGTTCGCGATGATCACGGCGTATTCTGTTTGGAATCGCCAGGCTACCGCGCCCAAACCTGCGGTCAATTCAAGTTCTGAAAGTCATGCTGGCGCGACCGATACTTTACATTTTGCTGCCGATGCACCGCAGCTCACTTTTTTACAAATTAAGCCGGCTGAAGCGTGGCCTGAGCCGCTGATCGAACCGTTTAACGGTCGCGTCAGTTATAACGACAACAGCACCGCCAAGGTGTTTTCGCCGATTGCTGGTCGCGTCTTAAAAATTGCCGTTGAACCAGGTCAAGCAATCAAAGCCGGCGATCAACTGCTGACACTAGATGCGCCTGATTATGCAATGGCTGTCGCCGATCAAGCCAAAGCAAACGCCGATTTACAACGTAAAAAAATGTTGTTTGAGCGCGCCAGTTTATTGTTAGAGGCGCAAGGTATTGCGCGCAAAGACGTGGAACTAGCCGAAGCGGATTTCCATCAAGCGGAAGCCGAATTTGCCCGTGCCCAAGCGCGACTTAAAAATCTAAATCGCAATTCAATGGTGGCTGATGGCAAATTTGTCTTGCGGGCGCCGATCAGTGGTGTAGTCAGCGAACGTCAAGTCAATGCTGGCAGCGAAGTTCGTCCCGATGCTAGTTCACCTTTATTTGTGATCACTGATCCGACTCAACTTTGGGTGCAAATTGATTTGCCCGAGCAATTTATTAAAGAGGTGGAATTAGAGCGTTTCGTGTTGGTTGAAGTCGATGCCTATCGCGGCGAATCGTTTAAAGGGAAAATTAGCGTGATTGGCGGTGCACTAGATCCAGTCACGCGTCGCCTTCAGGTTCGCTGCGAAGTGAGCGATCCACTGCATCGTTTAAAACCAGAAATGTATGCTCGCGTCACGCTGATTCCCGATGAAAAATCTCAAGTGCCGCGCATTCCAAATTCAGCGTTATTTACCCAAGGTTTATATAGTTATATTTTTGTGGAAATTTCACCAGGCGTTTTACAACGTCGCCAAGTGACACTGTCTTTGCAAAGCAACGATTACGCCTATGTCAAACAGGGTTTAAAAGCCGGTGAACGAGTCGTCACCACCGGCGCTTTGCTGCTCAATTCAGAATTAGCCGGCATTAATTAAACGTGGTTTTCTCACGCCCAATCCAAACGATATGTTAGACAAACTCATCACCTTCGCCTTACAGCAACGCGTCTTCGTGATTGCGGGCGCCTTCGTATTGCTGATTTTTGGTTGGCAAGCGGTCGGCAATTTACCAATTGAAGCCTTTCCTGACGTGCAAGATGTACAAGTGCAAATTGTGACGCAAGCGCCGGGTCAAGCGCCAGAAGAAGTGGAGCGCAGCATCACTTTACCGATCGAACGCGAAATGAGCGGCGTGCCCAACATGACGCAATTGCGCTCGGTGTCGATTACCGGTTTGTCGGTGATTACGCTGACGTTTGCCGATCGCACCGATGATTATTTCGCGCGCCAGCAAACGATGGAAAAGCTGCAAGGCGTGACACTGCCAGCGGGCGTGCAACCGAGCATTGCGCCGCTGACCAACGCGGTCGGCGAAGTTTATCGTTACATTATTGACGCGCCGGCAACGATGTCACCCAACGACGTGCGCGCCTTGCAAGATTGGGTGTTGCGACCTGCTTTGCGGCAAGTGCCGGGCGTCGCGGATGTAGTCAGTTTTGGCGGGACGGTTAAAGAATATCAAGTGCGGATTAAGCCGTTTTTGCTGCGCAAATTTAACGTCACCATTGATCAGGTGGCGCTCGCGCTGAACGCCAACAGCGGCAATATTGGCGGCGGCGTGCTCAAGCGCGGCGACGAAGCGCTGGTGATTCGCAGTTTAGGTTTGTTTAGAAATCTGAATGACATTGCGCGCGTGGTGGTCACCGCCAAGGATGGTAAAACGGTTTTGGTGAGCGACGTGGCCGAGGTGGTGATTGGCGCGCGACCGCGTTCCGGCATTGTGGCTTTTAACGAACACGACAATGTGGTGCAAGGCATTGTGCAAATGACTAAAGGTCAAAATGCGACCAAAGTTGTGGAAGCGCTAAAGGAACGCATCGAGCAAATTTCACATAAATTACCGCCCGGGGTGAAATTAGCGCCGTATTACGATCGCACCAATTTGGTTAAACACACAGTTCATACCGTGACTGAAAACTTGGTGGTCGGCGCCATATTAGTGGTGGCGATTTTGCTGATTTTCTTGCGCAATTGGTATGCCGCTTTAGCCGTCGCCGTGATCATTCCGCTGTCCTTATTATTCGCTTTTATCCTGATTGATAATCGCGGCGTATCGGCCAATTTAATCTCGCTCGGCGCGGTGGACTTCGGCATTATTATTGACAGCGCGGTGGTGCTGGTCGAAGCCTTGATGGTCAAGCTAGCTTTAGCGAAAGTGGATGGCGTACCACTGCACAACACCTATGGCCATCGTATTCATCTCATCAAACAAACCAGCGTTGAAATGGGTCATCCGATTCTATTTTCCAAAGTGATTATCATTCTGGCGTTCTTGCCGATTTTTACTTTTCAACGCGTCGAAGGCAAAATATTTTCACCGGTCGCTTTCACGTTAACCTTTGCCTTGATCGGTGCGATTTTATTAACGCTAACCTTGTTGCCGGCGCTCTTGAGTTTCGCCGTTCGCCACAAAGATTTGGCGGAAAAACATAGCGGGTGGATGCACAACTTGCAAAACCGCTATCGCAACTTGTTGATTTGGGCGGCGACGCGCCGCAGTCGAATTGTGTTGGCATCCGTCGGTTTGTTGACGGTGACGTTGCTGAGCGCGCCATTCTTAGGCAGCGAGTTTTTACCAAAATTAGATGAAGGGAATATTTGGCTAACGATTAGTTTGCCACCCGCCACGGTTTTGGATAAAACCAAAGATGTGGAACGCCAAGTTCGCAAAATTTTAAATACCTATCCTGAAATCAATAATGTCGCCACTCAAGTCGGACGCCCAGATGACGGTACCGATCCCAAAGGTCCTAACAACTTGGAAGTGATGGCGGATTTAAATCCAAAAGAGTCATGGAAATTTGCCAACAAAGAAGATTTAATTGCCGACATTACCAAAAAAATTCGCACCATTCCTGGCGTGCCGACCAACTTTTCTCAGGTGATTCAAGATAACGTGGAAGAAGCGCTGTCAGGCGTTAAAGGTGAAATATCCGTCAAAATATTTGGTCCAGATTTAGAAATTTTGGAAGACAAATCGGAACAAGTGGCGAGCATTATCAACGGTGTTCGGGGTGCCGCCGACGTGGCTGCGATTAAAGTCGGTGGTCAGACTGAATTAAATATCACGCTCGATCGCACTCGGATGTCGCGCTACGGCATTAACATTAATGATGTGAATGCCACCATCGACAGCGCCTTTGCCGGCAGTGCGATGAACGTGTTTTTTGAAGGTGATCGCCGCTTTGATGTCACGCTACGCTTGGATGAGCCGTTCCGTAACGCGGTGGATGACGTTGCCGATTTACCGATCGCGATACCGAACGGTGGCACAATTTTGTTGGGCGCGATTGCCGATGTCACCGTGCGCCAAGGTGCCGCGCGCGTGGGCCGTGAAGCCGGTGGTCGCGTAGTGGCGGTTAAAGCTAATTTGCTCGGTCGCGATCAGGGTAGTTTCGTCAAAGAAGCGATGGAGAAAGTGAATGCACAGGTTAAATTGCCGCCTGGTTACACGATGACTTGGGGCGGCCAATTTGAAAATCAGCAGCGTGCAATTAAGCGCCTGAAAGTGATTGTTCCCTTATCAATTTTGCTGATTTTCGTGCTGCTATTTTGGGCGTTTAAATCAATGCGCAAAGCATTGCTGATTATCTTGATGGTACCTTTCACCTTGATCGGCGGTCTCGCCGGCTTGGGCTTGGCGGGCTTGCATTTATCAGTTTCTGCCGCTGTTGGATTTATTGCCGTCGCCGGTATTTCGGTGCAAAACGGCGTGATCATGGTGGAACAATTTATGGAAGGTTTACGCAAAGGTGAAACCATTGCCAGTAGCGTCATGGAAGGCGCAGTATCACGATTGCGTCCGATTATGATGACAGCGTTGATGGCGGGATTGGGTTTGTTGCCAGCGGCGCTATCGCACGGCATTGGCTCTGAAACGCAACGACCCTTTGCGGTGGTCATCGTTGGCGGCATTATTTCAGCGACTTTATTTACCCTGTTACTGTTGCCGCTGCTGTTCCCCGTGTTTGCCGAAGAATCGAAAATTAAAGGCAATCAACCTTTAACCAGCGAATAAAAAACGGCGGGGAAACCCGCCGCTTTTCTTAGCAAAAACCGCTTTAATTAAATCGCAGATTCGTCCGTTTCACCGGTGCGAATGCGAATCACGCGTTCTACTGAGGTAATGAAAATTTTTCCGTCGCCAATTTTTCCGGTGTGCGCCGCTTTTACTATTGCATCCACCGCCACTTCTAATAGTTCAGAGGTAATCACCACTTCTATCTTAATCTTGGGCAGAAAATCGACAATATATTCAGCACCACGATACAGTTCCGTGTGGCCTTTTTGACGACCGAATCCTTTGACCTCAGTCACAGTCAAACCGCTCACACCTAAATCGTTGAGCGCCTCGCGGACTTCGTCCAGTTTAAAAGGTTTAATGATCGCTTCAATTTTTTTCATGATATTTCTCTCCCTCAATAAATTTGCTGAAAGTATAGCTAAAAATCGTCTTGATATCGCGCAGTAATTGGATAACGCCAATCTTTACCAAAACCACGATCAGTAATTCGAATCCCCACCGGCGATTGGCGACGTTTATATTCGGCAATGCGTATTAATTTCACCACCCGTTGCACGTCCGCCACGCTATAACCGAGCGCCACAATTTGTGCCATATTCATATTATCTTCGACGTAACATTCCATAATCGCATCGAGCACATCATACGGCGGCAAATTATCTTGGTCGGTTTGGTCAGGTTTCAATTCAGCGCTCGGTGGCCGCGTAATAATCCGTTCTGGAATCGCGCGACTTAAGGTATTTCGATAATTAGAAAGCCGATACACCCATGTTTTACTGACGTCTTTCAGCACCGCAAAACCGCCCGCCATATCGCCGTACAAGGTGGCATAACCGACTGTCATTTCTGATTTATTGCCGGTGGTCAGCACCAGTGATCCGGTTTTATTCGACAGCGCCATCAGCAAAGTGCCGCGAATCCGCGCTTGTAAATTCTCTTCGGTGGTATCGGTTGGCAATCCTTTAAATAAAGGTGACAAAGTGGTTTGCAAGGCATCAAACGCCGGCACAATATCTAGCTCTTCATATTTTACGCCGAGGATTTCTGCCATTTCACGGGCATCGTCAATACTGATTTGAGCGGTGTACGGCGACGGCATCATCACCGCGCGCACTTTATCCGCACCGAGCGCATCCACCGCCACCGCCATCGTCAACGCGGAATCTATGCCACCGGACAAGCCCAACAGCACGCCCGGGAATTTATTTTTTTGAATGTAATCTCGAACGCCCAGACACAGCGCACGATAAATGCTGGCTTCGTCATTCGGCACAGGGTGCAGTTCGCCCGCCAGAATTATCCCGTTTTTGATTTCAACCAAACCTAAGGATTCTTCGAAAGAAGGTAGTTGCTGCGTTAAGTCACCCGCTGACGACATCGCAAAAGAAGCGCCATCAAACACCAATTCATCTTGACCGCCGACCAAATTGGCATAAATGACCGCCATACCCGTTTCGCTCACACGATCACGAATCGCTTCGTAACGGGAATCTTGTTTATCAAAATGATATGGTGAAGCATTGAGCACCAACAGCACTTCCGCGCCCGCCGAGCGCGCCGCCTTGGCCGCGTCCTCTTCCCAAATATCCGCGCAAATGTTCACGCCAAAATGAATACCGTCCAACTCAAAAACACACGGCGATTCGCCCGGCGTGAAATAACGCCGTTCATCAAATACGCTGTGATTGGGTAATTCAAATTTATGGTACGTAGCCACAATTTTGCCATCGCGCAATATCGAGGCAGCATTAAACCGTTTTTTGCCAATCTGTTGCGGATGGCCGACCACCAAAACGATGCCTTGCGTCTGCTGCGCCAGTTGCTGCAAAGCCTGTTCGCACGCCTGATAAAACCCGTCACGCAGCAATAAATCTTCTGGCGGATAAGCGCATAAACTCAATTCTGGCGTCAATAATAAGGACGCACCTTGTTGCTTGGCACGCTGGGCGTAGTCAATAATTTTTGCGCTATTGCCGGCGAGATCACCGAGGACACAATTGATTTGAGCGATTGCAATTTTCATTTAAATTTTTCAATAACGTCAAAGTTGTTATTCAATTTTTGGCACACTCTCAGCGATAATTTCCAGTTCAACGCGCTCAATACTGGCAAAGCGTTCGCTGATTTTTCGGCTGCTAATTTGCACCTCATCGACGTCTTTATTCGCCAAGCGAATATGGTCAGCCAGTTTTTTCATCCGCTCATCAAAGCGTCCGAAATCTTTGCCCAATTTACCCAATTCATCTTGAATAATATGCACTTGCTTGCGAGTTTCGACATCTTTCATCACCGCCCGCGCAGTATTTAACACCGCCATTAAAGTCGTCGGCGACACAATCCACACCCGACGTTGCATTGCGTATTCCACCACATCCGAATGATGGCCATGAATTTCAGCGAATACCGCTTCCGCCGGCACAAACATCACCGCGCCATCCGACGTCACTTCGGGAATAATATATTTATTGGCGATGTCATCAACGTGTTTTTTAATGTCGGCTTTAAATTGTTTTTCAGCACCAACTTCATTCGCCATCATCCGATGGTAATTTTCCAGCGGAAATTTAGAATCCACCGCCACCATTCCAGTCGGCTCTGGCAACATCAACATACAATCCACGCGACTGCCATTGGGCAAGGTGTATTGCATTTGATACGATTGATTCGGCAAAACGTTGCGCACCAACGCTTCCAATTGCACCTCACCGAAGGCACCACGCGAGCGCTTATCGCCGAGCAATTCTTGCAAACTGACGACGTTGGTGGTCAAGCCGTCGATCTTTTTCTGCGCTTCGTCTATCGTCGCCAAGCGCGCCATCACACTGACAAAAGTATCGTTGGTTTTTTTGAAACCTTCATCCAAACGCTCGCTGACTTTGCCGCCAATCAACTCCAATCGGCCATCCACCGTCTTGGTCAGCGCCTCCATACTGTTTGCCAAATGCTGGGTCGCGTTGCGGAAAGCTTCTTGAATTAATTTCTGATCTTCGCGGCCCTGCTCGGCTAATTTCTCCAAAGTTTTCGCCAAAATCTCATTGCGCAGCGCGTCCATCTTGGCTTGTAAACCCACCACCGATTCACGCGTCAAACGCAACTCTTCGCCGATCGCCGCCCGTTGTCGCTCAGCTTGTTCCAACTGTGACGCGATTAAGCGATCGCCTTGTTTATTTAGGCCATCATTCAAATCCGTCAACATGGCGCGGTGTTGCAACTCCAACATTTTTGCAGTTTGCGCCGGCTGTCCGCGCACCATCCACGCCAGCACGCCGAGCATCAACACGGTGAGACCAGCCAGAATTATCAGTATTTCAATCATAGATTCATTTATTATCAGGTAGATAAAATCATTTTTCAGCGTCGCTGAATTTAGCCAGAATTTTACCAGAGTCGTTCATGCGCTCAGCATTTACTTTCTGCCGTTTGTCGCGAAAATACTGCTTATTTTGGTAATACGTTTCGGCTTCATTTTCGGCAGCCCAACCGGGAATACCCAACAAGGGCAACGGTGTCAGCGCCAGTGGATGCGTCATATTTGTGTCGTCGGCTAAATGCTGTGCAAGCAATTCATCCAAATGCGCCAATCGTTGCGCCAAAGGCCAGCTAAAAAATTCCGCCGGCACCGGTAGCAGCAATGCTTGGCCGGTAAAACCTAAATAAGGCTGCAACGCTTTTTCATACAAACCGTGACCAAACAGATAAAAACCCATGCTCTGAGCTAGGTCTGCGCGTCGCCGCCAAAACAATTCATGCCACTGGAAATCGACCAGCAACTTGGCCAAATCACCATTCGCATACGGCACGATCACGCCAGATTCATCGAGCAAAGTGAGCGCATCGCGCGTACTTCCGCGTTGGCTGCCGAGTTGTTCAGCGCTTAAATTTTGCTTTAAAGAAAAATAATGGCGCGCGTTGATCGCCGCTTTTGAGCGAGGAAAAGTTAACCAAACCAAGGCATTCAAGGCATCATGCCAATTATCAGCGCGCGACTGAACTTCGCCGGTGAGATAGCAACGCGGCTCATATTGCGATTCAAATGCCAACTTACCCAACTGCTGCGCCACGAAACGAATCGGCTCACCCAAGTGCGTAGTGATCGCTGGTTGGCGCTGCGTTAACAGCTGATTAAATTCGTTCAACGTTGGGAAAAAATCCGCTGGCAGTTGCGCAATTTTTTCATGCAGAGGTTCAAATAAAGGCGACGCCAAAAGCTGCAGTTGATTCCAAGGCGCAATAATTTTCATAGGTGACAGTTTAGCTCAGCTGGTTAAATTCACCATCAGGAAAACAGTGGATGCTGTTTTGATTGACGCACGCCGGTGCTACAATTCGCGCTCATTATTTTCCACTCACACAAAGGCGAGCATCATGAGCTTAAACGACGTTCCATCTGGCAACAATCTTCCTGATGATTTCAATGTGATCGTTGAAATTCCAATGCACGGCGAACCAGTGAAGTATGAAGTTGATAAAGATTCCGGCGCAATTTTTGTTGATCGTTTTATGAATACCGCGATGCACTATCCGTGCAATTACGGCTACATTCCGCACACACTTTCTGACGATGGCGATCCGGTTGACGTGTTGGTGATTACGCCGGTGCCACTGAATACGGGCGTGGTGGTGCGTTGCCGTCCGCTGGCGGTGTTAAAAATGGAAGACGAATCCGGTTTTGATGCCAAAGTGTTAGCCGTGCCAGTGGATAAATTATCTACTTTGTATCGCGGCCTAAAACACCACAGCGAATTACCAGAAATCGTGCTGAAACAAATCTCACATTTCTTTGAACACTACAAAGATTTAGAGCCTAACAAATGGGTCAAAATTGGCGGCTGGGAGGATATTGAATCGGCTCGCAAAGAAATTATGGAAGGCGTTGAAAATTATAAAAACGCCACCATTAAACCGCAATTTTAAACACCATGAGCGCACGTATTATTGATGGGAAGACCATCGCCCAAGAAGTTCGCGCCGAATGGAAAATTCGCGCGGACGCGCTCAAAGCTCGCGGCATTATTCCCGGCTTAGCGGTGATTATTGTCGGCGAAGATCCTGCTTCTAAAGTGTATGTTGCCAACAAAGTGAAAGCCTGCGCCGAACTCGGTTTGCATTCTGAACACATTGTGTTGCCAGCCGATACCGCCGAAGCCACCTTGCTCGCAAAAATTGAGGAACTGAATAACGATCCGAAAATTCACGGTTTATTAGTGCAATTGCCGGTGCCAAAACACATCGACAGCAACAAAGTGCTGGCCGCAATTAGCCCGCTAAAAGATGTCGATGGTTTCCATCAATTGAACGTTGGCGCGCTGGTGACGGGCAATACTTTATTTCCACCGTGCACGCCGTATGGTGCAATGAAATTATTGGAAAAAAGTGGCGTGGCCATCGAAGGTAAACACGCGGTGGTAGTCGGTCGCAGCAATATCGTCGGCAAACCGATGGCGTTGATGTTGTTGCAACAAAATGCCACGGTCACCATTTGCACTTCTAAGACTGTTGATCTGGAAAAATTTACCCGCGACGCGGATATTCTGGTGGTGGCCACTGGTCGCGCCAAAATGATTACCGGCGATATGATTAAGCCCGGTGCTGCGGTAATTGATGTCGGCATCAATCGTTTGCCCGATGGAAAATTGTGTGGCGATGTCGATTTTGATTCCGCCAAAGAAGTGGCCGGTTGGATTACCCCAGTGCCCGGTGGCGTGGGCCCAATGACCATTACGATGTTGGTAGCGAACACCGTGCAAGCCGCAGAACGTAGCGCAAAATAAATTAATTTAAAAGGAAAGTTTGATGATTACCACCTCTAGCGGTTTGCAATATGAAGACATGATCGTCGGCACCGGCGCTACCGCCAAAGCGGGCCAAACAGTGACTGTGCATTACACCGGTTGGCTGACTGATGGCAAAAAATTTGATTCCAGCAAAGATCGTCGCGATCCATTTCAATTTGTATTGGATGGCGGCATGGTTATCCGCGGTTGGGACGAAGGCGTGCAAGGGATGCAAGTTGGCGGCGTTCGCAAACTGACTATTCCTGCCAATTTGGGTTATGGTGCGCGCGGCGCTGGTGGTGTTATTCCACCTAATGCCACCTTGGTATTCGAAGTCGAATTATTAGCGGTATAAATTTTTGAGGTCATTCTGAGAAAATTAGAATGACCTCACTTTATTCGGCGACAAACGCAGCGACTAAATGATGAGACTAGGGAACCAATTCGCGTCGCCCGCACTCAACAACCGCCGCCGCAATTTAATCAACATACTGCGCATCCACTTATGCATCGCACCGCACACGCTCTAATGGTTTTACTGTTTGCGCTACTCCAGTGCGCGGCGCCGCTGGTGCATGCCCATATCGACGGCGACAATCAACACACTTCGTCGATTCAAACAACATCACAATTCAACGACACTGCGCTTGAATTTAATACTCACCTAGCACAATCAGAATCGGCCACTATCAGCCTAGACAGCGAATTTCAGCGCGATGTATCGAGCGCTTTAACCGATCATCGTCTAATCGCAGCACGCACGCCTTCAGCAAACACGCCGTATTTAAACAATCAATTTGTCTGTATCGCAGCCACTTTTTTTGACCGTCAACATATTAGTCCGCCCCGCCAAGCACCTCCAGCTTAATCCCATTGCGCTTCGTAATATTTACGCAAGCAATGATCGCTTATAATCTATTCATTCGTAGCAACCTAACGCTTTGGAGCAAACCAATGAAGGTAACCGGACTATTTTTTTTAGCTGTATTTTTTTCTGCTAACGCACTATCGGCCGAACAAATATTACTCAGCCCCGAACAAATCAAAAAACTCGGCATCGCCACCACGCTATTACCTAATAAACAATTAGGTGAACTAGCCGGCATTCCCGCTTTAGTCGTCATCCCCGGCAATCAACAATTCACCATTAGCACCCCCTTAGCTGGCATGATTAATCAAACCTTGGTTGGCATCGGCGATAGCGTCAAAAAAGGTCAAGTGCTTGCCACACTGCACAGCCCCGCACTGGCCGAAGCGCAAAATGCTTTACTACAAGCCACCACTCAATTCCAATTGGCGCAAGAAAATTTCAATCGCGACGATCAATTATTTAAGGAAGGCATTATTGCTGAAAGCCGTTACCGCGCGACGCAAAGCCAACAGCGTGCCGCGACTGCCAATCTAGCTGAACGCAAACAATTATTAAAACTGGCTGGGATGACCGATGCCGATATTACGCGCTTGCAAAGCACCAATAGTTTGAGTAGCGAACTGAATATCACTTCGCCGATTAACGGTGTCGTGTTAGAAAAATCGGCGAATGCTGGACAACGCTTAGAAATGGCCACTGCCATTTTTAAAGTCGCGCGCATAGAACCATTATCATTAGAAATTCAAGCGCCACTAGCGAGCACACACGACATTAAAGTGGGCGCCAAGGTCAACATTCCTGGTTCGCATGCCAGCGGAAAGTTAACTGCCATCGGTGGCAGTTTAAGCGGTGGAAATCAAACCATTCTATTACGCGCAGTGGTGCTAGAAGGTTCTGCCAATTTACGTCCTGGCCAATATGTAGAAGCCAACATCGCCACAATTTCAACTTCAAATGGTCAGTGGACGATCCTCAACAGCGCTATTTCTCGACTCGGCGAACGCGCGGTCGTGTTTACAGAAAACAGCAAAGGCTTCCAAGCCGAAACGATTACCGTGCTGCACGAAGGTGCAAATAGCAGCGTCATCACCGGAAAATTTAACGGTGATGAAAAAATTGCAATCAAAGGTGTTTCTTCACTGAAAGCGAATTTAATGGGAATTGGCGGGGGCGAATAATGCTATCCAAACTCGTAGAATTTGCCCTGACCCAGCGCTTGCTGGTTTCGGTGCTCACTTTGTTGGTCATCGGCGCGGGCGTGATGGCGTTTAAAGATTTGCCGATTGATGCCTTTCCCGACGTGTCATCAACCCAAGTCAAAATTATTATGAAAGCGCCCGGCATGACGCCGGAAGAAGTGGAAGCGCGCATCGTTTCACCGATTGAATTGGAAATGCTCGGCATTCCGAATCAGCGGATGTTGCGCTCCATTTCTAAATACGCCATCGCCGACATCACCATCGATTTTATTGACGGCACCGATATTTATTGGGCGCGGCAACAAGTCGCCGAACGTTTAAACAATGCCATGCGCGATTTGCCCAGCGGCATTGGCGGCGGACTGGCACCAATCACCACGCCCTTGGGCGAAATGTTTATGTTCACCGTTGATGGAAAAGGCGTGTCTTTAGAAGAGCGTCGCACCATTTTAGATTGGATTATTCGCCCTGCCCTGCGCACCTTGCCCGGCGTCGCCGATGTCAATTCGCTCGGTGGCATGGCGCGGAGTTTTGAAGTGGTGCCGGATCATTTGGCGCTCGCTGCCCGCGGTTTGTCGATGGCGCAATTACAAGTCGCCTTAGAAACCAACAATCGTAACGATGGTGCCGGACGGTTAAGCGATGGCGATGAAGCCTTACTGGTGCGTGCCGAAGGCAGTATTAAAGATTTGCAAGACGTGCGCAATATCGTGGTTGCTAGTCCTAATAATCATCCGATTCGAGTCAGCGATGTGGCGCAAGTTCGCATCGGCAGTCTGACCCGCTATGGCACCGTCACGCAGGATGGTCGCGGTGAGGCCGTGGAAGGTTTGGTGCTGGGATTGCGCGGTGCGAATGCGCAAAAAGTAGTGGAAGGTGTGCGCGCGAAATTGGCTGAACTCGCACCAACGTTGCCGCGCGGCGTCACCACCCACGTATTTTATGATCGCGGCACCTTGGTGCAACGCGCCATCAGCACCGTATCGCACGCGCTGGGCGAAGCAATTGTCTTAGTCGTCATCTTGCTGGTGTTATTTTTGGGTAATCTGCGCGCCGCTTTGGTGGTGGCGCTGACCTTGCCGCTGGCGGTATTGATTACCTTTATTTTGATGCAGCAATTTGGCATGTCGGCCAATTTAATGTCGCTCGGCGGTTTGTCGATTGCCATTGGTATGTTGGTCGATGCGGCAGTGGTGGTGGTTGAAAATATCATCAGCCATCTCGGCCAAAAGCGACAACACATTCCGCATTTGCACATTATTTATCGCGCCGTCAAAGAAGTGATTACACCGGTGGCCGCGGGTGTGGCGATTATTATTATCGTGTTTTTGCCGCTGATGACGCTACAAGGATTGGAAGGTAAGCTATTTATTCCAGTCGCTTTAACCATCGTCTTCGCCCTCGCCGCTTCGCTCATTTTGTCGCTGACAGTGATTCCGATGTTGGCGTCATTTTTACTCAAAACCGCCAGCCACGAAGATCCATGGTTGGTGCGTAAAGCACTCGCTTTTTATATGCCGATGCTGGCGAAAGCATTGGCGAATGAACGAAAAGTGTTGATTACTGCGGTTTCAATGTTGTTGATTACCGGCGTGGTTTATACCTTTATCGGTAAAACATTTATGCCGGAAATGGATGAAGGCGACATCATTATGCAAACCGCCAAATTACCGTCAATTAATTTGGTGCAAACCGCCAAGCTTGATCAAAGTGTGCAAACCGCCATTTTGAAACAAGTGCCGGAAGTGCAAAGTATTGTGTCGCGCGCCGGCGCCGATGAGCTCGGTTTAGATCCGATGGGCTTAAATGAAGCCGATAATTTCTTGGTACTAAAACCGCAAGAGCAATGGCGCACGCAAGACAAGAACGCCATCATCGATGAAATTCGCAAAGTAATGGCAGAATTTCCGGGACTAGAATTTAGCTTTACCCAGCCGATTGCGATGCGCGTGTCAGAAATGTTGACTGGTTCACGCGGCGACGTGGCAATTAAAATTTTCGGTACCGACATTCAAAAACTCAGTGAGTTGGCTGAACAAATGGTGACGGTGGTTGGCAAAATTAAAGGCAGCGAAGACGCTTACACTGTCAAAAATAACGGCGTGCAATATTATCGGGTGGCGATTGATCGCCTGGCCGCTGGCCGTTTAGGCTTAAGCGTGGAAGACATCAGCAACACTTTGCGCACGCAAGTGGAAGGTCGCCAATTGGGAATGGTCATTGAACCCGGTCGGCGCACGCCCTTATTGCTCCGCGGCCAACAAGATGTTCAAGAATCACCGGCGCTGTTCGCCGCCTTAACCTTGCCTTTGGCTAACGGTCAAAGTGTGCCACTGTCGGTGGTGGCCAAACTGGAACGCACCGACGGTCCGGTTAAAGTGGATCGTGAAAATGGCAAACGAATGGTGGTGGTGCAAAGCAATGTGCGCGATCGAGATTTGGTCGGTTTCGTTAGCGACGCCAAAGCAGCGGTGAAAGCGCAAATTAAATTCCCAGATGGTTATTATGTGACTTGGGGCGGCCAGTTTGAAAACCAACAACGTGCAGCAGCACGGTTGACCGTGGTCGTACCCGTCGCTTTAGGATTGATTTTTATGCTGCTTTTCGCCACCTTTGGTTCAGTTCGCCAAGCCGCTCTGGTGTTGACCAACATTCCGTTTGCGCTGATCGGTGGCGTATTTGCTTTGTGGATGAGTGGCGAATATTTGTCGGTACCTGCATCGGTTGGCTTTATCGCTTTACTCGGGATTGCGGTGCTGAACGGCGTGGTAATGGTGACGTATTTCAATCAGTTACACAACGAAGGATACGACATCACCACCGTTGTCACCGAAGGGGCAAAACGCCGCTTGCGACCGGTTTTAATGACTGCCAGCATTACCGCCTTTGGCTTATTACCTTTGCTCTTTGCTCACGGCCCTGGTTCAGAAATTCAAAAACCATTAGCCATCGTGGTCACTGGCGGACTGATCAGTTCAACCTTGTTGACGTTGATTATGTTGCCGATTTTATATCGTCGTTTCGGCATCGAAAACGGGAGCAAATCCAATGCGTAAGCCTTTAGATTGTTGTGTAACCATCGTTTGTCACGAATCGATGGAAGAGCGTTTGGTCGATCATTTACTTGAACATCCCGATTTGGTGTCAGGCTTTTCTATTGCGCGCATTGAAGGTCATAGCCGCAAAGAAAAATTGCCGTCAATGATGGAACAAGTGCGTGGACGATCGCGCCGCATCGAAATTCGCACGGTGATGAATCAAGCCGACGCGAACGAACTGATCGCCCATCTCAAAGAAGAAGAATCCAATCCGGACGTCGCCTACTGGATGTCGCCGGTAACTGAGTTTGGGAGATTGGCATGAAACTTCCGTTTGCAATTCTCCTGAGCGCGCTGTCGATGCCCGCTTTCGCCGCCGAAAATATAGCCACTGATCTGCCACCCCCACAGCAAATTAGTGCTGCTTTAGACAATCACATCAACGTGCTAACGGCCGCCACCGGTATCAAAATCGAACAAGTGAATCAGCGGAAATTAGAAAGTGGTCACTACGAATTTAATCTGCGTGCCGGTAGCGCACAACGAAAAGTGACGCTGCCTGATGCCAGTTTGAATGAATGGGATGTTGCACTTGAACGCCCGATTCGTCTGCCCAATAAAATGCTGATCGACAGCGAATTGGGTCGCGAAGGCATTGAACACGCAGAAGAGGTGTTAGAAGATGCGCGCCACGAAACCGGTCGTAGCTTATTAAAACTATGGTTCAACTGGCAACGCGAACAGGCACAAGCCGCGCAATGGCAACAACAAATCAAGTTACTTGAACAGCAAGCGCAAGTCACCGAAAAACGCTACAAAGCGGGCGATGCACCAAAAGTCGAACTGAGCCAAGCCAACGCCGCCGTAGCGCAAGCAAATGTCGCTTTGCACTTAGCATCGGCGCGCGCCTTACTCGCCGGCAATGAATTAAAACGCCAATTTTCCGCGATCCAATTACCCGCAGAAAATAACTATCCGCAACCGCAAGCGATCGAGCTCGATCTCAATTATTGGCACGATTTGATTCTGGCTCACAATCACGAATTAGGCATCGTTCAATCGCAACAACGCATCCAGCAAAAACACGCCGAACGTAGCAGCGCCGATGTCATTCCTGACCCGACCATCGGTTTGCGTTTTTCAAATGAAATGAGCGGCAATGAAAAAGTGACCGGCGTTTATATCACCGTACCGTTGTCTTTTGGTCAACGCAGCGCGATTGCCGAGCAAGCCAAATATCAAGCGGAAATCGCCAATCAGCAAGAGGCGATGATCAAGCAACGGTTAGAAGGTGATATTTACGCGGCGTATACGCAGGCCGTCAGCAACTATCAATCTTGGTTGCAAGCGCGTGAAGCCGCCAACTATATTCGTCAAAACTCCGACTTGGTCGCGCGCGCTTATAGCTTAGGCGAAACTAATTTGTCGGATACTTTATCCGCACGGCGCATCGCGATGGAAGCCACCTTAGTTGAACGAATTTCACAATTAGATGCCAACGAAGCCCGCTATCGTTTGTTATTAGACGCGCATCAATTGTGGAAAAGTGCCGATCACGGCGAGCACCACTAATCGCTATGGACGCTGAATTAATTGGCGCCATTGCTGCCACGCTGACCACCATTTCTTTCATTCCACAAGTTTGGCAAGTGTGGCGCACGAAGCACACCAAGGATATTTCGCTCACCATGTATGTCACCTTCACCGCTGGCGTGACGATGTGGTTGCTCTATGGCATTACGCTTAACGCGTGGCCAATCATCATCGCCAACGCAATTACCGTGTCTTTAGCCGGTGCAGTTTTACTAATGAAGTTACGATTTGGTTGAACCTGGCACGCCAGTGGTTATAATGCTGAACGACAATTTTTCGAGCGCCACTCAACGTTATGCTTAAGAAAATTCAGGCCCCAGTTTTAGCCTTAAAAAGTGCCATCCACTTTATGCCTGACAGTCGCCCCATCACCAGATTACGTAACCCACAGCCCTTATCCGATTTCCCAATTTCATTCTATAAATTCCGATAATTTCAGGAGAATCAGCATGTCAAACATCCAATCCATAATGCACGAAAACCGCGTATTTAATCCATCTGAAGCGTTTGTGAAACAGGCCAATGTGTCTGGTATGGCAGCCTATCAAGCGATGGTTGACGCTTCGCAGGAAGATTATGCTGGTTACTGGGCGAAACTAGCGCGCGAAACCTTGCAATGGAAAAAGCCGTTTACCAAAGTTTTGGATGAAAGTAATGCACCGTTTTACAAATGGTTTGAAGATGGCGAGCTAAATGTTTCTTACAATTGCTTAGATAAACATCTGACCACTCAACCTGAAAAAACTGCGATTATTTTTGAAGCGGATGACGGCACCGTCACCAAAATTAACTATCGCGATTTGCACGCCCGCGTGTGCCAATTCGCCAACGGCCTGAAAGCGCGTGGCATCAAAAAAGGCGATCGCGTCATTATCTATATGCCGATGAGCATTGAAGCCGTGATCTCGATGCAAGCGTGCGCGCGCATCGGCGCCATTCACTCGGTGGTCTTTGGCGGTTTCTCCTCCAAGAGTTTGCACGAACGCATCACCGACGCACAAGCCGTTGCCGTGATTACCGCTGATTCGCAAATGCGCGGCGGTCGCGCCATTCCGCTTAAACCAGCGGTCGATGAATCGCTAACGTTTGGCGGCTGTGAAATAGTGCATACCGTGATTGTGTATGAACGCACCGGCAGCAACACCGTTTGGAATGCGGTCGATGTGAAATGGCAAGACGTGATCGCCGGCCAAGCCAGCAAATGTGAACCAGAATGGGTCGGCGCCGAACATCCGCTGTTTATTCTTTACACTTCCGGTTCCACCGGCAAACCTAAAGGCGTGCAACATTCTAGCGGCGGTTATTTGCTCGGTGCAATGGCGTCGATGAATTGGGTTTTCGATTACAAAGACAGCGACGTTTTCTGGTGTACCGCTGACGTCGGTTGGATTACCGGCCACAGCTACGTCGCCTACGGCCCGTTGGCGATGGGCGCGACGCAAGTGGTTTTCGAAGGCGTGCCAACTTTCCCTGACGCGGGCCGTTTCTGGAAAATGATTCAAGACCACAAAGTCACCACCTTTTACACCGCGCCAACGGCCATTCGTTCGCTGATTAAACTCGGTGGCGATTTGCCAAATAAATACGATTTAACTAGCTTGCGTTTGCTAGGCTCAGTTGGCGAACCAATCAATCCTGAAGCGTGGATGTGGTATTACAACACCGTCGGCGGCGCGCGCTGCCCGATTGTCGATACCTGGTGGCAAACCGAAACTGGCTGCCACATGATTGCCCCCTTACCGGGCGCGATGCCAATTAAACCAGGCACTTGCACCCTGCCCTTACCTGGCATTCAAGCCACCATTGTGAACGAAGCGGGCGATGAAGTGTTCGACCAACACGGTGGATTCTTGGTCATTAAAAAACCATTCCCATCGCAAATCCGCACCATCTGGGGCGATCCAGAGCGTTACATCAAGAGCTATTTCCCCGAAGAAATGAAGGGCGCGTATTTGGCGGGCGATTCTGCTCACCGCGACGAAGACGGCTATTTCTGGATTATGGGCCGCATCGACGACGTGCTAAATGTGTCCGGCCACCGCTTGGGCACCATGGAAATTGAATCGGCTTTGGTTTCAAATCCGCTGGTCGCTGAAGCCGCCATCGTCGGTAAACCTCACGAAATCAAAGGCGAAGCGGTGGTCGCCTTCGTGGTGCTCAAAGGTGAACGTCCGGTTGATGCCGCCGCCGCCAAAAAATTGGCCGAAGAATTGCGCAACTGGGTCGGCAAAGAAATTGGCCCAATCGCCAAACCAGATGAAATTCGCTTCGGTGACAACTTACCTAAAACCCGCTCCGGCAAAATCATGCGTCGTTTGCTCAGAGCCATTGCCAAAGGCGAAGAAATCACCCAAGATGTTTCAACCTTGGAAAACCCAGCGATTTTGGAACAATTAAAAGAAGTAATTCGCTAATCAACTAGGAAAAATTATGGCTAAGAAAAACGCGTTTTATGCACAATCCGGCGGTGTCACTTCCGTCATTAATGCTTCAGCTTGCGGTGTGATTGAAACCGCGCGCTTACACAAAGATAAAATCGGCAAAGTGTATGCCGGTCGCAACGGTATCATCGGCGCTTTGACCGAAGACTTGATCGACACTAGCAAAGATAGCGCTAAATCGATCGCCGCTTTGCGCCACACGCCTTCTGGCGCTTTCGGTTCCTGCCGTTTCAAGCTAAAAGGTTTGGAAGAAAATAAGGTTGAATACGAGCGTTTGATTGAGGTTTTCAAGGCGCATAACATTGGTTATTTCTTCTATAACGGCGGCGGTGATTCGGCTGACACCTGCTTTAAAGTGTCGCAAATTTCTGAAAAACTAGGCTATCCGGTGCAGGCGATTCATGTGCCTAAAACAGTCGACAACGATTTGCCAATTACCGATTGCTGCCCAGGCTTTGGTTCGGTGGCGAAATACGTTGCGGTTTCAACCTTGGAAGCTAGTTACGACGTCAGCTCGATGTGCAAAACGTCCACTAAAGTTTTCGTGTTGGAAGTGATGGGTCGCCACGCGGGTTGGATTGCGGCGGCCGGTGGTTTGGTGGAAGAACACGGCATTCCAGTGGTGATTCTGTTCCCAGAAATCGTTTTCGATCAAGCCAAGTTCATCGCTAAAGTCGATGCAATGGTTAAAAAACATGGATATTGCAGCGTGGTTGTTTCCGAAGGTTGCCATTATCCTGACGGTCGTTTCTTGGCCGAACAAGGCACGCGCGATGCGTTTGGTCATGCGCAATTAGGCGGTGCCGCACCAGTGGTGGCAAATATGGTGAAAGAAGCGCTCGGCTATAAATTCCACTGGGCGGTGGCGGATTATTTACAACGTGCCGCGCGCCACATCGCGTCTAAAACCGACGTGGAGCAAGCTTACGCACTGGGCAAAGCCGCGGTTGAATTAGCGCTGAAAGGACAAAACGCAGTGATGCCAACGATCGATCGCGTTTCCGATCAGCCTTACAAATGGAAAGTGGGCGTCGCACCGTTGTCAAAAGTGGCCAACGTAGAAAAATTTATGCCACGCAATTTCATCACCAAAGATGGTTTCGGTATCACTGAGAAATGCCGCGCATATTTGGCACCCTTGATCAAAGGAGAAGATTACCCACCCTTTAAAAATGGCTTGCCACAATACGTTCAACTCAAGAATGTTGCAGTAGTGAAAAAACTCACTGAGTTTAAGGTGTAAAAAACTGAGCCGACCTTGAGTCGGCTCTTTCAATTCTAAAGGGAGAAAAAATCATGATGTCGAGCGGCCTGATATTTGCCTTAACCTGTTCTGTCATTGCCATTTTATATGGCGTCTTGTCTATCAAATGGATCGTAGGCCTACCGACCGGCAATGACAAAATGCGCAGCATCGCCGCTGCCATTCAAGAAGGTGCCACGGCTTATTTGAATCGACAATACACCGCCATCGGCTTAGTCGGTGCCGTATTATTTCTTGCCATCTGGATTTTTCTCGCTTGGAAAACAGCCTTAGGCTTCCTAATTGGCGCACTACTTTCTGGTGCCGCCGGTTACATCGGCATGAATGTTTCCGTGCGTGCCAATGTGCGCACCGCTCAAGCTGCGACTAAGGGACTGAACGCCGCACTAAACGTTGCCTTCAAAGGCGGCGCTATCACCGGTATGTTGGTGGTCGGTTTAGGCTTGCTCGGTGTCGCTGGTTATTACGCATTCCTGGCAGCTAGCGCCAGCGTTGGTGCAACCACAACCGAAATTATTGAGCCGCTGATTGGCTTCGGTTTTGGGGGCTCGCTGATTTCGATTTTTGCTCGGCTCGGCGGCGGCATTTTCACCAAAGGTGCAGACGTCGGCGCCGATTTAGTGGGTAAAGTTGAAGCCGGCATTCCGGAAGATGATCCACGCAATCCTGCGGTAATCGCCGACAACGTAGGCGACAACGTAGGCGACTGCGCGGGGATGGCAGCGGATTTGTTTGAAACCTACGCCGTCACCATCATCGCCACCATGTTGCTCGGTGGTTTGGTCTTGTCGAACGCCGGTCCTAACGCGGTCATTTATCCGCTAGCGCTCGGCGGCTTTTCCATCATCGCCTCCATCATCGGCACCTTCTTTGTGAATGCGCGCGAAGGCGGCAAAATCATGAACGCGCTGTATCGCGGTTTGGCGGTAGCAGGCGGTTTAGCGCTGATCGCTTTCTACCCAATTACCTCTTGGTTGATGAGCGATAACGGTAGCTACAGCGTCGGCGCTTTATACGGATCAGCGGTGATTGGCCTGATTTTAACCGCCGCCATGGTGGTGATTACTGAGTATTACACCGCCACCGAATATGCACCGGTGCGCCACATTGCTGAGGCATCGACAACCGGTCACGGCACCAACATCATCGCCGGTTTGGGCGTATCGATGAAGTCTACCGCTGCGCCAGTTTTAGTGGTGTGCGCCAGCATTTACGCCGCTTATGATTTTGCTGGGTTGTATGGCATTGCGATTGCCGCCACCTCGATGTTATCCATGACCGGCATTATTGTGGCGCTGGACGCGTTTGGCCCAATCACCGACAACGCCGGTGGTATCGCCGAAATGTCTGGTTTACCTGAAGAAATTCGCAACATTACCGATCCGCTAGATGCCGTGGGTAACACGACTAAAGCGATCACCAAAGGTTACGCCATTGGTTCTGCGGGCTTGGCTGCGTTGGTTTTGTTCGCTGATTACACCCACGCTTTGCAAGCAAAAATGGGCGGCATCGTGACCACTTTTGACTTATCCAACCACATGGTGATTATTGGCCTCTTTATCGGTGGCATGGTGCCGTATTTATTTGCGGCGATGGGCATGGAAGCTGTCGGTCGCGCCGCTGGCACGGTGGTTATTGAAGTGCGTCGTCAGTTCAAAGAAATCCCGGGCATTATGGAAGGCACTGGCAAACCAGAATACGGCACCTGCGTCGATATGCTGACCAAAGCTGCGATTAAAGAAATGCTGATTCCGTCATTATTGCCGGTCGCGGTGCCAGTAATTGTTGGTTTAACGCTAGGCGCACAAGCACTCGGCGGCGTCTTGGTGGGCACCATCATCACCGGCATTTTCGTGGCAATTTCGATGACCACCGGCGGTGGCGCGTGGGATAACGCCAAGAAATATATTGAAGATGGACACTTTGGTGGCAAAGGTTCCGAAGCCCATAAAGCATCGGTCACTGGCGACACCGTTGGCGATCCCTACAAAGATACAGCTGGTCCTGCCGTGAATCCGCTGATCAAGATCATCAACATCGTTGCCTTGCTGATCGTGCCATTGTTATAAATTGCCTGACTCAGTAGCGCGGTTTGTCTGATACAATCCGCGCTGTTTTGCAACAAACAGAACCGGGGGCAACCTGGCTTCGACGTGAGTTACAAAGCAGCGTAGGGCATACCGAGGACCCGCAACCTCGTAAATCAGCTGGAAAACCAATAGTCGCAAACGACGAAAAGTACGCTCTAGCCGCTTAATCGGTTAGACCTCACACCCCGCTGTCCGTGGAGGGGCTCAAGGCCGTAATGCCGCGATGAGTGAGGTCATTACACGGAATCGTGTCGTACAGGGTTACTTTGTACGAAGCTAAAATTAAGGTGACTCGTTTGTCAGCAGCCTGTCGGTTGGCGTCTGCCAGATAAAATTAAATAATTTGACTAAGTATGTAGAACTGCCTGTAGAGGGCTTGCGGACGCGGGTTCAATTCCCGCCGCCTCCACCAATAATTAAAGCCAACCCTTATCGGTTGGCTTTATTTTTTCTGAGTATAGTTTTTTCTAAATATTTATCAAAAACCATATTGACAATTCTATTTTAATCACAACCCTAGAAGCCATATAGGCTTTGCGAGCGCACTCATGGCAATAATATGACAACTTACCATATCTTGTTGTTTAAATTGAGATTAGTATTTGACTAAAAAATAAGCAAGCCAGGAAAACAACCTGTTTAACCGACACTTAAGTAATCATCAAACTAATTAATCCACAGACTTATCCACAGATTTTGTGCATAAAAAATTTTCCATTCCGCCACAGCAACTTAGTGAATAGCACTCACTAGAATACAAATGAATCTTGCCTAAGCCTGGGTGAAAGGATAAAGTTCGCGCTCGAAATTTTCCCCTCTGGAGAAGTACGTGTTAAATATTGTTGAAGCTGCCGGCTGGCCTATTTGGCTATTAATCACCGCCTCGGTTGTGGCGGTGGCATTGATCGTTGAACGGTTAATGTTTTTACGTGCCAAGAAAATTTGCCCGCCATTCTTACTTAAATCGTTGGTGACTGATTTGACTAAGAATGGCGTGACGCCATCGATGCTGTCGACTTTGAGCAACGACTCATTGCTCGGTCAAGTGCTGGCCGCTGGTTTGAAAAACATTAAAAGCCAGCCTGAAATCATGAAAGAGTCGATCGAAGAAGCGGGTCGCGCTACCACCCACGAAATGGATCGCTTTCTAACCACATTAGGCACCATCGCTTCCATCAGTCCGCTGCTAGGATTATTTGGTACCGTGGTCGGCATGATTGAAATCTTCGGCGCTCAAAACGCTGGCGGTAGCAACCCAACAGAATTGGCGCACGGCATTTCAGTCGCCCTTTACAACACCGCTTTCGGCTTGATTGTAGCGGTGCCGAGCATGATTTTCTATCGTCATTTCCGCGCCAAAGTAGAAAGTCTAACCTTAGAAATGGAACAGCAAGCCATCAAACTAGTTGAGATTGTTCACGGAGACCGCAAGTGAATTTTCAACGTGGTCGCGTTCGAGAAGAACCCGAAATCAATCTGATTCCAATGATTGATGTGTTGTTGGTTATTCTCATTTTTATGATGGTTTCCACCAGTTATTCGAAGCTGTCAGAATTAAAAATTAATTTGCCACAAGCCACCGGTGAGAATGGTGCCAGCAGCGCTGGCAAACAAATCAATGTGATGGTCGATGCGGCACAACATTACGCCATCAATAATGCCAGCCTCAAATTCAAAAGTATCGATAGCTTTGCTGAAGCTTTACGCGCCGCCGCGGGTAGCGAAACCGAACCGGTGATTATCATCAACGCCGATGCCAAAACGCCGCACCAAGCCGTGATTAATATTATGGAAGCGGCGCGAACCGCTGGCTTTGGTCGCATCACCTTTACCACGCAGCGCGACGCCAAGTAAGCGGATTGCATGGAGCGCCTGCAACACCACTGGTATCGAATTTCTCCGCTACATTTATTGTTGCTTCCGCTGAGTTTTATTTTTGGCGCCCTCGCCATCATTCGTCGCTGGCTATATCGTAGCGGTGTTTTAGCGAGCATCAAAATTCCGGTGCCAGTGGTGATTATTGGCAATATCAGCGTCGGCGGTACTGGTAAAACGCCGCTCACTTTATGGCTCGCACAACAACTGATTAATGAAGGCTGGCATCCTAGCATCATCAGCCGTGGTTATCTTAAAACGGGCCAGCAAACCGTTTCCCCGCGCGAAGTTTTCAACACCGATTTAGCCGATGACGTGGGTGACGAACCCTTATTGATGGCGCAACGAAAATTGTGTCCGGTGTGGATTAGCCGCGATCGTCCGGCCGCCGCGCTCGCCTTATTAGTCGCTCATCCCGAATGCGACATTTTGCTGA
>Ga0114977_10000133_pt1 | contig 47510 bp, 17 predicted proteins | sample S_130805_MF_Meta_FD_87026 | JGI IMG/M metagenome (GOLD analysis project Ga0114977, IMG submission 87026) | Freshwater microbial communities from Lake Simoncouche, Canada to study carbon cycling - S_130805_MF_MetaG | ecosystem: Environmental > Aquatic > Freshwater > Lake | place: Lake...
ACTCAAGTAGGATACAACCCAGACAGACACTCTTATTATTACGATAGAAAAACAAAAAAACCAATAGTAGGCGGCCAGCAAGCTATACAAATTGGAAATACTGTTTTTGTAAAAGAAGCGATACCTGGAAATAGAGAAGACTTTTCTTACGCTAAAGGATATATTCCTAATTTTGCTTTTTCTTCGATGAAGGCTCCAGCCTCTGGAGATAGAAAATTCGTAGATCCAGAAACCTATAGTTATCTTAGATATAAATTATCGAATGACAAGAAAGCTATTGATTTAAAATTCTCTAAGAGCGAGCTAAAGGGGCAGGGTTCGCAAATGTTCGAAAGACTTGGAAAAACCGCTAGAAGAATGGGATTGCCAGTAAGAAGCTCTAATCTTTCTTCTCAAGCCAATGATGTTCTAGATATAACAGACGCTTCGTTAGCTAGATCAGGTAAATACGGAATAGAAGAAGTATTAAAAGTAGCTTTCCCGCAGTTGATTCATAGACAAAAAGGTTCTGCTAAAAATACTTCATTATCAGTAAATGTGGATGATGGTTTAAACCATAGCAACAATGAATTAAGTGGTAAAAATATTTTCTCTGTAGTTTCACGTTTCGCGTCTGAAAAATACGAAGGAAATGCAAAGCTTCTTAGAAATAGCATCATAGATGGAAGTTTTGATATAAGTGATGCAGTCACAAATTTCGCTGCCGGCAGAGTTCCTAATTTCGCTAAACGCAGAGATGTTATACAAAGAATCGGAAAGAAAGAAATATTTGCTAGATTCCAAAAGCATTTCGAAAAAGGGAAAGACTATCAAGGATTTTATAATATTCATGGTGAAGAATTTAACAACAGAAAACTTACAGCTCAAGAGGCTAAGATTTACGCTAACATAACTTCTGCTATTTCTCCTTCTGTGCCTGATTATGTAGCTGCTCAATTTGCTGCGCCTATATTTAATAGGTTTATGCAAACAAGATCTACTAATGTAGAGGACTATTTTGATTTAGCTCCATCAAAAAAAGTTAGTAGACATAAAAATGTTTTTGGTCTTGGTTTATTTGGACTAAAGGGCACGCTTTCAAAAAAAGGCAATATTAGAACAAGAGACGATGTCAGAAGAAGTGGCTTGTCTAAAGCTTTGAGAGGACTTGATTTAGGAAGCGACGACACGGCTAAAACTAGACATTACGCTAGAGCAATCCTGCAAGATAAAACAGCATTTCCAATAGATACTAATGTAATCCAAGCTATACTTGGCGGAAAAACACCAAGCAAAACAGAAGCTGCAAAATTGGTATCTTTAGCTAATGAATTTGCCACATTAAATAAAATAGAAACTGGCGCTGCTGGTTTGCAGGCTGCTATTTTTAAATCTAATAGTAAACATACAGAAAAATATAGCCCAGATACAGTAAGATCGGCTTTGTCTGGAATAAAAGGCAGGGCAGGAGGATATGTTCCTAATTTTGCTATTAATCCAGAAAAATTTATTCTGGGCGGGCGTGGCGCAAATTTACTATTAACTAGCCCATATGATTCTTTAAAAACTAATCTAGACCCCTCTAGCCAAGTCAGTGGTGGTATTGGATATGGTTTAAAATTCCCAGATAGATCTTATGCTTCTACAGCTAGATCTGCTGGCGTAGATGTAATGCAGGCTTTACATGATTCCGCTAAAAAGCAAGGAGGCAGAGCTTATTATGCTCCTCACGTTCCAGCGGGAGCAATAAGTAAATATGGCGCAGATGTTGGCGGAATGAACATGAGGAATATTTTCTTCTTACAGCAATTGGTATCTAAAAATCAAAAAGATTTCCCGCCTTCTTTCGTGAGTAGTGTTTTATCTATTAATCCTGCGAATGCTTCTCTAAAGGGAACAGGTAGCCTTTACAACGATGCTAGAGAACATTTAACGAGAAGGGGATTCAGTTCGATAGCTATAGGCAAAAAATTTAGAGAAGGAGCCTCTGGCCTGCACGATGAAATGGTAGAAAAATATGCGGAGAAAAATAAATATTCAATTTCTGGTATCGTGTCTAGAGTTTCTGATGTTGGGGGCTCTGTAATAGCGCCTTCTTCTGGTCATGCTTTATATTCTAAATCTGCATATGCTGATGCGCAATTTTCTTCTGCGCAAGGAATAGATATAACTCATGAAATTGAAAAGCTAACTGGCGTAAAAGTAGCGGGAACAACAAAACAAAAATATAGCCCTTCTGGTAAGCCGATGAATAGACCCGATCCAGCGGGTACTAGTTATCAGCCTATATCTTCTTTTCTTCCTTATGGAGTAAGATTTGATAAAGGCGATCCAATTTCTCAAATGTTTGGCATAGCTGGTGGCTATATTCCTAATTTTTCTGGTTTGTCTAAAGCAGTAAGCAGGGAAAAAACAATGAGTGGCCTTCCTGCGTCTCAAATCATGGCTCATTTTGATGGAGGCGGAAATCCTTTGGCAGTTACAAACAAAAGAGACGAGCCTAATGGGCTAAAAGATGTACCAAATTTTGCTATTCCTAAAAACATTCTAAATCTTTTAAATAAACTTGGAATTAATAAAAAATCTGACATAACTAATCCTATTCGCGGCGGGACAGAGTTATTTGCAGGGAATATATTCACTGGCATTTTAAATCAATTAGCTGAGAACGAAAAAGTTTCACCAGAAATAGCCGGTGGGGCTTCCTCGGCCTTTCCAATCGTGATAGGAATACAAAATGTTCTCAAAGCGTTCTTGTCTAAAAAAGGCTCGAAAGGGCAAAAGTACGCTGCGGGATTAACCGGATTGGGCCAAGTTGGGTACGGAGCTATAACTGGCTTTTCAGATAGAAACAATTTACAAAAAAGAATAGATGATAAAAAATATGCAGAAGCATTAGACAGATCTAGAACATCATTTCAAAATTTAACAGAAAACACAGCAGAACTTGCTGATACTTTTGCGAAATTAGACGCTGCATATAGAGATCCTCAAGCTGACCCGAAAACAATAACAAAACTTGCAAAGAAGCAACAAGATTTATTAAATAAGATTTCTTTAAAAAATCCAGAGCTTGCTTCTAAATTAGCCTTAGAGACCAACTTGGAAAAGAAACAAGTAATTCTTGACGACTCGGCAAAAGAAGCCCAGAGAGTCAAATCTATCAGAGAGGAGTCTTTAAAGTTTTTATCCACAGGCGGTGTCTCTGGGAAAGACGCTCCAGAAAAAATTGTTGATTTATTTACGTCAGTTATTAATTCAGGAAATGCAGAAATATTAAATCAAGATGTTTCAAATGCTAAGCCAAGTGATTTCCAAAATATTCTAAAAAAAGGAGGATTAGATGTAGGAGAATTCTCTAAAATTTTTCAAACAGACGAGCTCAAACAAGCTTTTATAGATGCATTGAAAGCAACTCAAAAACTTAATAATCTTTCTCAAGAGCAAGCTCTAGCTATAAAAGAATTAAGCAAACCATTAACTGATAAAAAACAAAAAATTGAGGATGCAAGAGCAGTAAGAGTGGCAATAAGCGGAACCTTAAAAGAACAATTGCCAGAATTGGCTTCGTTTGCTGGCGGATTTAGCAAGAGAGCCGGGATATCTGCTTTTTCAAACGCTAATCTCGCAATTGCAAGATCAGAAAGCTCTGTGGCATTCAACAACTCTTTGCAAGGCCAACTCGCTGATGAGAAGTTCTCTAATGGGCTTCCGACAAGCGTAAAGAATAGATTATTAAAGATTGAATCTCCAAGCAAAGAAACTGGAAAAGAATTAGAGAATTTAAAAACTTTACCAGGACTCAGCAAAGAACAAATAGCTGGATTAGATAAATTAATTGATTTCAACAACCAACAAAATAGAAAATTAGAAAACGCTAATAAAATAGCAAATGAGACTAAAAATATACAACTTAAATTCTTAGCTCTACAAGAAAAGCTGGCTTTTGGAGGAGACATCGGAAGCTCAATTGACCCTGAAGCTAGGAGAGAGTCTATGGCAAGCGCAATTCGCGGTCCACTAACTTATCAATTAGGCGGATTGTTAGGCTCTAAAAGAACTCAAGTCGCAGGAGCAACTGATTTTCTAACAGACACAATAAAAAAATACCCAGGACTTTTACAAACTAAAGATGGCAAAGAACCAGCAGACATACAAGCCGTAAAGAAAGAGCTCGCTGGTCTGAACGCTAATGACATGCAACGCGATCTGCTAAAGAGAGCTAACATGGCTGAAATGATGGGCCTTGGGCAAACTGGCTCAATGCTTAGATCTAAAGCTTTTGATAAAAATTATCTTCTCGAATCTGCCGGACTAAAGACTAATGCTTTATTTAATAGCCCAGAAGTTCCAGAAGAAGTGCAGAAAGCAATGGGAGAGTACGAAAAATTTAATGTAAAAAGCGTCAGAGAATTTAAAGGAGAAGAAAAAGATTTAAGAAGTTTAGAAGATTTAATCGCTCCTATTAAACAAAAAATTACTGATACATTTACAACAGAAAGCGGTCTATTGGCCAAAGCTTTTAAAGAATCTTTAGATAAAACATTCGGAGAAAAAGGAATAAACGTAGATGTAGGAAATTTTTTTGTTGGCAAAACTAATAAAGACGAAGTTAATAAAAACGTAGAGAATATCTCTAAAGCTTACGCCGGACCGATAGGATTAATGCCTACTGGAATATCAAGCAACGCAAATGGTTTAACTAAATATTCTAGCTCAATAGCAGATGCAGTAAAGAGAGAGCAAACAGCACTAGCTAGCAGAGGAATAATGGGAGTTCCTAACTTTGCAATGGCATCTATTAACTTAGAAAGAAGCCCAGATTTAGCAAACGCTTCTAATCCTCATGGATTTGGAGTAACAAATAGCATTGATGAAAAGAATGGTTTGAGAAGCTTAGGAATGAAATCTTCAGGATTTGTTCCTAATTATGCTTTATTCGGAGACAAAGTCGCTGCTGCTGGATTAGCCGCTGCTCAAAGTGACAAATTATTTGTTTATGACAAAGGCACTGGCGGTTTTCATAAAGTTAGTTCTTCGGGAGAAGTTGATTATAAAACATCTTTCAATAATAAATCTTTACCAAAGGACGCTAAAACAATCTCTACCGAGTTATATGCATCGCCTAGAGACAATGTCATAAACACACAAAAAAGAGGAAGCAATATTTTAGGGATTAAAGACCCAAAAGTAAGTAAATTAAATGAATTACAAATTTCTACAATACCGAAATCTCAACTTCTAGATCCTTTGTTGGATAAATTGTCTGGAGGAGGTTTGTCTCAAGGAAATAATTTGACTCCAGAAAATCTAAGAGACGAAGTAAATAAATTGACAAGAGGGAAAAGGAGTCTTATAAAAACAGCTTTTGGAGAAAATAATTATGGAGGCAAAGGGGTTTTTGGAAGAAATACAGACCTTGGATTAATCGATTATGAAGAAATTATAAAAAGATACAAATCCGGGGCAGATAGTGGATTTTTTGCACAAACGGCTGTTGAAGGCCCTCACTACGGGGAAACGAGAGTCCATGTCGCAGTGGATGCAAAAGGAAGAGTAAAATTAGTAAAAGGAGCCACTATAAACAAATATGGATATGGAGTTGATGCGCTATCTAAAGAATATATAAGCAGTTTGATGGGTGAAAATCCGGGGGCGACAAGGAAGCAAATGGAAGAAGTCGCGCGAGCAAATAAAAAAGCCTCAGAAGCGATCGCGGTAAAATCAGCTAGAGAATACGTAAAGAAATTCGGGATAAAAAATACAATTTTCGGAGTCGATACCATAGCTACTACTTTAGAAAGTGCGCAGGAAGCGGGGGCTACAGCTAAAACGTTCAATGATCATACGGGCAGGAGAATGGGAGCCATAGTTATAGAAATGAATCCGACAGATGTGGCCGGTTCAAGTGGTTATATGAAGGGCTCTGCGATTAAAGGTTTAATAAAGTCAGTATTAGGTATAGAAAATAACCCACAGGGAAATGCTGGCAATGTCTTAATGGGCGCGCAAAACCCACAGGCTCCAAGACCATCTGGAGCGCCTTTCAACCCAGACACATACTCTGATTGGCTCAGAGGGCAACAACGAATGGCAGAAAGGCTTGCGTCTCAGGACCGAATACCAGATGAATCCCCTGCGCAATCAACTATTAGACCTAACCGCGGTCTTCCCCCAGCGCCAAGGCCTACGGGCCCGGGCTCTAATTTAATTGGGACTCAGCAGCCATCAATGCCTGCTGGGTTTGCTCTTAGAAATCTCCCGCCATTGCCAAGGCCTACGGGCCCGGGCTCTAATTTAATTGGGACTCAACAGCCATCAATGCCTGCTGGGTTCGCTCCTAAAGGTGGCGGGGCTCCTCCGATCCCGGGAGGGACTGGCGGCGGTCTTCCTCCTAGAGACGCTAGAGGGAGATTCACGGCTAGAGGTGGCGGAGGTACTCCTACTGGAGGTTCTGGCGGCCTACCCCCTTCAAATAGTTATTTTGGAAGCATGGCTTTCGGGTCTAATGGAGGCAATCCTCCCTCCGAATCTTCTACAATTTTAAATAAACTTAAAGGAGCAGGTAAATCTGGATTAAAAGGTCTAGGCATACTTGGCAGCGTAGCTTTCGGAGCAATGGAAGCGAAAAAATCTTATGACGAAGCAAAACAAGGCAATTATGGCAAATCAACAATAGCAGGGCTATCTTCTGCTGCAAGCTTTGCTGGATTAATTAAAGGCGCTGGAAAAGTAGCTGGTCCTCTAGGCGTAGGATTGGGAGCGTTAACAGATTTAGAGTCAGATCTTACTCTCGCAAAAGATTTTAATGATATACTTGGCAGAAGAAAACGGACATACTCTATTGGGCCAGATGGTAAAACAAAAGAAGACATAGAACCTATCGGCATAGGAGATATAATAGGAACAACGATAGGAGCTGTTACCGCTGCTCCAGTAACGGCAGCTATTTTAGGATACAGGACTGGCAATGTTTTAGAAAATAAATTCGGCCTTGGTGAAAAATTGGGCAATTTTACGTCTGGAGTATTTTCAGGAGGGAAATCTTTAGTAAGGCTACAAGAGTCAGGCAAGCCAATAAGAGGAATGACATCGAAAGAGGCTTACGATTCAGATCAAATCCTGACTAGAAAAATGGAATTGGTTAAAGAAATTAATAAATACAATAGAGCCGCTGGTAATCCGGAGATTTCTGTTGGAGAGAATATATTAAAAGCCAAAAAAGCTCAAAAAAGAAAAGACGAGGGAGATATATCTGCACTGCAAGAGACATTAGATAAAGAAAATAAAGCTACTAGAGCTGGAATAACCGCAAGAGCTACTGCCGCAGGCGCTGCTGAAACAGGTATACTAAATAAAAAATCAACAGAGGAAGAGGAAGCTAGAAGAACAAAACTAAGAAGATCTTTTATTGAGTCTTTTGAAAAAAATGGAGGCGCTGATAGATTCCAAACAACTAAAGATAAAGTAGAATACTTCTTAAGCCTAGAAAGACAATTAAATCAAGGAACAGATCCAAATGGTTTCGGGACATTTAAATCTACAGATTTTAAAGATCCAGAATTCGCTAAATCTTTCGACATCTACAAGAGGTCTAAAGAAACAGAAGCCGCTAGAGAAGCTAAGAGAGTATTTCCTAAGCCAAGCGAAGAATTTAAAAATAAACCACCGCAGCAGAGCTTCCCTGACGATGTTTTGCGAGAGGCTGTAAGAACAGGCAGAAGCGCAGAAAAAGTAATGCAAGACAGAGAAGACGAAAAAATAGCAAAGGGCATCATCCCCCCCGTAGCGCTTCCGTCGCAAACAGAGATTAGAAATAGGCCCGATCCATTCACTAAAGACGTTTTGCTAGAGGCTGCGAGAAGAAGAGTCTCCGCTGAAAAAATCATACAAGAGAGAGACGCTGAGAAAGCAAGAAAAGATCAGCTTCCTTTACTCCCTCCTGCGTTAATGGGAGAGATTGCCATTGCTGGAAAATCGGGTAGTTTGATTCCTGGCCCGCTTCCATCGAAAATACAAGGCAGCGAAGACTTCGATCCAAATAAACCAGACTCTTACCCTGCAGATGTCGTGGCAGAAGCCATAAGGACAGGTAGAAAGCCAGAGCAAGTAATAAAAGACAGAGAGCAAGGCGTACAGGCCACAGACATACCAGGAGGCTATACTAAAGCTATTATAGATGAGGCAATGAATAGAAGAGGTCTTGATCCTAAACAAGGCTTGGCTCCTCAGGCCCCGCTTCCTCCGCAACCGAAACCTAAGGATAATAACTCAGACCCCTTCTCTAGAGACGTCTTGTTAGAGGCTACAAGAAGAGGCGTGAGCGCTGAACGAGTCATGCAAGATAGAGCTGGTTTAGGAGGGGGATTCATGAATGCAGACGAAGCCAATATAAGAAGAGGGGCTATGGCTCAAGGCATGACTTTGCCAGAAATAAATCAACAAGAGGTTAGAGAAACAGGTTTGCCAAACTTCCCTAAAGATGTTCTAGAAGAGGCCATGAGAAGAAGAGTGACTGCTGAGCAAGTAATGCGAGAAAGAGCTGGCGGCGCAGTTCCTAACTTTGCAGCAATGAGCAACAGCATGATGTCTTCTGGAGACGTTTATTCTAGAATGAGAGCAACTAGTTCAAGATCTTCTATGGGCGGATACTCTGGAGGACACGTTCCGAACTTCGCGGCTGGAGATTTTACTGATGCGATATCAGAGGCTATGAAAAATGGAATAACATCAGCATTCCCTAACGGAGGTTCTACAAGCAGTGTTTCTAACTCTAATGTTATTAATATTGATGGTAGAACGTCTATACAAAACGCTTCTGATGACGCTATGCAAGGAATTATTGGCATCTTGTTTGACAAGTTCCCTGAACTAAAGAAGCTAGGGCCATCAGCCTTGAATTTCAAGAGATAAAATATATAATAAAATATGGCATTCACTTCAGAAACAGTAATAAAATTCGGCGCGAATCAGGTAAGTTTCGCGATAGCTACTCTTTTGAATTACTCCATAAGGAATGAAAAAGTTGGCGTATTTGATTACAGAAGAAAAGAGGATATTTCTTTAGAAGGTTTATTTTCTAATAGAGAATCCAATCTTCCAATAAGCGAGCATTTCAGGCAAGTAAAATTACTACTAGAAAGTTCTACGGATTTTGTTGAGATATTTCTTAACAATAAGTCTTACGGCAAGGCTAGATTTTTAAACTACTCTTTTCCTACTTCAGTAAATTTTGACGAGAACTCTGTAAGGTTTACTAAGTTTACAATAACTCTAGAAGTAATAAAAGATGATCCAAATAATACTTTTGCCTCGGCTAACTTACCAGCAGCAGTAGGCAGCTTAACAAATATATGGTATAAACTCAAAGACTTTAATGAGTCTTTTTCTTTTAATTTGCAGGAAGATGGGAACTTCTTGGCTTCGCATAGTATATCTTTTGGTTACGATAATATAGATAAATCATCAGACGCGTCAGTCATTTCAGACGCTAGAAACATAGCCAATACATTTTTTGATCAAGGCTTAGATAATTTATCTGACATTAGATCTTTTTATAGCTCTACAAATTTTCAACTAATAAATGCAGACTATGGATCTTCTTTAATAAATCAAACTGTTGATTTAATTAATTTTAATTTCTCATACTCTAAACAGTATACTGTGTTTTCTGATAATGGCGCGACTACAACAGAAACGCTACTTACAGAAATTGTTTTCAATGCTGATGGTATTATAGAGGTAGTAGAAAAAGGAAGAATAAAAGGAAAAGGAGCCACTTTCGCCGCGGCAAGAGCTAATGCGATAACAAAGCTTAACTCTAATATATCTTCTGCTTATACTAGATGCAATAATGTGTTTGGTAGATATTTCTCTACTGATTATTCTAAATTTGTTAGGGTGCTACCAAAGTATAACTCTACGGATACTCTAAAATCAAATCCAATATCAATAACAAAAGACTTAACAGAAACTCAACCAGAAATAGGTTATGAAATACGATTTACTACTAATGCGGCTTACTCTGATGCTACTACAATTCATACTTATTCTATCTCATTAAGTAGAGACCCTCAAGGAATATACAATTCAACTATAAATGGATCAATAAAATTCTATACAAATAAAAACAAATCATTCAGTTCTAAGTTATCAGTAATTAAAGGTATCATTGATGCAAATTCTGGAGCAGACGATTTAACAATAATAAATCCATATTACGCTGCTGTGGCAGGAGCTGGGACGTTCTCAGGAGTTAAAACAACCACTTCCATAAGTCATTTAAAATTCGGCGTAGAAACCACATACTCAAAAACATATTCTAACTCCCCGACCTTAACTAACTCTGGTTTGATACGACAACTAGTAATTTCAGAAAACACAAATCTTCCTGTTAATAGATTTTCCAATGCTGTTATACCGGGATCTTATAATGATAAGACTAAAAAGATTGATAGAATGCAAGAAACAATTTATCAAACTACGCAATTAACAGAAGGCGTGAAGTCTATAACAATAGACATGAAAATAAATAGAAATGATCTTTATTCTACAATCGGCGTAAATACTAACTCAGCACTTGTGTTTGAAAAAATAAAATATTTGTTTTCTGTTAACATGCTTCACAAAGATTCAGGTTATTTATTTGGCGCTTCTTATCCTCAGTTTCAATATGGTGTGAAAGCTTTTTCTAAGATATACAATGAAAATTTTGCATTCAAACAGGGAGACTTAACGTTTTTCATGGAAAATTTAAATTTATCTATAGATAATAACTACAATTTGAAAGCAGCTATCGAATATAAATTCTTAGCTAAGAAAGAAAAGTTATCTAATACAGGAAACGTTTAATATGTCAGATGTAATAATTAAATACAACAACAAAAGAGTCCCAGTCTCAGGATATGGCCCGACTCCTTACATATCATTGACTGACGAGGTAATCACTCATGGTAACAGATGGGGCATTTCTCAAAGGATAGTTTTGAATGGATTAATTACTGGCCAGTCTTTTGATGATTTGTATGCAGCTCAAACGGGTTTGGCAGATATATTTTCTTCTTCTTATAAGGTTTTAAAGGTTCTAGAAAATGCTGACGATACTGAAGTTACAACCGAAGTCGCTGCTTTTTCTGGTTGTTCTGTCCAAAATATTTCATTCGATAACGCTCCATATAATAAAGTTGTAAGTTACTCTGTTGAGCTATTATCTTACCCTTCTGGATTAACTGGATTTTTCTCTGGAAATTATGGAATTTTAGATCCGAAAGATGAAATAAATATTTCTCCTGGTAGCGACGGAATAGGAACTATAACGCATTCTGTTTCGGCTAAAGGTTTTGTAATAAACACTATAGACAATGCAATAGATAATGTCAAAGCTTATGTAGATTCTAGAACAGGAGTATCAAGAATCTTATCGCTGCCTTTGGCTACTAGCATAGATAGTTCTGGGTTATTTGCTCCAGTATTAGTAAGTATATCAGAAAATTTAGATAGATTAAATTTAACCTATTCAATAGAAGAGAACTATAAATTTAAAACTATAACAGGAGACTCAGAGTCTGCTGAGCGTTATTCTTTTAATAATTATAATTTAGTGTCTTATTCTACGTCGTTGACTTCTGGGGCTGGAGACGATTTTGTCACGGCATCAATTCAAGGAGAAATAAAAGCAGGAATCACAGGGGCGAATGGTGACGCTTTAATTTCCAACTTAATTAATGAGCTTTCAGGATTAAATCCATACGCTATTATATCAGGAAAATATGGATCTCCTAATAACTTTAAGTTTTGCACAGATCCAATCCAAGTATCTATAAACGAAGATCGTAAAGCTAGAAAAATTAGTTTTAATATATCTTATGATAATTTAGAGTTTTATAACTCTGCTAATGATCAAACAGTTTTCGATGGGTGTTATTTAGATGCGACAATATCTCACAATATTGATGACCTTTCGTTTGTTGACTCTTTAGAAATAAAGGGAGAGGTGAAATGCAGGGGATCGGTTTCTAATAAATACGCTAAATCTTTAGATTATGTAACCCAATTGTTTACAGCCGGGACAAGCAATGTTGCGCCAAGATTGTATACTTTAGTTAATGGTTATTACAGCGCATATTACGCGAATAATCCAAAATTCACTTTAAATTCTGAACCAGTGTCTGTGCAAGTGGACGCTAATCCATTGTTAGGTACTGTTTCCTTGTCTGTTTCTTACGACAATAAAGATAGGTTTTTAGGTTTATCTGTATCAGATTATTCAATAGAATATACTCCCACTAATACAGTATTTACTTATGGTTTTTCTTGTAATAATTCTCTTAGGCACATTGCTGTAGATATGAACGTATTAAAGAGAGAGAAGGCTGCAATAAATTTATCAGTATCTAAGCCGAGCACTTCAGAGAGCGCGTTGCTAATAAATAAAGATACTATTATGACTTCTTTTAAAGATAATTTTATTAAGCCATTGCTAGCGCTAGGGAACAGAGATGTTTTAGATACCATGCAAGAAGAGTCTTCTACTGTTTCTATAGCTAACAGTAATTTTAGTTCAACTACATCAAGTATACTTACTACAGATAAACTTGGATCTATAGTATCAGCAAATTCAGCGTTTTCTTTTGCTTTAGATCCGGTCCAAGCAGCAGGGAGAAGCGTAATAAAATCATCCAAAAAGCCATAATTATGAATGAAGCTATAAAATCAGGATTCTTAGAAACCATATTCTCTGATAGGGCTAGTATATCAATAGACTATGACTTTCGAAACCCATCTTATACCGGACTGAATGATTCTCTCGGGTTTTCTAATTATTTAATTTTTAACAATCAAACCGGAGTCCAGAATCAGTATTCTGGAGGAATTGTAAATTTTGAAAACAATCAAGGCTTAACATATAACGATAAAATCGGAGGCGGAAATGTAAATTTATCTATAGTCAGTGGTGATTTTAATGGGCAAGACAAAATTAAAATATTAGGAAAACTAGATCAGGAAGATTGGACAGCTTTTATTGTTTTTACAAATTCTGAAACAGGATTGCGCAATAAAAGTAAAATAATCCTGTCTTCTCAAGATTCTCTGTCATCAATTTCAGGTTTTTCTGTTGGCATAAATGGCTGCGAAAGATTGTTTTGCGAGTATAATACGTCAGGCGAAGGCAAAAGGATATTTACTTTAGGCCAAGAACTAGATAACAAAAATTTAGTTTCTGTTTCTAAAATTAATTCTTCAATTCAACTGTCTACTCATCAATTTGATGATGATCTAAATAAAACATCTTTGAACGTGCAATTCGAATTGGATGGTTTTTCTAAATCTAATAATTTTTATCTTGGCGGTCTAGGCGTATCTGGGATTAATTATAATAATTTCAGTGGCAAGATTGATTCTTTGATGATCTTCAATATCGGGTTAGATTTCCCAGAAAGGAATACTTTCGCTAAAGCTTTTTATTGTTCAGGTTACGCTTCAGGAAGATATGAAAAAGAAAAAGAGACATTTTTATCAGTAACTGGTTTAGAGTATCAAAGTGTAATTGTTGGGACAGGAATAACAGGATACGTTCAATTGCCTCAAATTATAAGCACGTCTAATACATCATCAGTTACAGGATATTTTGATTTTGGTCTTACTGGATTTTTGTTTGAAACTAAATTGGTAGAGTTGACTGGCTTATTAACAGGCGAATCAGAAATAACTGTTTATCGCCCGCCAAGTGGTTTAATTGATTTTGGGTACTCCGTGCCCTTTGCAAATTCTAAAATTTTACTATTATCAAATTTTGATAATTCTAATAAAGAGGTTTATAGTTTTTCTGGTAAAAATTCAGACGATGTGAATCTAATACCTCAATTTTCTCAATCTAACTCTAAGTATACAATATTCAACACTGGGTCTGGAGAAGCTGTGAATCTTTACGCTAATGGTTTAATTTATAATCGCGTCTCTGGAATTACTGGGGATATAGATGGAGATTATTCTGTTGACAATGGATTTGTAAATTCAAATAGTTTCTTTGATGTTTCTGATTTCGTAATCTACGACTTAATACTAGGCTCAGGATCAATCACCGGTTTGACCCAGCAAGATATAAATAATGGTTCTAAAGTTTTAAGTTATAATTACGTAAATCATAGAGACATATATTTAAACGGTAATAAATTAATTTCTGGTTTAGATTACTCAGGCGTAACGGGCGCGATTACTATTCAAACTACGAATCTTATTGATGGGGACTTAATTTTGTCTCCTAAGCATGAAGCGAATAGAGTAAGGTACACTGGTAACAACGAAAATAATTTTGATACTAGTTTATTTCTGTTTGACGAACAGATTTGGGTCAATGGATTAAGGCAGATAAAAGGCCTGGACTATCAAAAATTGTCGAATAATAGCTTAAGATACACAAGCTTTTCTTTAGAGCCGTTTTCTCAAGTTGTATATAATAATGACACAGGGAATTTTAACGTGTAATTAATTTAAAGGATTATGGCTGAAGTAAAGAACAATAGTAGTATAAATATAACAAGAACTGATTTAGCTAATAAAGAAACAGTTAATTTAGGGAATAAATTATTTAACGGTTATATTTATTCGATGTCTCTTGATGTCGGATTCGATGGAAATCCTAGTTTATTGGTGCTGAATTTAGCTTTAAATAAAACCCTAAAACAAGCCTTAAACTCTGTTTCAACTCAAGACCAGCGTAAAAAAGACATCAGCTTCCTTAACAAGCTTAACGCGAGTAAGAACACTCAAACTACGCCGAAATCTCAAATTAATAATCAAAGCTCAACATACGTAGGCACTTCAAAAACTTTATCTCAGTTAATAGATAATGACTTTCTTATTGAAGAGCAATATATAGGGGCTACTACAAGCTATAACATTGTCATTGTAGATTCAGAAGGAAAAAAGACGTATAGCCTTAAGAATTTTAAAATATCTTCTTATTCTTTATCTAAAAGAAATAATGAAAAAATATTGACTGTTACATTAAAAGATAACTCTTTCGTTTTAGATAAGATTTTTGTAGCAATTTTAGGCGAGCAAGTGGCTATGGACAAAAGATCTGAGCAAGACGCTTTGATAGACCAAGTTGTTCTAAATTGCCCATCTGCTAATGGATTTGTAGCGGGGGCTGTGACTGCATCAAATTTTATTCAAAGGCTTCATTTTGCAGAAAAACAACTGGGCGAACAATTAAAATTAGACCCTAAGACCACGCAAGTAATTGTTGATAATACAAAAGGCCCTAATAAATTTAATTACATAATTCTAAAATCTACAGACCCATTAAAACAAATTATTAATGGCTATGGCGCTGTAATCATTTTAGGAGAAGAAGACTTCAAAGACAGCCCGTGCAAATCTTCAGAAATATATTATTCTTTTAAGAGTTTATTGGTTGCTATGAAAGCTTTAGGAATTGAAATATCTAAAGTTACAGATTCTACTCAACTGGGAGGCCAGGGCTCTAGCGGGAGTACCGGAAGCTCAAGCTCAGCAGCCTTAGACTCATTACGAGATAAGTCTGGAGGGCAGATTAAAAGAAAACATAATGGCACTTTAAAAAATGTACTAGCTCAATGGTGCGAGGAGTATTCTTATTCTTACACAGTTGATTTTTCCTCCGAAGGAAACAAAGTATTAATCAAAGGTATAGATCTCACCGATTCAGTTTCTAAAGAAGCAGTCCTGATAACAAAATTAAATTTAGAAAATTTAGAAGCATCAGATGATTCTGGTTTCGTTGTTAGATCTCAAGATTTTAATTTTGATATAAGCAAAAAAAACTTAAAGCTATACTCTTCTCTTTACTACAAAGACGCTAGGGATAAAACTTTAGATTTTGAACAAATATTAGGCAATAGACAAATTAACAATATAAAATTATACGACGTATTCCCTCAATTATTTGCTACTAATAATCCTGCTTCTTACGATTTTTCTGGATCGAAAAGAACATATGAGCAAGTAGTAACGTCTGCAATTTTAGGAAAATATGCCCCTAAGCTAAGAGAAATTTATAACTATAGTCTCGGAGCTTATGAAGCATTAGGTTTTTTGCCTTTGGGAGGAGATGCAACGACTTCTAGATTAAACTATTTAGACAATGATAATTTAATCGCTTATGAGGCTGTCTCTAGAGCATTAGAATTACAAAGCGAGTTGGTTTTTAGAGAAGATGGCAAGCTATTAATAAATATGAACCTTGGATTTTATAATGAATCTTTGGCAAATAATATTTTATCAATTGAGAATTTTATTGCAGATTTTATAGGGAAGCACTATTGGACTAATGTAGTAAATGTCCAAGATGGAGTAGCCGGGAACGAAGATGTTTTAATGAAGTATGCAGTAGAAACCGTGCCGCCTACAGAAAAAGTTTTTGCTAATGAATTGTATAAATTACCAGTTTTCAAAGAAGCTTCGTTTTTATTGGCTAGTATAGCCAGTTTATTTAATGGAACAGAAAGTTATTTTAAAGCTTTTTCAGAGTTCAACCAGCTCAAATCAAATGTAGATGATATTTGCGCAAAAGCTACAGTATCATATCAAAAATACATTAATGATTTGACAAGATTGAAGCCTGTTAGGTTTTATCAGCAAAGAGGAGACGCTACTTATGGTATATTTAAAGAGCTAGTAAGAGGGCTTGAATATTTTGATTATTTCTTGTCTTCTGAATCTTATCCGGCATTGAACTCTTCGACTAAATTAACAAGGGTAAATTTATCAGAAGCCTATTCTCCAATATTCAAAGAGCTTTCTCCTGTAACTTTAGGAGTTTTGCAATCTGCTTTAAGAGTAAACGTTACTAATATTCCGCTAGCGAATTATTCTTTTGGAGTTATGTTCGGTTTTACAGCAGACGCTCAAATATACAGCTTTACTCCTATAACAACTGCTGTTTTTACGAATCCTATCGAATATCAAAACTCTGTAGCAGAGAGATGCACTACGATTAGAGATCTTATCGCTAAAGGTAATATAAATTCTTTACAAACCAACAGAAAAGATTGCAGTAAAACAATTTTTTATTCTATTTGCGTATTGCCTAAAGAGCAAAATTTAATTGAAGCAAATGCCAGCGCACAGTTAAATGGGCTTGGGCCAGATCCTACAAGGTGCCGAAGGGTTCAGATTTCTAGAAAAATGCCAACTGATGCATTTGTATTAGCCCATGTAAGCAAATCAATACAATCTGATAATGGCATGTTGTCTTTACAGGCTCCTAGTTTAGTTACTTTATTTATACAAAGCGCGAGGTTCCCGAATCCAACTCTATATACCACGGCGAGAAATAGAATTGAATCAGAATTCATAGTTCTGCCTTCTGAGCAGACCTATATTATTAGTTTGAGAAGTAAAAGCAGTACTCAGACCACCCTTCCTTTCAAAAACTTTATAAGAGGAGGGCTGGAAGACGCGGGAGATATAAGTAAAATTTTAAATAATGAAGGATTTTCTTTAGAAATAGATGTTAATAATATAACTCCTAATTTAAGAGAGCTGTTCGCTGATGAAACCGAGCAGAGCTACTCTAACAATCAAATAATTAATTCTCCGTTTGGCGACGGCACTCCTGTAGTAATGACTTTCAAAGGTTATTCTTTAGATTCTAAACCACAATATGAATTTAATACTTTCCAAACATTCCATAATAATATAAAAGCTGTTTATGATTCTGCAGCATCGTCTTTGTTGCAGCCAAGCGTTAGCTACTCTGCGGATTTATTTTGCTCTAGTATATCTGATAGTTTAAAATCTTTATTGTCTGTTCATAATGGTTTATCAAAATTAAATATTAATATAGTAGAAAATGGACTGACTATTCAATGCTCTTTCGAAAGCCACCCTTCAAAGCAAATTAATTTACAAAACTTAATTTATAAAAATAGGCCAAATATTAAATTAATAAATACAAACTTTTTTAATTAATGACAATAACAGGAAATACATATAGAAAGATTGTTAGAGAAAATAGATTTTCTAGCGAATTTGGCCTTGCTTTTGATTCTTGCACTGGATTATGCGATATAGGTTTTAGTGGACAAAACAAAACTTATAAAATGTCTTTTTCAAGTGGAAAAATTTTTGATAATGAAAATAGATATTGCGGTTCGTATTTACCAGACACACAAGTAAATATTGAAACTAATTTTTCTGGCAAAGCTTATGACTATTCTATAAATGGAGATCAAATTGTCAGGTCTGGTTTCAAAGAAGATTTTTATGCAGAAAGATTTTTTGTTAATTTAACAGGAGGATCATTGGAAGCTTCTATTGTAATAAAATCAGAAAAACCTGTTTTATCATTGTCTACATCTGGAACATTTATAACTGGCCAATATATAACAGGAACGCTTTCTACGAATTCAATTAGCGGCATCAATATTTTTACTGGAATTTTTGAACCTGGATCTTCTTTTTCTTTCGCAAGCGTCCCTACTTTTTTAATAACATCATCTAGCCCTCAACAAGTATTAATACAACAAAATTTTGCAAATTTAGGAAATTTTATTTCTAATTATGTTTTAAATACAAGCGCTGGTAATTATAATAAACAGCTTACAATAACAGGGGTAGATGAGCCATTTTTAAATTATATTTTTGAAATAGAAAACGGTTCAGACACTTTAGATTCAATTGCAAAATCAACCTTTGAAAGTGGAGTGTCGAAAGCTGGATCTTTAATTTTAAATTATGGTTACGAAACAAATAGAGAAAATCTTGTCCCAAATAATTTACCAATTAATATATCATTGACTTATTTTTCAGGAATCACTGGGTATATTGGATTGGTAACAGATGTAAATATTGTTAGCGGAGGAAATGGTTATCTCGCTGCTCCAACAGTGACATTCAGCGGTGGAGGAGCCTCTATAGCAGCGTCTGGGCAGGCTTTGTTGGGCTCTAATAGCTTGAACTATGATTCAGTTGTTGAGGTGAGTATGTCTTATCCCGGATCGGGCTACACTTCTGCTCCATTGGTTCTTTTCTCTGGAGGGACAGGTATATTAAATAATTTTAATCCTAGTATAGCTTCAGGAAATGCCAGAACATCTTTTTATACAAAAAGTATTACAGGCTTTTTCGATTTAAAAACTGGAATCAATGAAAACCTGATAAGCTATAGAGATAGTTCTTTTACATCGGGATCTGCTGGGTATGTAAAAAATGCAGTTTCAATTTCAGATAGCTCATCAATAGCGGTGCAGGTATTTTATCAAACCAAATTTGATGAAAATCCTTTAGTGGCTAAATTAACTTTAAGTGGTATAAATAATAATGTCATTGAAAGATTTATCACAGGAATAAAATAAATGAGAACATCTAAACTATCATCAAGCACTACTTATCCTTTTATTTGTAGTTTTAATGGCTCTGGTATAAATACAAAGGTAGGATTGCAAGCGGATATTATTTTAAAAAAATACGTATTATCTCAGATAGGCAAGGCTGCAGCAGATTTATTCCAAGATGATTTTATAAATTATAATAAAGGGTTTATACTGTGTCAAAACACTAATGTTCTTTTAAATAAAATGTTTTCTTCTGCGGCTCCCCCGGAGAAAGAATTCGCAAGTATTAGAAACACTATTTCTTTTACAGTGGTAAGGATGCCGTCAACTTTTGTGGGCCAAAAGGGCAATTTATCGAAGAACTACGAGTATGGAGAAAAGCTTAAGGTTTCAGTATCTTTTGAGCCTTTAGACGATGATGGAACAAATAAACCTACGGGCTCTCAGCAGGCAACGGGCCCAATAAAAGATAAGAAACGTGGAGTTTTATTTTTAGTTTATAGAGACGATAATGTAAGCTCAAGAACTTTGAAGTCTCAATCTGGCGGCGGCGGCGGAATAGGAGTGTGGAGTTGATTTATGCCAGCCCTTCCTTTAGCAAAAAAAGTCAAGATAGGCAATAAAACAGACTACGAGCATCATAATATTTTAGCAGAAGCGTTTAATGAAAAAATATTGTCTGGGCTAGGTGATTGTTCTTGGAGAATATTTTATTATGCTTTTTCTATGTTTAGGGGTTTAAGAAACCCACAAGAAATGGACTTCCCGGCTCAAGATGAATGGTTCAAATTTTACGCTAATTTAGAGCCAAAGATGACTGCTGGTAAATTTGGATGGCCAGAGGCTCAGGCTGGAGAAGCTCAAGGAGCTAACGTAGCAAACCCATTCATGGCTTGGATATTTGGAAGAGATTATCCGATAGGACAACCTAATGGCGTTGAAGATAAAACTGAAAAAGGCATCCATGGATATTGGTCGGAGCCAATCCGTTTGTCTGGATTAGAATTGGCATTACCAGATAATATGCCATCTAAAATTAATGGTGATCCAAATTTAAATATAGTATGGAGTGATTCAGAAATACAAAGAGGATGCTTAGCTTTTCAGCCTGATTTTAAATATTTAGATAGAGCAGGAGCTACGCACACTAAAGTATTAGAGCTTGTATCTTTAGGAATATGCTCAGCCGCGAGAAGGCATCTAAGATACGTAACAGAAGGTATTTCCACTGGAAGATATGCTCCAAGCTTTGTTCCAGATACGAAAAGCAAAGGGGGTATTTTCAGGAAAAAAAACGCTTCTAGAGACCAAATTGAACAAGCAATTTTTTATTATTTAAGTTTTTTTAGAGGCACAGAAGACCAAAGAGCAAGACATAGCATAAAAGGGAGAACCGTAATAACTCATGGATTTGATTTTGAAAAGTTTTTTTCTAGGCAGTTCCTTTTAGCTCCAAATTATTCAAAACCAAAATATATATTGGACTCTAATGGAAAAATAATATTAGATAGCTTGGGCAATAAGAGAATAAAGTATGACTCATTCGGTTATCCAGAACTTTTCCCAGGAAGCCCAGCTAGTTTTCTTTGGAATATTTCTTTAGATTTAGGAAAAGAAGACAAAAAAACTCAAACTTTTACTGTACAAACTGTTAAGTCTGACGCTTTTATGTTCAAAGGGCAAGCCAGCTCTGGGCAAGAATTAAGGGATTTCGATACTAACCCTTCGGATTCCAACAATAGATTTTGCTTGTCTTCTATTTTTATTCAAACCTCTGATATAGCTTCTTCTACTACTGAAGAAGATGATTCTTTATTAGCTGGTTTATTTATAGATGTTTATTTGAATGGCGAAATATATGAATCTATACCTCTGCAACGTGAGGATAGATATCTTCTGCAAAATAGAACAGGCACGGTAAACGGCCAGCTTGTAAATTTAGCGGCCCAATATAGAATACATCAATTTAATAAAATACATTATTTTGCTTATCCGGTTAAAGGCAAAGTCCTTTTTAGAGTCAGGGGGACATTAGGACTAGAAAATAAAATCGCAAATTATAATAATTTTGGCACTGTCTCGTTAGGCAAAAAAATAATCGTAGATGGGACGACTAAAAAGAATTTTTCTATAAGCATCCAATTAGCGCATGTTTTAGAAATGAAACCAAGCGCCGCAGACGCTTATGTAATGATGAGAGTAGCTACAACTGTAGGCGCTGGATCAGACGCTGGCCAGATGGACCCAGTTGGGCATTTCGATGGGGATACGGCAAAATTAGTATTTTCTAATTACATTAAATATGGAGTTGCATATAATTTTAGAAAGAAAACTCTATACCAAAATGATGCTTACGTAAGCGCAAATCCAGTATACGAATCTGCTAGAAAGTTTATATCTAGTAATGTAAGAATGGCAGATAGAACAGCTTTGCTGGATTATGAGATAGATGAGAATGGAGATTCTGTTCTTTATTTTAATAGATACGCAATGGGCATGAAAAATACTGGAGTTGATATTTTTAGGCACATGGGCCCTTCCATAACAGAAGTGGGCAACAGATCGATAAGGGGGGCGAAAGCAGAAACATTTATTCCTATAATTAAGGGAAAATATTACATTGTAATAGAATTAGAAGTCGCTAAAAGAAACTCTTCTTTTCTTTCTTATGTTTATGAAAATAAAATAAAAATTCTTAAACATGGCTCTACTTTTAAAGGTGGAGATTATTATTTTGTGTCTGCTTATTCTACAGGCACAATTGGGGTGTATGAGTTAGATGGAATTACTACAGACTCGCTTGTAGAGGGGGTAGAAAAACAACAAATAATTATAGATAAGATAAGCCAAATTCCTTCTGGAAACATAAGTAATGAATGGACGATGTTCATGACTTACAATTTATACCATTGGTCTAATAGCTCTTACTGGAAGCCTTCATTTTATGGCGACATAATGGGAGCTTTGAACGCTAGATGCTTGACCTCTAGCCAAGCCTTAGAGCCTCTGAGAGGAACCTCTAGAAACGTTAAGCAAGCTTTAGCAAATGTTTCTACTAATCCAAATGATTTGCCACTTATTGTAGAAGCTCCATCTGGATATAATTATATAGAAGGAGCGAACACTAAGCCTCAATTTGGTGATTGGCGCGGCAATTTAAATTATCCAGGCAATTTTGCGTCTAGTTGTCCAATTTATAAGCCGCCATATAAAATAAAATCTATTGTAAGATTAGATCCTTATAGTCCTAATTCTGATGTTATAAAAGTAATAATTGAAAATAGATTGCAAAATACTGGCGGAAGTTTAGACCCATCATTGGGGTTAGGTAAACTTTCTGACGTTCCGAAAGGAAGAATAAGCAATAAGCTACAAAGCTTCATAAAATTTGCTGAGTCAAATGTGGATCTTTATAGAACAGATGAAAATGCTTTAATAAACTATCTCTGCCATACTATGGCCGGGATACAGTGCCCGAGAGGAATAAACGGAGACGTCTCTATGGACAACGGGTCTTTTTGGAGCAAGCAAAGACCATTCGGTTGTTGCTATCCTAGATTCTATTTTGTTAAACTCATTCCGAAAGTTTCAAAAAATACAGTAATGTACTCTGATCATTATATTCAAATGGAATATTATCTTAGAGCAATGTGCAATGGTTTTATAAATAAAGGATCAGAACTAAGCCCTAATGAAGTTTTAGATATTATATCTCAAGGATTAACTGGTAAAAGCGTTCCGGGAGGATATGATTCTGCAGTAGGGGATTATTTATTTGAAGACTTGATGAGAGATTCTTATGATAACGTAAGTGATAAATCAGTACCAATATCACCAAACATGGTAGGAAGACAATAATATGAGCGCAGAGACAGTTAATAAAGACTTTATAACTGCAGCTATGGCTGCGCTGGGGCCAAATTTAACTCCAGATTTTTCTAAATTTACTTATGGATTGTGGATTTCTTCTTTTGTAAATCCAAATCACAGTGAAAATGGATACTCAATACCTGAGACTATAGTAGAAGACTTGGTAGCTTACAAATCTCCGATAACAGGAAAAAGAGTTTTTATAAAAAACGAAGAAGGAGAAGCGCCCAAAGTAAGATTTTTTTTGACAGAAAGCTTGCTGGGTATAGATGGATATAATTATTTAAGAGATTTCGAATTGACAGATCGATTTGTTTCTGGGGCTAGCCCAAGAATAATAATGCCAGATATGGATTATGCTGGTAAAGTTTATCGTAGGCATGAAATCTCAGGATTAACAAAATCAAAAACTACAAATAATAATATTCTAACAGTCTCGGGAGAAGACTGGGAAGATACCAATATTTCTGTAAATTTTAATGATACAGATCAATTCTACACATATACAGATTCAAATCACACAGGCTATAGAAATGAAATAACTACAAGATATAAATTTTTATATAATGATAGCAGAAACTCTATACCTCAAGACTATTCTGTTTTTGAAATACCATATCAGTTAGAGCAGCAATCTTCTCTAAAGTACAGAATATCTAGAGCAAGTGAACCCCTTGGCATTTATGAAAATGCAGATCTAACAGCAGATGGAAAAGCTATAATAGATTACTCAAAATATAAAGAAGAAGTTTCTGGGACAATAGATGGGCAGATTACTTATAATTTTGAACCAGTAGCTGATTTATCTTTTAATAAAGGAGAGATAGTAGGAATTAAAGATTCAGAATCTGTTTTGGAAAGGACAATTGAGGGCGAGCCAAGTCTTACGAAGTTCCAAATCGCAAAGAGCGTCGATGAAAATGGCCGTGCTATTTTTAAACTTCTGTTGTTGTCTACTGGCAATTTTGATGATATTTATAAAGTTGACCTTTCAGTAGAGAGATTCAAAACTAAAGATAAACCACCTATAAGTGGCTTCGTAATGACAAGCTATAAAACAGGAGAAGCGCTTGTCCAGTTAACAATTAATCCAGGAGACAGTGTCTACCCGAGGGTAAACGAAGATGGCCAACCTTTTGGATATGATAATCTGCAAGATCTAATAGACGTAGAGCAAATCCAAGAATCAGAAAAATACGCTCAAGACATACAGGTTTCTAACGCTGGAGATGCGGAGGACGGAAGCAAATTAGCTGAGATGCTAAAAGATAATTATGAAGCCACACAAAATGCAATAAATGGCATATTTAAAACCGAAAAAGAAGACACGCGAGATGGTGTGCAAAATAGACTTGACATAGACGAGAAAGACTTAAATGTTTTAATAAAGGAAAATAATGTTTTTCAATATTATAAAACTGCTTTACCTAATTTTCCGTTGCCAAAAAAAATAATAGGGAAAGACTTCTATTCAAATTATTTAAATTCTGGAGAAAAGTATGTTGTTGTTCCTTTGGAGCACTATGGTTTAACTCCAACTTTTGTTTCTTGTGGAAATAAATATGGAGTTCTAGCTTATTATTTAAACGAAAGCGAAGAGGACAATGTTGTTGAACCAGTATTTAGATCTGTGGTTAATTCTACTTGTGCTGGTTTATATATAAATGAAACAGGTTTTTGCAAAGGAGATTCAGCGGTCTATGATAACAGACAAGGTTACTCAGAGATTTTAAATTTAAAATATGAAAATGGCTCAGTTACTAGAATTCCAGAAAATGGAATCATTTCTAAATCTAATTACGTAGATGAACAATCTTACTTAAAAGCCGTAAACTATTTCTATACTAAAAATTATGAAGCCTCTTTTAATGTTTATCCATCTTTGCCCGAGGCAGATTATAAAACTTTATTAGGGCAAGCGCTCAAAGAAGTTAATTCAAGAATAGGAGGCGCGACTAGCGACTCAAGTTGCGATTCTTTTTATAAAAATGGAGGTTATTCGCCAAGAATTTTTGTAGAAAGAGAAATCTATACAAAATCTTATAGAAATCAAGAGTCATTTGAATTAAATCAATCTATCATAAGTGGAGTTTATACCGCAAGCGACTCTGATTTATCTAGTGAAGAAAAAGAAAAACTTTACTGCGTGCAGTCTTATGAGCCAAAATCTCAAAGTAGTTTTTCGCACAATAAAATAAATTATTTTTATCCAATACAAGATTACAGCGAAGACATTTCTTTCAACAAATTTATTTTTAATCCAGAATATTCTACCGCAGGAATAGGAGTAGTTTCTTTTAAGGATGAAGACTATGAAGTCTCAAAGTTATTCAGAGCTGAATATGTGACAGGAGATAGTTTTAGTTATAATGACACTGCAAATTTCAGAGCTTGGAGCGCAGCGTCAAGTCCGTCTCCTATTATTTCTATAACTAATCAAAATACTAAAAATTACTCTTATCATTTGTATGGATACAATAGCTCTTCTGCTGATTTATCTTTCTTAATAAGAAATGTGAAAGATGGGCAAGCTGTAGCTGCTGCTGCGTCTGCCGGTTATTCAAATTTAGTAGTATTAAGATTTATAAAACAAGGCTTGACCGATTCAGTATTCCAAACAAAAACAGATGGAGTCACCAAATCTTCTATTAATGCAAGCGTTCGAGACTCAGCTGGAATTTTGTTAGACGCCTCTAAAGTTAAATTTAATATTCAAACATATACTTACAATGTTAAAATTAATTCAGAAGCTAATCAATGGGTTCTATTTAATAAAAATCCAATTAACAACAATATATATGGCAAAAGAGAAACTGTTGATTTATCTGAGCCAAGATTTTTTGAAGATGAAGCGCAAGAAACAAAAAATTTGTTATCCAATTTACTTTTCTTTCCTAACGGGCCTTATACATCTAAGAATTATGAAGGAAAGCCGGTATCGATATCTTCTTTAAATGGTTTAACAGATGGATTGTATGAAAATAATATATACATAAAAGAAGAAAATCAAGACCCTGTAAAGTATGAGTCTAATTATGTATTAGAAATTTTAGATAATGGTAATATAGTAAAACAAAAACCACCGGCCTCTAATCAACAAAAAGTAAGATTTAGTAATACAAGAAGGCTACAAATAACAAAAATTAAATATAATTTTTATACAAAAGATTTAGTTTTAATAGGAGATTCGGGGTCTCCTTATTCAGTTAATTTCAATGATGGCTGGGAATATGATTTGCAATACAAAGCCAAGAATGCTTCTTATGGATCTTCTGGCTCATCTGGGTCTTCTGGATGCGGAGCTTCAGCAGATTGGACAATAATGTCTAAAGATGGAGAATTTACAAAAAAAGCTATTTCTTCTCAGTATGCTGTGATTTCTCCTTACTACTTTTCTGAAGAAGACTTGGAGACTCCTAACTTTTTATCAATGGTGGCTTTCAAGACAAACTTGCCTCTTTTCTTAGATGACAATAATTATGAATTTAGAATTTTAAAAAGAGAAAAGCTGTCTGTATTTTCAGACTCTGCAGATGTTATAAAAAAGACTAATTTCTTGCCAATTAAAGTTAACTGGAATAAGGTCAACGGATGTTCGTATTATAATATATATCAAAAAGACAGAAATAGTAATTTGAATTTTTTAAGGTCCGTTCCTTCTGATGCTGCTACTTTTTCTTATGTTGTGCCAGATGTAAAACAAGAAAATGTTGATCTTGGCGTATTTAATTTCGGCGCGAATGGACTAAACTATTACGATATAGTAGTCTCTGGGATCAAGCCTTCTGTAACAAAAGATAAAATTACTTTATCTCAAGAATATGAATTTGAAGTAGGAAACTCCGACTTCTCTCAAACTAAGATTAGTAAACTATCTCCATCGACAAGTTATGCGCCAGTAAACGTTTCTAGTCCTACTTATAGTCAATTGATAGATTTTAATAATCCAGAAACTAGAGGTTCAAATTTTACAATATCTCAAAATTCCGGTGGGTATTATTTTGTTGCTGATGGGGCGACTTCTGTGGGGTTTGATAATATAACTGAACCTTTTGAATCTTATGTTTTAAATAAGAATGCCAATTCGTGCTCTGTTGGCGGAACGGTAGTGGCAACAGACCATATTGCGATTATTGATGGGCCAGGCGCTCCATCTACAGTTTCTGTCGTAGCAAATCCAAGCCCAACATTTGATTTATCTAGTGATTTTAGTAATAATGGAACTCTTTACTTAAAAAATGACGTTACAGTCTTAAATGTAGAAGCCACTGCAATTTCGAGTAAAGAATTGATAGTAATAAACGATTCAAATGCTGATGTAGATGTTACTTTTGGGTCTGTAGTTACTATAGGAGGCAATGAAACAAAAAAATTAACTTTTAAAGATGATCTAACAACAAAAACCATCACTGTAGTAACAACCTACTCAAACATATCAACTCAAGATGACGAAATCTATCATCCTGAAATTGGTTTCGTTAATTTAAATCATACTACAGGATCTTTTTCAACTGCACCTTATACTAATTTGCCGGTGTTAAATTTACATACAGAGCCTTTGCGATTAAATAATGTAAGCCTAGAGCCAGACTCTTTTAACTATGTTGATTGGAACGGATCCTCTGCTACGAAAGAGCAAAAAAAATATTTTGATGATTTAAAGTTGTTTCTGCAAGGAAGCGAAACCGAAGAGGCATCAATATTTATGATTAAAGATGATATAGAAATAATCATATCTAATATTACCTTGAGTGTCGGCTCTAGCAAAGGGTATTTATTCCTGAAGGACGAGTCGATAAACAGATCAGTAAATATCAAAATAACTAACGGATCTTCTATAGAAGAGCTTTCCAAACAAAACCAAGACTTTAAATTAACTGTTAATAGAAATACTTCTGGGGTTAATTATTCTATAATTTACCCATCATTTTCGCCGGGTGTCCAAATTAAAAATTCAAAAGAACAATTGGTATTGTTTAAAGGAGATAAGAAAATTGATGTAAATCTTAAAACTTTAGAAAACGGATTACCTAAGGAAGCGTTTGTTTATTTTGTTAATAAGAGCGCTGTCCCGACGCCTTTTTATAAAAATAGTCCGACAGATATAGTTTATACTTTAGCGCCTGATCAGATTGCCAGAGCAGTTGTCAAAACTGTAGGCAATTCTAAAACGACTGTATTAAGCACCCTAACAGAAACATTAAGTCATTTTTCTTTTAAAGTTGAATCAGAGCATTTAAATAGCGCTAGCCTTATAAATATTTTAGATCTTAATTTTTGCGCTACACAAATATCTTTACCTACAGCAGCAGCTCTAGATGGTAAGGAGCTATTTCTAATTTGCAGAAACAGGTTTCTTCCAAATAAAATAGATAAAGAATCAGTAGAAGATCTTGACTCTTTAATTTCAACAACAAATAATCCTGAAACATCAGAGATAAATGAAATAGGAGATATAGGAGATAATTCTATTTCCTTAAGAGTATTTAAAAACGGCACGCTTACAAGCATACAGCGCACAAGCTTTTTAGAAGAAAATAAAATAAATCTTGAAGACAAAGCCGCTGAGGAAGACTCCGAAAATTACTTCTATATCAGAAACAAAAGTATAGAAACATTTACAATAAAAGACGCCTACAATAGAAAATTTAAATACAAAGGTAAAATTTTCTTGCCGGAATCAAATGATCTTGGAGTTAAATCGTTTGATTCTGTAGATAAAAATGGATCATTTACTATTAAAGATACAAATTCTATAAATTTTGATTACGATCCAGATGGATATTTAAATGGAAGACTGCAAATAGATAAACCAAAAGCAAGCGATGCTATAGTTCTCAGCCGAGAGAGCGAGAGCGGATCGGTTACGAAAGTTTTTCCTAATGCATTGTCGAATGGTCAATTTTTAATAAATTTTGCTTATGATACGGTAACTGCAACAGTTGATGGATCTCCAATTACTCTGAAAAAAAATAGAGTAATATGTAACTCTGGAGGCAATTATATTTATCCGATTTATAATAATAAAGAATTTTTTATAGCTCTCAGTAATTCGGAAAGAATGAATACAGCATTCAATCCAGATGACGCCACTAAGCCTTATGGTACAGTTTTTTATTATATTATAAAAGCAAGTGAGATTGATGTTGACTCCATAGTTTTACCAGATATTTCTGCTGTGATTTCTTTTGTAATTAAAAATGAATCCGCAAGACCATATCAAGTTAAAACATTAAGCGGCACAAACGTTTATTTACTGGCTCCGAATGAGCAGAAATCATTCGTTTACACAGGCGCTCCATACACTATCGCTAACGATACAACAGATTTCGATAACAGAGATCCTGAAATTGGTTTGGTAATAAATACACCAACATCTATCAGGTTGCAGAATCAATATCTTGAATTAGATTTTGAACATCCTTTACTGGTTTTATTTAAAGTAAATTCTGCTGTAAAAGATGCAAAAGTGATATTTAAAGAAAGCGACTTTGATTTGAATGTTAGTGGCTCAACATCAAAATATAGGATATCTGATGTTTACTCTACAGTCACTCCAAGCAATTTATCTTTAATATATTGTTATGGAAGAAAACCTCTTCCGATAAAGGATGCAAATAAATATATAGTAAATGACTTCTATTTATTTATTGAGCACTTTGGGGTCGCTGTTGATAATGAGCAGTTTTATTTACCATTTGGTTTTAGCAATATTTTAAATGAAGGGGCTAATGATTTAAATATTATAGACCAAAAGCATATAGATTTAACTAGATTTTTCGATTCTACAACTGCTATAAATAGTTTACCAGATGTAATATTTATACCCATAGTAAATTATGGTTCTAAGTTTTATTTGCCAAATTTAAATGCGCAGATAGGAAAAGCAGGGCCTGAGTTAGGATCTTTGATATTTGGAAAGAAAATTTTATTTGTTAATTTGGTTGAATCTGATTCTTCAGAACCAAATTCTATTTATAATTACTCTACATCAACAACTACAAATTTGCTTAGTGTTAATTCTTTAGCATTATATTCTGCAACTGCTACAGAGATTGCTCATGGTCCTCCGGCGACATATTCTTATTCTTGGGTAAAAGCAACTACTAATTTGCCGCAAGTTAAAAAAGTATTCGCAACTCTAAAAGACATTAAAGGAATAAACCCTACTTCCACTACAGAAGTCACTGACGCTAAAGAATTTGTATATCTTCCGAATTTTAATAGGTTTAATTTATCTTTACAAAGTTTTACAGATGAATCTTTTAGAGATTTTTATGTATTTAATTCTTGTAAATATGCAATGGCTATAAATCTTAGTAGCAATTTATCCACTTTACTTGGCTCCGGTGTGTTTACTAAAATCTCAAAAGGCCAAGATGGAAATTTCTTTGGCGTTAATTTGGACCAGAATTCTTCTTCTACATTCTCAATAATCGAAAGAGATTACGTTGCAGAGAATGTTCCTAGTTTATATAAAGTCGTAAATGAAGAATATCCAAATTTACAATATGGAACTAAAATAAAATTCATTAAGAATGTTGGTAATGATAGTTTTACTCATTTATTCCAATACGGTATAAATGGCGAAGCTGAAGAAGTAATAATAAATAATAAAGACTATGGAGTTTTAGATTTATCAAGTTTAATTAGTAATGATGCTAGCAAAAATTTATTTATATACGGATCTTCTCAAAAAAATGACGCTAATAATGGTTTCGACAGATACGAATTAAAGATATTAAATGCAACCACTTTAGGAGAAAACAAGTTTTATATTTATAATAATACTCCTAATGATTTATCAATTGTTTTTGATAATGGCACTAATGCCGCGACCGTTCCTTCAAAAAGACTTGCCGAGATAACAAACTCTTATGTAAGATTTTTAGGAGTGCATGAGAAGGGGAAATATTATATATCTAATAAAACAACAAACATAAACTATTTATTCAAAAAAAGCTTAAGCGTTTTCCTTGATGGAATTTTTGATTACATTGATTTTAATGGAAACACTGAGGCTGACTCAGGAAAGGATTTAAATTTACTGGTCACAAATATAATTAGAAATGAAAAATATATACCTTACGGATATTATAATAAAGAGCGTCAATTTTTAGAAAAAGTATTTCCTAATTTTTCAGTTGCCAATGTTCTAAAACTAAAATCAACTCATTTGGATGAAGAAAATCAATTTAAAAATTTAATAAAGCCTAATATTGACATCGTTTCTAATGGCCATTACTTACTAGAAAATAATAACAATGACATAACAGTAACGCCTCCAAATCCTGGAGAGATTTTTTTAGTTAATAATTGCGCCGATGATATTTATGTTAATATAATATCAAGCCCTAATTACAAAGTTACGCTTTATAGAAATACTGTTTTAGTTTTAAAGCCGGGGCCATCTAGCGGAGTGGAATTTAGATATCTTAAAAAAGCAAAATCTAGAGATGAATTTTATTGTATTTTTAATCCTAAAACAGTTATATCTACTCAAAGAGAAATCGCTTTAGTTGCAAAAATAATAAGAAATGATGATCTTTTTCCCATATTAGACGACAATCTAATAGAGCAAAAATCTTATGTTAAATTACTTTCTAAAGATGGGTCTAGCAGCAAGATTGGTTTATTTTTAAGAGATTATTTTAATGGCAAAGATATTCCTACAGATTCTCCATCAAATGTTGTGGCATATGAGCTAGGCATAGGTCATGAAACTATTTATAAATTTTTATTTTTTGACCCATCCGAATCAACTTATACTTTGCCAGGAATACAATCTGGTGTAGAATATGAAGTTAATATAAATAGAGCTTTTTTTGATAATATTAATATAAAAGATAGTCCTAATAGTTTTACAAGAGAAACAGAACAGCCTTATGTAAAATATAAAGGAAAAAAATATTATGATGGGGAGATTATTGTGGGAGATAACGTTTCTATTTATGAAATAAAATATACAAATTTTGTAACGCTCTATAAAATTGTAAAAGAAATAGATAGACCGTTTGACGAAGCCGAGCCCAAGGGTGAAGAAGGAGGCGTAGACTCAAGCGTAACCGTAGAAGAGCCCGTGGCAGCAGACTCTCAAGGGTTGTTCAATGCTAAAATAAGAGAAGAATACAATCACTTGGCAACTAGTATTATTTCTTGGTTGCCTCAAGGTCAAGCAGCATTTTGGTTGAATTCTAATTATTCCGATGACGTGTGGACAATTAATTCGGTAGATGCCAATACCAATTTTACAATTACTTTAAGCGGCAAAACAATTACATTCACAAAATGTGGAATAAAGAAAACGGGACTTAAAACGCCAATTTTTGCGTATAATTATTCGCTGTTTTCTGCGTTGAATCCTGTAAGGAAAATGTCAGACAATAGAAACTTAACTATTGGATTAGATGGCGGATTAAAACCAAGTCAAATACAAACAATTAAAAAATTTCTAGGACAAGAGCAGTTCCAAGATAATACTATATTCCCAGAAAAGAGTATCGAAATAGGAGGTTTTTATATAGATAATTTCTTTAATGGCACTAACGGAAAACTTCCGCCTGAAATTGAAGAATCAGAATTATTAGTTAATGTAAAAATAAGTAAAATCAAAAATATGCCAGATGTCAAATTTGATGATTTTTCTAAATCTTCCGTAATCGAACTTATAAATAAAAAATAATATGTCTTTTAATATAAGAGCCCAATTTTTTTTTGGTGAAGATTCTCAAGGCAACTTCAGGGGTCTTGCGTTTTCAGAAAATAAATATTTAAAAGTAGAACCTGAAACTTTTAATACTCCTTCTTATATAGAAGGGGCTGCGCGAACTTATGCGAAAAATTTTAGCGGTTCAGGAAATGGTCAGATTTTAATTGGAACTATATTTGATAATAATTTATCTTTTGAAAACAGAGGCAATGGTTTTGATATAGACAATTTGTATTTATTAAGCAATTATCGCCTTGGTCAGTTAAAATGCATTACTGCCGGGGGATCTGGTGGCTCTGGTGGCCTTGGTGGAGTTAATCTGCAAGGCATAAAAAGTTCATTAATTAATGTAGAGTTGGACACGGGAAATCCTATTTCACCTAGAATTACCTTGATTAATCCAGACGTAGATCCACAATATTACCCTGTCGTGGATATTGTCAAATACTCAGGGCTTGTAGTAAATAAGGCTTATCATAAAATGCTGCCTTCTGGTGATGGATCGTCTCGCACTTCGCTGTCTATTAATATGACGCAAAAAGAAATAGACAAAGTACCAACAAACAATATTTATATTAATTATAGTAGATGCTTTGTTATGAGTTTTAAAATCAATCCTTTAGGGATAGAAGACGCTAACGCTAGGAATTTTTATTATACAAATTTAATTATAATAGAAAATAAGGAATCGGATTATTTAGAAGACTTTTCAACATATTTTTATTACGATGCTGCGACTCAAAGATATTATTTAGATGATTTATTAACTGAGTGCTCAGTTAAAACGTATGAAGATGTTCTTCCTTATTTGTTATTAAGGTCGTCTGACGACTGGTCTTCTAGATCGGTTTTACGCGGATCTGTAAAATTGGCATTAGAAAAAGTAAACGATGCAAATTTAGAAAATATTCCTCAAGAAATTTATTTTGACCGTGCTGATGTTTGCGGCGCGGCGATTGTAGTGGCAGGAAACAATCAAATAGCATGCACAGATAGCCCCGGAGAAGTTTCGATAAATATTAATGGAGTAATAACACTAATCCAAGACCAGCAAATATGTCCTATAGGAGGCACTGCTAAAACAGTCATAGCAGTTTTTTCATTAAAAGCTATCGCAAAGTTAATTTTATATAAAGACTTTTCAGCAGTTAATACGGTTAAAGCAGATATTTGGGGATATAATTTTAGATATATAGATTATTTTAATGGGCAAAGCTATTATCCTTTCAAAGATAATGGAAGCGTATCTAGCGTTACAATTTCTTATATAGATCAGGTTTTGGATTTATCTAAATACTTTGGCTTAAAAGAGCAGTCTGATGGATTAACATTATCTGATTCTGGTAGTATTATAGCTTTAACTTTATCTTTTAAAATTTACAAGATAACTTCAGCAGATGTTGATGCTACAAATTATTTTTTAGATGTGCCTGTAGAAATATTATCTCCTCAGATATTAACAGTATTGCAAGACTCTGAGGCTAAGAAAATAATAATAAAAACAAACTACGCTACACGATTGGTTTATAATTTTAATGAGGAAGATGGTATTGGTGTAATTATTACTGATACAGCCAATGGGCAAAATCAAGAAACAGTAATAGATTATACTGGAAAATTAGGGACTTTTTATGTAAGAGCTTTCAATTATTATTATGATTTATCTGGAGCTACAAGAGATCTTTATGCTACAAAAAAAATATCGCTAGAGCTAACTGAAACAATAACTATACCAGAATTTACTTTAAGGGTAAAAATTGCAAATTCTACAAAAACTATATTTGATAATGATAGATCAACGTATTCTTCTCTAAATTTTTTGAACCTTGACCAGAGCCAACCATTAAATTATTTTGTTTATTCTACTTACAAAACAGAAACTGGAAAATTTACTTTTCAATTAGATTACGACTTAACAAATAGTAAGTACTCATCAATGTTTCTAAAGATAGGCGACGCCCCGGCTCTGCAGCCATTAATTTTAAAAAATGGAACATCATCTTTCTCTTTATCTAAACAAGATTTGTTCGAATCTTTAAAAAATAATCAAGTATTATTGAGTTTTTTAGCTGATGGCGATACTCCTTTCAACTTTCCATTTACATTTTTAAATGTTTCTCCTGCCGATCTTCCTGTTTGCAATCCTTTTTCTTTATCAGAAATTCAAATTAATTATCCAAATGTCAATATATCTTTTGATATATCTTATAATTTTGCAGATGAATTGCAATATTCTGTAATAGATCAAAATGATAATACTCTTTATGGCCCAATTATAATAAAAGAAAGATTCAGAGACATAGAGACTTTTTTTATTAATGGTACGCCTAGGCAAAGAAGCATAAAAATTAAGAATGTAACTATAAATAATGCAACAACTAGTTTAAGAGTAAAAGCTGTGGCAAGAAATATCAAATCTGCAACAGAATATGACCCCAAACAAGAAGATGAGCAAATAAGCAGTAATGAATATTTCCTTTCGCCTACGATAAGCGAGGCTGAAGTTATTTTATATTCTGAATATCCATTGGTTAATGAACTAACTGAAATAACTAAAGGCAAAGAATTTTGGGCTTTCTTAAGAATTAAAGATGCAGCTGGGGATATAGTTCCTGAGGCAAATTATTCAAATTATATATCTCAAGGATACCAAGCAGAAATTTTCATTTTAGAATCAAGAGGGGACGCTAATAATGATCTAGATGGTGTAACTTCAAGTAGAGTGGACAACTATACTTTTAAATTTATAATAGATAATGGCACTAAATTTAATGATGCTAACGCAGTATTTCAGGCTCAATACATTCCAGTAATTGATTCGGAGATTGTCTAATGGGAATAAGAACAACAGCAAAGAAAAGCTACCCAATAGCAGGAAATGGACAAGATCCAGGGACAACTTCTGTTCCAGAAGTCAAGTTACTAGTGGAACCTTATGCCTTAAATCCTGATAAATTTAATATAGTAATTGTAATAAAAAACTCTTATAGCGCTATATTAGAAAAACAATTTTTTTTAAAAGGCAAAGACGATGAATACGAAGAGATAAAAAATAGCTTTGAGTCTTTTGACGTACAAAATATTAAGTTTTTATCTTTTGAAAAAGATAGGGTTTATCAAATAAGATTCACTTTAACCGCTTTTAATTCTATTGGGCAGGCCACTGCAGAAATTCGTATTGATCCAGCAAATATTACAGTAATAGATTTGCCGGTCGAAGTTATAAAAAGTTTTTCTATATCCAGAGAAGAAAATACATCTAATTTAGTTAATATTAAACTTAATTTAATAATAAGTGAATTTTTTGACAAGTCTAAATTATCTAAATTAGAGCTGTTTTACAAAAAACAAGATCCAGAGGACTCGCAAAAATGGAAGATAATACCTCTAAGCATAAACAGTCCTGTGGAAATACAAGCAGGGAATGGAAAACCAATTGAATATTTATTTGATTATAAAAAACAACCTATCACAAGAGATGATATAGGTGGATTATTCCAGTTTTATATTAGGGTTAGCTTCTATGAGAATATCCCTCAAAATACTAATATAGTAGATTTATTTTTTAATAGCTTAAATACTATTAAGCCTGAAAGTAAAACCGATTCTTCTATCTCTACAGATGTAATAGATATAGACAACCCAGCTTCGTTAAGATATGAAATATTAGCAAAATTTTCTGAATACTATTTAATATCTACTAATATTCAATCAGCAGAAGAGCAAAAAGATCCTGTCAAATTCCATGAGTTTTTAGACACGACAGTTTATAAAGGAGTGTCTTTAGATGGATTTTATTTAAGGAATCTTGATACAACATTCTCTTTTCCTTACGAGACAATAAGGAAAGGGCATTTTTACCCAGCGTCGGTTTCAGAAATCCATCCATGCATAATTACAAATAAAAATCCAAGTGGAAGTCAAAATACATCTATTGTATTATTTTGGAAAATTAATGAAAACTTTTTTAATTACTCTTTTTTTGAAAATAAGATATCAATTGTAACTAATTTATTCGAAGTAAAACTGCAGTATTTAGATAATGGATCTTATGTAGATTTATTGACAAACACAATTGAAATAACAAAAGAAGGCGTAAAAAATAAAAAATTTGGTTTTTTTTCTGCAAATCAGAAATTTGTTTTGTCTATAGAAAGAGACGTAGACGTAATAAAGAATGAGACTAAGCAAGGTTTGTTTGATAAAATAAGCGAAGAAGATAACAGCGGATCTAAGTTAAGGCTTTTAGTCGTGCGGCATGCTGTCACTTGTTCTTCAAGAGGAGCCGAAACTAAGGATTATTCTTTTGACAAAATGCTTATTCCTCCACAATGGAAATATATAGCATATGATAAATATATCTTTCAAGACGTAAAAGTAAGATCAAATAAAAAAATAAACCTAGATTTAAATGATCCACAGCTCAGAGGCATAAGATTGCCAAAGGAAGGCTTCTATGAATACGATAACATAAATAATATAGAAAGCTTACAAGGACTTACAACCGGATCTGATGCTAAATTGATAAGCGATTCAAGAATTTTATACAAATTAGATTGTCAGTATGATGTTTTTTATAGAGATCCAGTTTCAGAAGGAACAGTGAATTTAATATTATTGCCGCAAACTATACCAAAAGATGTATTTTTAATACCGCCAAGTCTAGAAATACCAGCTCCGAATTTAGATAAAAAAGACGGCAGGCAGGCTGAAGGAATTGTTAAGCTAGATGAGTATGGCAAAATAGTAGGCATACAAATCACAGATCCAGGACGCGGTTACTCTTTATTCAAAACCGTTGAGAGCAAAAGACAGCAGACTTTTACAGACTTGTCGCCATTCGTAACTCAAATCTTTAAAATAGTTGGCGCAGATTTAAATATTAATAAAAAAATTCTAACCCTGCAGAACCAGTCTTTTGATAAAGACAATTTAAAAGCTTCTTTAAAAGGAGGAGTCCGTTTAGCTAGTTCTTATTTCGATAGATTAAAACTGCAGCAAGATAATCAAAATTCATTTTCAGTAGAGCAAAAACAAAGACTAGATGAATATTTAAACTTTAGCATTCCTTCAGATGTAGAACAAATAGATAACTCTAAAAAACCGTACGCTTTAAGCTCCACGCTACAAGAAAAAGATTTAAATTCTATTGGGGTTTTAGATGAGACTTGGAGTATAATATTAAAATTATATACAAGCAAAAATATAAATCCTGCAGAAGAGCTTGCGATTTACACAGAAGACACTGCCGCTGGCGCGAGCGAAATATCAGACTCTCAAATACCTAGCTCTGTAAATTATACAAAAGATTCAAGTTCTATAACTCCGATTTCTTCCAACGCAGATTCTTCACAGCAAGGCGCTGAGGGAGGGGATCCACAACTGTTTTCTTTGAATAATTTGGAAGTTGTACCAGACGCAAGTGCTGCGGTCTTTATGACAGACAGGCTTGCAGCGCCTCCTTGGCTAACTTTATTGCCGACATCGGTCCGTGCAGATGGGCAGTATGGCTTTGGGCCTTTGCCAAACATGGCTCCTAGAGCAGAGATGTTTAATAGATTAGTAATGGGAATAAATAATCTAAATCAAGTAAGAGTGATCTTGCCTATGGTGTGGACCTTAGACGAGCAAGCCGAATTGAATGAGTATTGGGACAACACTCCACTCGCAGGAAGCGAGTACGACCTTATTTCTTTCTCGACTGCTGGTCAAAAAATTGCATTGCCTATAACAGCTAGCTCTTATGTTCCTCTCAATAGCATATTAGCAGCATCGGCTTTCAAAAGCGTGGAAAGAATTAATATAAACTCAGCTCAAGCACCAGAAAGAGGAGTGGGCCAAGGTAATTACAAGTTGTCATCTGAATATTCATCTAGTGTAGTTTTCAAGCCAATTGTACATCCATTAATGGCTCGCTCATTTAAAGAAAGCTACTTAAGAACATTCAAAAGAAAAATACTTGGCTTAGTAACTCAAAGAACAACGACATGCTTGAATAATCAAGCGCCTATAGGAGTAGGCGGTTACAGAGCAATAGGATGCAATAGCAGTTTTTTTGGGGGGCAATCTTACGAAAGATTTGTGCCGGATGATACTTTAGTTCCTACTACTAATGAAGACTCTAAAACTTATTTTGCTTTTTTTGACGCTGGCGGATCTTTAGAAGCTAGGGCCTCAGGGACTGCTCAAGCTTTGTCAATTTCTAATGGATCTAACAAATTTTGCACATACCAATGCGGAGATGGTTTTTCAAAAACTGTTGATTTCAGTTATGCTTACATTTTCCCTGGTACGATAAGGATATGAATTTAAATAATTTTAGTAATTTATTTAAAGAAGCAGAGAAAGCTTCTAGAAGTTTGAAATTATCAGCAGTAAAAGCCGGGGTGGCAATCGCCCAAGGCAGGCCAATTATAGCCGAGAAAGACAAAGCTAAAGAAAGATTAGATATATGCAGTAAATGCAAAGACCTAGATAAAATTCTAGGTCGATGCAATTTATGCGGATGTTTTGTATCGGCTAAAGCTAGAGCCGATTACGAAAGCTGCCCATCAGGAAAATGGTAATTAAGCTTTCTTGATTCTTTCAATCAACTCGAAAATCTTTGGTTTAGAGATATCGTTGATAGATGTCATCTCTTCTGCTTTTTCGTATTTATCTTTGATTAATCGCTTTTGGATCTGATCGAAAGAAACGCCTTTTTCTTTCATAAGACTGTGAAGTACTGCCGCAGGAGACATTGGATTGTCTGATCCTGGCTCATCGATAACCTTGACCCCTATCTCTTCTTGGCCAACAATATTTATCTTTAAAAAATTACGAACACACCTTACAAAGGCTCTATTTTCCGCTATAGCAGCTAGATAGTTGCGAGCAAAGCTTTGAGTGTTGTCTGGTGAAGCGTCAGCTAGAGATTGGAAAGAGACGTCTGCATTTGAAGTTTCATAATTGCCAATCCAATTAATATAACAACTTGCGATAACATAATTTGGACCAGCCTCTGGAACGTCATAAGAAACGCATGTAAAGCCTCTGATTTGAGCGAGTTCTTTAATGCCGCCAAGCAAAATCAACAAATCTTTGTCCTCTAGCTTTGAGATGTCTGTTTCTTGGGTTCGCTGCTTGTTGGCTACAAGAAATTCTGGGCGGATCATCTTGCGCCAATTGACGTATCCGTCTTCATTAAAAACATAAGGGATCGGCGGATTTTCTAAAAGACCAAATTCGTTTCTTTTGAGGGTTTTAGGAGGAGTGCTCATCGCTTATAGTATTGATTAGATTTGCTCTTTTGTCAAGAAATAAAAGTAGTCAGCCTCTTCTTTAAAAGATTCGTCTATGTAGGGTGGAACTTCAGATTTAGAATTTCTTACGTTTTCGCTACTTATCGCTGCCTTGGCATGCCAGCGGCTGCAAAAAGTTTTACCAGATTTTACTACTATTTTATTACTCTTAAAATATACTTTGGATTTGTCTAACCCATCTAAAAATTTAAGGTCTAAAATATTTAGACGATTTATTTTTTTAAAGTCCATGTATTTTATTTTTTCTTTGTTGAGCTCTTCTTCGGGCAAAGACGTAATAAGTTCAAATTCAATTCCTAGAGACTCAAGCAAATCCACAAAATCAGCATTAGAGTCTTTTTCTATTTTATAATATAGTTTTTTAATTTTTCTCTTGTGCCGAGCTAGTATGTTTTTATTTATTGGTTTATTTGTGACCACTGAACCCGCCAGTAAATCTAATTGCTTATCTAGATTCTCTTCTGAAAATAGATAATCCATTCTTATAACCATTTCATTTTTACCATCTGATTTAATATTGAATACATTATCTGGTATTATCTCTATGCTTTGAGTAGCGTAAACTCTTCCTATAGATATAGTGTTATCAAATTCTGGCTCATAATTGAATAGCATTTTAATAATTTTTTTAGCTATTTCTTCTGGCCTGATGTTGTTAATTGTAGATGGAGTCGGGTTTACAAAATTTTTACGTTTAAAATCAGAGTCTATTACGTTCTCTTGCTCTGAAACATTATCAAGATAATAGTCGTACTTCAAATAGCACTGTTTGATTCCATATTCAGAGCATATTAAAGAGTAAATTTTAGAAGCGCCGCAAAAAAGCTTAGCATGATTAAGCAAATATGTTTTCTGAGCCAAGAGGACAGATCCATCAATATAAACATCATCAAAATGATATCTCTTATCATCTATGAAATGAATAATATTTATATTTTTTTCAGCAAGAATTGGTTTTATTAATTCTATAATTCTAGACCAAAAACAATAGTTTTTATTAGGATCTATAGATTGAGTTTCTAAAATTATATAGTCATTAAATGGAAGTGGGAAAATTTTTTCATAAATGTGCGCCTTGCCAGGCTCTAGCCCAGTTGTAGTTTTAAAAGATTTTAATAAGTTCATTTAATTAAAATAGAGTGATGATTGTTAATAGAAAAAGAGTCTAAGCAATAACACTCATAAAAATTATTTTTTAAAAACTCTGGGTCGGAGAATTTGATTGTTTGAATAAACGCTTCTTTTATTAATGTGTTGCCTGAGAAAATGGCTTGGCTTTTTTCGTTAGAAGAAACAAATATTTGTTTTTCTGGATATTTTTCTTTTATTGATGATATGATTTTAGTAGATAAGAATATGTTTTCTATAGTTGAATTAATAGAAACAAATATTCTATCCTCTGGTTTGGTGTCTCCAAAAAGATCTTCTAGTTCGAATTTTTTATTTTTATTGTTTTCTTTAAGAGCCACATCTCTAAAATACTGATCGATGGTTTGTCTTGAAACGCCTGAATTAATTTTACTAATCCAATGAACAAGGCCTTCGTCGCTATCGAGAACGTCTCTAGAAAGAATAGCTGAATAAAGACGCTTGAGCCAAAGAGAATTGTCTTCAATATATGGAATCTCAGCGTTAGGATCGCAAGGTTTTACTTGATCTTTTTCTAAAGAGTATTCTTTAAAATCGCAAGAGTCCAAAAACTTCTCAATTTTTCCTCCGACACTTGTGGTGGAGAAATTATCTATAACCCATTTCCTTGCTTGCTTACCAATTTTAATTTTTTCCTCTGCTGTCATTTTATATACAGACTTAAGACTATCGGTTATTGAAATCGGACAAGTAGAAGCCTTAATAAATTCTGTGCCGAATTCTCTATACTCGCTCCAGGACAAAGGAATAGAAGCGGCCTCTGGGCAGCACATCTCTTCTCCGCAGCTATAGTTGGTAACAAGAGTAATTAGTCCAGCTAATTTCGCTTCTTGAATTGGCATTTCTTGTCCCCCGCTAGTGAACGGGTGGCAATAAACATCCATTAAATTATAAATTTCATTCAACTGCTTTTCAGTAGTCCCTAGAGATGTAGAAGTCGTTACGCAAGACTGTTCGCTGTTGCATTTGCGGCAATTTACATCGTGTCCATTAAAAGGATGAACATCATACGAGTGACATTTTTTACAAATATATGTAGTTAAAATATCAGAAATTTCTACGCCCACTTCTTTGCAAAGCTTTTCAATGCCCCAGCCTTCTTTCCAATGAGTGTGAAGCAACAGTTTTGGCTTACTGTCAGGATTTTGATCTTTAAAAGATTTAAATCCTTGGAGTAAATTAGGAACAGATTTTCTTAATTGATTTCTAAAAACAAATCCAATAATAAAATCACCAGGGTCAATATTATTGTTTTTCCTTAAAGCGGCTTTGGCTTCTTTGGTAAATGGTTTAAATTCAGAAACATCAATACACCCATGAATCGTGCGTACATGATCGTGCCCGAGTCTATGCATTTCTTTTTCTGCGAAGCTAGACCATACCCAATAATTTTTTATTTTAGGAGCAGCCGCAACGGCAGATGGCAATAAAGGCAAAGAATCTAAAGTAACCCAAAGAGCATGATTTAATTTATTGAACCATGGTTTTTCGATAGCATAATCTACACCCCAAAAATCTTGCACTCCAATGTATATATCTGGTTTTTCTATTTCTATAATTTTATCTAGCTCTAAAGCTCCATAAGAATAAAGTCTTGCTTTATCTGTATTGGAGTTAGCTTCTTCTAGTTCTGGGCCAGAATTTGGATAACACCCGTAGCTTTTCCAAGGAGTTCTTTCGAGCTCCGGATTATTTTTTGTTAATCCACCGCTAAGAGAGACAATCTCGTACTTATCAGTCTTATACAAATAAGAAAGAATGGCCTTGGTATTTCTACCAAAGCCAGTCTTAGACAAAGCAAAATCGCTGTGATAAAGAATCTTTTTCTTTTTTACCATAAGTCATCATCCGCAACTGCCTGCTTAGGAGCCTCTTCTTTCTTAGGAGGGGCAACTTGAGGAGCAGCGGCTGATCTATTATCTTGATCTAGTGAAGCCTTTTCAAAACTTTTCGCAAGAGCAAAGCAGAAGAAAGACTCAAGGCGGACGCCCTCTCCAAAAGTAAAGCCAATTAAGAAAGAAGTCTTGTCTTGAGCGTTTTCCTTACTCTCCTTTGAGACGGAAAAGGAGTAGCCTACTTGAGCAGTCTTGCTTGGGTCGTCTTTGAGCGGACGGATATAAGGAGAGAATTTGATTCTAGTAACTTGCTTAGCAGAATCGTGAAACGCAGAGACGTCTCCATTGCGGCGAACAGCAGAGATAACATCGGCAGCTTCCGTAAGACTAAGCTTAACAGAGCATGACATTTTTGGATTCTGAGAGTTGCCAGCGAATGAGCCGCGCTTAGTTTGATCGTCCCAACTAGCTTGCTTGATTAAGTTCACGAAAATGCAGTCGTCCTTAGCGGAATATTTGAAGGAGCAGCCGCAGCCGGTGTTCTTGGAGTTTGGTTTGTAAAATTGAAGCATACAGTTTATAATGGTATTTTTACTCTGGATTGTCAAGATTTTTTTCTTTCAATTCTGAGAGTTTTGTATAAATTTTTAACGTTTGAATCCCTATGGTCTCGCCAAACAGGCAGTCTTGTTTTTTCAAGGCTTTAACGATAACGATGTCTTCCTTTTCGGGCAACTTGTCGCCATTAGAGGACTTATTGAATTCTATTTTGTCGTTGAAAGTAAGGACAGGAACAGACCCAAATTCATCAGAAACAATCATCTTAAATACTTTAGTTTTTTTCTCGTTTTTAGAAGTCCACTCTGAGGCGTCTTCTACCTTGCCAACTAGATAAACAATAGAGTTGTTACCTAATTCAGATATCTGAGCAGTGGAAACCAGAGACGGCATCTTAGGGCGGAATATATCTATCAAAGTATTATTATAACTATAGCCAAGTAATTTATTTTCATAGTACCAATTGGCAAAGCTTTCTGATTTATTATTTTGTTGATAGATTTTTAAATATAGATCGTACTTTTTCTTTATTGTGACTAAACGAGTTTCTTTTATAAGTAACTTGCTATTCTCGTTTTTAGTTTCAGATAGCTTTTTAACTGTTTTGAGTAAGTCGTTGCCGCATTCTGGGCCGTATTGCATAGCAAGAATTTTTTCCTTTTCAGTCAAAACGTTCCATAACTGAGCTTCCAACACGACTCTGCTGCGCGAAGCGGAGAAACCATCTAAAGCGCCAGCTTGAATCAACGCTGATAAAACACCAATAGAAAGCCCAACTTCTTTGGCAGCTTGGAATACTTCAAATTTACTAGATTGCTCGCTCTTAAAGAGTTTGAGCTTTTCCATAGTTTTCTCTGAGATGCCCTTGATAGAAGATAGCCCAAATCTAATATCATTTCCTTGAATAGAAAAATCAGTATCAGATTTTAATATATGAGGCCCAAGCAGAGTTATGCCAAAGTGGCGAAGCTCTTTCTGAATCTTAGATATCTCTTCTAGAGGAGCCGGCTCATGCTTTGTCATTTCTAGCAAAGCTAAGAAAAATTCTTTAGGATGCTTGAACTTAAGATAAACTGTGCAAGCCGCCAGAGCCGCATAGCTCATGGAGTGCGATTTATTAAAAGAATAATTCGCTGAATTTTCAAGAATGCGCCAAAGAATATCTCCTATTTCTGGGGCTAGATTGTTTTCTTTAATCTTATCTTTGATCTTCTCTTGCCATTTTTTGGCTTCTTCGACCTTCTTCTTGCCAACAATTCGGCGAAGAACTTCTGCTTCATCAAGAGTAAATCCAATCTTATTGGACATTTTCATCAACTGCTCCTGATACAATGCAACACCACCGCTGCCACTCAATACGGAATCAAAAAATTCATGGATGCCTTCGTATTGATTGTTATTGGTGAAGTTAGCGTACTGGTCAACGAATTCTAAAGCGCCGGGGCGAGCAAGAGCTAGTACTGCGCTTAGTTCCTCAAGATTCTTTGGTTTAACTTTTTTGCAAACTTTGAAGTTCGTCTCGGCTTCGATTTGAAAGCAGCCATGTGGAGTTTTGAAATCCTGCAATTGTTGATAAACGATAGGATCGTTGAAATCAATATCAGAAATTTTAATTCCTACTAGCTTACATACGTGATCAACGATAGAGACGCTTCTCAGACCAAGAAGGTCAAGCTTGACATTAAATATAGAAATCCAATTCATATCGTAACTGGATACCTGTTCTTTGTCGCTGGTAAGCTCAACTGGGCAGCTTTGGTCTATCGGATGATACGAAAGCATCATTCCAGACGCGTGAACGCTCTTGTTCTTGATTAAGCTTCTTAACTTTAAGGCAGTTTTATAAGACCTTGGGTTTTCGTCGCACCACTTCTTAAGTTGCTCAACCTCGCCATAAGCTTGTTTAAGATCCATGACTTGGCCGAAAGTCTTTGGAATCAAAGAACTAACCTCGTTCATCTCAGACTCGGGCTTCTCGTCAACAATTTTGCCGCATTCTTTTATTAAAAGTTTGCCGCTAAGAGTTGTCAAAGTAAGAATTTTAGAAGTCCTACCGGAAAATAGCCCGTCTAAATATTTGATTACTTTATGCCGATTATAATAGCAGATATCTATGTCAACGTCGCACATCAGCGATCCATCAAGATATGTAATGCCATCTACTACTTGCTTCTTAGCTCGGATCTTAGAAATGAAACGCTCAAAGAATAGTTCATATTTAATTGGATCTACCTTAGTGACTCCCAACAAATAAAGAATAAGACTACCAGCAGCAGAGCCGCGCCCAAGGCCGACAGGTATAGAATTTTCGTTGCAGTAGTTAATAACAGTCCAAACAAGAAGAATATAGTCAAGAAATCCAAGTTCTTTAATTGTTTCCAATTCATACTTTACTCTTTCTGAATACTTTGGGAAGTCTTCTTTTGCAATATTAAGTTTTTTAAAGTTGCTCCTACAAACCTGCATTAAGAAATCATAGTTGGAAGAGTTTTCTTCTAGCCCATACTGTTTCTTGATTCGGCTTTCTATATTAAATTCAGGAAGTCTTACGCCATGGATAGGCAGTTTAATATTAGAAAATAGAGAATTAAAGTCTTTCATATTTCAACTTGGAACTTGATTTTATTCCAAACCTTGAGATTAAGTTCTAGATCAACAATAGCATTATGAAGATTATCATAATCGTGATCTATATTGTATTCTTTGCCAAGAGCAGTAAGATTAGTTTTGATTCCTTTTCTATAGGTATGCAAAAGCTTATATTGGTACTCAATCAAAGACTCTTTAGGCATTTTAGGAATTCCATACTTTACTCCCTTGGCAAGGCAATTGGTATCTAAAATTTTATTAACCAAATGGCCGGCTCGCAAGCCTTTAAGTAAATACATTTCTTTTATAAGATACAAGTCGAAACCAAGAATGTTATGGCCAACAATATAGTCAGAAGAGTCAAGCCAATCCCTAATAGTATCAAACACATCGTCAAATTTCTTGCCAGTTGCTTGGATAAGCTGCTCGGGGTATCTTGTGATTCTTCTTGCGTCTTCCGATATTTTAAGATTAGTATCCCATTTAATCAAAAAATCTCTCTCGTCGATTTTCTTGCCACCAACCGTGTCAAGCATCGCGACCTGCCAAGGAAGGTTTTGGCAGAAGTTGAGGCAGAGGTTCAGGGTTTCGCAGTCGATAAAAACAAGCTGTTTAGACTTGTCGAATCTTAGGAGTTCATTTTCCATATTTTTCCTTGAATGATTCGGCGCAGAATTCGTTTGAAGAGCAGTGATCTAAGTTGGGTTTATTTAAAGTCGTTCTTTCCGAGATGCATCGGAAGGTAAGGTAAGCCAAGAAGTCTTCTTTATTTTCATAATAGACAGACTGTGTTTTGACTGCCAGCAATTTGTCTGTGGTGATTTCTTCGATTTTAGATTTAAGAATTTCATCGAATGGCAAGTTGTTGTCTTCTACAAAATAAGTAGGATTGCAAAAGCTAAAATCAGGAACACAAATACTATAAGTCAAGCTATTCTTAAAAACATATGAATCATAAAATGGAATACAAAGAGCCAAATTCTTTTCATTCCAAAGATCCTTTAGTTTTTTGCAATCTATTCTTGGGTAATAATAAAAACCCTGAGTACTGGCAAGGCTAGATATTTTAATAAGGTCATAATATCCATCAGTGTTAGTGACGAATACTATAACTTTATGCTCTTTTGCTCTAGACTCAGCGGTCTTATTGTCTATGTCGTCGCATACAGTCAAACGAAGGCCGAATCTTAAATTTAGTTTA
>Ga0114977_10000134_pt1 | contig 47373 bp, 36 predicted proteins | sample S_130805_MF_Meta_FD_87026 | JGI IMG/M metagenome (GOLD analysis project Ga0114977, IMG submission 87026) | Freshwater microbial communities from Lake Simoncouche, Canada to study carbon cycling - S_130805_MF_MetaG | ecosystem: Environmental > Aquatic > Freshwater > Lake | place: Lake...
AAAGGACGATGAAAAAGAAAAAGGTCCCGAATATTCGGGACCTTTTTAAAAATCATTAGAGAATTTTTTCCAGCCCTTATATTTCATAAAGGACGATGAAAAAGAAAAAGGTCCCGAATATTCGGGACCTTTTTAAAAATCATTAGAGAATTTTTTCCAGCCCTTATATTTCATAAAGGGCTGGAAAAAATTAATTCATCTTGAAAGTCTCTAAAAACTTCGTGGTAAAGTTTCCTTTTCTAAAATCTTCGTTCTGCATTAATTGTAAATGGAAAGGAATGGTAGTATGTACTCCTTCAATTACATATTCGCTTAAGGCACGGTACATGGTATTGATGGCTTCTTCACGTGTTTGCGCCACTGTAATTAATTTACCAATCATAGAATCATAATAAGGAGGAATTACATAGCCCGCATACACATGACTATCTACACGAACACCATGTCCGCCTGGTGTATGCAATACGGTAATTTTTCCTGGAGAAGGTCTAAAATCATTATAAGGATCTTCTGCATTAATTCTACATTCAATTGCGTGCAATTGTGGTTCGTAATTACGACCAGATATTTTTTCGCCTGCAGCAATTTTAATTTGCTCTTTTATTAAATCATAACTCACTACTTCTTCCGTCACGCAATGTTCTACTTGAATACGTGTGTTCATTTCCATGAAATAAAAATTACGATTCTTATCTACTAAAAATTCAACCGTACCAACACTTTCATAATTAATAGCGCTTGCTGCTTTAATAGCTGCCTCTCCCATTCTTTGACGCAATTCTGGCGTCATAAATGGAGAAGGAGATTCTTCCACTAACTTCTGATGTCTTCTTTGAATAGAACAATCACGCTCACTCAAATGACATACATTACCGTATTGATCTCCTGCTACTTGTATTTCTATATGACGAGGCTCTTCTACAAATTTCTCCATGTACAAGCCATCATTTTTAAAACTAGCACCTGCTTCCATTTTTGCAGTACTAAATGCTTTTTCAATTTCACCTTCATTCCATACCACGCGCATTCCTTTACCACCACCACCAGCAGTGGCTTTGATTATAACAGGATATCCAATTTCTTTGGCTAAAATTTTTGCTGCAGCTACATCTTCCAATAAACCTTCTCCACCTGGAACTACAGGAACACCTGCTTTAATCATGGTTTCTTTTGCAGTAATTTTATCACCCATGCTATTAATCATATCAGGTGTTGGCCCAATAAATTTAATGCCATGATCGGCACATATTTGTGCAAATTTTGAATTCTCTGCTAAAAAACCATAGCCAGGATGCACCGCATCGGCATTGGTAATTTCACAAGCCGCCATGATGTGTGGAATATTTAAATAGGACTCTTGCCCTTTAGGGCCGCCTATACAAACAGCTTCATCGGCAAATTTTACATGTAAACTATCTTTATCTGCAGTAGAATAAACGGCCACCGTTTTAATACCCATTTCTCTACAGGTTCTAATAATACGTAAAGCAATTTCGCCACGATTGGCTATCAAAATCTTTTTAAACATTTTTCTTAATTAAAATTTGAAAATGGGTGAGGTTTATTCTGGTTGCACCAAGAATAAAGGTTGGTCATATTCCACAGGACTTGCATCTTCCACTAAAATTTTAACGATGGTTCCTTTTATTTCACTTTCAATTTCATTGAAAAGTTTCATCGCCTCAATAATACAAACTACTTTACCTGGAGAAACCTCTGTTCCTTCCTCAGCCATTAATGGCTTATCTGGAGCAGCTCTACGATAAAAAGTACCTATCATAGGGCTTTTGATAGTTAATAAATTGTCTGCAACGGGTGCCGCTGTAACAGCTGGCGCACCAACAGCAGGGGCTGCTGCAACTGGAGCTGCTGCATAAGTAGGAGCTGGTACTGAGCTTACAGTGATTCGCTCTTCTTTTTGTTTGATAGTCACTTTTCCGTCTTTATCTTCGATACTGATCTCTCCGATATTACTCTTGTTTACTACCTTAATTAAATCGTGAATTTGTTTCAAGTCCATGTTTAGCAATTTTGGGTAAAATTGGGCTTTTTTTATTGATTTTAGCAAAAAAAAGGGCTTTTTTTATTAAAAATGGGCTTTTTTGGGCAAAAATGCCCCCGATGAATCGAAGGCATTTTTGGTTATTTTAGGCCTGTTTTACGGCTGAATTAAGTGAAAAAGAGTTAGAAATCTATACTAAAATAACGGGCGAAGAAATATCTACAAAAAAGCCCCCCGATAAATCGGGAGGCTTTTTAAAAATCATAAGAGAAATAATTTACAAGGCCTAATTTTCAATAGGCCTAAGTAAATTATTTAACACGCTCTACGTATTCACCATTTTTTGTATTAATCTTAATCTTCTCCCCTTCGTTCACAAATAAAGGCACCATTACAGTCGCTCCAGATTCAATAGTTGCTGCTTTCAAAGCACGTGTAGCTGTATCGCCTTTCACGCCATTCTCGCAATAAGTAATTAAAACGTCTATTTTTTCAGGAAGCTCCGCGCCAATAGGAAGGTCGGTTTCGGTATTCATAAACACAAATACCTCTGCACCATCAATTAGAAATTGAGGCGCATCGATCATTTCTTCTGCCATAGCAATTTGCTCAAAAGTCTCGTTATTCATTAAATTGTAGCCGCTATCGTCTTTATATAAATATTGGAAAGCCTTCTTCTCCACTCTTACCGGGTGTATGTTTTCACCACTATTCCAGGTTTTTTCTATAGATCTTTTGTTATCGACTCCTTTAAGTTTAGCCCATATTTTAGCAGCGGCACGTGCCGTTTTGTTTTCACCAAATTCCACTACAGAATATAAGCTCCCGTCTAATTTTAAAATCATCCCACGACTGATGTCTGAAGTTGTTGCCATAATTATTTTTTTTAATTTGTCTAAGAGAACCGCAAAAGTAGCACATGAAAGCCATTTATAAAAAAACCTTCAATTTTTGTTGTAAAATAAGTGCAAAAAAACCCCGATTAGCCTATTTTTGCGCCACAAATAACAAAATAGCCCAAATGTCAGTATTAGTAAATAAAAATTCAAAGATAATCGTACAAGGTTTTACCGGTACCGAAGGTACTTTTCATGCCACACAAATGATAGAATATGGCACCAATGTAGTGGGTGGCGTAACCCCAGGTAAAGGCGGGTCGGTACATTTAGAGAAACCTGTTTTTAACACAGTAGCGGATGCTGTTAAAAATACTGGCGCTGATGTGAGTATCATTTTTGTCCCTCCTGCCTTTGCTGCAGATGCAATTATGGAAGCTGCTGATGCCGGTATTGCTTTAGTAGTATGTATTACAGAAGGGATTCCAGTGCAAGACATGGTTAAAGTAAAAAACTTTTTACAAGGAAAGACAACTCGTTTAATAGGCCCTAACTGTCCGGGTGTAATCACAGCCGAAGAAGCAAAAGTGGGTATTATGCCTGGTTTTATTTTCAAAAAAGGAAAAATTGGTATTGTTTCAAAAAGCGGAACCTTAACTTATGAAGCAGCTGACCAAGCAGTAAAAGCAGGCTTAGGCGTTTCAACAGCTATTGGAATTGGTGGAGACCCCATCATTGGAACGACCACTAAAGAGGCAGTAGAACTTTTAATGAACGATCCAGCAACTGAAGGTATTATCATGATTGGAGAGATTGGAGGAAGTATGGAAGCCGATGCTGCTAATTGGATTAAGGATAATTTAAGAAAGCCAGTGGTTGGTTTTATAGCAGGCCAAACAGCGCCTCCAGGTCGTAGAATGGGTCATGCAGGTGCCATCATTGGTGGTGCTGATGATACAGCTGAAGCGAAAATGAAAATCATGGCAGCTTGTGGTATTCACGTAGTAGCTAGCCCTGCAGATATTGGTATTACAATGGCTGAAGCCTTAAAAAAGAAATAAGCCCTTTATCAAATACAAGAGAATCCCTTATCCTAAAAAAATAAGGGATTTTTTTATTGTAAATTCGTACTATGAAATATCCGATACTTTTATGGATGGCATTATTATTTTGCCAAATGGGTTGGGCACAAGACAAGGGAAAAATTCAAATTCATTGTGTGGCACCGGTTAAATTAAAAACTGGACAATCTGTTACATTAAAAGTACAGGTAAGTCATACTTTAAAAGAAGAAAAAACGGGAACACTTACTTTGTCCTTATTAAATCATGAAACACAAAAATCGGTAGATGGTTGGTTTATTAATATATTCCCTTTTCAATACTTCACTACCCTTTCCAATGAAAATTTTGAAGCCGAATTTCCTTTTACAGTTCCCAATGATTATAGCGGGAGTTTTGATCTAGAATTAGTCGCCCATGTGAAAAATATAAAAGACAGTATCCGTTTTACGGTAACCACCAATAAAGTAAAGCACTTTGCAAAAAAAAGTTAAATACTTAATAGTTGGCCAAGGACTAGTAGGCACTTGGTTGAGTTATTTTTTACAAGAAAGAAATATTTCCTACGCAATTGTAAATGATAGTAATAGTCCTTCAGCGACAAGTGTTGCAAGCGGTGTGATGAACCCTGTTACAGGCAGAAGAATCGTGCAAACTTGGTTAATTGAAGAAGTACTACCCTTTGCAGTAAGTTCTTATGAGGGATTTCAAGAAAAGACAAATTCGATTATCATTCAAAAAGCACCAGTTATTTTAATTCATCCTTCTCAGCAGATGAAAGATAGTTTTGATTATCGATTAAACCATGATAATGTATTCTTAAGGAATAATAACGCATTAGCATGGCAGTCATTTTTTAATACACATTTTGGCACTGGCGAAATTGACAGTTGTTATTGGATTGATTTAGTACAATTTTTACAAGCTGGGAAACGAATTATAGCCGAAAATTATATTGAATCGAAATTCGAATACAAAGATTTACGATTTATTGAAAAGGGAATTGAATGGGAAAATATTATTGCAGAAAAAATAATTTTTTGTGATGGTGTAAATAGTATGCATCACCCTTATTTTAAATCACTTCCATTTACTCCTAATAAAGGTGAAGCACTTATAGTTGAAATAAAAGGGTTACCAGCCAAGCATATTTATAAAAATAATATTGCTATTGTACCATGGAAAGAAAACTTGTTTTGGGTAGGTTCCAATTTTGAATGGGACTTTACAAATACCGACCCCAGCACCGCTTTTAAACAAAAAATGATTGACAGTTTAGATAGCTTACTTAAAATACCCTACACTATAATTGATCATCTTGTAGGGGTACGACCTGCGAATGCTGAGCGCCGCCCATTTGTAGGCTTACATCCTTATTACCCACAAATAGGTATCTGTAATGGCATGGGTACCAAAGGATGTTCTTTGGCGCCCTATTTTACCCATCAATTAGTATCGCATTTAGAAGATAAGAGTCCAATACATGCCGAAGCAAATGTGCAAAGGTTCCCCCAGTTGAAGGTGTCCTAAAAAAAAGTGTTCAAAAATGAAAAAAAACAATATTTTTATTACTACAAATCAAAACCTTTTTTAGAACATGAACGAAGAAGAAAAAAAAATTTACGACATCCCCATCGCTTACCGCAAAATGGAAAATTTGCATATTGTTTTTTGGCTTTTTAAGGATATTGCCTGGTGTATGTTTTGGGAGCCGCTTGGCATTACAATGATTATTCCCACTTTAACTATTTCGTTTATTATTGCCTGGAGAACAAGACACATTATTTCTGAATTATGTCATAACCTAGCAATTAGTGTTTGGATTATGGCGAACTCTTTTTGGATGTGTAGTGAATTTTTTCATGTAGATAATAATATTGTAGCAGGTACGATTACTGTAAAGCATCTTGCGATGATTCCTTTTATTACAGGCGTTTTGATACTTGCTTATTATTATTTTATTTACAAGCCAAGACATAAAGAAGATCCTGCTACACTTTAGAAAGTAGTTTATTATTTTCAAGAAAAATAAGTACACTTATTTTTACAAATATTTTTTTAGTTGATTGGCTCTTAAAGCAGTAATAATGCCTAAGCTACTTACTGTTAAAAAAGCCCATCTTAATCCAATGGCTTGAGATAAAAATCCTATGATAGGTGGGCCAATTAAAAATCCAAAAAAGCCAACAGAAGAAACGGAAGCTAAAGCAACACTTACTTGACTCACTTCGGTAGTCCTTCCAACAGTTCCGTAAATGGTAGGGATAACAGACGAAACGCCAAAACCTACTAATAAAAATCCAACAGAACTTATAACTAAATGAGGGAATGCTGTTGCTATTAATAAGCCAAAAGTTACTACGAGCCCGCTTAAGATCAATTGCTTTCTTGCACCCCAATAATTAATTAAACTATCTGAGAACATTCTGCCAATGGTCATAGCTCCCATAAAACAGATATAGCCAGTAGTTCTCCACTCAGAAGAAACTTTCACAACATCTTGAAAATATACACCACTCCAATCAAACATCATCCCTTCACAAATCATATTGGTAAAAGCAATTAAACCAAACTGCCACATCAGTGGACTAGGTTTATTCCAAATTTTAGAAACATGATTTTTATTGGGCTCTCCTGGTAAAAGATAAGAATGTGCAAGAAATAAAAACAACCAGCCTACCATTGCCACAAAAATAAATTGTTGAATGGGCGATATTGAATGTGCCACAAAGAAGCCTCCTAATAATCCACCCGAAAAACCAGCCAAACTCCAAAACCCATGAAACCTTGAAGTAATACTTTTATCAAATAATTTAGATAAGGCTGCAGCTTGTGTATTAATGGATACATTGAACATGTTACCAGCAATACCAAATAAAAATAATCCAATAGCTAATAGTGTGGTAGTATGCGCAAACCCCAGCGCAACTAATGTTAAAGGATATACGATGGATGCAATTATAACAATTTTTTTACTCCCCTGCATTGCAGTTAAACTACCAGAAATGGGGATGCCTAAAAAAGAACCAATAGGCAGGAAAAATAAGATGGCCCCAAATGCCCCATCGCTTAAACCTAATTGCATTTTAATATCGGGGATACGGCTAGCCCAGCTAGCAAAACAAATACCTGTTAGAAAGAAAAAGCCAGATAAAACAACACGTCTAGCGGTAAGAGATATAGTACTGGCGTTCATGGCGCAAAGATGGGGTTTTTCTAGGAATTGGGCTATATTTGCTCATCAAACTTATATCAATAGATTTTTATGTACCGTACGCACCATTGTGGAGAGTTAAATATTCAATTTGTAAATAAAAATGTAACCTTGGCAGGATGGGTACAAACCATTCGCAAATTTGGTGCTATCACTTTTATTGACTTAAGAGATCGCTATGGTATTACACAACTTTTGATGGGAGAAGAGTTACAAGTCGAATTGGATAAAAATCCTTTAGGCAGAGAATTTGTTATTCAAGTGAAAGGAACCGTAATTGAACGTTCAAGCAAAAATGCAAATATAGCCACTGGCGAAATTGAAGTAAAAGTTACTGAATTTACCATTTTGAATGCTTCTTTGGTTCCTCCCTTTACCATTCAAGATGATACGGATGGCGGAGATGATATCAGAATGAAATATCGCTTCTTAGATTTAAGAAGAAATGCAGTAAAGAAAAATTTAGAGATAAGATATAATGTAAATCGTGCTACAAGAAACTATTTACATGAAAAAGGTTTCATGGATATTGAAACACCTTTTTTAATTAAGTCTACCCCTGAAGGGGCGCGTGATTTTGTGGTACCTAGTAGAATGAATGCAGGTGAATTTTATGCCTTACCACAATCTCCACAAACATTCAAACAATTATTAATGGTAAGTGGCTATGATAGATACTACCAAATAGTTAAATGTTTTAGAGATGAAGATTTAAGAGCCGATAGACAACCTGAGTTTACACAAATTGACTGTGAAATGAGCTTTGTGGAACAAGAGGATATTTTAAACATGTTTGAAGGCTTAATTAAGAGCATATTTAAAGACGTTAAGAATATTGATTACACAGAGACTGTTCAAAGAATGACTTGGGAAGATGCTATGTGGCAATATGGTAATGACAAACCAGATATTAGATTTGGAATGGAATTATGCAATATCAAAAAGCCAGCACACGTTTATGCGCAAAAACAAGATCAAGTAGCCCTAATAAGTGGTGCCGATTTTAAAGTTTTTGACGAAGCTGAAACCGTTATTGCAATTGCAGTTCCTGGTTGTAGCGAATACTCTAGAAAACAAACTGACGAGTTAACCGAGTGGGTGAAGCGTCCACAAATTGGTATGAAGGGAATGGTATTTATAAAATGCAATACCGATGGTACATTTAAAAGTAGCGTTGATAAGTTTTTCTCTGAAGATAAATTGAAAGCGATAGCAACTGCTGCAAATGCTAAGGCTGGTGATTTAATTTTAATATTAGCAGGTGCGGAAGAAAGAACTCGAAAAGCGGTAAGTGAATTAAGATTAGAATTAGGCAAACAATTAGGATTTAGGAAAGAGGATGAATTTAAATTATTATGGGTTTTAGATTTCCCATTATTCGAATACGATGAAGAAGGAAATCGCTGGGTAGCAAGACATCATCCGTTTACTTCACCTAAGCCCGATCATATTGACATTATGATTAACAATGCACCTGACATTAAAGATGCTGCTAAATATTTAGAACATCCTTATGCAGGTATTAAAGCCAATGCCTACGATATGGTTTTAAATGGTAATGAAATTGGTGGTGGTTCTATAAGAATATTTCAACGTGCTTTACAAGAAAAAATGTTTGCAGCACTTGGCATGAGTCCTGAGGAAGCACAACATAAATTTGGATTTTTATTAGGCGCATTCGAATATGGCGCTCCTCCACATGGTGGTATTGCTTTTGGATTTGATCGTCTTTGCGCCTTATTAGGTGGCAGTGAAAGTATTAGAGACTTTATAGCTTTCCCTAAAAACAATAGCGGTCGTGATGTTATGTTGGATGCGCCAAGCACCATCGATGATAAGCAATTTGAAGAATTACATATCAAATTGAACTTAAAATCATAGACTTACCTACATTAATTAAATTTAAAAAATCGCATGCCTAATAATTTAAAATTATATACGGTACTATCTTATATATTAATTCCCATTTCATTGTTTTTTGCCTTTTTGGATTTAGTGTTGCTAGCCTCTTCATTAGCCAATCCAAGTGCACTCATTATGGTGTTCATTATTGCTTGTTTAGTTATTTACACTTTTGCAAGTTTTAAATTTTTAAAATCGGGCATTGAAAAAGAAGTAGCACAAACAAATAAATTAAAAGATTGGATTAAAGTAAATGCGTATGTGAGCTTTTTCTTATGTAGTTTATTTTTTATCAATTCTATAAGTGTTTTAATATCTAGTAACGATGTGTTATTAAGATTTATTGATGAGTTTATTCAGCAACAACCAGGTATGCCTAAAGAAATAACCAATGCCTTAATATTGTCCATCTTAAAAGGAGTATCTGTCTTTTTATTGCTTACCAGTATCATTGGTCTTATTCATATTAGAACCACACTGCGCTTAGTAAAGCAGTATGGCTATTTATTTGAATAATTCGATATTCATCTAAGGTTGTTTTTATTACTTTACTAGTGATAGTAGGCTCCAATTAAATGTATACTTCTAATTTTGTATCTTTATAGAGATGAATCACTCCATTCCATTAGCTGAAAGATTAAGACCTCAATCCCTAAAGGATTTAGTGGGGCAAGAACACCTATCTAGTGAAGAAAGCGTATTACAAAAAGCCATCACAAAAGGCAAAGTGCCTTCCATGATTTTATGGGGGCCTCCAGGTGTAGGAAAAACTACATTAGCCAATATTATTGCCACCACTTTTAATAGCGCCTATTATCAATTAAGTGCTATTAGTAGTGGTGTGAAAGAATTAAGAGAAGTTATTGAAGAAGCAAAAACAAAAACGGGTGCTATTTTATTTATAGATGAAATTCATCGATTCAATAAGGGTCAACAGGATGCATTATTAGGCGCGGTAGAAAAAGGAATCATTACCTTAATTGGCGCGACCACTGAAAATCCAAGCTTTGAGGTAAATAGTGCCTTGCTAAGTAGGTGTCAAGTTTTTATTTTAAAAGCATTGGATGAAATAGCCTTATTAAAATTAATACATCAAGCCATTGAAAAAGATGAATTGTTTAGTGGCCAAAATATTGTTATAAAAGAAACTGAAACCTTGTTTCAATTATCGGGAGGAGATGGTAGAAAATTATTGAACTTATTAGAATTATCGGTAGAAGCCTTAATAGATATTGAAAAAAAAGGAGGCCCTCTCACACTCACCAACGATTGGGTAATGGAAGTGGCTCAAACCAATATTGCATTGTATGATAAAAATGGCGAACAACACTATGATATTGCTTCTGCATTTATTAAAAGTATGCGCGGCTCCGATCCTAATGCAGCTGTCTATTGGTTATCTAGAATGATTGCAGGCGGAGAAGATGTAAAGTTTATAGCACGAAGAATGCTCATATTTTCGAGTGAAGATATAGGCAATGCCAACCCTAATGCTTTTTTATTAGCCAATGCTTGCTTTGATGCAGTTACCAAAATTGGTTATCCCGAAAGCCGAATAATTTTATCACAATGTGTTATTTATTTAGCAAGTTCACCAAAAAGCAACGCGTCTTACGAAGCCATCGGTAAAGGACTAGCACTTGTAGATAAAACCGGCAATTTACCTGTGCCATTGCATCTTCGCAATGCCCCTACAAAATTAATGAAGGATTTATCTTACGGCAAGGATTATCAATATTCACATAAAGGAGAAAACAATTTTATTGAACAAGAGTATTTGCCTGACGCTATAAAAAATACAGCATTATACCAACCACAGAAAAATACACGAGAACAAGAAATAAGAAAATTCTTACAAGAACGTTGGAAAGAAAAGTATGGGTACTAGATTTTTTCAGGCACTGCTCGGCCAATGATTCCTTCTGCAACACCTCTATCGCCTCCTTCATGATACTCGGCATCTTCATTAACATCCCAAAGATCAAATAATTCTTTATTTGCAATTATATTTTTAGCAGCTAACATAGCTGTCATCATACTATGATCTTGATTATTATATTTATGCATACCATTTCTTCCCACTAAATATAATCCCGCATACCCCTTTAATGCTTCACGAATAATGTTTAAATGTGTTTTGTACTCATGGTCATAAACAGGATATGCTTTAGGTTGCCTTACAACATAACCATCAACCACTGCAGAAGGTTTTGTTAAACCAATTTGATCAATCTCTTTCGTGCCTAATGCTATTAAGTCCTCATTACTACTTGCCCATAAGCCATCTCCCTCAAAACAGAAATACTCTAAACCATAACAAGCCATTGTAGGATCTGGAACCATATAGGGACTCCATGATTTAAAATTCTGGATACGCCCCACTTTAACGTTTGGTTCATGTATGTATATCCAATTATCGCTAAAGGCATCTTGATCTTTACAAATAAGCACTACTGTTAAAAAGTCTCGATATTTTAATTGACTTGCAGCATGTAAAGCTTTTTCTGAAAATGATGGCAAAACCGAAGCAATAAGTTCCCGCATGGGTGCAGAAGAAATAACATAATCGAAACCACTCCATGTTTGATTATTACTGGTAAATACATTCCAGGAAGCACCCATTTTTTCAATTTTTGCAACCCCAGTATTCATTTCAATTTTAACACCCAACGCTTTACTTTTTACCACACACTCTTCCCACATCATGCCTGGTCCTAATTTTGGATAACGAAATGAATCAATCAATGTTTTTATTACTTCGCCTTTACTTTTCTTACCGCTTGGCTTAAAAAGTGCATTCCAAACAGCACTACTTAATGACAATCCTTTAATACGTTGCGCAGCCCAATCTGCAGATATTTCCTTACAAGGTATACCCCATACTTTTTCAGTATAGGTTTTAAAAAATATATTAAATAGCCTTTTTCCAAATTGATTGGTTACCCAATCCTCAAAATTCAATGGATTTTTTACTGGAAATAATTTTGCATTCAAATAACTCATTACACATAAAAAACTTTCTAAAATTCCTAATTTAAATAATGCTTCAAATGCAGCTAAAGGATAAGAGAAAAAGTTTTTGTTATAAAAAATTCTTGAACTACGAGGACGCTCTAATAAATCATTTGCTAAAATTTCTGTCCAAAAATCCTCTACTTCTTTTGATTTTGAAAAAAAGCGGTGTCCTCCAATATCGAAATGATACCCTTTATAAGTTTCCGTCCTGGATATTCCACCCACATATACAGGATCTTTTTCAAAAACAGTCACCTCCTGATTGGCTTTCCCTAATAAATAAGCGGCCGTTAAACCAGCAGGTCCTGCACCAATAATGGCCACTTTTTTTGACATAAGAAGGAAAAATTTTACCAAAAATGCAAAATAAACTTGGGATTGCCTACTACAATTGCAAAAGAGTTTGTTTTATTACTAAATTTGGGTCTATGCAAAGCAATTCAAGTATTAAATGGGTCACAAAAACATTTAAAGACCTTACAACAGACGAGCTATATGCCATGCTTCGTTTAAGAAGTGAAGTATTTGTAGTGGAACAAAATTGTGTTTTTTTAGATACAGATAATAATGATCAAAAAGCCTATCACACTTTAGGCTGGATGGGTGAAGATTTAGTAGCCACAACTAGGTTGTTTGAAAAAGATATCATGTATGAAGGTTACCAAAGCATTGGCCGTGTGGTAAGTTCTCCTGCCTATAGGGGCAAAGGAATAGGTAAAGAATTAATGCAATACTCCCTTCAAGAATGTGAAAGATTATTTGGAAAAGGCCCTATTAAAATTGGCGCTCAATTATATTTGAAGAAGTTTTATTCCGAACAAGGATTCGAACAAGCCGGCGATGTATACTTAGAAGACGATATCGATCATATACCCATGATCAGAAAATAGAAAGTGATTGTTAACTAAAACTTTTATTTAATACATAGCTTATCTTTTTGGCAACTATACCATTACACTTATTTCATTTCAAGGGCCAAAAATTTCGCAGTATGTGTTTTTGATTTTTTTATCATCTCTTCTGGAGTACCTGTAAATTGAATCAACCCCCCTCCACTTCCTCCTTCAGGACCTAAGTCGATAATGTGATCTGCTACTTTAATGACATCCATATTATGCTCAATCACCAAAACCGTATTCCCTCTATCAACCAATCTATTTAATACGCCTATTAATAATTGTATATCTTGAAAATGTAAACCAGTTGTAGGCTCATCTAAAATGTAAAAAGTTTTACCTGTATCTTTTTTGCCCAATTCAGTAGCTAGTTTTACGCGTTGTGCTTCTCCTCCACTTAAAGTAACAGCCGATTGTCCTAAAGTTATATATCCCAACCCCACTTCTAATAATACTTTTAATTTTCTATAGATAAAAGGTACCGCTTGAAAAAATTCACAAGCCTCTTCAACAGTCATGTTTAAAACATCGCTAATTGATTTTCCCTTATACCTAATTTCCAATGTTTCTCTATTATATCTTTTACCTCCACATTTTTCACAATGGACATATACATCGGGTAAAAAATTCATTTCTATCACCCGCATTCCACCCCCTTCACACACTTCGCAACGTCCACTTTTTACATTAAAAGAAAAACGACCTGCTTGATACCCTCTTATTTTAGCTTCAGGTACCGATGCAAATAAAGTTCTAATGTCAGTAAAGAATCCACAATAAGTGGCTGGATTACTTCTCGGCGTTCTACCAATCGGTGATTGATCAATTTCAATTACTTTATCAATTTGCTCTATGCCATCCACCTTCTGATAAGGCATGGGTTTTGTTTTACTATGATAGCAGAACTGAGATAAAATTGGATATAAAGTTTCATTTATTAAAGTAGACTTTCCGCTTCCACTCACTCCTGTAACTACCGTAAAAGTACCTAACGGGAATTCACAATTTACTTTTTGTAAAGTATTTCCAGTAGCGCCTTTGATACTAATCGATTTCCCATTACCCTTTCTTCTTTCCGTGGGTATTTCAATTTTTTTCTTGCCTGCTAAAAATAAAGCCGTGTCTGATTTTAATTTCAAAATTTCTTGTGGCGTTCCTTGAGCAACAATATGTCCACCATGAATACCCGCTTTAGGCCCAATATCCACTATATAATCGGCAGCCAACATAATATCTTTATCATGCTCTACTACTAAAACCGTATTGCCAATATCCCTTAATTGTTTTAATGCGGTAATTAATCGTTGATTGTCTCTTTGATGCAATCCAATAGAAGGCTCATCTAATATATACGTAATGCCTTGCAATTGAGATCCAATCTGTGTTGCCAAACGAATTCTTTGCGATTCTCCTCCACTTAAAGATTTAGAAGGTCTACTTAATGACAAATAAGACAAACCTACATTCATTAAAAAAGAAATACGATCATCAATTTCTTTTAAAATTCCTGCAGCTATTTGGGTATCTTTTTTATCTAATTGTGCAGGTATTTTTTTAAACCAGTCTTGTAATGCATCTAAATGCATGTCGTTTAAACTTGCTATATTTTTTTCATGCACTTTAAACCATAAACTTTCTTTTCGCAACCTTGCCCCTTCACAAACCGGGCAGGTATTTAATTCCATATAGCTTTCCACCCAGGACTTTAAATGATCGGTACTTTGTGAAGAAGTAAACCAGCGCTTCATCATGGGCACTATCCCTTCATAGCTTCCCGTATATTCATTAGGAATGTTTTCATCATTTAAATCCATCTCTAAAGTAGAAGAAATATTTTTATCGCCAAATAATATTAAATCCAACTGATCCTTGCTTAATTCGGAAATAGCTTTATCTAAATTTATTTTATGTTTTCTGGCGAATAATTTTATTTGATTAAATACACTTGCTTCTCTAGCCTCCCCTAACGGATGAATAGCTCCTTCATTAACACTTAAAGAATGATCCTGTAATAATAAACTCATATCAATAGCATACACATTCCCTAAACCTTTACAATTAGGGCAGGCACCATAAGGAGAGTTAAAAGAAAAGCTATTGGGCGAAGGTTCTTCATAACTTAATCCAGTGGATTCACACATCAATTGTTTTGAATATTGTACAATTTTAGTTTTTCCCTCTTCTAAAACAAAAAGTAAATCCTTTCCAATTTTTAAACATTGGGAAACACTTTCTCCCAATCTCACTTTCATAGCATCAGTTACTGGCAAACGGTCTACTACTATTTCTATGTCATGAATTTTATAACGGTCTACTTGATATTTAGGCTTTAGTTCAATAATCTCCCCATCCACTCTTGCTTTCACAAAGCCCTTTTTTCTAATTTCTTCAAATAATTCACGATAGTGCCCTTTTCGACCACGAACCACCGGCGCTAATAAATTTATTTTTTTGTCTTTGAATTGAGACGCTATATTTTGAATGATTTCGGCTTCTGAAAATTTCACCATGGGCTTGCCGGTATTATAGCTATACGCTTTTCCAATACGGGCATATAATAATCTTAGAAAATCATATAATTCGGTAACAGTTCCAACAGTAGACCTAGGATTTTTATTGGTCGTTTTTTGTTCAATGGCTATTACCGGAGACAGGCCCGTTATTTGGTCCACATCCGGGCGTTCCATTTCTCCCATAAACTGTCTAGCATAGGCACTAAAACTCTCCATATAGCGCCTTTGTCCCTCATTATAAAGGGTATCAAAAGCCAAAGAAGACTTTCCACTGCCACTTACCCCTGTAAAAACCACTAATTCGTTTTTGGGAATAACAATATCAAAGTTTTTGAGGTTGTGCTCCCTGGCACCTACGACGGTTATATATTCTTTTATTTTAGGCATTGATTGGACGTAAAGTTATAACAACGCTTTAAATAATTAGTTGACTCTTGAGAATAAACATTTAGTAATTTTGTAAAAAATAGGTCCTTGCAAAAAAAGCACTATACTTTCGCACTTTTATTGAGTTCTGGCCTAGCTGCTATGCTATTAATAGTAAGCATGCTTTGGGGTAAAAAGGAGCTTTTCCTTTGCTTAAATGGAAATTTAGGCTATATGGCAGATAAATTATTTGAATACAGCAGCTATTTAGCAGAGGGATGGATTTGGATCCCCTATTTAATTGTCATGGTTGGCTTATTTAAAAAAGATATTTCATTTATTTTACTCAATTTCCTTTTCTCTACCCTACTCACCCAATTCGCCAAAAATTATCTTTTCGATACCGCCATGCGTCCAATGGCAAGCGGAATGGATAGTTCTCTAATACATACCGTACCAGGAGTTGAAATTCACACATTTAATAGCTTCCCTTCTGGCCATACCGCCACCGCATTTACCCTTTTTATAGTAACTACCTATTTCTTCCCTTCTACATATGTTTTTGCAATAGGGCTACTGTATGCTTTAGTATGCAGCTTCTCTCGTATTTATTTAGCACAGCATTTCCCATTAGATGTTGCTGGAGGCATTTTGGTAGCCTTACTTACAATCCCATTAAGTATTGTTGCTAGAAAAAAATTAAACAATAAGTCTTTTTAATTAATTCATTTTTATGTTAAAACACTTTTTATGCTTAGCCAGTTTTGTTTTTTTAATAAACGCGACTGCACAAGATACCACACACAATTCGCATATTAATACGCCATTAATATATACAAGCGACACAGCTCAACAAAAAATTAGCGGGAGAAAAAATAGTGCTGAACAAATAAGCAAACCTTATGTAATATTAATTTCTGCAGACGGATTTAGAGCTGATTTTACCGAATTATACGAAGCAAAAAAATTAGCGGCGCTTTCTGCACAAGGAGTTCGTGGTAAATATATGATTCCTTCCTACCCGTCTGTTACTTTTCCTAATCATTATAGTATTGCCACAGGATTATATCCTTCACATCATGGATTGGTTGATAATAGTTATATAGATGTTTCTACAGGCTCTTTTTATAATATGGGGAATAAAAAAATGGTTGCAGAAGGAAAATGGTATGGCGGTAATCCTTTATGGGTGTTAGCTGAAAAACAAAAAATGATTTCAGCAAGCTTTTATTGGGTAGCTTCTGAGGCCGACATCCAAGGCATTAGACCTACTTATTATTATATCTATAATGAAAAAATTGATATAGCGACACGTATCAAAGCAGTGAAAGACTGGCTAAGCCTTCCAGAAGCAGATCGTCCACACTTAATTACTTTCTATTTTCCAGACGTTGATCATGATGCACATAATTTTGGCCCAGATGATTTACGTGTAAAAAAATCGGTGCAATTTGTAGATAGTAGCATAAACGCATTGCAAGAATCATTAGCAAGTTTGCATCTACTTATAAATTACATTTTTGTATCTGATCATGGAATGGCAAAAGTAGATAATGAAAATACAAAGCCTTTACCAAGTAGTATAGACACAGCCTATTTTACGATACCATGGGGTGATACACAACTTCATTTATATGCGAAAGACAAAACTAAAATTGAATCCACTTATAATGCACTCAAAAAAGACACCAGCATTACTGTATATAAGTTAGATGAAACACCTGCTTATTGGCATCATAAAACTACGGACGATAGATATAATAGATTAGGAGATATAATTATAACACCTCATTTTCCAAAAGTTTTTAATTTATCGCCTCGCAAAACATCTTTAGGAAAACATGGTTTTGACAATCACATGACCGAAATGCGTGCAAGTTTTATGGCATGGGGGCCAGCTTTTAAGAAAGGATTAACCATTGATGGCTTTGAAAACGTAAATGTATACCCTTTAGTAGCTCATATTTTAGGGTTAACTATTGACGAAAAATACATAGATGGAAAGCTTGAAGTATTGAAGCCGATTTTGAAAAAATAATAATCACTTTTAATTTTTTATACATCGTATTGAAAAAGCAAAATATTTCTGATCAGAGGCTCTAATTAAATCATTAGAATCATAGTATAAAGTAAAACGAATTGCTGCACCAGTAACAGTAGCACTATAATCTGTAGAGCTCCAAAATTGCCCCCTCAATCCTAAGTAAGTTGAAGTTGACCCATCTTTCCAGCCACCAGGTAAACCAGTAAAGCCATAAGCATCAGAAGCACTAGTATTTGGTGTTGTCCAATGTGTTGTTCCTATTTCTTTTGCAACCCCACCAGCAACACTTGCATTTGAAGTACTTGCAGTTGATGAAGAAGAAGCACCATTGGTTGCTAAATAATTGGTTAAAATAATCCAATCCGCATCGGAAGGAACCCTCCAACCTACTGGACAAGCTTTTCCACTAGAGGCAACATACCAATTGTATAATTTTCCATAGGTAACCGCATTCGCAGCATCTTCATTATAATTAGAATAAGCACCACTTGTAATACTTGTTAAATTTCCTGTAACATTGGTAATACTGGTGGCATCATTATAAGTTGTAACATCCAAATTTTTAACTTTCCAAATTTGTGTACCAATGATAACAGAATCAGCTGCGATTTCTGGCCCTACCAAAAAACCTTGTGGTACAATTTGCCCATAAGAATTTTGAATCATTAAAAAAAAGGCAATTATAATAAGAGTATATTTCATTAAAAGTTTTTTACAATGGTTCCATAAAAAGTAGTTCCATCATAAATAATAGTAACGATATCCGTTTTATTAACCGTACTTGTTAAATTTGGCAAAACACCACCTGCCCATTTCCAATTTAAAGTAGGGAAAGTAACTTTTCTTCCCCCTGTTCCATCCTGTGTAAACTTAATTAGATAGGTCCCAATGGAAGGATTTGTAAATGTTATAACTGTAGCAGAAGTTAATGTAACCTGAAATAAGTTAGACAACTTTAAATCAAAATTAATAGAGGTCGCTGCAGTAACCACTTGTTGAGTATTAAGAATATATCTTTTTGATGAAATAGAATCTGATGCAACAATACTAGTAGCCGTTGCAGCTCCTAATACAGGTGATATTAAAGTGGGCGTATTTGCAAAAACCAATGCCCCTGTACCAGTTTCATCAGACATAGCTGTTATTAAATTAGCACTAGTGGGTGTGGCTAAAAAACTAGCAACTCCTGTACCTATAATAGTCAATCCAGTTCCTCCATTGGCTACAGGCAATGTTCCTGTTACTTTTGTAGTTAAGTCAATCAAAGGTAAATCAGTACTAGTTATTGTACTGAGAAAACCAGCACCATTAGTCAATTGATTGGTATTGTTGGGAATTGTTATTACGCCTGTGGTTGAACTATAAGAACCACTCCCTGCTACGAAGCTGATGGAAGTTCTTGCTTTTGCTTCTGTATAAAATTTATTAGTAGTGCCTTCAGCAACCGAATCTGTAGTAAGGGAAACGAATGACTTGTATCCATTCCAATATTTATTGGTGGTATTAGAAGCTGTTATTAATGTTTGTTTATTGTTAAAAGTATTCCAATCGGTACTATTTAAATAACCATTGGTAGCAGTAGTTGCCACTGGAATTGAAATGGTATTAGTTACGCGTGAAAGTGGTGTTGAAAATAACAAAGGATTTTCATAGTCTGTTCCGGCTACTGCAATACTAGGTACACCAGTGGTAGTTGTATTTTTTAAAATCCCTGTGCTTAAAGAAGCTAATTTTTGACCATTAATATTAATAACAGTTGTTGTCACTGAAGTAGTCCCAGATCCCGTAATGTCTCCACTAAAAGTAATAGTCTGATTCCCTGTTAAATAAGTTGCATTATCATAACTTATACTCGTACCTGTAGCCTTAACCAATCCGGTTCCATTTAACTGCGACTGACCTCCTAAGCCAGCCAATGTATAAGTAGGCACATTTAATATACCAGTGGTAGCACTATAAGTGGATGCGCCACTATTATTTGTAACAGTTAAAGCAAATGCATTTCTGGTCCTTGCATCAGAATAAAATTTATTTGTGGTTCCTTCTATAATGGAATCGGTATTTAAAGAAACAAAATCTTTATACCCATTCCAATATTTATTAATAGTGTTGGAAGGAGTTATCAAACTTTGTTTATTATTAAAATTTGTCCAATCAGTACTTGTCAAATAGCCATTTACAGAAGAAGTTGATGCAGGTAATGAAATAGTGTTAACGGATCTTGATAAGGGAGAAGAAAAACTTACTGGAACTTCAAAATCTGATGTATTATTATTTGCAGCTGAACCAAAAGTTCTAAACGCCAATACATCGGAACCAATTACAAGTCCTAAATTCACTCTTGCAGAGGCAGCAGATGAAGCACCTGTTCCACCATGTGCAATATCAATACTAGTTGCGCTCCAAGTACCCGTATTGATAGTTCCCAAAATTACCATATCTGTTCCAACCAATTTAGAAGAAGGAATATTGCCCAATAATTTATCAGCTGCAATACTTCCAGCTAATTTAATATTAGTAATACTTGCATCAGCTAAATCTGCAGTAGCAATAGTTCCATCCAAAATTTTGGAAGAAGTAATAGCGTTGGCAGTAATTAAAGGCAAAGCAGGCGTATTGGATAAATCTCCTGCTAATTTAATTAAGCCATAGTCTACAACAGTCGCTGGACTAGCACCCCCTGCAGTAATAGTGTTTGCCACTTGCGTAACGTAGTTTGTTACTGCCAAAGCTGTTGGAAATTTTATATTATTTTGTTCAGATGTAAGGGACAAATCAATAGACTTATTAATGGTATCCATCTTGGCATTAATTCTAGTGGACAAGCTTGCCGTATCTCTTTTTTGTAAAAGAAAAGAAGTGTCTTTGTTAATTCGATTGGATAACATTGCACTGGTATCAGCAGCACTAAGTTTTAAATTAATTCTATTTGACAAGCTAATCGTATCACGCGCAAAGCGACTAGTTAACATAGAACTAGTATCAGAAAAGGATAATTTAAAATTTATTCTGTTTGATAAAGTGATAGTGTCTCTTTTTTGCAATAGAAAAGCAGTGTCTTTATTTAATCTATTGGTTAACATTAAACTTGTATCACTAGATGTAAGTTTTGTAGTTATTCTCCTTGACAAAGACAAGGTATCAGCGTTATTAATCTTGGTATCAATTCTATCAGATAAAGAGATAGCATCTATAGCATTATATTTTAAATTAATACGATCAGACAAGCTAATAGTATCACGCGCAAACCGACTAGATAACATTAAAGCAGTATCCAAAATATTGATCTTCCTATTAATTCTAGTAGATATTGAAACTGTATCACGAGAGAATCTGTCAGACAACATATTAGCCGTATCAGCAATATTTAATTTTAAATCAATCCTCTTAGATAAATATGAAGTATCTCTCGCAAATCTATTTGACAACATACTAGAAGTATCGGCTATATTAAACTTAGTAGACAAAGAAGTATTTAAAGGGGTAATATCAAAAGTGTTAGCTTTCAATTGAGCAGGGGTAATATAAATAGTTGCACTATCTGAAATATTAATTTTTTTATGTAGATCAGATAAGATAGAATCATTGTTATTCACATTAAGATTGTATAAATTAATTAAACTATCGAATCTCTTCTTATAAGGTAATAACATTTTTAATGTGTCAGCAATATTTAATTTATTATCTAAGGAATTCGAGATTTTATTTAAAGCGACTGATTTAATATAATTAGAAAGCATGTTAGCAGTATCTGAAATATTTAACTTATCATCTGACTGGATGGCGTTAGCTGCATATAAAGCATAAGGAACAGTCCCAAATGGGGTTGAACCAAGGTCTATCCATTCTTTAGTATAATCCCAATCCATAGATGGCGCTATAGGTGTAATCGCAATTTGGATATTTAAAAAATAAGGCCCTTGCGACCAATCTATTTTTGATAAAGTGGGTGCAATACCAGCAATCCATTTCCCATTTCCGATAGTGATACTAAAAATTCCTGTTTCATCTGTATGACTAAGATGTATTTCAGTAAAAACTTTATTGCCCAATGCAGCACCTTTAATAATTGAAGACTGAACAAAAATAGTTCTATCCTTAGCAGGATTAGTATAATTATCTCTAGCAATGGCTTGAAAAAATATTCCAGGTGAAGTTGATTGAGAAAATAAGTTAATAGAAGAAAAAATTGTATTAAAAAATATGATACATAAAATTGTATTATGTTTTTTATATATAAATAAATATTTCATTATGTAAAATGTTATTACAAATTTATGTTTTAATAGAAATTATTTCAATAAGTCCCACGCCTCATTTAAATAGAATAGTTTATGAATGCTATCAAAATAATATAGTTTATAAAATAAAAGCAGTAAGTTTATCACTTATTTACATTGAATAATAAATCCGTTAAAATTTTTTCTAATTCTTGGCCATTGGAAAAATAATGTTTAATAAAACATTAAAAAGTAAATGAATAATCAAGCAATTATGAAGAAATTATTATATATCATACTACTCATATTTATTGCAAGTGATGTATCTAGTCAAAAATATGAAATAGCTATTCATCAAAAATTAAATGAATTAGGCTTAGAAACAAGCAAATCTCAAACAAATGAATATGCTAATCAATTAATAAATACTTGGCGTAAGCTAGGTCATGAAGAAAATAAATACAACCCATATATTGTATTACCAATAAAGGAATGGGAAAAACTGTTTGAAAAAGAATATCAAAACGTTGCAGATACAAATATAAAAACTAGAATAGCTATTCATTATTCAACTATATTAATAGACTTATCTAAATACGAAAAGGCACTAACTATTCTAAAATTAGCTTATCCAGATAGAACTAATATCTCTAAAAATGAGTATAAAATTTTACTTTCTAATTTAGAAATATGTTACAAATCTAAAAATGAAATAACAAAAGCAATAGAAATAAGAAATGAGTTAATTGCAAATAAATTAATAAATAATTATTGGAGAATATACAAAGCCTGTGGATTAGGTGAAGCTGCCATTGAAGATTTTACATTATTTGAAGAAAAGAAATACTTTAATGGTAATGAAAAAATAATACATCCCTCCTATTATAATAACCTCTGTAGATTATATTTTTCAAATAATAAAATAGACAGTGCTGTAAAATACGGTGAATTAGGATTATTAAATGTTAATAAAGCTTTAGAAGAAGAATCTATTCAATTTATTCATAAAAAAGAAATTTTAAACAATTGGAAGGCTTTATATTATGGTTTTTTAGGAAAGTGCGATATGACTAAAAAGGATTACCCCAATGCTATAATAAAATTAAAATATGCAATTGTTAATGGTAAAATTGATATAGAAAGTAACACATTAAGCATGATTTATTTGAGTTTGTGTTATATGCATTTAAATGAACTTGGGATATATAAAATATACAGCGACAGTGTAAAAAATATAATTAAAACAATTGACGCCGAAGATGTTATAAGAAGTTACTATTCAGCCTCACATCAATATTATGCAAAAATTAAAAAATACGATTCTGCATTTTATTATTTATCACTGTACGCTCAGTATAGAGAAAAAATGAGTAAGGGTGTTCAACAGAACCAATCCATATTGCTTTTAGGACAACTTGAAATTGAAAAAAGAAGACTAGAACTTAATACGTCCAAATTAAATTTAGGAAAATCTGAAATAACTATTAAAAAAATAAATAGTAAAAATTTTTCACTCACCTTCATTTTAATAATAGTATTGATATTAACTAGTGCTTTATTGTATATATTATACCAAAATAAAAAAAATAGAAATTTATTAAGGGATAAAAACAGGCTATTAAATTATGTATTAGATATAAATAAAAGTCATATAATTAAAAATGAATCTTTATTAAAAGAGTTACATCATCGAGTAAAAAATAATCTACAACTCATGTACAGTTTACTCAATTTACAAAAAAGAAGAAATGAAAATATTGGAATAGTAAACAATTTAACAACCGTACAAAATAGAATTCATACAATGTCTTTGGTTCATGAATACTTGTACAATTCTAATGAATTTGAATTCATAAACATAAATGAATATATACAAACCTTGGTATCACATCTTCAAAATATCTATAATAAAGAGAAGCCTATTGAAATAGTTTATAAAATTGATTCAAGTATAGATATCAAACTAGAGAAAATAGTCTATTTAGGTTTAATGTTAAATGAGATTGTATCTAACGCCTTTAAATATGCCTTTGAGGAAAAGGGCGGTAATCAATTGCTGATTAAAATTGACAATAATATCAGCAGCATTATGGTAATCATAAGTGATAATGGCCCTGGTTTAGATATAAGTAAAAAGAAAATAAATAGCTTAGGCCATAAATTAATTGATGTAATGTGTTTGCAATTGAATGGAACGCATCAAATTAAAAATGATGCTGGCTTAACCCATATCATTCAATTTAATATATAAACAACTTGAATAAACGAAATAAACATGAAAAAAAAGAAGATACTAATTTTAGAAGATGATATTATAGTGGGTATTGACTTGCAAGAGCTTCTCACTGCTGCTGGCTATATAACCATACTAGTTCATAATTATAAAGATGCAATTCAGCAAGCGGCTATTTTTAAACCCGATCTAGCCATTTGCGATATCAATTTAGGAATGGGCATGACAGGAATAGACTTTGCTAAAGATGTATATATCATCACTCCAAAATTGGAAATAATTTATGTGACTGCATTTAGCAATAAGCAAATGATTGAAGATGTAGCAACAACTAACCCCCTTAATTATATTGTAAAACCATGGAATGAGGAACAAATATTAGTAAGTGTAAAAATTGCTTTTGATTATATAGAAAAAAAGAACTCAAATGATATTAAAATAAGTGCCTTAAGTTTAACAGAATATAAGATTGTAGATTTAATATCCAAACAAAAGAAAAGTAAGGAGATTGGAGAATTACTTTTCATTTCAGAAAAAACCGTAAGAAATCATCGATACAATATTATAAAGAAATTAAATTTATCGAACGACAATAACAGCTTATTGAAATGGGCGCTAACTAATTTAAACAAATAGTCATATGCCCAGTAAAAAAGTGTTAAGCATATTTTTATTATCATTTTTTATTCATTTTTGCATAACGCTACAAGCACAAAATAAGAGCAAGGAGGAAATGGATAAGCTATATCTAAATAAGAAAGAATTTAATATTGTAAAGGATATAAATGAAGACTTTACAAGCATAACACATTACGTTATACTTGGAATTAATCAAACAAAACAAAATATAGCAGCTGGAAATTATAATTCATACTTTAATTATCAATTAGTAGACTACAATTCAACCAGCTATAAACCTGGTTATTTTATTGGCTACAGAAATGATGGTTTTTACAAAGAAAAAATTAGATATTCCCTTGGACTTATTCTAAGTAAAGTGGTGAGTGGCACTGCTTATTCAAATGCTAATAACCTGCCTCCCTTTATTTCAGAATTTACACATTTTAAGGCAGAAGATGCATTCATAAACCTAAGCATCACTCCCCTTTTAAAACAATTGGTTTTTACATCAGAAAATGCAGGTTTTAAATTTCTTTTCGTGGGAGGGCCAACTTTTGATATTAAATTATCTAGAAACAGTGCGGCCAATATTGCATACAATCCTTACCACAAAATATTTGTAAGTGGGAAAATTGGAATAGAATTTGAAAATCATTCTTATTACAGTTTATTTCTTCATTATAAACATGGACTAAGTTCAATTACCATCGCACCCATTAAAACCACTTTATATAATTTTGAAATGGGTATTTTAATTAAACCAAGCGACTTATTCTAAAATAATATTTATGAGATTTCGAACTACTCTATTTTTATCTATTGGGCTATTCTTTATAACTTTTTTTCCTGGTTGTAAAAAAAGCGATACTGCTTCTACTATAAGTGTAAGCTATCAAATGCTAGCTAATAAGACATGGTATCTAGATTATAAAATAGCTAGCACAAAAACTAAAACATATATTGGTCAACCTACCTACGTCATTAATTTTCTTAAAAATCTTACTACTTCAGATTCAGATGGAATGACTGGCACTTACACTGTTGAGCTAATTAATAATGAATTACAAATACATGTTCAAGCAAAAACGCCAAAAGAAAATAGCATAGAATATATTTATACAATTGAATCTATTGGTGTAAAGAATTTAATTCTTAGTCATGTACTAAATACCGATAGTACCACACTTTACTTTAGCACAAAATGATAAAATATAAAATTTATAGCGCTATTTTTAGTTTCGGAATTATTGCTCTATCACTTCTTACCAATTCGAAAGCTACTGCCCAAATTAATGGTAATTTTATCTTTAGTAGTATTGGCAGTCTATCCAATACCTCTAATGCCATTAGCCCATTCCAATTTAAGAGCATTGCAAAATGTATTGATGTACAAACGGGTATCATTGTTTTAAATGGATCCATTGGCACTGGTCAATTTGCAGCTAATTGTGAGATTAAGACACAATTTAATAGCTTAGGGGTTAAATTATATCCAAACCCTGTCACAGCAATTTCAAAACTTAAATTTTCACATACGCCTCCTCTCTCTGAGGTTTTTTCAATAAGCATATGGTCTACGCAGGGAATTTTTATTCAAAAAATTACCAAAACTGGTTATGAACTTTATCAAGGAGTTCCTATGAATTTTCATACCCTTAGTAGTGGTTCCTATTTGCTTACAGTGGAGTCATCAAATTATGTAGATGTTGTTAAGTTTATTAAGGGGTATTAAAAAAGTAGGACTACCTCACTTCGTTCGGTGATCCTGCTTTTTATAAAGATAGAGGATAGCCGTCGCTTCGCGAGCTTGCATCGCTTATTCATGAAATAACAAAGCCCCAACTTGCGTTGAGGCTTTGTTTTCTTTTTTGGTCGGGAAGACAGGATTCGAACCTGCGACCACCTGGTCCCAAACCAGGTACGCTACCGGACTGCGCTACTTCCCGTTCCTATTACAATTTTCATTGTAAATATCTTATGCCGGTTATATTCTACTTCTATACTAAATACCTAAATCAAGAACTAAATGAGTGCGGAGAGGAAGGGATTCGAACCCTTGGTACAGTTTAACCCGTACGGCAGTTTAGCAAACTACTGATTTCAGCCACTCATCCACCTCTCCTCCAAAACCTCTTTCGAGGGGTGCAAAAATAAGCACTACGGCCTTAAATACCTAAAAAAAGTCCGGAATAAACTCAAATAAAGTTCGTTCCGGACCAGAATATAGTTAATTAATAATTTGAAGTCTAAAAAGGGCTTCTTACATAGCTGCCAACTGTACTTTTTGGGTCAACTCCATTACGTTTTCTCTAAACATAGAGTCGGTATCCATCAAGTCCTTTACTGTTTGACATGAATGTATAACAGTGGTATGATCACGTCCGCCAAAATGCTCTCCAATTGTTTTCAAAGAATTCTTTGTAAAGGCTTTAGCCAAGTACATCGTAATTTGACGCGCTTGTACTATTTCACGCTTACGTGTTTTTTGTAACAATTTATCATATGGCACTTCGAAGAATTCACATACCATTTTTTGAATAGCGTCAATGGTAATTTCCTTACTACTTGTTTTAACAAAGTTGCGTAAAACCTTCTTTGCTAATTCAACATCAATTTCTTTTTTATTCAAAGAAGACTGCGCTAATAAAGATATCAATGCACCTTCTAGTTCTCTTACGTTTGTGTTTATATTATAAGCCACATACTTCACCACTTCTTTTGGCATATCTAAACCGTCTGCCTTCATTTTCTTTTCCAAAATCTCAATACGCGTATCGTAATCTGGTACTTGAATATCAGCACTCAATCCCCAACGGAAACGACTTAATAAACGCTCTTGTAAACCTTCTAAATCTTTTGGTGCTTTATCAGAAGTTAAAACCAATTGTTTACCGCTTTGGTGCAAATGGTTAAAAATGGCAAAAAAGGCATCTTGAGATTTTTCAGCTCTATTAAAAAACTGAACATCATCAATAATCAACACATCTATTAATTGATAAAAATGAATAAAGTCATTGATGGCATTATTACGACTATGATCTTGGAACTGATTAATGAATTTTTCAGAACTTACATATAAAACCACCTTATTAGGATGAATACGTTTTACGTCGTTCCCTATAGCTTGCGCTAAATGTGTTTTTCCTAAACCAACACCTCCATAAATAACCAATGGATTGAAGGAATTAGCCCCTGGCTTCTCCGCTACTGTTTTACCAGCACGACGCGCTACCCTATTACAATCCCCTTCAATAAAGGAATCAAATGTATAATTATGGTTTAACTGAGGGTCAATTTGCATTTTCTTCAACCCAGGAATCACAAAAGGATTTTTCACTGGATTATCTATCACCAACGGGAAGTTCATCTCGTTGTTATTATAGGTCTTCATGCCGCTAGCTGGAACATCCATTGAACCTTTCTTGTTATTTCCGCTATCCACCATGATACGATACTCAAGTCTCGCTTCTTTTCCTAATTCACGCTTTAAAGTCTTAGCTAATAAGTTAACATAGTGCTCTTCGATGTATTCGTAGAAGAATTGGCTGGGTACTTGAATCATTAAAACATTGTCCTTTAAATCAACTGGCTGAATTGGCTCGAACCATGTTTTAAAATGTTGCCATTCGACAATATCCTTAATGATCTTTAAGCAATTACTCCAAATTAAATCTGCACTCTTAGCCATCTTACTATCTTGCTCTTTGTATAATTAAAAAAAAGGTACTTAATTGATCTTCAATTCTGGATTAGTGAATTGTAAACCGGAATGCGAATATGACAACTTATTGTTGAAAAAAAAACTTTTTTATTTGGTTTTTTTTACATGTCCCCAAAACCCTACAAACCCCAAGTTCATTACCCCCTAATCAGGCGTTCAAGATATAGCCTTTTTCTTAAATATTGATAGTTATCCACTTATTTTTTGAAGTATTTTTTTTATACAAAAACTAATACTTATTTGCTTTCAAAGCTCCTTTTATTGTTTTCACCTTTAAATACTACCTTTGGGTACTTAATTAACAATATGAGCTACGAATTAACCGGCAAACTAATTGCCAAATACGAAATCATTCAGAGAAAAGAGACCTTTAAAACAAGGGAATTTGTCGTTGAAAAAACCGACGATATCAATGGCAAAACCATCACTAATTATGTTAAGTTTCAGTGTGTACAGGACCGTACGACGATGCCTGACCGCTTTAACCTAGGGGATACCGTAAAAGTACTCTTTAATATAAAGGGTTCTAAGTGGAACAAAGAAGGAAAGGACAATTATATCACTAATTTAGACGCTTGGCGTATGGAAGCAGTATCATTAGGAGGCAGTACAGCCCCTACCGAAACTAGCACCTATTTTGACATACCTGCGAATGAATCAGGTGACGATTTACCTTTTTAAGTAGTATCAATATAGTATTTCAGTAGACTAACCATACAAGGGTATACTACTGAATTTAAATCGCATTTTTTTAGGATAAAAACCTAACCCATGCAAAGCAATATACAAGTTCGACTCACCCCTGCGGAAGCGGCCGATAGCCAAAGTCTTTTAAAAGCCATTTGTCAAATTACTGGCAAAGCCCAAACTTCCATTGCTGGCTATCAAATTCTCAAAAAATCGATAGATGCTCGAAGTAGGCAACAAATTTGGGTCAATCTCACCCTTATTGCTTTTATAGACGAAGCACCCACTAAGCGCTTTATTGAACCCATCCATTTTCCAATCCTTACAAAGAATGCTAAAGAAGTAGTCATTATAGGTGCAGGGCCTGCAGGATTATTTGCTGCCTTAGAATGTATACTATTGGGATTAAGACCCATTATTATAGAAAGAGGGAAAGATGTAAGGGCTCGCCGACGTGATTTAGCTGCCTTAAATAAAGAAGGTATTGTAAACCCCGAAAGCAATTATTGTTTTGGAGAAGGCGGTGCAGGTACTTATAGTGATGGAAAATTATATACTAGAAGTAATAAGCGAGGAAGCATTGATAAAATATTAAGATTGTTTTATCAGTTTGGTGCTGATGAAAATATTTTATACGAAGCGCATCCACATATTGGCACGAATAAATTACCACATATTATTACCGCGATGCGAGCACAAATTGAAGCATCGGGTGGCAAAGTATTCTTTGAAAAAAAATTAGTCGACTTTGTTTTAGTAAAAGATTCAATTAAAGAAATTATTACTGCAGATGGAGATCGAATCAAAACCAATGCTATTATTTTAGCTACGGGACATTCAGCTCGAGATATTTTTACCTTGCTTTTTGAAAAAAATATTACAATAGAAGCAAAACCATTTGCGTTAGGTGTAAGAGTAGAACATCCGCAAGCTATAATTGATTCAATACAGTATCATTGTTTATTAAGAGACCCTAATTTGCCTCCAGCTTCCTATAGTTTAGTTGAACAAGTAAGTGAAAGAGGCGTATTTAGTTTTTGCATGTGCCCTGGTGGTATTATTGCTCCGGCGGCTACCGCGCCAGGTGAAATTGTGGTGAATGGATGGAGCCCTAGTAAAAGAGATAACCCATATGCCAATAGTGGCATGGTGGTGCAGATAGATATTCCCACAGCGTTTACTTATTTAAAAAAGCAAGATCAACAAAATAAAAAATTTGCAAATTCAATTGTAAAAGATTTTATAAAAACTGATGCCCCGCATCCATTAATGCTTTTAGCCTTTCAACAGCAAGTTGAACAAGCTGCCTTTATTGCAGGCGGAGGATTACAAGTAGCACCAGCCGCTAGATTAATAGATTTTTGCACCAATAAACTATCGGCTAATTTACCCGATGCAAGTTATTTACCTGGTTTAGCATCGGCACCCTTACAAGAAGTATTACCCGATTTTGTAACCCGAACATTACAAGAAGGCTTTAAAGCATTTGGGAAAAAAATGAAAGGATATTATACCAATGATGCAATAGTCGTGGCTACAGAAAGTCGAACTTCTTCACCAGTGCGTATTCCAAGAGATGCCGAAACATTACAGCATCCTCAAGTAAAAAACTTATACCCTTGCGCAGAAGGAGCAGGCTATGCGGGAGGCATTGTAAGCGCTGCAATGGATGGTCAAAAACTTGCACAACAAATTGCAGTAGGATATGGTATATCCATTCCCCATTTGTTATAATTAATTTTCTGGCTTCTCTTTCTTACTTAACAATAAATCATCTTGAATTAGATGATTCAATTTAAATGATTTTAATTCATTTGATAAAGTAGGAGAAATTTCACGTGTAGATAAGATTGGCTTACCTGCGTTTACCCATGCAGTGTACCAAAAATCGGCAAGCATATTCGCAGAAGCAATTAATTGAGCATTAACCGTTGGTCCTAATCCATTTGCATAGGCTTCGGCAAATTCCTTGGTATATACTTTTGTCTCACGACCATAACGCATCGCTGTTTTATATTTTGTTTCTGGCTTAAATTGAATAGACACTTCTTTTTCTATTGCCAACATTGATGGAACCAAGGCTGCTGCTTTTCTTACATCCATCCAAATAGCTTCACTTGGGTTTTTAATATAAGTTGCTTTATGTGCATTGTATAATTGATATTGATCTATTCTTAACTCTGGCACGTATGATTCCCATAAACTATGTAACCCTTTTTGTCCCGTAAGTTGCCCGTCATAATTAATAGAAGTATGTAAAGGCACGTGCGCATCTCCTATATAATGACCCAAATCGGCAGCGTAAAATAAAATACTGTCTTTGTTTTTTGACTTAAACGCATTTGTTAATTTGTCTAACTCCTCAATAATTAAGTAAGGCACCCAGCCATATTTTAGTAAAGTATCTTCGGAATATTGTTGTACAGCAGCCTCCCATTTTAATGGCATATTATTAGCTGCATTTGGACCATAGGCTTCTAAGTCAATAAAATGTTTGGTCGCCTCTGTTTTATCTGTATTTCTTCGAATATCAGGTCTTGTTGAATTGGATACCAAATTCGTAATTTCTTTATGCATGTATGATTGCAAAGGTTCTGGCAAACTATAAATAGCAAGTTGATGTATTGTACGATGTACTAAAAAACCCCAACTAGAAAGTCCAATAGTTATGGTAAATGCTAGAAGAATATAGGCTGTTTTCTTATTGAACATATATGCTAAATTTAAGGCGAAGATAGCCAAATCTTTTTCCACTTCGAGTTATTTTATAACCACTACCCCCTATTTTTTCCCATTAGTATTCATTAAAACCCCTCCTTACTTATTTAAATGCAAATTGCTAAAAATAGAATTATATTTGATATATAAATTCCTAATTATGGATGCACTTTTAAGTCTACAAAATTTAAAGAAATATTATGCCACACAAAAAGCGGTGGATGATATTAGCTTTGATATTGAGAGAGGTAGTATTTTTGGATTGCTTGGCCCTAATGGAGCAGGAAAAACTACTTTACTCCGTATGATCACCGGTATCTTCTATCCAGATAGTGGTGCTATATTATTAGAGGGCAATCCCTTTAATCCCATGTTAGATATTGAAAAAATTGGTTACATGCCTGAAGAAAGAGGTATGTATAAGAAAATGAAAATTGGAGAACAAGCTTTATACTTAGCACAATTAAAAGGAATGTCTAAAGCAGAAGCCACAGAAAAAATAAAGTATTGGTTCAAGAAATTTGAGATGGAAAGCTGGTGGCATAAAAAAGTAGAAGATTTAAGTAAAGGGATGAGTCAAAAATTACAATTTGTCATTACCGTTTTACATGAACCCAAATTAATTATTTTAGATGAACCCTTTAGTGGACTAGATCCCCTAAATGCCAATTTAATTAAGGATGAAATTTATGCTTTAGCTAAAAAAGGTTCCACCATTATATTTAGCACCCACCGAATGGAACAAGTTGAAGAAATTTGCGACCATATAGTACTAGTAAACCTAGGTAAGAAAATATTAGATGGCTCTGTTGCTGGCATTAAACAACAGTATAAAGAAAATATCTACTCTATTGAAATAAATGCAGGATCTTCCTTAACCAGCAATGCCATTTTTTCCATTATTAAAGAAACACCTTCTCAATTTTTAATTAAAATAAATGAAGGCCATACAGTTAATAATGTATTACAATTCATTATTGAACAAAAAATTGAATTAATAGGCTTTAACGAAGTGTTGCCTTCCTTAAACGACATTTTTATTAAACTAGTAGAAGGCACTCACGCTGGTGCAAGAGCATTTCAAAATATTTAAAAAAAATTAAGATGAATAAGACTTGGCTTATTATACAAAGAGAATATTCTAGTAGAGTAAAAAATAAACGTTTTTTGATACTCACTTTTTTAATGCCTATATTAATTGTAGGACTTATTGCAGCAACCACCTACTTTTCAATTACAGGTGTGGAGCATAGAAGCATCGCTGTAATAGACCCTAATGATTTTATAAAGAACTCCTTAAAAAATACCAATCAAATTAATTTTAGTTTCCCTGAAAACGTTGATACTACTAATTATCAACAAAAAGGGTTTACTGATATTTTAATTTTGCCAAAATTTGACAAAGACACTAAGACAGATTATATTCTTAGATCTAAAAAGTCAATGGGCTTGATGCTTCAAGAAAGTATTAGCAATAAAATAAATCGCGCTATTGAAGATCAAATGTTGCAAGATGCAGGCATTCAACAAAATATGTTGGATTCGATTCATAAAGCTTCGCAGTTTGCGGAATTAAAAGCCTACGAAGACAAAGGAAGTTCAAGTAAAGAAAGTAATGCAAGCTTAGCAATGGGTATTGGTTATGCAAGTGGCTTACTTATTTATATGACCATGTTTATTTATGGTGCAATGGTAATGCGTGGTGTAATGGAAGAAAAAACAAATCGTATTGCAGAAGTTATTATAAGCAGCGTGAAGCCTTTTGAATTAATGATGGGAAAAATTATTGGCATAGGCGCAGTAGGCTTAACACAGTTCTTATTATGGATAATTTTAATCATTAGCTTGACCAGTGCTGCTGCCGGATTTTTACCTGCCGATGTGCAACAACAAGTGGCCACCTTGCAACAAAGCAATGGACAAATGGGTGGCGGAATGATGCAAGCAAGCGAATCGGCCGTTAAAATTTATACTATTCAACATACTATGGCTACGGCTAATTGGCCTCTAATAATAGGTTGTTTTATATTTTATTTTGTTGGTGGCTATTTATTTTATGCTGCCCTTTTTGCGGCAGTAGGTAGTACCGTCAACGAAGATCCTCAAGATGCACAAAGCTTGATGTTCCCTATCACTATGCCACTTATATTTTCTTATGTTATTACTACTATGGTAACACAAAACCCAAATACGCCTATCGCTTTTTGGGCAAGTATTATTCCTTTTAGTTCTCCTATGGTCATGATGGCAAGAGTCGCTTATGGTGTACCAAATGCAGTGAGTTATTGGGAATTGGCTTTAAGTATGCTAACCTTAGTAGGAGGATTCGTATTTACTACTTGGCTAAGTGGTCGTATTTATAGAACAGGTATTTTACTATATGGAAAAAAAGTAACTTGGAAAATAATGTTCAAGTGGGCTTTTAAAAAAGCATAAAAAATATTTATCCTATAAAGCAATTCTAATATTCACTCCTGCCCTTGTATTGGTAATAGGCGGGGAAGAAGAAATATAAGGTGTAGTTTTTCTTCGATCGAAGAAGAATTTTAAATTAATCTTACTATTTAAAACATAATCAATAGATGGCTGAAGGGTTACTTCTTTTTGACCACCTGTACCATAGGCATTGCTTTGGTCTAATCTGCTATTACTATTAAACATATCACGAGTAGAAACGTCTAATCTGAAAGTTAAATCATTGCTTAATTTATTATTGTTCAAACCCGGAATGGTGAAAGGCAGCTTCACCCCTTTTTTACGAAAAGCAGTTCCAAATACCCATTCGGTACTATTGTTTTCACTTAACTGATAATCGACTAAGCTTAGCGATAAAATTCTGCTCTTCTTGTATTCAAAACGCAATGACCATTGTGTCACGGTTGTTAAATTCAAGCCCAACAAGGGTTCCATTCTCTCACTTATAGTAATATTAGGTACTAAGAAATAAGGAACATAGTTTCCACTAATAGTATCTTTAAAGGAAGGCGCCCCTCTTCTAAAAATATCGGTATATAATAAAGAGCTGGTGAAATTATTCATCGATAAGTTACTATTGTAGCCATGGCTCAAAGTAATATTCGAGAAGATGGTTGACAATACTGGCACTTTTGACAACCCATTAAATAATATTGTCCAGTTAGGCTTCGGTAACATGCCTGCAAATGGATTAGATCTTATACTTGCATTATTTTGATTTAATAAACTCACTTTTTGAGGATCTTGTCCTGTATACGCAGCAATAAAGGCAGGAATTAAAACATCCTGTGCATATTTGCCATACCCCACTGCATATACTTTATCTGCTACTTTTTCGGTGGCACTTTTTCCTATTGTAGGATCACTCCAATAACCATTGGTAGCTGCAACTCGCATTGATATTTGTTCTCTATAACTTTCAAAAGCTTTAAACTGTGATGAAATAATATTAGGATCATGCACGTCAAAGAAAGTTTTCAAGGCAATATAACTAATATTAAAACCACCTGCCGATAAAGGGTTAGCATGCGTTTTATTATTATAGCTTGGATTCAATACATCCTGATAATTATTGGTATCCTTATATAGCTCTGTATATTCTTTGATAAAAGTTTTATTAAAATTCAAATCAATAATTAAGGTTTTAACAGGCTCTAACATCACCCTTCCTGTAATTTTTTGCTCAAAGCCTTGTCTAAAAATCATATTAAAAGCAGGGCTTCGAGTAAACCTATTGTCTTTCTCTTGCTTATTTAACCAGGCCGAATCGGGCTGTCTACCAAAAGTGTAATCTATGCCTGGCGCTAATCCGCTAAAATCATTATTTAAATATTCTACACCACTCATATAACCTGGAAGTCGGCTATTATAATTTTCGGTATAATCAAAATTCGCAGTTTGCAACATCGTAATAAACTTGGCAATTGGTTTTAGGCCCTCTGGAACATTCACAGGCTCATTGGCCTTAAGCACTCTTTGTGCAATTCGCTCTAGCCTTCTTGCTTCTTTCCATTTTTTCAATGTAGAATCACGCTGCTTACCTGTTTTGCCTGCTAAAGCTTCTTCTTTGGTCATTAATATTTTAGCCGCTAATGGATTCGTTTCTGCTGTAGCTTTAACGCCAGTAGATTTTGCATCCGACAACAATGCATTCATAATTTTAGACTTCTTATAAAAGCTTAGGAAGTTAAACTGCGCATTAATTTGTTGTGTGAAAGTATTTTCAATCGTATTCCCTAAAGCCTCTTGGAGTCTAGCTGCACCAATCCAATTATAATTGGTAGAGACATTATAACTAGATAATATCCAATCCGTCAATGGCAATTTGGTGGTAGGTAAGTCATACCGAATGGAAACCCTTTGATTGTACAATGTATTTCTACCTGCTCTTAGTAACATTCTTGTTAATGAATCTTTTTTATCTTGGGTATCCAATCTTCCATTAGGTTCATCTATTCTTGAATTCACATTCACTGTTGCATCAAAATTAAGCGACCTTGTAAATGGCCAACGCATATTAAAAATACGATTCATGGTAAAGTACTTATCAAAAGTAGTTTCTGCTTTATCTATAGAACCATCAGAACCCACTATCCTTGGCGTAAATTCACCATATTGTCTATCTAAAGCTGTTCTATAACTAATTAAACTTGGCGCAGGGCTCAAATTAACATCTCGAAGCCAAGCAAACCAAGGTGATGCATTTTTTAAGGCTTTCTTAAAAGGCTCAATACTTTTCACTCTGTTATTAAAAGTATAGCCAATGGCGCCGCGTTGTTTGGTCAATTGATTTAATTCAACCAGGGGACTAGTTTGCGTTAATTGAGAATAGGAATAACTAAAATCAAAATTACTAATACTTAATAGGCTTGATTTCTTACCTGGCATAACACGCACATTGGTCAAATTAATTGTCTTTATGGTTGTTTGGTCAACTGATGCTGATTTTATAGAATCTCTTTTTGCTGCATCTGAAGTACTACTTATTTTTTCGGTGTATAGTACATCTTTGTCAAAAGGATCAAACATTGGATTTTCAGTCGTCCTATTTAAACTTGCAAATACAGGTAATGAAATTTTTACTTGCTTAGGTAATAATTTACCTGCATCAATATTAGTGGCAATATCAAATTGTGTTAATCCAGTTTTAGAACGTTCATTCATTTTTTGTTCAACACTTCCAAATCCTGCAGTTCTATTGTTTACAGAAACGGATACACTACCTAGATCTGCTAATATTAAATCCATTCTTCCTAATGCCGCCCAGGCTCCTCTTTCATCTAAATCAGACAACCTTAATTCATTTATCCAAACTTCCGCATCCACCGCCGAAGTAGCTTTTGTATTTTCTACAGCAATTAATAAGCCTCTTATTTCTCCTAAATTAGGAGAACCTTTCACTGTATAACGCTGTCTCCCAAAATCTTTTCCATACATAGAACCTGCCCCTAACAATGGATTATTATCCCTTTCCATTTTCAAGGCTATCAAATCATTTAAACTTAAATTTAATTCGTTATCGGCAGGCCATACCGAATCTGCAACTACTTTACCATTTAATTCACCTTTAGTAACTCTTAATGGAATACGTATTTCATAATAGTTATTTTGAAAATCTTGTCCCATACGAATCACTGCTGTTAAGTCCCCATCATTCAGTTTCGTAACGCTGTTCAACATGTTTTCGGCGTGTAAAAACATAGAAAGTTTACCATAACGTCTAACATCTATATTCATGGTTTTAAAAACACCACGAGCAGAAGCTCCTGCTCGCCCAGCTGGCTTCAATCCTTTGAATTGTAATGATAAAGCTTGTTCATTTTGAAGCAAATTCACACCATTATTGCTTAACAATTGTACGCGCTCAATACCAGGAGGAATTATATAGTTAACCGGCACTCTACTACTATTTTCTTCCAAACTCACTGCCAAAGTATTTAATCCTGTAACATCCGGCAAAGGATTGTATTGTTCATTATAGTCGATATAATTTGCATATTGTCTCCACTGATTGCGCACTAAATCTAATTTTGCAAAACGCAATGTAATAGAATCCTCAAACCCTGTTAAATACATTCTTAAAAAACGAATCGATTTAAAATCTCTAATGCCACCAATAGTACTTGAATAAGATTTTATAGGCACTCTAAATAAATACCAATCTTCTAAACTTGGCGTACCATCTGCCAAAGTCACACTTACTTTTTTAGTATCTGTAACATATCTTGTAGAGCTAATTTTATTTTTTTCTAATGGAATCTCATATTCAAAATAAGCTTCTGTTTCATTTAAAGTGTTGTCTCTATTTAAATCTTCATTGTCTGGTAATAAAGTAGCCGCACTGCTAAATTCACTAGTACCTGCTAAAGAAGAATTTCCCTGCGGATTATTAAAGTACTTGTATCTACCTAATATATTTACATTTCCTGCATCAAATTTTGCATCTCTATACCATACATAGTTATCAGCACTTGGATCGGCAAAAAACTGCTTACCCACTTCGGTTGCTGTTGTTAAATTATATTTTGCAATAATATCTGCTCTTTGCTTAATTTCTAAGCTATCTGTTAATCCATCTAAACCCACATCCTGGTATTTGCGATCCTCTGCATTATTACTAAATGCATTCGTTACTTGAATAGGATTAGTCGGCACCCTTCCCCAAGTAGATGTATCCACACTTGCGGGAATAGTAGGTGTAGGCATACCATTCTCATAGAAGCGTCTTCCATCCCTTAAAATATCTTCACTTACATTACCTAAATTCAATACTAATTTTCCAGTTGTTGCAGGCGATTTAATAAATGGATCCTGCACCCAAAATTCTACATACTCAATAATGCCTGTTTCAAAATCGGTTTGATCTAAGGCACGCATAATACCCCCCCATTTTTTAGAAGCTGCGTCTTTACTAAATTTCCCTGGCTTAGTGGCATCTAATTCAGTAGGATCGTAATTATAGTTATACGGGCCTCTATCTTTTGGATAATAACTTAAATCAAAAGTGGGCAATTGCACATCGGTAATATTAGTGGTCTTATTGGGGAATAATTCATTGGTAAAAACCTGACGCACTCTTGGATCACTTAATAAACTAATGTTACCACTTAATGGATTATTGGAACTATTCTTATCCTGCAAAGTAGGCTCAATGGTATACCAAGCCAATCTTGCTCTGTTTTTATTATAATCGGTGTTGTCGGATAAAGTCCCTTCTTTGAAACGATCCATTGGCGTAGAAGCCAATGCCCATGCAGTAAATGGAAAACGTAAATCGATATTCGTTCTTGTCGATTCAAAATCGTCTAAATAGACCACACCACTACCCGCTTTACCAATTTGTTGCGCATGACCTGGTTGTAAGTAGGCTGCTTCTCCATAAGCGGTGATAGAAGATTTTGCTTTGGTTTGATAAAAAGGCAATCTATCTAAAGCCCTTGTTAATCCAGGCAATTCCGATTTATAATTAAAATCAAAACCATACATCGAGTTTTTAATTGGATCTGATCCGAAATTTGTTTTTGTAAAAAAAGGACGCTCACTTAATCTAGAAGTAGATACGCCAAAAGTGAAATTTTTACTTTGCATGTAATCCAAACGAAGTGCTCTAAAGCCTCTTTCTTGAAAACCAAAACCTAAATTATTTTCATAGGAAACATTTACTGGAATATTAGATCCCAATATGCCTGGATTAATAATTCTTACTGTACCAGAACCATAATCCACTAAATAATCAACACCTTCTCTTAAAATTTGACCGCCCGCTCTAACACTTACCGAACCAGGAGGCACATTGAATGCATTTAAACTAATTTCAGAACCACCTGCACTTCCTTTCACTTGCCCTTCCATGACAAACCTATTTAAGTTGGTAAAAGTTTGCGCTTCAGCTTTTATTTTAGTGTACAATTCTTTGTATAAAAATTTCTCTTTTATGGTTGCCATTTCCGGACTGGCATAAGCAAGTTTTTCTAAGTCAGCACCAAAGGGTTCTAAATAAGGGAGTACGATTCTTCCCATTTTAGATAAAACTGTAAAACCTTCTACATAGTCAAATTGTCCATCTGGTTGCGGATCGTTTCTATTATTTAATCTATCTAGTCCTAAAATTTTAATTAAGGAAATTCCTCTTACATTGGCATCCGAATTAGGTAAATATCTTTTCAAACCATTACCTGGTGATTCATACATTAAATTTAACTGAAAATCTTGTTGTTGAATTGTGCCAAATAAATCTAAGGAATACACGTTTTTCATCATCAAATTCCAAATAGGTAAATCTGTTCTTTGTGTAGTGGCTTTTAATAATTTTAAATATAAAATTTGTTGCACTCCTTTAGTAGGATCAAGCGCAATGCCTTCCGAAAATTCACCCACTTGATATACCTTACCATTATAAGTATATTGATAAGCCACCGCCAATACTTCATCTGGTTGCAAAGGAATGTTTAAAGATAAAAATCCGATTTGTGGATTGAAAAAATATTCATTCTCGGTTAACTTTCTAGCAAAAGTGCGTTCATAATCTTCTGCCGACCTTAAGCCTTCAAAAGTTAATACAGAAGAAACGCCTGCTGGGTTTCTCGCCAACGTATTATTTATAATTTTCGAATACAACTGATTCGCACCATTATCTGGAAGGGTATCTCGTCTTCCAACCTCTTCCCATTCTTTTTTTCCAGGAAAACGCTCTCCTAAATCAACCAAACCCACTACATCTCTAGCATTAGTAGTTTGCCCATTACGATTCGTAACCCAAACTTCAATTCTTTTAATTTGCGCTTGTGAATTAACTGTAGGCAAATTACTCATTGCCTTATTATAATTTTTTCTGAAATGCTGTGCTAATAAAAAGTGTCTATTTTCTTCGTAGTCGTCTAATCTCTTTTGAAAACGTTGCGTAGAAGCCCCTCCTTGCAAATTCATCGATTGCCTTTGTGACTTTTGATTGGCAATAGCTGCTGTAACAAATAATTTTTTGAATTGTAATTGTGTTTTAACCCCAAATAAATTTTGAGTACTTGGTATTTAGGTACTTCTAGAAATATAATTAATATTACCCGCCTCGATGCTTTTAACAATCTCATCCTTCTTGCCTTTGTAATTTAATTTTATTTGGTTATCGAATCCTAAATTAGATAAGGAGTTTAAGTTGATAGGAAATTTTAATTTGTCCCCGATACTTGCATTCATACTAAAATTAGTATTGGCATCAAAATCAAATCCTCCGTTTTTTCTAGCACGTTCGGGCAAAGTGGGATTATCTACTATTTGCCCTTGATAACCTGCTTTAATATTAATTTCACCCACAGGTTTTATATCCACCTTCAAATCAGATCCTGTTTTTCCAAACAAACGATCAAAATAACTATCGTATACTTTTGTCTTTGGTCTAGTTATTTTACGATTCAACGTGCCCAATGAATTGGCCCTTTGCATAAAATAAACTTGTTCATCTTTGGAGGTTTTCAATTTCCAAAATTCATCAAAGGTTAAGCTAGAGGGCACTCTTTGTGCTTTCCCCGCAATCAATTCCGAAATAGAATAAGATTTAGTGGCAGGGTCATAGTCAACTCTTCGCTTCACTACACTGGTATCGGTTAAATCAAATGGATTATTACTTGGTTGTGATAAAAAATCACCCCTTCTATCTTTAATCGTGTAATGCAAAGTATCCTTCCCATATTTAATCCTAACAGAGTCTTTTGTTTTCTTATTGACCACTGTATCATTAAAAGGTATTTGCAAGCTTTTAGTTTGCGCAGCAATTTCACTTCCTAATAGAAGCAAAATACCTGACAATAAAATTGATTGCAAAAATTTCAATGAAAAAAAGTTGAAGTTTTAAATTAACAGTTTTTAAGCGCTGCTTTTATCAAAGATTCTAAACTCATTTCCGCACCATCCGACTGCAATGTTTTGTCAACTGCTTTTTCGGCTACCGCTTTTTGAATGCCTAAAGAAACAAGTGCTTGCACAGCATCTTGATGAGGGGTATTTTTATTAGTCAATGCAAATCCGCCTGCTGGATTATTTGCAACATTCATTTTAGAAAGTTTATCTCTTAATTCAAGCACTAATCTTTCAGCCGATTTTTTTCCAATTCCTTTTATTTGTTCTAATTGCCTTGCTTCGCCTTGAACAATGGCTCGAATAATTTCATCGGGGCGCATACCAGATAGCATCATTCTTGCGGTACTAGCTCCTACACCAGAAACACTAATTAATTGCAGGAATAATTCTTTTTCTTGTTGCTCATGAAAACCAAAAAGAACCTGTGCATTTTCGGTAATATGCAGATAAGTATGAAGCATCCCTTTCTCCTTTTTTGAAATGGCTTCATAAGTGTGTAAACTAATATTTACTTCATAGCCTACCCCTCCTACATCAACGATAAGTTTGGCAGGTGTTACTTGAACAAATTGACCTTGTAGAAATGCTATCATAATGTGTTCAAATTTAGCACATAAGCAACGAAAAATGGCCATTTGAGCCAATTCTTAACCAAATTTTCAGATATTTGTAAGCTAAAATAAATGATATTCAATGATGCCTACTTTAAGAGCTGCCATTACTGCTGTTGGAGGATATGTTCCTGAAACAAAATTGACCAATTTCGACCTCGAAAAAATGGTGGATACCAACGACGAATGGATAAAATCTAGAACAGGAATTTCGGAACGAAGAATTTTAAGAGAACCAGGAAAAGCAAGTTCAGATATGGCAGTTAAAGCAATAGAAGAATTGATTAGTAAGAAGAAATTAGATCCTTTAGAAATAGATTGTATTATTTGTGCCACTGTTACTCCTGATATGGCATTTCCATCAACCGCTAATTTAATTGGTGATAAAATTGGTGCCAAAAATGCATTTGGATTTGATTTGGGTGCAGCATGTAGTGGATTTTTATTTGCACTCACTACTGGTGCTTCATTCATTGAAACGGGCAGGTATAAAAAAGTAATCGTTGTGGGTGTAGATAAAATGAGTTCTATTATTGATTATACCGACAGAACAACTTGTATCATATTTGGAGATGGTGCAGGTGCAGTTTTATTAGAGCCTACCACCGATGGGTTAGGATTTCAAGATGCTATTTTGAAAAGTGATGGAAGCGGAGGAAAATATTTAAATATAAAAGCAGGTGGAAGTTTAAAGCCAGCAAGCTTTGAAACGGTGATGGCGAAGGAACACTATGCATTTCAGGATGGTCAACCAGTATTTAAATTTGCCGTAAAAGGCATGGCCGATGTTAGTGCTGAATTAATGGAAAAACATCATTTAACGGGCGATGATATTGCATGGCTAGTGCCGCATCAGGCTAATTTGCGTATTATAGATGCTACAGCCAATAGAATGGGATTGACGATGGAAAAAGTAATGATAAATATTCAGAAATATGGCAACACCACAGCCGCAACCATTCCACTTTGTTTGTGGGATTGGGAATCACAACTAAAGAAGGGAGATAATTTAATATTAGCTGCCTTTGGTGGTGGTTTTACATGGGGAGCTTCCTGGATTAAATGGGCTTATTAAAAGTGATTTAGAATGTATTAGGTGGATTAAAGTAAATTAAAAGAGTAACTTTAGAAAGAGATAAAAAAGAAAATATGAAAAACAAAAAGTACAAAGGAATAAGCACTTTAACATTACATACGGCAGATACGGAGAATAATAATTTTTCACATACTACGCCAATATATGCCACTTCAACCTTCACATTTGATTCAACTCAAGAAGGAATGGAGCGTTTTAAAGGAACTGACAAAACACGTTTATATACAAGATGGGGTAACCCGACTTTTGCCGCTGCAGAACAAACTATTGAAGCATTAGAAGCGCATGGTTTACAAAATGAAAAAGGCGAGCCACTTCAATTAAAAGCATTATTGCATTCAAGTGGGCAAGCCGCAATGAGTACTTTGTTTTTGAGTAATTTAAGTGCAGGCGATACTTTAATTTCTCATTTCTCTTTATACGGTGGTACGCAAGAATTAATGCAAAAGCTTTTAGCAGAAGCAGGCATTAAAACAATAATAATAGATGTTAGAGATGCCTCATTATTACAAAAAACAATCAAAGAAAACCCTGGGGTAAAATTAATACATCTTGAAACACCTGCTAATCCTACATTACAGTGTGTTGACATAGAAGCCATTTGCACCGTCGCACATGAGCATGGTGTAAAAGTTTCAGTAGACAATACAGTAGCTACTCCCTATTTGCAACAACCTTTTGCATTAGGCGTCGATTTTGTATTTCATTCTGCTACTAAATTTTTGAATGGCCACGGATCTGCATTACATGGTGTGTTATTAGGAAAAGACCTTGAATTCATGAATACAAAAGTTTGGAAATGGCATGTATTATTAGGAGGCAATAGCAACGCATTTGATTCTTATTTATTAATACAAGGCATGAAAACTTTAGAAATAAGAATGGAAAGACATTGTAGCAACACTGCAAAAGTGGCTCATTTTTTAGACAAACATCCAGCCATTGAAAAAGTAAATTACACTGGACTAACGAGTCATCCCGATCACGCCATTGCAAAAAAACAAATGAAGCAACACGCACCTTTAATAAGTTTTGAATTGAAAGGTGGCATTGAAGCAGGTAAGAAGTTTTTAGACGCTTTAGAAATATGCACAAGAGCGGTTTCATTAGGCACTGTAGATACATTAGTATCACATCCTGCAAGTATGACCCATTATGGCATTCCTAGAGAAGAAAGAATAAAATATGGCATAACCGATGGCTTAATAAGAATGAGTGTGGGCATAGAAAATTACGAAGACTTAGAAGCTGATTTAGCACAAGCATTGGCTAAAATATAATTCAACTTATTATTAATTATTTTAAAAACTGCTAATGGATATTATTATACGCCGTGCTAAAAAAACAGATTGTGTTAGGTTATTAGAACTCATTCAAGAATTAGCCGTATATGAAAAAGCCCCAGACGAAGTTACCGTTACACTTTCTCATTTTGAAGAAAGTGGATTTGGCAAAAACCCTGTGTGGTGGGCCTTTGTAGCCGAAGTAAGTGGTGTAGTGGTGGGTATGGCTTTGTATTATGTTCGCTATTCAACTTGGAAAGGACAAAGAATGTATTTGGAAGATTTATTAGTAACTGAAGAAATGCGCGGCAAAAAAATTGGCAGTTTATTATTTGATCAATTACTACAGGAAGCAAAAGATAAAAAATTTGTAGGCATCAATTGGCAGGTTTTAGATTGGAATGAACCAGCTATTAATTTTTATAAAAAATACAATGCCAGCTTTGACCCTGAGTGGTTAAATTGTGCGATTAGTTTTTAATCGAAGATAGTGCGCATCCATTCATTCCTTCTTTTACCAAAGGAAGCGGAAAGTGAAATCTCAAAACCATTTTGTTTTAGTTTAGCCCCAGATAAATCATTGTTATAGATATCATAACTTAAGCCAAAAGTATATTTATCCATCATAATAGATACTGTAGGAATAATAGCATCTTGAAAGCGATCAAAACAGCCAATATACAATCGGTTTGTTCTGCCAGATTTATCATTAAAAGGAATACTATATAAACCTCCTGCAATCATTTGATTTAATCCATTTTTATTGACGTAAGAAATATGCGCCATAAAAGTATTTCCATTACTTAAAGTTGTTTCGAAGTTTAAAAAACTATTTAATTTCATTCCCGATGCGGTATCAAGCGCGTCCAACGTAACATTAGCTCTAGATAAAAAAGAAGCAGCACCGCCCATTTGGAAAAAAGAAGTTTCTGTATGATGTGTAAATAAAACACCCGTATTAGCATAAAAATTAGAGGGGGAAGATTTCATATTATTTATGTAATCAAAGTTGCCTATGGTATAACTGCCATCTATATTAAAGCCCTCACCAAAACGTAGTTTACTTTTATCTAAATAAGTTTGTCCATAGGTAAGTCCCAAACCCAATGAGAGTTCATTTTTCAACTCAACATCTAAGAAAAGATGATAAGCAAACCCAACAGTAATATAATTAGAATTAATAACGCCCGCCATGGCTTGATCAGAAATAAGCTGCACTCCTACTCCAAAATAATTTTTTTGCTCTGGATCTAAATTTTTAAAACGACTATCCCATCCAGATACCAAGGTTCTGTATAAATTATTACCATCTAAAAATTGCGATTTCAAATTACTTTGAATACGATGCTCATATACTCCATTACCTACTGTAGCAGGACTCAAAAATTGCGAGGCTACGAAAGGCTGAGATAAAACAATCCCCTGTTGCGCAGAAGTAGTATGCGCAAATGCAATTAATAAAAATAATATATACCTTTTTTTATTCAACCCTTTTTTACATTTTTATTTTAATAATAAAACAGTTCCAGATAAATTTTCTTTAGTATCAAGCTTATTTATAAATTCAGCTGTCCAAATATATACGTCCGAATCTAGCATCACGCCTGCAAATCTTCCATCCCAAGCTTTTTCATTATCACTAAAAACCATTTTACCGCTTTTGGTATATATCCTAAAACTTATTACACTTTTAACATACCCGTTTTCAATTATTTTAAACCCGTCATTATGCCCATCGTTATTGGGTGTAAAGGCGTTGGGAATTTGGAATACGGGGGAGGAAGGCGGTGCTGTAATAGTTATTGTCCCTTTCTCGGCAATTAGATCATAGTTTGTTGCAGTCATAGTTGGAATAACAGGCTCAATATATATTCCGATACTTCCTGCAGTAGTCAAACTAGTGTAATTGGTTGTATAAGTTACTGTCCCTAAAATTGCATTGGCGTTATCCCCGCTTAATAATCCTGAAGTAGTAAAAGTAGCATCCCCTATTATCTTGGTTAAGTCTGTTCCAAAATTTACTGTTTGATCTCCCGCGATTATTTTAAGAGCTGCCTTATTTATTACCAAATTTGCTTCTACAAAATTGATCGTATAATTTGTAGCAGTTAATCCTGTAGGTATGATTTTATAAGTGTCTGCATTTTTTGCACCTTGCGAAGTTCCAGCATACGTTAATGTTCCACTTAAATCAGCAACAGACTCTCCTATAACAAAACCATTATATATAACTCCATTACCCCCGCTATAAGCAGTTCCATTATAAATAATTGTATGCGGCTTAGCTGTTATTGTTAATGCTTTTGCAGTAATCACTCCATCTGTATACACTTTATCAACTGGCTTGATATAATTATCCTTGTCTGCACCAGCTAATGTATAAACTACTGTAATTGTTTTAGCAGCGCCTACTGTTGCATTATTATATTGTGCCGCAGCTGTTACTGATGCATCATCAGCGCTTGCACCCACTGTGACAACACCTAATAATGCTCCTGCAGTTACG
>Ga0114977_10000136_pt1 | contig 46320 bp, 36 predicted proteins | sample S_130805_MF_Meta_FD_87026 | JGI IMG/M metagenome (GOLD analysis project Ga0114977, IMG submission 87026) | Freshwater microbial communities from Lake Simoncouche, Canada to study carbon cycling - S_130805_MF_MetaG | ecosystem: Environmental > Aquatic > Freshwater > Lake | place: Lake...
CGACTGATTTAACCATCATCCACCGGCGGCAGGCCGCGGTGGGTGAGTTTTTCAAGCACGCCGGGGCTTCGTCCCGACTGGGCGAATCACTCAAGGGCGTCCGCGATGTTCCGCGTATCCTCGCCCGCCTCCAGAATCGTCTCCGTAACCCGCGCGAACTCGGCGGCATCAAGGATACCTTACAGGCCTTACCTTTATTGAAAGAAGAATTGGCCGCCTTGCCAGGCGGTGCCCTGCAGGCCTGCGCGGAGCGTATCTCACTGGAATCACCCCTCCTCGGAAAGCTCACCGCCGCCTTGGCCGAGGAACTGCCCGTGGACCTGACCGAAGGCGGCGCCTTGCGGACCGGTTTCGATGCTGAACTCGATCGACTCAGGTCTTTAGCGACCGACAGTAAGACCTGGATTGCTGACTTCGAGCGACAGGAGCAGGCCCGCACCGGCATCAAATCCCTCAAGGTGCGGTACAACGGCGCCTTCGGCTACGCGATTGAGATCACCAAAGCGAACTTGGCCGCGGTCCCGGCAGACTACATTCGTAAGCAGACCATGGTGAACGCCGAGCGCTTCACGACCGAAGAACTTCGCACCAAGGAACGTGAAGTTTTACGGGCGGATGAACAAGCCTTGGCCCGTGAGACCGAACTCTTCCAAACTTTGCTAGCCGATGTCCTCGCGTGCACGGAGTCACTCTTGTCGACCGCTAACGCGATTGCCGAGGTCGATATTCTCCGAGGCTGGGCGGAACTTGCCCGCGAGGCCAACTGGGTCTGCCCGACCGTCGATGACTCCGACGTCCTCGAGATTACCCAAGGCCGCCACCCGGTCGTCGAACGCATGCTGCAAGCCCGCCCCGGGGCAGGCTCCTTCGTGCCGAATGACACGCGCCTCAGCAGCAGCGGCGAACAAATCGCTTTGCTGACTGGGCCGAATATGGCCGGTAAATCGACCTACATCCGCCAGGTCGCCTTAATCGCTTTGCTAGCCCACTTGGGTTGCTGGGTCCCCGCGCAGGCCGCCCACATCGGGTTGGTCGACCGAATCTTCTGTCGCGTGGGTGCCTCGGACGAACTCGCCCGCGGTAATTCGACCTTCATGGTCGAGATGAACGAGACGTCGAATATTCTTAATAACGCGACCGTACGCTCCTTAGTAGTCCTCGACGAAATCGGTCGAGGGACCAGCACCTACGATGGTATCAGTATCGCCTGGGCGGTCGCCGAACACCTGCATGGAACCAGCCCAGCCGGACCCAGAACCCTCTTTGCAACCCACTATCACGAGCTGACCCAGCTGACCGGACTCTTGCCGCGCCTCCGCAATTGGTCCGTCGCCGTGAAGGAATGGCAGGATGAAATTGTTTTCGTCCGTCGCGTTGTCCCGGGGGCCGCTGACCGCTCGTATGGCATCCAAGTTGCCCGCCTCGCGGGCATGCCTCCGAGCGTTGTTACACGCGCTCGGCACATCTTGTCAGGCTTGGAGACCGGTGCGGGCTTACCCGTCCAGAAGTCAGTTGAAATCGCTCAGGTTACGTTGACGGCGCAAGAGGCCGCACCGAAAAAACCTGATGCCGCACCGAAAGCTCCCAAGGCCACACCGAAGAAAGATGTGAGCGGGCCTGAACTGGACCTCTTCGGCTAAGTTAGATGCGCTGATTCCAGTCGACGGAATTAAACCGAGCCCAAGTTTCCTCGTGGTCGTGCTGATCGTAGATTGGTTCCGTCACGGCGACGGGCGGGCTGTTTAGAACCTTACCCAGCGCGGCGGGAAAATCCTTTTCAAATCGATTCCAATCACAGCCCGCAAGGAAAGGCCGCCAGATATAGCCCTCGAGGAGCAACCCGTGACGGGTGCGTTTCTGGGCAGCCCCCGCGACCTTGCGACCGTCATCGGTGCGCACGAGGTCATTCGGCTCAGCGCGTTGGGCACAATGATCAGGCGACTGAAAGGGTCTCGAACCAGCAGGGAGGGGGGCAAGGTTGACCGGCTGACCTTGGGCCCTGAGGGCCTCGGCGAGGGCCTGATGGACAGCCTCGTAGCTCGCCATGGCTTCCGCTTCGCAGAGCGGATGTCCAGAGGGCAGCACCACCGCGAAAGTCCAATCTTCCAAGTGCGAGACAAGGCCGCCACCCGTGGCTCGACGGACCAATTGAGTATTGGCAGGGACCAGCGCCCGGTAGGTCTCCCATTTTTGGGAAACACCGAAAGTATAGGCGGGCACCGTCCATGCATACGGACGATAGCGCACGCGCTCGGGGTGCGGGTAGTTCTCCAGTAAGAGCAGGTCCGCCGCCATGTTTGCAACGGCATCGGCAGCCTGGCGGGGAAGTACATCCATGCTAGAAGTCTATGCCTTTTTCCAACAAACGCACGACCTTTCGACCCGTCGCCTGTTCATACCACGTTTCCGTGCCACGGGGGATGCGGAGTTCGTTCAATTGATCCGCGAACGGCTGGGCAGGTGTGCGTAACTTGCCTGCTAACGGGTGAAGTTGCAGGCTCAAATCGCGCGGGCGGGGACCCAGTTGCGGCACATCGCTCCGTTGCGCGGCTCGAATGAGTTTCTCTGGATCGAGCCCGAAGTGCTCGGCGACCTTAACGCCCATGTCGTAACGGCTGAGCGGCTCGAGGCCGGCCCAATGATAAACCCCGGAAAGGTTAGGGCGCTCGCAAAGTTCCACCGCGGCATCGGCTAAGTTGCTCAAGCTCACGGGCTGGCGAATCTCGTCGGTGAATAAAGGCGTCTGCTTACCAGCGGCCCAATCCTTGAACAGCCGTTCGTGGAGGCCGCGGTCGCCGGTGCCTGAATTCCCATTCAGCAATGTCGTCCGAATCACCGCCGCATGCTCGCGGCCATACTTTAATACCTCAATTTCACCAGCCGCCTTGGTCCGACCATAGAGGTGTAAGGGTGACGGGGTCGCCGTGTTTCCGTAACGACCGGTTTCGCCATCAAAAACCATGTCGGTGGAAAGATGGATGCATTTAGCACCGACGTGGAAAGAGAGTTGGGCCAAACGACGGGGCAGGTCGACATTCAAGGCCTCCGCCTTGGCGGGTTCGCGATCGCAGCCGTCGATGGTGGCAAGGGCAGCGCAGTTAATCACGGCCTGGGGGAACTCCTCGAGCATGAGGGTCTGGACAGCGGCAATGTCGCAGAGATCCATCGTGATAGAACGCAGGAGGTCGGGAACGACCACGGCCTTGGAACCACCGATGGCTAAGACCTCGTGCCCGCGCCGCAAAGCAGCGATGACGACCTCACGACCGGCGAAACCATTGGCTCCTGTAACAATTATCCGCATCGCAGGAAAAGTAGCGTTTGAAGGGTCGGAGGCAAGCGGGGAGGATGTGGCTCACGCTTGCCAAAGCGGTCAAGAGTAGCCATGGTAGTAACTTCCATGCCGACTTATTCCGAATTGGCCAATCGGCCCGTCCTGTCGCAACCCGTCTATGAAGCCGGCCGCCCCATTGAGGTCGTCGCCCGCGAGTTCGGCTTAGACCCCGCTTCGGTTATCAAATTGGCCTCAAACGAGAATCCACTGGGTCCATCCCCCAAGGGCTTGGCCGCGGCCCAGAAGGCCTTGCAGGTCTGCCACCTCTACCCCGACGGCGGCAGCACTTTCCTTCGCGAGAAATTGGCGGCTCACTGGGCCATGAAGCCCGAGAACTTTGTCGTCGGGAATGGCTCGAACGAGGTGATGATTATGCTCGCCCAAGCCTTTCTCCGCCCAGGCGATGAAGTCGTCTTTGGCTCCCAAGCTTTCATCGTCTACAAGTTAGCCACGATGCTATTTGGCGCTACCGCGGTCGAGGTGCCGATGCCCGGTTTCCGTCACGACCTCCCAGCCCTGCGGGCGGCCGTGACCGATCGGACGCGCCTCGTTTTCCTCGCCAGCCCAAACAACCCCACTGGCGGGACGGATGACCCCAAGGAAATCATCGCCCTCGCGCAATCCCTGCCCGACCACGTCATCTTCTGCCTCGACGAAGCCTACGCCGAATACCTCGATGCCTCGGCGGACCTCCGTCCACTCATCGCCTCCGGTCGCAAGGTCGTCGTCTCGCGGACCTTCTCGAAAGCCTATGGCTTAGCGGGCCTTCGCGTTGGCTACATGATGGGTTCCGCTGAAGTCATCGGCTTACTCAACCGCGTCCGCCAACCTTTTAACGTCAACCTTCCGGCTTTGGCCGCGGCGGAAGCCGCCCTCGATGACGCTGACTTCGTCCTACGCACGCGTGAAGTTAACGCCACTGGCTTGGCCCAGTTAGCGGCAGGACTCACCGCCTTGGGCTATGAATACATCGACGGTAAAGCCAACTTTCTCGCGGCGAAGATACCCGACGCCGACGCGGTCTTCACGCGCCTCCAAAAAGCGGGCGTCATCGTCCGGCCGCTCCGTGGCTATGGCATGGTCGGCTGGCTTCGGCTCACCGTGGGCACCTCCGCCCAAAACGCTCGCCTCCTCGCGGAGCTTGCCCAGCGCTAAGATGGACTTCGAAGACGCCGTTCGGCAAGTGCGCGAAAAGGATCAGCGCTATAGCCCGCAAGCTTACGACCTAGTCCGTCTCAGCCTTGACCACGCCCAGAAGCTCATCCACGGCGAACCCAAGAAAGGCAAAGCGATGGTCAACCGACACGTCACGGGACCTCAACTGCTCGAAGGCTTCCGCCAGCATGTCATCGAGACCTATGGTCCCATGTCATATCAACTACTTCAGAATTGGGGCCTCAAAAAGACCGACGACGTTGGCAATATCGTGTTCAATATCATCAGCACTGGCCTGTTTGGTCGCTCCGCAGAGGATAACCTCGAAGACTTCTGCGGCGTCTACGACTTCAAGGAAACCTTCCTGAAGCCTTTCGGCCCCAAAGCGAAAGCCTGATTAGGCATTCACAAAGGCCAGGCTCTTAACCTCCGTACAGCCCGGCAGGTCGCGGATTTTGGCCAACAGGGCACGTTCGTGGAACCGCAGTTCTGTCTTGATGACGGAGTTCTCGCACTGGATGACGAGCCGGCCGCCATCGACCATCTTGAGCGGTGCACAGCGCCGAGCTAACTTCAACGGGAGTAGTTCGCTCCAATGGGCGATGATCATGTCCTCGGGGACGGGCTTATCGAGCCGCATCTTCTTAAAGGCCTCTCCCATGGCTTCATCCATGGTCTTTAATTCGCGATCAGTCGAACGCCCTCGGTCCTCGGGAACCCCACGGAGGTTGGCGAGCAGATTGACGACATGACGCGAAAACTTACCCTTGGTCTTGCCTTCGTTGAGCAACGCTTGAATCAGCTTGGGCACTTCGACGAGCCGTTCGGCGCGGAGGCATTTCTCGGGCGCATGCCGCCCACCAATAATCACGCCGACGGCGCCGGCATTACGCGGGCCTTCCCCGTCCTCGACCGGGCTATCCCCGACATGCACCAAGGCCGTCAGTGCCACGCCGAGGCTACGGGCCGCATGCGCATAAGCCTTCGCGTCTGGCTTGGCATAGCCCATTTCCTCGGAGAGGAAGATGCCGTCAAAATGTCGCGTGAGATCCTTCTGCTCCAATACCCGCCGCATCCGCGAATCGGCATTAGACAAGATAGCCACCTTGATTCCGAGAAATTTTAGAGCCCCGATGACGCTGACTACGCCCATGCAGACCCGCCAAGCCTTAGCGTCAGCAAAGGCCTGCCAGCATTCCTTGAAAACCGCGTCGGCTTGGGAGCCAGGCAAGTGCGCTCCAAATGTTCGCTCCACCACTTCTCGCCAGAAGACTTCCGCCTTAGCTTGTTTATTGGCTGAACGTAACGCCGAAACAAAGGCTACCTCCAACTCAAGGGCATCCACTTTGATGCCATGCTTCTGGGCACAGGCGGAGTAGACCGCTCCCACCGAAGGATGGGGAAAAAGTATCGTCCCCGCTAAATCAAACGTCACCGCCTTTACACTAGCCATGACAGGAGGTTGCTCGCTGAGCGGTGAAGGAGGGAGGGGTGGCCGGGCGATAATTCATCAAAAAAGGTGAGGGGAGGCTCTTGAGGGAGGCCCCCAGCGTAGCCCCATCATGTCCCGGCTTGTCTAATCGCCAACCCAAGTCATAAACAAGTTATGCACCTACCCCGTCTAGCCCTGCTGTCCCTGCTCGGAATTTCCGCCTTAGTCACCTCCGGCTGCAATACCTCGACCCCGGTGGCCGCTGGCCAAGTGTCCAAGGTCTACGTCCGCGACGTGGCCGCCTCTTCCCTGCACGCCACGGATATTCTCGCTAACGCCGTCCATGACGCCGGGGTACGGGCACTATCGGCCCAAGGCTATACCGTCGTAGCGACGGAGGGCGAAGCCGATGCCGTCCTGCGCAGTAGCTGGCAAACGCAAAAGAGCGCCGGTAACCGCTCGGACATCCCAAATGTCAGCCTCTCCCTTGCGCTCTTTGATAAGTCGAACCGTCGTCTGTTTGACGGCAACTCCGGCCCTGGGGTCGCCGCCAATTTTTGGAACGATGGTCGCGCCACCGCGGAAGTGACTACGATTTTGAAGGGTCTGCCCGCGCCCGCGAAGAAGTAATCAACGCGCCTTCAGCTTAGCCTCAATCTCGTACTTGAGGAGTGCGAGTTCGGGCATCTCGGCGCCTGCTGCCATCCCGCGAAGGAGCGGCTCGCCCCAAAGGCCACTCACCTCCACCTCGCGACCTTCCAGGTAGTCAATCAGACTGGAAGGGCGATAGGCACCCATGCCCTCGGTGACATCGATCTGGCCCTGCAGGTGCTGCTCGCTGACGGTATGCCCGCACAAGCCTGCCGCCGCGCGGACCTCTTCCATCAGGCGACGGGCGCGTGCTTTGAGTACCGGGTCGGCGAGAATCAGATCCGTCGTGATTCCCCCACCCGCAATCGCCAAACCGTTAAACGGAATATTCCAGCACAGCTTCTTCCAGAGCACCGCTTCCAAGGAGTCCTCGGCACGACAATCCACGCCCGCCGACTTAAACCAATCCACGCACTGCGTTACCGATGGGTTGATTGGGCCTTCCGCCGCCGCCATCCGGATATAGCCCGCATGCGTATTGGAGACGACCCCCGGCTCAATCCGATTGATGCACACGAAGCACAAGCCAGCGACCAGTCGTTCCACTGGCACGATCGCACGGAAGGCCTCGACGTTACCCATGCCATTCTGCAAGGTGAGCAAGAGGGTCTGCGGACCCAGCAAGGGCTGAATGAGCGCTGGTAAGAGGGCATTAGCCGTGGCCTTCGCGGCCACGATAACAAGGTCGCAGGGACCGACTCCAGCGCCAGTCGGCGAAGCCGAGGCCAAACGAACAACGCGCTCTCCGTTCAGGTCACGCATCACCAAACCACGTTGTTGGAGGACTGGATAGTCACTCCGACTGATGGCATGCACTTCGTGGCCAGCCAGAGCCAAGAGGCCGCCATACCAACCGCCGATCGCACCTGCGCCGACGATGACAACCATCATGGCCGGCTCTGCGGACGACGCACAGAAGTATGGCGGGCCGCTGGCAGCTTGCCCGGATAATCTAGAGTGAAGTGTAGGCCGCGACTCTCGTGCCGTTGCAAGGCGCAGTCGATGATGAGGTCAGCGACTTGAATCAAGTTACGTAATTCCAGCAACCTTGGTTCCACGCGGAAATTCCAATAATACTCCCGGACCTCGTCCGCCAGCGTGCCAATGCGCGTGCGGGCCCGTTGCAGGCGCTTAGTTGAGCGGACGATGCCGACATAATCCCACATGGTCCGACGAAGCTCATCCCAATTATGCGTCAAGACCACGCGCTCATCCGGGTCGCCCGCGGAACCGTCCACCCAAGCCGGCAGGGGCAGGGCAGGGCGATGGGCCTGCCGGATATCCGCTTCGGCCGCTAAAGCGCCGTCATGGGCTAGCACGACGGCTTCAAGTAGTGAATTAGAGGCCAACCGATTGGCCCCATGCAGGCCCGTACAGGCGACCTCCCCGACCGCGAAGAGGCCGCGGATCGTCGTTTGTCCCTGCAGGTCGGTCGCGACGCCTCCGCAAAGGTAGTGAGCAGCGGGCACGACTGGAATCGGCTGGGTTGCGAGGTCGAAACCTGCTTTCCGACAAGTCTCGTAGATATGCGGGAAGCGCTCGGGGAGGTGCCCCTGGGCGACCTGGGTGGCGTCGAGCAGGACGTGCGGCGAGCCATCACGCTTCATCACGGAGTCAATCGCACGGGCAACGATATCACGAGGGGCCAAGTCCCCGAGCGGATGAAAATCCTTCATGAAGGCGCGGCCCGAAAGGTCGCGTAAGATGGCGCCTTCGCCACGCACCGCTTCTGAAATCAACGCGCGACTTCCGTCCGGAGCCTTGAGTGCAGTAGGATGAAACTGGACCATCTCCATGTCACGGACTTCGGCCCCGGCACGATAGGCCATCGCGATGCCGTCGCCGGTCGCAATATCTGGATTGGTAGTGAATTGATAGACTTGGCCCATGCCGCCGGTGGCCAGAATAACCGTAAAGGCCGCGAGCGTATCCACTCGGCCCGCTTGGGTATTCAGGACATGCAAGCCGTAGACGCGATCGTCGGCCGAACCGACCTGGCAGCCACCGAGTTTGGCGTTGGTCAGTAAATCGACCGCGAGATGATGCTCGAGCATCGTCACCTTGGGCTGACGGGCAATGGCCCGAAGGAGGGCAGATTCGATGGCCCGACCCGTCATGTCACGGGCGTGCAAAATTCGACGCTTCGAGTGTCCGCCTTCACGGCCGAGATCCGGGCGACCGTCGGCACAATTCTCAAATTCGACTCCCCAAGCGATGAGTTCAGCTACGCGGGCCGGGCCGGCCTCAATGATATGACGCACCACTTCCAAATCGCACAAACCATCGCCGGCCGTAAGGGTGTCTTGGACGTGGCTCTGAAAGTCATCCGCCTGATCGGTCACGCAGGCGATACCGCCCTGGGCCCAATTCGTGTTGGATTCCGAACTGGTCTTCTTGGTGACAATCGCAACGGAGTGACCGCGGTTTGCCAAATTGAGCGCAAAACTAAGCCCACCAATGCCACTTCCTACGACAATTGCGTCAAAATGCGTAGCCATAGAGCAGTCGAAATTAGGGTTAGTCAGGGTGTGAACAAGCGGATTTGACTGTTTTCGTAACAATCCTTACCCCTGCTTGGTGGAATTCATAGTGATTTTAGCCTGCTGGGCAACCATCGGCTTGTTCGAACTCTCGGAAATGGCACTGGTGTCGTCCAATCGTAGACGCCTGCAACGGCTGGCCGAAAACGGCAGCAAGGGTGCCAAGGCCGCCCTCGAGCTGCTTGCCAACCCTTCCAAGTTTCTCTCCACCGTCCAAGTCGGCCTAACCTTTGGTAGCATCATTGCGGCGACCTTTGGCGGTGGCCCGCTCGCCGGCTACCTCAAGCCCTTACTCGAGACCAGCACTTGGTCGTGGCTCCAAGAGAACGCGGACGGCATTTCCCGCGTGAGCGTTTCTTTCGTGATTGGTTCGCTGACCATTATCCTCGCTGAAATCGTCCCAAAGCGCCTCGGGCTTTCAGACCCCGAAGGCCTCGCCGTGCTATTGTCACGGCCCATGACGGTCATCTCTTTTTTGGCTTCCCCATTGGTGAGCACGATGAGCTTTGCCGCCGACTTAGTCCTCGGTGTCTTTGGTCGGCGCCGGGCCCCCGAAGATTCGATGTCAGAAGATGAACTGCGTATGATGGTCGACCAAGGCATGGCTTCCGGCGTCTTGCATGCTTCCGAGCACCGCATGGTGCATGGCGCCTTAGCGATGGACGGCACGACGGCTGAACAACTGATGACGCCGAGTAATCGCGTCGTCTGGCTCAACCTTTCCGACCCTGATGAGGTCAACTGGCGCAAGGTCGTGGCTTCGGGACATACTTGGTTTCCAGTCTTTCAGGATTCCCCGGATAAACCGCTGGGAGTTGTTTCCGTTAAGCGTCTTTGGGCTAACCTTTCGCTGGCCGGTGCCGCTTCCATTAAGGACGTCCTCACAGAAGCCCCGACGGTCACGCCGTATAACACGGGAACGCAACTCTTAGAGAAATTCCGCAAAGACAAGATTCACATGGCACTCGTGGTCGACGAATTCGCCCGCGTCCGCGGCGTCGTCACCTTAAATGACGTCCTCGAATCAGTGGTCGGTGAGCTCCCGAACGAGGGCACCCCTTCCGCCCACGCTAAGCCGGTCCGTCGCCGCGAAGACGGCAGCTGGATGGTGGATGCCTTCGTTACGTTAGAGGATTTCCGCGAGCAAACCGGCCTCCTTGGAAAATTCCCCAGCGAAGGTACGGGCAGCTTCACGACGGTTTCAGGATTCTTAATGCGTTCCCTTGGGCGCATCCCGAAAGAGGGCGATCGCGTCGAAGCGTTGGGCATGGTCTTTGAGGTTATCGACATGGACAACCATCGACTTGATAAGGTCCTCGTGATGCCGAAGGCCCAGCCTAAGACCGCTTAGAGCCTCACAGGCAAGCCAGCCAACCGGAGGTATTCTTTGGCCTGCTTCACCGTGTAGGTACCAAAGTGGAAGATGCTCGCCGCGAGGACGGCGCTGGCTCGACCGTCTTTCAGGACTTGGGCGAGGTGCTCGAGGTTACCCGCCCCACCAGATGCAATCACGGGCACTTCAACGGCATCCGAGACCGCGCGGTTCAGCGGGACGTCATAACCTGCAGCGGTGCCATCACGGTCCATACTGGTGAGAAGAATTTCCCCGGCGCCAAGGCTATGCACCTGACGAGCCCAGGCGATGGCATCCAGACCCGTGGCGTTACGGCCACCATGGGTGAAGACTTCCCACTTGCCTGGGGCGACTTGCTTGGCATCGATTGCCACCACAATGCACTGGCTGCCAAACTTTCGGGCGGCTTCGAGCACAAGGTTGGGATCTTTGACGGCAGAAGTATTGAGGGAAACTTTATCGGCACCGGCGTTAAGCATGGTGCGAATATCCTCAACCGAACGCAGGCCACCGCCGACCGTCAAAGGCATGAAGACCTGGTCGGCCGTACGCTCGACCACATCGACCATCGTCTTGCGCTCATCGCTCGAGGCCGTGATATCCAAGAAGACGAGTTCGTCCGCACCCTGCTTTTCGTAAGCCGCCGCCACCGCCACTGGGTCGCCCGCATCGCGCAGTTCCTCGAACTTGACGCCCTTAACCACGCGGCCGCCATGGACATCGAGGCAGGGGATAATGCGGACAGAAAGCATGGCGAGGTCTACAGGGGTAGGAAAACTGTAAATTTAGTAAAGCACTACCGTGACGGGCCCATCGTTGACTAAGGAAACCTGCATATCCGCCCCGAACACGCCCGTGGGGATAGGCTTTCCTAATTCGGTGCTGAGCTGCTGGACAAAGAGGTCGAATAAAGGCTTAGCCACATCGGGCTTAGCCGCGTTGTTGAAGGAGGGCCGATTGCCCTTCGCGAAGTCCGCCAAGAGGGTAAACTGACTAACCGCTAGGACCTGACCAACCGTATCTTTAATCGATAAGCCCATCTTACCGTCCGCGTCTGCCATTAGCCGGACCTTTGCGACCTGCGCCACCTGACGCTGCACCTCGACCACGGTATCGTCTTTGCTGATGCCGACTAAGAGCAGGTAGCCAGCGCCGATTTGTCCCACAGTTTCACCCGCAACGGTCACCGCGGCGCTTTGAACGCGCTGGACAACGACCACCATAGTTAGGTCAGCGCTTCCAAGATAGTCCGCAGCTTCATCTCCGTCTCCGCAGATTCGGAAGCAGGATCGGACCCTTCCACAATACCCGCTCCCGCAAAGGCCCGGGCGACATTAGCTTTAAGGCGGGCACAGCGAAGCGCGACGAAGAGTTTTCCGGTGCGGCCGTCAGCACCTACCCAGCCGACGGCGCCCGTGTAGAGTCCGCGATTATGCGGTTCAAAACCAGGGATGAAGGGGAGGGCCAAGTCGCGCGGCTTACCGCCCACCGCGGGCGTCGGGTGGAGTTCACCCGCGACCTCTAAGAAACGTCGGTCGGCCGGCATGATGCCGACGATGGGCGTGCGCAGGTGCATGACGTTACCGAGCCGGAGCAACTCCGCACCCCGCGAAGTCGCGGCGAGCACCCCGACCATCCGCAAACGCCGCAAGATAGAGGCCGTGACCGCGCCGTGTTCGCGCTGATCCTTGTCACTAGCGAGCAAGGCTTCGGCCAGACTGGCGTCCTCGGAAGCCGATTCGCCACGGCGGGTCGTACCAGCGACTGCCTCGGAACGAACTTCTCCATCAAAAAGCGAGAGGAGTGTTTCCGGGGTAGCCCCGACCAAGGCACCTTCGGGTTCGTCGACTAAGTAGGCATGGCATGGCGGATTTGCCCGGCGAAGGCGGTGCAGGGTGGCGTAAGCATTGAACGGCTCGGCCCGACGCCAATCAAAGGCGCGAGTGAGGACGATTTTCTCGAAAGAGCCCTCCTTGATTAGTTCAGTAGCGCGACGAACGGCTTGGGGAAACCAGTTGCCACCGACTTCACTCAGCACTGTCGGTACGGGAGCGCGTAACGCCGAAACAGACGGGCGATACGTGAAGCGACGGAACTGTTCGGCCCGGATAGCCAGACGTGCCGCACAACCTGGGGTGGCTTTGTCAGCTAAGGTCACAGTGGTGACGCCATCCTCGGTGATCACCTGCCAAGCGGGTAGAAATAGCCGGGCTTTCTGCGCTTCTGCACTGTCACCAGGGTAAAAGGGGAAGGTCGCAATCACACGGGGAATACCCCCGATGCATGTCATGGTGGCATTCAGTTCCCGCAACCAGCGGTCGGCCTGTTCGAAGCGTTGCGGACCAGCGCCTAACCATTCGGCGATGGGGCTGGCAGCGGCATGCGCTCGTCGACGCGAGGGATTCTCGAAATATCCGCGAGGCGCCGGCTCATCAAGCGACTCCAAGACCGCCAGCGGATCGAGCTCCGGCACCTTGAACGTGCAGCAAATGTAGCCTTCACCTTGCCGAGCCTGTTCTGCTGCGCTCAAGGCGACCAAAAGGTCTTCTGCAGTGAGGCTGGCCACGAGTAATTAAGTCTGGGCCGGGACTTCCGGCTCCTCCAGCGGAGGGAACAAGATGCACTTTTCGGCGACCTTGGCACCCGTCGGGAGGGTCGACCAGGACCGTACGGAGTCGAAACTCGCCGCTGGGGGGAGGCCAATGTTGACGAGGAGTTGTGCGCAGGTCGTGGGCATGACCGGAGTCAAGACAGTGGCGACCAAGCGAAGGCCCTCGGCCACGTGAGCTAAGCATGAATCGAGACGGGCGCGATCGGCGGTATCGGCTGACTTAGCGAGTTTCCAGGGAGCGCGGGCCTCGATGTAGGCATTCATCGCGCTGACAAAGACCCACAGCGACTCTAAGGCATGACTGAGCTGCACTTCGACAAAATGGGCGAAGAACTTCCGCTCCGTTTCCGCCCACAACTTGCGGAGGTTCTGTTCCAGTTCCTCATCCGCTCCCGGTGCGGGCACGGTGCCCGCGTAGTTGCGGCCGACCATGTTGAGTAAGCGGTTCACGAGGTTACCTAGGTTATGGCCAAGGTCGGCCTTGTAACGCTGGGCAAAGTTTAACGATGAAAAATCGGCGTCTTCACCCACGACCATTTCGCGGCAGAGGTAATAGCGGAACGCATCCGTACCGAACTTATGGGCAAAGCTCAGGCTGTCGGTAGCGTTACCATCGCTCTTCGAGGCCTTCGCGCCGTTTACCGTCCACCAGCCGTGCACCAGCAGTTGCTTCGGCGGAGCAATATCCAAGGCCTTAAGCATACAGGGCCAATAGACGGCATGAGGCGGCGAGAGGATGTCCTTACCGATGACGTGCATATCGGCTGGCCAGCGACCCTTATCGACCACAGCAGAGTAGTAATTCGTCAGGGCGTCGAACCAAACGTACGTCACAAAGTCATGGTCGAACGGTAGCTCAATGCCCCAGGTCAGCCGAGACTTGGGACGCGAGATGCAGAGGTCGTTCATGGGTTCCTTGAGGAACTCGAGGACCTGCTTGCGCCGATGGGCGGGGTTGATGAAGTCCGGGTTGTCCTTCAGGTGCTCGACGAGCCAGGGCTGGAACTGCGAAAGCTTGAAATAGTAATTCTCCTCGGTCGTCTGGGTCACTTCGCCATAGATGGACGGCCAATTACCCTCGGCGTCGCGGTCCTTGTCGCTCAGGAACTGCTCCTGACGCACGGAATACCAGCCCGACTTAGTTGCCTTAAAGATTAGTCCTTTATCGAAGAGCTTTTGCAGGAAGTCTTGCACCACCACTTTGTGACGGGGCTCGGTCGTCCGGATGTAGTCGTCGTTGGAGATATTCAGCAGACCGAGCATCTCGTGAAAAACACCAGCGACTTCATCGACTAAGACCTGCGGCTCGATCTGGCGCTTCTGGGCCGTCTGTTGGACCTTCTGACCATGCTCATCGAGGCCCGTGAGGAAGTAGACATTATCGCCGAGCATGCGGTGGTGACGTGCCAAGACGTCGGCGAGGACCTTTTCGTAGGCGTGACCGAGGTGAGGGGCGCCATTCGCATAATCGATGGCAGTGGTGATGTAGAACGGACGCGACATTGCTGAGTCTCCTACCCTAGGGAGCAGGGGCCTTGTAGGACAACCCTGAAGGGGCACGGAAGGGGCACAAAAAAAGCCTCGGGGTAGCCCCGAAGCCTTTATCGTTCAGGAAGCCGCCAACTCAGCCACCGGCACGGACAATGTCCGGCTGGAAGGCGATCTCGAAGGCATAGGGCGTGCCGACCCTTAAGGCCAACGGCTTATTGCGCTCAAGGACTTGATAGAAATGCATCTTACCCCAGCAGGTGCGGTGCTTCGGGTCTTCACTGACAACCTTAGTTTCCAACCACTCGCCATGGAAATCATCCTTGAGGACTTCGCAGCGATGCGATTCGGGACCAAGGATTAAGGCACTACCTGGGGTCATGCGCGAATGCGTGGCGGCAATCGGCAGCACCAAGCGGAAGTTCTCGAGCGTCACGGCGGCTTTCGGAATTAGGATAAAGCGCCCGACGATTCGGCCACCGTTCAATTCCCAATCGACCTTTAGGCTGGCGACTCCACTGGAGAGCTTTTCGTCCTTGTCGATGAGGTCGGGCTGTTCGTATCGGAAGTGATAGGTGCCGGCCTTGGTGCCCATGGCCACCTGCAGGTTTTTGCCGTAGAACGAGGGCGTGTAGACGCGGTCGCCAATCGTATACTCCGGGATAAACGGGGAAGTATAAACGTTGGCCGGCCAATCCATGACGCCAGGCATATGCGGGAACGCCAGCGAGTCAGAGTATTTATGCGAACCATTAGACAGCACGGGCAACACCATGTGTAAACCTGAGGTCGGGTCAGAGTAGGAGAGTAAGCCCTGTTCCTTGCGGGGGGTCTTATCCATGGAATATAGTCGGCAAACGGCCTGCTTGGAGGTTGGACGGAATACGTCCATGGTACCACCGACGGTCTTGGCGAGGCGGGACCACTGGGACAGGTAGCGCGCGGCGTCGAAGTTTGCCATCCGCGTGGTGTGCCCTGGGATAGTGTCGCGTTCGCCATCGCGGATCACGATGAGACCATGCTCGGCGTCGAAGAACGTCGTGAAGAAGTGAGCGTAGAGGCGGCGAACTAGATCGCGGGCGAGCGGCTCCTTATCCACGGCAATCCAGCGGTCACGCAGGGCTTGGAGCAGGAGCGTGATGCAGTGCATCTGGCCATACGAACCAATGCCACGACCAAAGGACCAACCCAGACCATCCTCGCGGACCGTCTCAAGGATGATACGCAGGTACTTCTCCGCATGCGTGCGAAGCTTGGGTAGCTTAGAATCACGCAACTGAATGTTGGCGTGGAGCTGGAGCGCTTGGCGGATGAAAATGAGTGCGACCACACCATAAAGGTCGAAGGCGCCGCCTAGGTTATCGGGGTGGGACTGACGGGAGGCGTCATCATGGAAGCCACCCGTGGAGGCGGCGGTGATACGATCAACGAAGCGATCGACCAGCGCGCCGGTTTCGTCTTTCTTGGTGAGGCCAAAAGAGAAGCGACAGACGGCCTTAGCGATATCGAAGGCCTGCACGTGGTCGTGGTGGTCACCGGTGACGGCCAGGCGTTCGTCAATGAGGTTACGGGTAGCCTCATCGAGGATTTCCCAGACGGGGTTGCGCTCCCGGGTCGGACCGAAGGCCAGTAAGCCAAGGCAGGCAAAAGCCATCCCGTTGTCGGAGCCATTGGAGAGGCGGACCTGGGCGGTGATGGTACGAGCGGCAATCTCGGGGATGTTATTTCGGTCCAAGGTGAGTTCACCGGTGGCCCGGTAATACTCGCCAAAGGCCAAGGCGGCGTGGCCCGGCTCATCAGCGCGGGAAACTTCGCCGGGGACGGGAGTGACCGACCCATCGGCGGAGATGGAACCTAAATTGAGTTTGAGGAGGGCCTTGGTCTGGTCCAGGCACTGGCTCGCGAAATTCTGCATGCGAAGGGTTTGGATTGAGGCAGGACACCCCCCTGTCAATGCCACATCGTAAAAAAATCGTAATATCCCGATTTTCCTCAGCAATATGCGCAGACTTGGCGGAGGGTTACCCCTCGAAGGCGACCTCGACCGGACAGGCTGCCAGGCGGTCCTGCAGGCGACGTAACCGGCGCACTGGCCACCAGCGGTAGAGGTGAATGTCGATCGGCTTCCAGAGGGCCACCCAACCGCTAATAATGAGACCCTCCCGGAGCCAGTCACTCCACATGCCGGACGGTGGGACAAAGCTACGGGCCACCAACATGAGGCCCAGAAACACTAAACCGATGACTAGCGAAGTGCGGCCTTCACGCATGAGTTCTTTAACTTCACGGCGGCTGTTCAGCGCACGGTATGCAAAGTAATGCTTTATCGAGTCCTGGACCATCCGCGCCAACACTTCGTCGGCCGGCTGCTTTAGGACGATACGTAAGCGGAGCGAAACGTCGGGACTTTGCTCCCGCGCCCAACTCACGATGAACTCTTCGGCGTCGTGATCGAGGTCACGCTCATGGAAGGGCGAAGGGTCCATGGTGTTGATGAGCTGGTTGGCGTTGGCTAAGCGCAACTCGATGAGCCCAGGAGGGTGATGGGGCATAAATTAGCGGGGGAGGGGGCCACCCAAGGAACGTCGAAAGAAGTCCAAGCGCTTCTCCCGCATGTCACCACGTTCGCAGGCGCCGTGGCCACCGCCAGGAATGACGGTGAATTCCACGAGGTCCTTCTTGCCGGCGGCGACCAAGGCATCGCGCAGGTCGTAGGAGCACTTGACGTCCACGTTGGTATCGGATTCGCCCACAGTAAGGAAGAGCTTGCCCTTGAGTTTGCTAGCCTCGGTGAGGCAGGCGTTCGCAGCGTACCAAGGACCGATGGGGTAGCCCATCCATTGCTCATTCCACCAGAGCTTATCGACGCGGTTATCGTGGCAGCCGCAATCCGCGGCGGCGGCTTTGTAGAAGTCGCCATGGCGGAGTAACGCGTGCACGGCGTTCTGACCACCCGCCGACCCGCCGAAGATGCCGACGCGGTTTAGATCCATCTGGGGCTCAACCTGGCCAGCGGCCTTCAGCCAAACCACGCGATCAGGCAACCCCGCGTCCCCAAGGTTACGCCAGGCTTCCTGATGAAATTCCTTACCACGATTCCAGGTGCCACGACCGTCGATTTGCACCACGTAGAAATTCTGCAGCGCGGGCTCGCGGAAGGAGTTACTCCAGACGGCGAAGGACTTGGGTACGAAAGAGTCCTGCGGGCCGGCATAGATGTATTCGATCACCGGGTATTTCTTCTGCACATCAAAGGGGTAGGGCCGCACGATGACGCCATGGATAGCGAACTTACCGGCGCGATCTTTCGTCACGAAGCGACGCGGGGCCTCCCAGCCTGCCGCCCGTAGTTGGGTGTCATCGGCCTGGCCGAGCTGCACGACTTCGCGACCATCAATGGCGCGACGGAGGACAAAGCGCGGGGGAAGGTCGACACGCGAATAGGTATCCACGAAGTATTGGCGGCCGGGGCCGAACTGGACGTCATGTGTGCCGTCGCCTTGCGTGAGCGGCACCAAGCCCGTGCCATCGAAGTTTACGCGATAGACCTGACGGTAGTAAGGGTCTTCGTTCAGATTACGGCCGAGCCCGACGAAGGTCACCTGTTGTGCAGTTTCATCAATATGCAGCACGGATTTCATCACCCAAGCACCGCTGGTCACAGCATTGAGCGTCGCGCCCGTCTTTAAGTTGACGCGGTACAGATGCGTCCAGCCGGACCGCTCCGACACCCAGAGGGTCGTTTCATCTGGCAGGTCATAACGGTACGAACTGCCATAGGTGAAGACGAACTTCGGGTCTTCCTCCGTCAACAGCTTACGCCATTTCTTCGTGCTCACGTCAAAATCAAGGATGCCATGCCCCGTGAAACCACGGAGCGTATAAGTGGTGCGCAAGCGGGCGGAGTCTGCGGTCCAGTCCAGCCGATCGGTGTTCATGGTCAGCGCGAGCACATCGCTACCCGGGAAGCGGAAGCCGCCCGCCACGCTAAAGACACAGGCTAACTGCTGGGTCTTGTCATCGCCTGGCTTGTCGTAATCGATTTCTTTTTCAGTCTGTTTGACCGAATCCTTCACGAGGTATTTACGCACCGGCACTGCGCGGGTCGCCCAGAGTGCGAAGTGCTTGCCGTCGGGAGACCACGCGGGTTGGCCGCTCCAGGCAAAGCCCGGAGGGAGGGCAGGGGTGTTGGGGCCGCCCGTGGAGACGTAGACAACCTTTTCGCCGTCTTTCGACGTCGCGGTCACTTCCGTGGCGGTCGCCGCGACCACCCAGCGTCCGTCGGGGGATTTACTACCGTAGCGCGAAGCGCCCAGGATACGTGTTGAACCCGAACTGCGGATTCGGCCACTGGTGGGTGCCGGCTTCAGTTCAGGCGCCTTCGACGCATCCTGCTTCACGACCGACCCATCGGATGAAAGCGTGCAGACGAAACCATTGCCCTCAATCCACAGCGTGCCGTCGTTCTGGGGAAGCACGCGAGAGATGCCGAGATTGCGGGCCTCGGCCTTGGGTTTGATTTCCTTACGGAGCGCGGCCGCCAAGGTTTCCGCATTAAAAGCCGGCGTCAGCTTCCCCGTTGCACACTCGACGAGTTTGAATTCCGTCAGGCCTTCCGGCGTCCGCCAGCTATAGGTAAGACGCTCACCGGAGGGCGACCAATGGAGGTTCTCCAAGCGGGTATTACTGATCGCCCGACTCCACGTTTCAGACTGCTTTTGCGAAAGCTGAGTGGATGAGACTTGGGCACAGAGTACCCAAGGGAACAGCAGCCATAAGCAGCGAAGGGGCATACCGACATTAAACACCCAATGGTTTAAGTATTCAACCCTACATCAAACTAGGGTCTACTTCTTAGCCTTCGGGGCCTTCGTCTTCAGCGAAGCTAAGTAGGCCACGACATCACGGAGCTCGTCGGGGGTCAGAATACCGAGCATCGGCGGCATCATTGAGAGGGGCGGAGTGCGGCTGACGACCGCCCCAGGCGCGATGTCCTTCATGACCCCATCCGCTTGGCGTAAACGCAAGGCCAACGGGGTTTCGCTGAGGACGCTACCGGCCAAAACCTCCCCCGACTTTAAAGTCAGGGTCTCAAACCCAAAGCCAGGCACAATCTTCGCGGAAGGATTGATGAGCGACTCGGCGATTTCCGCCGGGGTCCGTTGCTCGCCGACTTTCTTTAAATGCGGTCCGACCTCGCTACCTTCGTCTGACTCAAAGCGGTGGCAGGCGACGCAATTAGCGGCAAGGTGTTCTTGCGCAAGGGCGCGACCACGCACGGGGTCGCCACCCGCGAGCAAGAGTTCATAGGGCAGCCCAGGCGCGGCCAGCTGCTCTGGCTTGCGACTGGCATCCAGATAACGTTGGAGGGCAAGCTTGACCGCAGGCTCGGGCGATGCCTGCGCAGCAAGGAAGACATCTAGACGGAGGGACTCGTTGAACTTTGGCTGCAGCAGCTTGTTGACCAGGGTGAGGCGCGGCTGGCTCGCCGCCACTTCGGCACTGGCAAAGAGCACGCGGACCGCCGCTTGCTTCTCGGCAAGGTTCGACCCAGCGACGTCAAGGAAACGACGAGAGACCAACAAGGCGCTGGCTGGGTCAACTTGAGCCAGCAGTTGCATCCCCTCGATTCGCAGCGTCGTTTCGCTCCCATCGACGGTGGCGGCTAGGAGTGCATCCTTGATGGTGGCTGGGGACTCCGTCTTAGCCGACAGGAGTCGGAGGACCTGCAAGCGGACCGACGCGCCGATCTTAGTGTCCTTAGCTAGCTTCAGTAAATCAGCGGTCGGTACGTCCAGCCCGTAGCGAACTAGGATTTCGACGCCCTTCGCCTTAAGTGACTCGTTTTTAAACGCGAGTAGTTTGGCCTGACCTTGCCGAAGGACAGCGGCCAAGGCAGGGCGATCGCGCTTGGTGTAGCGCTTGGCCGTACCATCAACGAGGTCAAGTACGGGCGGAAGTTCGAAGACCAAGAGGGCTTGGAGCGCTTCATCCACCAACGGGGTAGACTCTGGTTGTGACTCTAGCCACCGGAGGATGCGTTTAGCAGCCTCGGGGCTTCCTTCGCGGAGGTTCTGATTAATGACGCGGCGCAAGGCCGTGGCGGGCAGGGTAGACTGGCCTAACGACTGGGCCAATGCGGCCTGAGCCGCCGGGATACCTTCATCATCATGGATGGCACGGACGGCTTCGTTGAGCACGTCCTGGTGGGGAGAGGCCAGCAACTGGGCCAACAGAGGGGAACGTTGCTTGGCTAAGGCCAAGGTAGCAAAGGTAGCCGGGGCAGCGTCCGGGCCTTGGGCCAGTTTTAATAAATCTTCTGACCGCTGAGTCCCTGCTAAACCCATGACTAAGCCATGACGCAGCCACGGCATCTTCAGGTCAGCGGCGGCATCGTGGAGGAAAGCTCCGAGGGGGGCTGGCGTCGCGACCAAGCCGACGCGACCGAGACCTAACCGCCCCAAGGTGATACCAGCCTGCATCCGGAGGCGTGGGTTTGTAGAAGCGAGTTGAGCGACCATTTTCTGTGCAATGGCGTCAGTGATTTCGGTCTCGAGCGTCAGGCGCGAGGGCGGAGGTAAGCGACCTTCCGACAAGACCTTGAGCGTCTGCACACGGATTTCGTCGTCCGCATCGCCGAGGAGTTGCGTCGCCCCTTGAAGGGAAGCGAGCCGACCATGGCGCAAGCCCATGCCCCAACCCCAGATAGCATGGATACGGGCGAGACGCTCGCGCTTGTCATTCAAAGCTACGGCCATCAGGTCGGCCCAAGCACCGAGTCGATCTAAGCGGAGCGTGGCATTAACGCGGACCCGTTGGTCGGGGTGTCCCAATAATTGCAAGAGACGTTCTTTCGACAGTGGGGACGAGAGGGGGAGCGAGAGGATTTCTTTGGATACGGCATCCGTCTTCGTGGCGACGTCCATGTTCCAGACCGCGCCTTTACCATCGAGCGGGTAGCCGCCAATCCAGTCCGCGAAGTAGGCCTTCCCGTCGGGCCCCCAAGCCATCCCGATGCCCATAATGCCCTGGTTGATTGTACGAAGACCCACCATCTTGAAACTATCATCAACGGGTTGAAGGGCAAAGGCGTCCATCTTACCGTTCGGGAACTGATTGAGGATGAACTGACCACGCAGGGGGCCATCTAGCGCATGGCCCGGCTCGCGCAGGAAGCCGGCAGGACCGTCGGAGTAATTGGCGATCGGAGAGGTGTAGCAGAGGGGTTGATTCTGGGCACCGTAGGGCTGCCAAATGTTTTCACGCATCCAGCGGCTGTTCGGCTTCATGTACTGGTGCTGATTCCGCCAACCGCTATCGGAACCTTCGACGACGTAGACCAGGCGTTCCCGTTCCTTGGGCTGGTCCGCATCGTTATCGACACCAATAATATTCCCTAAATCGTCGAAAGCAATTTCCTGCACATTGCGTAAGCCAGAGGCAAAGACCTCGAAGCCCGAACCATCGGGCTCGCAGCGGAGCACGGCGCCCGAGTGCGGGTAGAAGAAATGTTTTCCTTCCTTGCTGGTGACATTCGTTCCCTTGTCGCCAATCGTCCAATAAATACGGCCATCGGGACCGACTCGTAAGCCATGCATGTCGTGACCCGCGTAAGCGATATGGGCACCGAAGCCGGTGACAACCAACTCCTTCACGTCGGCAACGCCGTCGCCATCGGTATCCTTTAACCGCCAGAGATCCGGTTGCGCCGTCACATAGACCCACCCGTCATGATAAAGTATCCCGGCGGCAATGCCGGAAACAACGGAATTGAAGCCCTCGGCGAAGAGGGTGATCTTATCCGCCACACCATCTCCGTCCGTATCGACCATCTTATAGATGCGCTCTTTATGGAACGAGAGATCCTTCCAATCAACGCTGCCATCTCCGTTGTGATCCTTGACGCTGCCACGGGGGCCACGCAGAACGCCAGGTGCCATCACTCGCTTATAGAAAGCCTCCTTCTCGAGCGGAGAGGTGAGGGCGACGTCGTCAGCAATCCACTGGGTGTGCTCGCGGATGTCGAGGTCGCCCACCTTGCGACGTGTCGTGGCACACACATAGACCGCCCCTTTTTCATCGACGGTCACAGCCACGGGGTCAGGCACATTGATCGCCCCAGACCACTTTACAGGGGTCACTTCCGCCGCCGAAAGGCCGAGGGTACAGGCAAACAGAGCAAACAGAGGGCGCATCACACCTTCTTTAACCCACCAAGACCAGGTAAAGTTCCTTCGGACCATGGGCTCCAAGCACTAAAATACGTTCAATATCCCCGGTTCGGCTCGGTCCCGTGATGAACGAGATGGTGTCCAAGGCGCTTAAGCACCTTGGCCGTGGCCAAGCCCACCTGAGGGGTGAGCTGATCGACGAAGCAAGGAACGAAGCGCGAAATGCGCACGTTTTAGCGGAGGAACGCCTCATGGAGGCCGCCGTCGACCGTGATGATTTGGCCGGTCGTCTTGCTGAGGCGATTAGTCACGAGGAGGAAATAGGCTTCGGCCTGGTCGGCAGGGGTGATGGGGTTCTTAGTCAGGGTCCGATCAGCGTAGAAGCGGGAGAGCTTCGTAGTCAGCGAGTCGGATGCCTCATCATCGGTATAAGGAATGTTATACTTCGCAAGCGACGCAATCACTCGGTCGCGCGGGAACATGGCCGATCCTTGAACGACGGTCGCCGGGGCGACGCCGTTGACACGAACCAGCGGGGAGAGCTCCATCGCCAATTCGCGAACGAGGTGGTTGGCGGCGGCCTTCGAGGTATCGTAGGCAACCGAGCCCTTCTTGGCCACCGCGGCATTAGCGCTCGTGGTCAGGACGAGGTTACCGCGGAGGCCCTGTTCCTTCCAGGTCTTGAAGGCTTCGTCCGCAACGAGGTAGCTGCCGGTGACATTGAGGGCGAAGGTGAGAGCCCACTTATCGTCGGGGATGTGACCAGTGGTATCCGGCGAGACGAAGATACCGGCCGTGACGCAGATGGAGTCAAAACAACCGTAGGCGAGGGCGACCTGATCCAGCATCTTGCGGATCGAAGCGCGATCCATGATGTCACCGCCGAGGCCGATAGCTGGGCCGCAATTTGAGAGACCCGTGCCGGCAACGCCGATACCGACGCCATGCTTATCGGTGATTTCCTTGGCCGTGGCTTGCGCGGCTTCGACGTTCTTGTCGACGCAGACGATATGGGCGCCTTCCTTGACGAGACGGTGGGCGGTTTCCTTACCAATGCCCGAGCCAGCACCGACGACGATGATGACCTGACGGGCGAGTTCCTTCTCAGCCGGCATGCGCTTGAGTTTGGCTTCTTCCAAGAGCCAATACTCGATGTCGAAAGCTTCCTGCTGCGGCAGAGAGACGTATTCATCAATCGCTTCTGCACCGCGCATGACTTCGACGGCACAGTTATAGAATTCAGCCGTGACGCGGGATTCGGACTTATCCTTACCCCAAGCAATCATACCGAGACCAGGGATGAGAACGACGGTCGGATTCGCATCGCGCATGGCGGGCGAGTTCGCACGCTTGCAGGCATTATAATAAGAGGCGTAGTCCTTGCGGTACTGCTCGAGGGCGGTGACCAGCTTGGCCTTGAGGGCAGCGACGTCTTCGGACTGCGGATTCCAAGCCACATAGAGGGGCTTGATCTTCGTGCGGAGGAAGTGGTCTGGGCAGGAGGTGCCGAGTTCGGCGAGGCGCGGGGCATCGACCGAGTTGACGAAACGGAGGATCTTCGCGTCATCCTGAATCGTGCCGACGAAGCGCTTCTCCTTAGAGACTTGACCGCGCAGCCACGGCAGGATGGCCGCGAGGGTGGCGTGACGCTGCTCGGTTTCGAGCGTGTGGTACTTGGCGCCGCCGAAGGCCTTGGCGTCGCCGCCCTTGGCCTGGTACTTACCATCGATGTAGGCCGCGGCCTGTTCAATCATGGCCAAAGTCAGCTCGTAGCAGGCCTTGTCGTCGTCCGCCCAAGAGATGAAGCCATGCTGGCCCATCATGATAGCTTTGATGTCCGGCTGGGCGCGGGAAATATCCTGCATGGCGAGGCCGAGCTCGAAGCCCGGGCGCATCCACTTCACGTAAGCCATCTTTCCGGCGAAGATTTGCTTGGTCAGGGCCTCACAGTTCTTGGAAGCGGCGATCGAGATAATCGCATTAGGGTGCATGTGGTCGACATGCTTACCTGGCAGGAAGCTGTGCAGCGGGGTATCAATCGAGGAAGCCCGCGGGTTAAGGTTAAACGTGGTGTGGTTGTACATCGCCACCATATCGTCCTCGGCCTGGGACTTCAGGCCCTTGTCAGCCCGTGCGGCATAGACCGCTTGGAGACTGACGAGCTTATCCTGATAGAGAGAGGAGAAATTCTCACGGAGGCTGGTGCGCAGGTCGCCGCCCGAACCCTTGACCCAGAGCACCGGGGTTTCCTTGCCGGTCAGGGGGTCTTTTTCAACAATCTTGGAGGAGGTGTTCCCGCCGCCCGTGTTGGTAATGCGCTGATCGGCGCCCAACTGATTGGAGCGGTAGATTAGGCGGGCCACCGGATCGAGTTTCGCCGCTTCGGCGTCGTTCCAGAGGTGGGAGACGTGCTTGTAGGTAGACATGGTGCTTGGCTGGTAAAGGCAGGGAAGGGAGGCTTAAGCAGGTTTATGACTTCTTTAAACCATTAAACTTCACTAAGGCGTCGAGCCAATCGAGCGTCGGATTGGGTTTGTAAGTCACTACTTCAAAGGACTTTCGGACCACTCCGCGGAGGGCATCGAGGTTCTTTAACTCCTTCATAGCGACGGCTTGGACGAGAATATTGCCCGCGGCGGTGGCTTCGACCGGGCCAGCGATGACCGTTCGGCCCGTAGCGTCTGCCGTCGCTTGGTTCAGGAGGGCATTGCGGCAACCACCGCCGACGATGTACAACGTCGAGAGCTTACGGCCCGTCAGATTCTCGATGCCGTCCATCTCGACACGGTAAAGGAGAGCGAGCGACTCCAGTACGCAGCGGGCAATCTCGCCATGGGTTTGTGGTATCGGCTGCTTCGTCTCGCGGCAGAAATCTTGGACCTTCTTCACCATATCACCGCGCTTGGCGAAGCGGACGTCATCCGGACGGATGAAGCTACGGAGCGCTGGAGCCTTCAGGGCGAGCTTTACGATCTCGCCGTAGTCGGAAACTTCCCCGCGCTCCAGCCACTCACGGCGGCATTCCTGCAGGACCCACAGGCCTACGAGGTTTTTAAGGAAGCGGGTCGTGCCCGCAAAGCCGACTTCGTTCGTATACTTCGCCTCCCGTACGGTCTCGTTAACGAGAGGCTTCGGAAGTTCGACGCCCAGCAGGGACCAAGTACCCGAAGAGAGGTAAGCCCAATCGTCACCCTTCGTGGCCGGTACCGCGGCGACGGCGGCGGCGGTGTCGTGCGCGCACGTCGTGACGACCTCGGCAGACTTGAGGCTGGTTTCCTTGCTTAGGTAAGGCAGCAGTTTCCCAAGCTTCGTGCCCGGAGCCACCGGCTTCGGGAAGATGTGCTTGGGGATGCCGAGCTTCTTGAGCACCGGCCAAGCCCAGTCGCGCTTACGGGTATCCCATAACTGACTACCAGAAATAAGCGTCTCTTCGGCGCGGGCTTGGCCCGTGAGCAGCCAAGTGATGTAATCGCCGATGAGCAGGAATTTGTCGGCAAACGCCAGCATCTCGGGACGATTCTCCACATCGTCAAACAACTGATAGAGCGTGTTGATAGAAATAGACGCAATGCCTGTGCCTTCGAATAACTGCTTCTGCGAGAACTTCTTCATCGCCTTATCAAAAGACTTAAAGCTGCGCTCGTCGCGATAGGTATAGGGCAGGGAGAGCATCGGGCCATCGCCCTTGAGTAAGACGTAGTCGACGCCCCAGGAGTCGCAGGCAATTGACCGGATCGGTCCGAGCTTGGCCCCCTTGGCCAAACCAATCCGAATTTCTCGGAAGATACGGACAATATCCCAGCGCAAGGTACCGTTGGCGGTGATGGCACCATTGGCGAAGCGGTGAATCTCCTTCATCGTGAGCTTACCGCCCTTAAGGGTCCCGAAGATCACGCGGCCGGATTCGGCGCCGAGGTCAATGGCAAGGTAGTTGGACATGGGAAGCAGGAAGGGGAGGGGGAGCGAAAAGGCAATTAGAGCCCGAGCATCTTTTGACGATAATGCTCATCGGGACGGCCAGCGATGCGCTCGCACTGCGCGGCGGTCAAGAAAACCGGGCCGCCGAGGGCGGCCGCGCCAACAAAAATTTCGGCGGCTTTTTCGGCCATGAGCAGTGAACCGAGGACGGCTTTCGGGGACGGGCCGACGGCGATGATACCGTGGTTCTGGAGTAAGATGATCTTGGGCTCACGGCCCGTGCGCTGGACGAAGGCCTGCACCTCGCGGCGAATCGATTGAGCCAGGCCGAGACCAGGCTCCGCGTAAGGCACGAAGACCGACTCAATCCCGCACATCACGATCTCATCTGGGCAGGCGCGGCGCTCAGCAAAGTCACGGGCCCGGGGAGAACAGAGAATCTTATTCACCGCGATGGCGTGGACATGGCCAACACAAGCGACGCCGGGCATCGTCAAAAGGTAAGCGTGGAAGAGGGCCTCAATGGAAGGCTTCTTGGCGGCTTCGCTCACGCGTGACGCGAACAAGACGTTATCAATCTCCGCATCGGTGGCGGCGGTCGCATCCAAGAGTGGTAACAAGCGATCGAAGCGGCAAGTCGTCAGGTCAGTGGGTTGCAGCGAGGCGAGGTTGGAGCCGGAAGCCTTGACCGCGAAAGTCTGGTCATCGAGACGCAGGGAAGTATTGCCTTCACCCAAAATAGCCATCCGCAGCCGCTCACCCCCCAGAGCATGGGAAAGGTCTAACAAGGACTGAAGGGCGTCTTGTGACATGACCAGGGGCGTCCGCAGTGGACGAACTTAGGCGGTAAGGACGCGTTCGGGAGCGATCTTAACCTTCGCCTGCACGACCGCGACGGCATCGGCATCCGTCACTAAGAATAGTGCGGAGACATCGCGGGTCACCGCGCAGGGACCGCCTCGGCCAAGCTTTACCTTGTTCATGCAGATCAAGACTTCGTCACTGCGACGGATAACCTCACGCTGTTGGTGAGAAATATCACGCTGCGAATTCCAGAGACCGTTCTCGTCGATGCCTTCAGCGCCGAGGAGCGCCACATCGAAATTCCAGCGGGCAACTTCTTCGAGCGTACGATCACCAGCGACCATCGCGTGACGCGTCAGGAACAACCCGCCAGGAATGTAGACCTCGACGCCCGGGAGAGAGGAAATTAATTGCGCCGTCGGGAGACAGGTCGTGACAATCTGTAAATCCGGGGTGCCAGAAGCAGCGATGGCTTCAGCAGCGAAGAAGATGGTTGAACCCGAGTCGAGATAGACCGTCATCCCGGCTTTGACGCGGGATGCCGCCTTATTGCCGATCTTGCGCTTAGCCTCGGCGTCCTCAACCTTACGATCATCGAGCGGCGGAAAGTTGCGGTTGAAATCCGAAAGCGCGCCCCCATGCGTACGCGTAATGCGTCGCTGATTTTCCAATTCCGTGAGGTCACGGCGGGCAGTGGCCTCGGACACATTAAACTGTTTGCAGATTTCGAGCACCGGCACGTAACCGACCTTACTCAGCAACTTGGCGATAGCTTCACGACGGGCTTCAATGATATGGCGGGCGACTTTCATGGGAGTGCCGATTTATGCTCGATAACTCTCAAGCAATCAATAACGCACTTCCAGTCGGTTTGGCCCAAGTGGTAAATTTCGCACAATATACATTATGTCTAATCAGTAAATAGTCAGCAAATACTGGGCTATATACCATGTTTATGGTATTGTCTTGGGGGTTTATCCAGGGTCGATTATTTATATAAATATCAGGCCATAAAGCATGACTCCCTCATATTTAAAGCGTTTAGCAGTTTTGTGTTCGATTTTAGCCATCTCGGGCTGCGGTACTACCTCTTCGAAAGACTCCGGCGGGAAGTCGGAGGTGTTGTTGGTGGTTAATCCGAAGCTTTCCATCATTCAAGGTCCGGCCTCGGCGGGGGTTGAGTCCCGCAAGCTGCCTATCTCTATTTTAGTTCTCCACCATACCGCCTCATCCCTGCCCTCCGCGCTAGAGACCCTCCAGGGGCGGACCAAAGGTCATACGGTCGGCGTCCACTACCTGGTGAGTGCCGAGGTACCCAAGGCGCGCATCTTCCGGATGTGTCCCGACTCCCTCGCCGCGTTTCATGCCGGCAAAAGTGCCTGGGGAAAATTCGAGAGCCTCAACCAGTCTTCGCTGGGCATCGAAATCGTTAATTACGACGGCAATCTGAACCCATACCCCAAACCCCAGGTCGAAGCCGTCCTCGCGTTAGCGCAGCACTTAGTGGCCACCCACCGGATCAGCCCTGAGAACGTAGTCGCCCACTCCGACATCGCCGTCGGCCGCAAGATTGATCCCGGTTCGTTATTCCCCTGGGAGTATTTTGCCGCCAACGGTGTTGGCGCTTGGCCCGACGCTAAGGATGTTCAGGTGTTCCGCATCTTACTGAAATCTAAAAAGCTCTCGAACGCCGCTATCCAGCAACTACTGCGGACCTACGGCTACCGCCTAGATGATAACTCGGATAAGACGCTTGGTCTGGCCATCGAGGCTTTTCAACGACACTTCCGTGGGTCTAAGGTCGATGGCGTCGCGGACGACGAAACGGTCGCCCTCCTGCAAGCTTTGGTGAAGAAATACCGTAGTGCCCCAGCGAAAGCCGCCGCCCCTGCCCGCTCCGGCAAGGTGTAACTACTCTGTCACTACGGCTACGACCGCCAGCGTTTGCCGGTGATAGTGACATAGGAGTGCGGGCACGACTTGATCTTCAGCTAAACTCCAGCCCATAGCCTTGAGGGTGGCTTCATGCTTCGCCCAGGCGTGGGCGAAGGTCTCGGCCCGCAGCCGAGATTGCTGGATACGTTCCGTCACGAGTACTCCCAGATACTTTTCGGCCACGTGCATCATTTCCGGGAAGTCCTGGGCCAAGACTGCATCGCAACCTAATTTAGCCTGTGCGCCCAAAGCGACCCACCCGTCTTCCCCATCGTAGGAGATTGAGAGCTTCAAGGGGCAGCCTGTCAGCGTCGGTGCCGTGTCCGTCTCGTGGAGTTCCACTACCGCACCATACCAACCGCGGAGTAATTTCAAAATCTCGCGCCGCACGGTCGCCTTAGCGGCAGGCCCACGGCCGAGCTCCGGCAAACGGACAAGGTAAAGGTCGGCCGCTTGGGGCGCTGGTAATAATGCCGCTTCCGAAAGGTCGTAGACTTTCATCTTAGTTCATGGGCGCTGGCGCCGAGGGCGTACCTTCCCACGACGTGTGCGCTGGCGTGTGCTCACCCTTGGCCACCAAGGTCAACGGCCCGAGGCGACATTCCTCCCCAACGGATGCATCATAAAGCACAGTGGTGCGCACGCCCAAGGTGGCACGTGCACCTATATTGACTAAGCCAATTCGCATGACCCGATCTTCGAATAGATGCGTCTGCGGTCCACTGTGCTCATTGAGTTCCGCTCCCTCTCCAATGGTGACGCAGTCGAACTCGGTCAGGTCCGTGGTATTGATCCACGTGCCACGGCCAACGTTCACGCCCAGGAGGCGTAAGGCCCACGCGAGCATCGGGGTGCCTCGGAGGTAATTGAGCATGGCCGGCACCGCCAAAGATTCATACAGGTTCGTCACGGCTTCACTGACCCAGACGAACAGCGTCCACATGGGCGCAAGGCGCGGACGATACCGCCCGATTAACAGCCATTTGGCTGTCCAAACGAACGCGAAGGCCGTGGCGGCATAGCAAAGCCCCGCCAGCGTCAACGCGACGGCGAGGCCCAGCCAGTCTTCTTCCGTCACATAATCCATGGTCTCATAGACGGTCACATAACCTACCGCGATGACGAAGGCCAAGGGCACGACGATGCGTAGGCCTTCAATGCAGGCTCGAGCTAAACGGCGACCAGCACTGGGGCGAAAGGTCAACTTCGGATCCTGCGACTCAATGGTCTCACGCGCTGGCAACAGCATCGGCGGAGACCCCATCCAGGTCTGCCCCGGCTGCATCTGCTCGTTGGTCGGCGAACTGGACTGCACCCCGAGCAGGAAGTCATCGGGGAAAGTTGTGCCATCTGGGACGTAGGCGCCGTTGCCCACAAAGGAACGATGACCGATGCGCGTCGGGCGCAGGACCATCCAGCCGCTGCGCTGCTCTTCATCGCCGAGCATCGCCCCGTCCGCGATGAAGGATTCATCACCTAATTCGAGAAGTTCTGGCACGACCCCTTCGGCGGTCGAGACTTCAGCGTCACGGCCGACTTTCGTGCCGAGCAATCTTAGCCAAGTGGCGACATAGACCGAGGCATATAAACCGTGCAGGACCTGTAAAGAGGCATCGAGTATCGCCGAGAGTTGCCACTTCCAGAAATACTCGCGGCCGTGCAAGGAAAAGCGGCCGGGGCGTTGCCGCGGAAGGCAGCGCTTTAATATCCCAGCGAGGCAGGCCGTGATAACCAAGAGGATCGCCGAGGCTGGTAAGGCCAGTAGGAAGAAGAGCGGAAAGGTCTCCCACCAAGGATGGTCTGACTCGAACAAATCGAGCCAGTGCGCATCCAAGTAGTCGATGGCGACGAAGCTCGGGAACACGGGGACGTAAAAGAGGACGGCCACCCCAGCCGCCCCCAAGGCAAAGGCCGCCATCCTTACATAGCGCGCCCACCTACTGGGACGCGGGGGCGGAGCCAGCCCCGCGGCATCGGCCACCACGGGACGAGCTGGCGACCCGGCCCAAGTCTCGCCGGCCGGGATATGCTTCGTCTCCGCCAAAGCGGATTGCCCAGCTAACCTAGCGCCGTCACCGACCGAAGTATCGTTTTCGAGCACCGCATAAGAATCCACGGCGGCACCACGCCCGATGGTGATACGACCAATAATAAGTCGTCCGCCTTCCACGCGCGCGTTCTCCAGATTCACAAAGGTTCCAAGACAAGCGCCATCACCGATAGTCAAAAGTTCGGGCACCGATACGGTGACAGAATTAATGAGACAGTCTCGGCCGACATTCGCCCCGAGGAGACGCAGGTGCAGAGACCTCCAGGGCGTGCCAGAAATCAGGTAGACCGCTGGGATTTCGTTAAGACGGGTGCCTAGCCACCAACGGAAATAGGTTACCCCCCAGAGCGGATAGTTACCCGGACGAAGTCGTCCCACCAGTAGCCGCCGCAGCAGAATGCCCAAGGGGAACGATAACGCCAGTGCCAGCAAGTAGGTGCCTAACGCCGCCACGATGGCGGCCAGCATGCTGTCATCGTGGTCGCCAGTGAGCAGGTGGTAGGCAAAGAAGGGAGCCAGCCACTGGAACATCTGAAACAGAACGAGGAAAGGCAAACAGGCGGCCTGGGCGCAACCGCACCAAAACCTTCGATTGAGCGGAGCGGCCTCATGGGCCGGTGCCGGGCAACCAGAGCTCGACGCCCCAAGGCCGGCCATCGCTTGGGCCAACGTCCCGAGGAGACGATTGCGGTAAACGTGTTGGACGCCGATTCCCGCATAACGTGGATCGCGGCGCAGCCGCGTGACCAAGCGAGCCGCAAGCAAGGAATGACCGTTGAGGTCTGAAAAGAAATCGACGTCTGGTGCCAAACGTCGGCCGGGAAAAAACTCCGCTAAGATTGCTCGCAAGGCGGCTTCGTGCTCGTCAGCGGCCGGCGGATTATCGGCAACTGCGGCCACCTGCAGATCACGTTTACGCAATGCCCCCAAGTCCACCTTACCCGAACTTAACCGGGGCATGCTCTCCAAGACCTCAACGTGGGCGGGCAACATATAAACCGCCAAGCGGCGGGCCAAGGCTGCGCGTAAATCGACCATGTTAGGCGCAGCTGCTGAGGCGACGATGAAGGCGACAATTTCATCGCTACCCGCAAATGGACGGACAACAGCTGCCGCTGTACCGACGCCAGGCAGGTCAGCCAGTGCCGCAGAAATTTCATCGAGCTCGATACGGAACCCGCGGAGCTTTACCTGATTATCGACGCGGCCAAAACACTGGACCTCCCCCTCCAGCGTAATGCGGCCTAAGTCGCCGGTTAAATAGGCACGCTCGCCAGAAATATTCACAAACCGAGCAGCGGTCAGCTCGGCCCGTCCCAGATACCCATTCGCCAAGCCCGGCCCCAAAACTACAATCTCACCGGACTCCCCCTGCGCCACGAGCCGATGCTCCGAATCACAGATACCAATGTGATAATTGGGCAAGGGCCGACCGATGGTTACCAGCTTTCCCGGGCGGAGCTCAGCGAGGGTCGCCGTCACCGTGGTCTCGGTCGGACCATAAGTATTAAAGACTGCGTAAGCCTTGCCGGTGAGACGTTCGGACAAAGCGTCCGGACAAGCTTCGCCACCTAAGTTCAACAAGCGGACCGAGGATGGCAGTGGCGGCATTAAAGCGACCATCGTCGGCACCGCATGGAGCACCGTGAGTCGTTTGAGAGCCAAGGCCGCCGCCACGGCATCGGGATCGGATACTGTCTCCGCGGGAGCGACCCAGAGCGTGGCGCCCGCCAGAAAAGAAATCCAAATCTCCTCCACCGACATATCAAAGGCGACGGAGAAGCCTTGGTAGACCCGATCGTCGGAACGAATCCGTAATACCTCGTTTTCGCTGCGGATAAAGTGGCAGACATTACGCTGGGAGATGGCGATGCCCTTCGGCTCGCCCGTGGAGCCCGAGGTGTAGATGATATAGGCATGATCCGACGGTGCAGCTCGGACGATGACGCCGTCGCCGACGACCGGCAGCGTTGCCATGACCAAGGGCTGCAAACCACGCTCACGGACCGACACGGACATGGACTCCTCAGTCAGTACTATCGTGCCGTGCGCATCCCGCATACAGGTCGCCAAGCGATCTGGTGGCACGGCGGCGTCAAAGGGCAGCCAAGCTGCCCCAGATAGCGCGATACCGACCTGCCCGATAAGCAGGTCGCGCCCCCGAGACATCCAAAGCCCCACACAGTGACCTGGCCCCACGCCCGCCGCGCGCAGTCCCGCCGCGACTCCCTCCGCCCGGGTCAAGAGATCCTGATAAGTCAGGACGCCGTGGGCATCTTCTAACGCAATAGACATCGGCTGACAACGAACCGTTGCCCGGAAGATATCCGCCAAGCACTCATCGCGGAGTAATTCAGGGATATTCGGTCCGCTTAAAAGCATGAAGGGTATCTTTAGAACAACTCCCACCTTGGAGAGTTTCAAAAGACTTTAGCGGCGGAGGCGCAAGCGACGCAGTAGTCGGTCACTAAAGCCTAGCACCATGTCGCGTTCGGGGTATTTCCACCAAACCAGCAAAGCGGCGTAGTGCACCGCAGCGAGGCCTCCCGCTAAGGCCATGGAGAGGAAGAGATTAACTTTCGTATTCAACCGAAGTTCCGCCAACCGGTAGATAAACCCAAAGCCTTGGTAAGCGGTAATTCCCATAAGGAGGGATCCGCCCATCGCTTGGAGGAAGGGCTTCGTCAGGTTCTCCGTCAGGAATGCTGGCGCGGTGAGGCGCAACTGCCGGCGTAACAGGAAATACTGCACCACGGCTGAGGTGGCGTTAGCAACGGCCAGTCCTTCAATGCCATAGCCCTGCACAACCGCTGCAATCGAACCGGTGATATTGATCCCGACGGCCCACAGAGCGACCCGGAAGGTGGCTTGGGTCTGGCCCGCGACGTTCAACGCCCGCGTCACCATCGAGATCATCGCATGGAAAGGCATCGCCAAGGCGAAGAGGACCAACACTGAACGGGTCTTGGCACAGTCCTCGGCGGAGAAGCGCCCGAACTCAAAGAGGAGCCGGATAATCTGTTCGGAATAAACGGCGAGCCCAATGGCCGCACCGATATTGATCGCGAGAATCAGGCGCATCCCCCGAGCGTAGTTTCGCCCCATCGCGGCAGGGTCCTTCTCCGCGAAAGCCGTCGCCATCGCCGGGAACATCACCGTGGCGATGGCCGTCGAGAACAGCCCAATCGGGAGCTCGACGATGCGGTTAGCAATGTAGTAATACGTCAGCGAGGAGCCCGCGAGGTCGAACGCCAAAGACCGCGAAATGAGGAAGTTAATCTGCAGAATGCCGGCCCCCAACGCCGCGGGGATGAAGGCGACCCGCAGGGCTTGCCAGGCGGCGGCATCAGCCCGCACCGGCGCACTCCGCCAGCCAGCTTGATGGAGACCCCACATTGGAATCAGGAGCTGGAGCGTGCCGCCCGCCAAGGTACCGAAGCACAACCAACGCGCCCGCCCCAGATCACCATCTCCCAGATAATAGCCGAAGAAGCCTAACCCTAAAATCATGCAGACGTTGAGAGCCGACGAAGCAATCTCCGCCAAACCGAAACGGCCGCTGAGATTGACGGCCGAGGTGAACAGTGCCGCCACGCAGATGAGCGGCATGTAGGGCATGCACCAGGCGGTAAACTCCGCAGAATTCACATAACGCGGGTCCTTGAAGAGCATCATCGCCAGCAGCGAAAGGCCGATGCAGACGAGCGTGATGCCCAAGAGCCACGGAACAATTTTCTGCAGAACGTAATTAAGGAAGGCGTGCGAGGCGGGGCGGCCATGCTTCGCTTCGATTTCCGCCAAGACCGGGACCGTCGCCGCCGTCAGGGCACCCTCGCCGAGCAGGCGCCGGAAGAGGTTCGGAATCTGAAACGCAAAAAGGAACGCCGCGCCAATCGCACTGGCGCCGAAGAAGGCGGCAATCAGCTGGTCACGAAAGAGCCCCAACACACGCGATACCATCGTCCAGGAGGCCGTCTTGGCCATATCCTGATACTGGCGCGTCTGCTCGGACATCGGGGATTAAGGCAAGATGGCCCGCATGCCTTCTTCCAACACGGCGCGTAAAGCCGGGACCAAGTCAGTCCGTGGGATTTCGGCTTCGGTTCGGTCCGTGAGGCTACGCACCTTGGTCACGCCCTTGGCCACTTCCTCGCCGCCGTAGACGAGGGCATATTTAGCACCCGCGGTTTCGGCCTGTTGGGCGAGCTTACCAAATTTTCCGTCGCGCAAATTATACTCGACGCGAAAACCCGCGCGACGGAGGTTGGCGACGTCTTCCAAAGCGGCGTTCCGGGCATCCGGACCGAGTACCATGACAAAGAAGTCCGGGCCGTCGGCATACGCCGGGATGAGTTTCTTGGCTTCGAGCAAGTCACGCAGTGTCACATCGCCCATGCCAAAGCCGACGGCGGGGAGATCCGGACCGCCCAGCTTCTTGACCAGGGCATCATAACGACCGCCGCCAGCCAAGGCGCGGGCTTCACCGCCCGTTTCAAAGGCCTCGAAGACGAAGCCCGTATAGTAGGCCAAACCGCGGACAATCGTAAGGTCCATCACGATGCATTCACCGAAGCCCATGGACTTGAGCGTGCCGAGCAAATGATTCCATTCTTCTAGTCGCGCCAGCATCGCGGCATCGCCCGCAGCTAGCGTCGCAAGGTCCTCAAGTGAGCGCGTCGCGGCAAAGGCCCGCGCAGCCGCCAAGGTCTTTTCCGGGTCGCAAGCCGTCCCGACCAACGCGGCCGTCATCGCGGTGGCTAAGTCGCCGGGGGAGCCACGTTCCAGTTTGTCGACCACGCCAAGCACAGCAGTGGCGTTGGCTTCGGGGACGCCAACGCTCGCGAGGTAGCGGAACCAAAGCGTGCGGTCGGAAATACGGATGCGGAAGTCTTGCTGCGTCAGGCCGAAACCCAAAAGACAATCGGCACAGAGTGCGATGAGCTCCGCATCGGCGGCGGGACCAGCCTCACCCAGCAAGTCGGCATTCAGCTGATAGAAAGCACGGAGGCGGCCTTTCTGGGGCTTCTCGTAACGGTAGTTCTCGCCAATGGCGAACCAGCGAATGGGCTTCGCCATACCGTTGGCGCGGGCACCGACCATACGGGCCAGCGAAGGCGTCATTTCGGGACGGAGGCTAACTTGACGACCCCCTTTATCTTCAAAGTTGAATAATTGCCGGACGATCTCTTCGCCGGACTTCTCAGTGAAAAGCTCCAAGGGCTCGAGCACCGGCGATTCCCACTCACGAAAACCATAACGGCGGCAGGCTTGGCGCCACACGTCAAATATGTGTCCTAAGACCGCACGGTCTTCAGGATAGAACTCCCGGAAGCCGGGTAGCGTTCGAATGTCGGACATTGAAAGTCGGGCGAAACTTACGACCGCGGCTGCTCGGGGGCGGCGTCCGTCTTCTCGACGTTATACGACTTGAGCTTAGCCTTCAGTTCCTTGCCGGCTTTGAATTTGATGACCGCACGCTTCGGAATGACGACGTCGGTCTCAGGGCGGTTCGGATTGCGACCAATGCGGCTCTTGCGCACCTGAACCTGGAAGACGCCGAAGTTGCGCAACTCAACATCGCGACCGGACAAGAGCGCCTCGCTGATGGCATCCAAGGTGAGTTGGACGCTGTCGCGGATGTGCTTTTGCGGGTAGCCCTTTTCGGTAAAGATCTTTAGGACGATTTCCCGCTTGGTGAGGTTGTCGGACATAGAGGTTCGTAAGTGTTGATAGACAAAGGCATGGGAAACGCTCCATGGCAACACCGCACCCACAAAAAAGGCTATTCGAGGTTCTGCACCTGCTCCCGAATCCGCTCGATCTCGGTTTTAGCCTCTAAAACGGCCTGAGTGGTGGGGATTTCGGTTGCCTTACTCCCAACGGTATTAACCTCCCGGAGAAGTTCTTGGACGAGGAAATCGAGTTTTCGACCACTTTTCTCGACCTTCAACTCATTGGCAAACTGCAGGATATGGCTTTTGAGGCGGACGACCTCCTCGGTGATATCGCAGCGGTCGGCGAAGAGCGCGAGCTCCTTGAGGACACGCTCATCGGAAGGATCGAGACTCAGGCCGGCTTCCTGTAGGCGTTTCAGGAGGGCCGCTCGATGACGCTTCGGTGCCGCCCGCTCGCCGACTTCCATATCAGCAACCAACAAAGAAATTTTCTGCAAGCGAGCGCTGAGGTCGGCGACCAGACTACGACCCTCGGCCTCACGCATCGCCACCAACTGATTCAAGGCGACGGCAAAGCCTTGGGCGACGGCGACTTCACAAGTTTCTAGGGTCGGCAAGGGAGCGCGCCCGGTGCGCTTGCTTTCAGCGAGCTGCAGCAGCAGGCGAGCATCGGGCTCGAAAGGTACACCCGCCAGTGCGGCGAGGCCACGCAGATCGGCCAAAGTATTCAGCACCGCCTCATCATCCCACGCCGTCGTAGTCGGCTTGGCGGCCACGTCGGCAAACGTCACCCGCACCGTCACCTTACCGCGGACTAGGCGGGCCCGGATCCACGGAGCGGACAGCGTCTCCAGCGACGACCATTCCTCCGGCGCGTAGCAGGAAACTTGTAGGTTCTTCTGATTGACCGTGGCGATTTCAACGGACAGACGGCGATCTGGGAGGTTGATTTCTCCGCGACCGAAACCCGTCATCGAAGTCGCCGCCATGCTCAGAGCTTGATTTCAACGCCCATCGCACGGGCGGCGCTCCACACGTCCTTATCGCCGCGGCCGGAGAGGTTGATGAGCACAATATTGGTGCGCGGTCCATCCGCCGCGACCTTGCAACCGTGGGCGATGGCATGACTCGACTCAAGCGCCGGAATGATGCCTTCGGTCCGCGAGAGGAGCTGGAAGGCGTCAAGGCATTCCTGGTCATTCGCGTAGGCAAACTCGATGCGACCCTTGTCGTGGTAATAGGCATGTTCGGGGCCGACGGCGGCGTAATCCAAGCCTGCGGAGACCGAATGGGTCCCTTCAATCTGCCCTTCGCTGTTCTGTAAAATATGTGTCATGCAGCCCTGCAACACGCCCAAGCGACCTCCGGCGAAACGCGCGGCATGTTCGCCCGTCTTGATGGCGCGACCACCGGCTTCGACGCCGATCAGCTGGACACCCGGTTCGTCGAGGTACTCAAAGAACGACCCGATGGCGTTCGAACCACCGCCCACGCAGGCCACGACGGTATCGGGCAAGCGGTCTTCGGCCCGAATCATCTGCTGCTTGGACTCGATTGAAATAATCCGGTGGAAATCGCGAACCATCATCGGATACGGATGCGAACCGTAAGCCGTGCCCAAGATATAATGCGTATCGCGCACATTGGTCACCCAATCGCGCATGGCCTCATTAACGGCCTCTTTCAACGTTCGTTGACCCGCTTCGACGCCACGGACCTCGGCGCCCATGAGACGCATCCGATAGACATTGAGTGCTTGGCGTTCCATGTCCGTCGCACCCATGTAGATGACGCACTTTAGGCCGAAACGGGCGCAGACGGCGGCGGTTGCGGTGCCGTGCTGCCCAGCGCCAGTTTCGGCGATGATGCGCGTCTTGCCCATGCGCACGGCGAGTAAGGCCTGGCCGATGACGTTGTTGATCTTATGGGCCCCCGTGTGGAGCATATCCTCGCGCTTGAGGTAAATCTTGGAGCCACCGCAGAGCTTAGTCAGCGCCTCGGCGTAATAGAGGCCCGTAGGGCGGCCGGCATATTCCACCAGCATGTCCGCGTAGGCTTTCTGAAAAGCCGGATCACGCCGGGCCTCAGCGTAGGCCTTGGTTAAGTCGAGCAAAGGCGTCATTAATGTCTCAGGGACATACATGCCGCCGAACTGGCCGAAACGGCCATGGACGTCGGGAACCTGAAAGCGAGGCTCGGTGGTCGGGATAAGGCTGGAGGCCGACATAAAGTGTCCTCCGATAAAGCGAGAAGCCCTCCGAAGGGCAAGCGACAAGGTCACATCGCTGGACTTGCCCTACTCGCCTATCCCGACCATTAGGAAGGCATGCGTGGCCTTTGCCTCCTCTTACTGACTCTCTGGGCGCCACTGTCGATGGCGGACTCGACATTTTCCCACACCCAAGAAGTCAGCGTGGAAGAGGCCCGCTCCCAGTTTACGACCACCCGCGTCATCGTGACCGGCGTGGTCGAAGGCGTCACGGAATTCCTCCCCGTTTCATCGACGGGTCACATGATTATCAGCGACCGCCTCCTCGGCGTAGACAAAAATAAGGACAAGGTCGTGCGGGGCGTGGTCGATCGCAAAGGCCGCCCCGTCAACCTAGAGCGCGTTGCCGATGACTATATCGTGATTATCCAGCTGGGCGCCATTCTCGCGGTGCTCGTCGTCTTCTTCGACCGACTCCGTCAGCTCATCGTCGGACTTGTCCGACTCGAACGCCCTGCCCTGGCACTCACGCAGTCTATCGCAATCGCCTTTCTACCCGCCGCCGTGCTCGGCTACCTCCTCAAGGATTACATTCCCTTTAGCATCGAGATTGTCGCGCTGGCACTGATCGGGGGCGGAGTCGTCATTCTGTTCGCCGAACGGCACCTGCCGAAGCACGCAGCGCAACCGGACGAAGTCCTGCACCTCAGCTGGAAACAGTCCCTAACGATTGGCCTCTGCCAATGCGTCGCCCTGATTCCTGGCACCAGCCGTTCGCTGGCGACCATCCTTGGTGGCCGCTGGGCGGGCCTCTCCGCCGCGGCGGCGACTGAGTTCTCGTTCTTGGTTGGGTTGGCCATCCTTTCCGCTGCATCGCTCTATAAACTCTACGCCCTTGGTCCGGCCGTTAGCCAAGTCTACCCTTTAGGCAGTGCCGGCCTCGGCCTCATCATTGCGGCCGTGGCCGCCTTCCTCTCGGTCAAATGGATGGTGGGCTTCATCATGCGACGTGGCATGGGCCCGTTCGCTTGGTATCGCATCGCCCTCGGTTCCGCCATCTTGGCTTGGGCTATTGCGACCTAAGGGACGAAGACTGCACAAATGCCCCCGCCTCAAGGCCTTGCGGGTGTGGCCAGTGGGCAGCCTACCAAAGTTATTCCCAGCAGGGGTCCACCGCTTAACCCTTTGGGCAAAAGGGGTTTGACTCCCTTATTCATAGGTTATTCATAGAGGAAACCAACCCATCTGATGTTCAAGCGCTTCCCCGGGCTATTTACGCAAGCCATCGGCATCGACCTCGGTACCGCCAACACGCTCGTCTTCCTTAAGGACCGCGGCGTCGTTCTCCGCGAGCCTTCCGTCGTGGCCATCCGTACGAGCACGCGCAAGCCCATCGCCGTCGGCAACGAAGCCAAGATGATGCTGGGACGGACACCGGGTGACATTCAAGCCCTACGCCCGATGAAGGACGGTGTCATCGCCGACTTCGAAATCAGCGAGCACATGCTCCGCTACTTCATCGGTAAGGTCGCCCGTAAGTCTTTCTTAACTAACCTCACCGTCGTCGTCGCCGTGCCTTATGGCATCACCGCCGTTGAACGCCGTGCCGTCATGGACTCCGCCTACCGCGCGGGGGCCGATGACGTCATCACCATTCCAGAACCGGTAGCTTCGGCCATCGGCGTCGGCCTCCCGGTCGAAGAACCGACGGGCTCCATGATCGTCGACATTGGTGGCGGTACGACCGAAGTCGCCGTCATCTCCCTTGGTGGCATTGTCCACGCCCGCTCCATTCGCGTAGGGGGCGACGAGTTCGACCTTTCCATTACCAAGTATATCCGCTCGTCGTATAACCTGATTATCGGTGAACGCACCGCGGAAGAGATTAAGATCAAGATTGGTTCCGCCTACGCCCTCGAACAGGAATTGACCTATGAAGTCCGTGGTCGCGACGCGGTGACAGGCTTGCCCCGCTCCCTCCACCTGACCTCGCAGGAAGTCCGCGAGGCCATGGCGGACAACGTAAACCAGATCATCGAGGCCGTGAAGAGCTCGCTCGAGCGTATCCCGCCCGAACTCTCGGCCGACCTCGTCGACCGCGGCATCGTCATCGCGGGTGGCGGCGCCCTCATCCGCCGCATTGACCGCGCCCTCTCCGAAGCCACCGGCCTCCCGGTGATTGTCGCCGAAGACCCTTTGTGTGCCGTTGTCAATGGAACCGGCAAAATCCTCGCCAACGCCTCCCGCTGGAGCGGCCGAGAGTAATTCCTGCGGGCTAACCCGCCATGGATAATAACCGCCAAGGAGCCAAAGCGTCCTACGTCGCCCTAGTTTTCTTCACGGGGCTATGGTTGATTTTGCCTAGCGCCGTCCGTCGCTTCAACCGCGAAGCCTTCGCCGAATTCCAAGCCCCGGCCTTACACCTGGTCGGTAAGGGTCGTGACCTCGCTCGTTACTGGGAACTCCAAAGCCGCTCCCCGGAAGAACTCGTTGCCGCGGCCCGGGACCTCGCTCGCATCAACGCAGCGTTGGAACTGAAGATTCATTCCTTAGACGACGCCCGCAAAGAGAATACCCGTCTCCGCGAGATGCTGCGCTACCCGCAGTCGACGGAATTTGTCACGGTCGTCGCCCGGGTCTCCGTCCGCGAAACTTCTTCTTGGTGGCAAAGCATCATCATTCGCAAAGGCCGCAGCGATGGCGTCCGCCCGGGCTGCCCCGTGGTCTTCGGTGACCGCGTCATCGGCCGCGTGAGCGTCGTCCACTTAACCACCAGCGAGGTGGACCTCGTCACCAGCCCGGGCTTCCGCTGTACCGCTTTTCTGGAAGGCGACGATCAATCCCGCATCGTCCACGTCAGTGGTCGTGCCGGCCTAGCGCTATCCGCCCCGCGCGCCATGGTCTCCATCATCCCGCTCGATTACAATCCACCGGCCGGCCAGATCGCGAAGGTTATGACCACGGGTCTGGGCGGGGTCTTCCCCTCCGGCCTCACGTTGGGTACGCTGGAAGCAGGCGTGCAGACGACTTCCGAAAAACACATGCAGACGGGTGCCCTCACCCCCGCCAAAGAACTGAGCTTCATTCAAGAAGTGTCGGTGCTGATTCCGAAATACCCCACGGCGGGTGAAATTCTCCTCACACCGGCCGATGCCGGCAAACGGGAAGAATTCCGATGAGCCTAAGCTGGGCCTGGCTTTTCCTGCTACTGGCGACCTTCCCTTGGTTGCTCGGGGTCGACTTGCTCTCAGACTCAATCGCCACCTCGGGCGTCTGCCTCTTCATCTCCGGCGCAGCCATCATTGCGCCCTGCCGGCGTCTCCGTCGCTGGCAAGCGGTGCTCTTTTCCGGGTGCGTCGGCTTCCTCTTCGAATCCCTGCGGCCCATCCCCGATGGATCGCTAGCGCTCCTCTTGGTCTTAGCCGCCATCTACTTGACCTCCCACCGCGACGAGATTCGTGATATGCCAAAGATGTTTTGGGCAGCCGTCCTCGTGAATGGCTTAGCCTGCACGACTTGGTTCATCGCCGCCGGCCTGGCCCATCTGAAAGAGGTCCCGCTGCTCTCGATGCACTTCCTCGGTCAGTGGTTATTGCATCTACTACTCGCAACCATCCTCGCGGTATTACTGCTGGTACCGCTGGCCCTGGTCCAGAACTTCGCTATGGATAAGATCGGCGTCCCGCAGCCCGACGAAGCCGCATGAAGGACGTCGACGGCCAGAACCCCTCCGCCCCGTCGGACCGCATTTCCCCCTGGCGGCTGAACGCGATTTTCTTCTTTTTCTGCGCTGGCTTCGTCTACGTTGCCGTGGGCCTAAGCTATCGTCAGCTAGTCCAAAACGAAGACCTCACCGTAAAATCGGATAACCAAGGCCAGCGGGTCGTTATCCTGCCGCCGTCACGCGGTAAGATTTTTGACCGTAACGGGTACGTCCTCGTCGATAACCGTGTCCGCTGGAGTATTAAAGCGGACTTACTCGCGCTCCAACCTGAGTTCCGGAAGGAATACCTCGCCCTCCTCATGAAGGAAAAGGACCGCTTCCCCGACCGCCGCCCCGACTACGACCAACTCCAGCAGACCGCGCGCCTCAACGTGCTTAACGCTTGGCTGACTAAAATCTGGTTTGTCATCGACTCCACAAACCAGAAAGCGGCGAAAGGCACCGCTAAGGTTAAGTCTACCCCCGACCTGCATCCAGAAGAACGCATGGTGCATCCGGATGCCCTCCGCAAGCACCTGAGCGAACGCCGCGCCCTGCTGTTCCCGCTGATTCTCGACCTCGCTTTTCCGAACTCGGGCCACGCCGTCACCTCAGAGGAAGGCAATCGGTCCGTTGCGCGCTTCATTGAGCAATTTCCGGTTCAGGGGCCCATTACCCTCGAAGCCGATATGGTGCGCTCCTACCCGAATGGCAAGTTAGCCTCCCACGTCTTAGGTTACGTGCGCGACACCGACATCCTGAAAGGTCAACTCGACGACGAGCTCGTCGAAAAATTCGCTAACCTGCAGAAAATAGGCAACGTCGGCAAGAAAGGTGCCGATGGAATCGAGGCGACCTACAACGAAGTCCTTTCCGGGTACAGCGGCTGGGAACTCTGGACCAAGACCTCGTCGGGCTATAACAAAGATCGGCTCGATGCCAAACCCCCGAAGCAAGGCGCGGACGTGGCCCTCTCGCTGGATACTAAAATTCAGAAGTCCGCCGAAGAAGCCTTGGCCAAAATTGTGGACTCTCAAGGCAAGCCCTTGCCAGCGGCTGCCGTCATGCTGGACGTGAACACGGGGGAGATCTTGGCCTTGGCTAGCCAGCCCTCTTTTGACCCTAATGAAATGGCGGACCGCGTCACGCAGGCCTACTTTGACCAAGTGAATGCAGAAGGCGGCTGGCTGAACCGCTCCACGCAAGGGCTTTACGCCCCTGGCTCGACCTTCAAGTTGATCACGGCCACGGCTGGCATGCGTGCCAACAAAATAGACTGGGACGATATCTTGGACTGTGGTCCCAGCTATATGGTCGGAGGGCGAGCCTTCCCCGAACATGATCCGGTCGGCTACGGTCAAGTCGACTTAGAGAAGATGCTCGCCGTCTCCTGTAACGTCTGGAACTACCAGGTCGGCCTAAGGACTGGACCCGAAAATCTGGCGAAGGAAGCCCGCCGCTTTGGGCTCGACGCTCCCCTGCTCCAAAAGCCAGCAGAGCATAACAACCACTCCACCACCGAGCTCCCGAATCCGGCTACCCGCATGGTCGTCCCCGACCGCGCCTACAAGCAGCGGGTTGCGGGCGAACCTTGGACGGATGGCGACACGGCCAACACTTCCATCGGCCAAGGCTACCTGCTCACGACCCCGCTCCACATGGCATGCTTAATTGCTTCTGTCGCCCGGGGTGAGACCCGGACGACTCCGAGCATCATCCATGACCCGGGCCGCGATGGGCGCCATGCCGGCGCCGAACCCATTGGGTTGAATGCCCAGCAACTCAACGCTCTCCGCGAAGGCATGCTACGCTGCGTCGAGGAAGGGACCGCCAAGAGCGTGCGAATTCCCGGCCTGCCCTACGCCGCTAAGACCGGCACTTCCGAATACTTCAAGAAAGGTGAAAAGGCTCACCTAGCGTGGATTATCGGTTACGCCCCCGCGGACAATCCCGTGGTGGCCTTCTGTGTGCTCGTGGAAGGCCAACTCGATACCAGCACCTGGGGCGGCAAGACGGCTGGCCCCGTCGCTCGCGACATGATCCTCGCTTGGCAGACCGCGGCCGACGAGAAAGATAAATAGGCGCTAGCGAATGAAGACCAGCGTTCCGACCGGTACGCGGTCAAAGAGCGCAATGACATCGGTATCCGCCAGGAGCACGCAGCCATGGCTATTGGGCTTGCCCAACTGGGCGTGCTGATTCGTGCCATGGAAGTAGACGTAGCGTTGCTTAGTGTCGACGACCTGCCCCGCGGCATTAGCGCCGGCGTTATGTCCGGGCTCGAGGCCAGCCAACCAAAGAATCCGCGAAGTAATGAGGTTATCCTCGGCCGACGGCCAGTCGGACCAGATTTTTCCCGTCGGTTGGCGGGCCTTAAAAACCATACCCGCAGGAGCGCCGGCCCCGATCTTCTCGGACACCTGATGCAGGCCCGTTGGGGTCTGCTGCGAATCTTGGACACAGCCGCGGCCTGCTCGCGCGGTGCTGATGGTATACGAATCGCACCCCGCACCATGAAAATGCCAGAGTTTTTGCTGGTCAACCGACACCAGAAGGCAATCTTCCGACATGGATACACCCAACGCCTGAAGGCGTTCGGCGAACTCTTTTTTCAAAACCAAGGATAACTCAGAACATGGCATATCGAATTGGCATCGTGGGCGTGACCGGCGCGGTCGGTCAAGAACTGCTGGCGTTGATGGCCAAGCGAAAGTTCCCTGTAACCGAGCTCCGCCCTCTCGCTTCGGCCCGTTCGGCTGGGTCTAAGGTCAGCTATGGCGGCCAGGACTGGACCGTCCAGGAGGCCAAGCCAGAGGCCTTTGAAGGCCTAGATTTCGTTATCTTCAGCGCGGGCGGCTCGGTTTCCCTCGCCCTGGCCCCGGAAGCGGTCAAGCGCGGGGTCATCGTCATCGATAATAGCTCGGCCTTCCGCATGGACCCGACGGTCCCCCTCGTGGTCCCGGAGATCAACGCCCATGCCCTGGATAACCACCAAGGCATCATCGCGAACCCGAACTGCTCCACGGCCATCGCTTTGATGGGCCTCTTCCCACTGCACCAAGCCTTCGGCCTGAAGCGCTTCTTCGCTTCGACCTACCAAGCCGTCTCCGGTACCGGCGCCGAGGCTATGCGCGAACTCGACACGCAAGTCCGGGCGTGGGCTCAGGGCGAGGCATCGCCGCCCAAGGTCTACCCACACACCATCGCCTTCAACCTCATCCCGCAGGTCGACTCCTTCCAAGAAGATGGCTACACGAAGGAAGAAATGAAGATGCTGCACGAAGGCCGTA
>Ga0114977_10000142_pt1 | contig 45565 bp, 48 predicted proteins | sample S_130805_MF_Meta_FD_87026 | JGI IMG/M metagenome (GOLD analysis project Ga0114977, IMG submission 87026) | Freshwater microbial communities from Lake Simoncouche, Canada to study carbon cycling - S_130805_MF_MetaG | ecosystem: Environmental > Aquatic > Freshwater > Lake | place: Lake...
CCAGATCAAACCTGTTGGCGTGAAAAATAGCACCAACAAAAAGGCGACGATTTCATCGATCACCAGACCGCCGTAATCACCCACGCCAAGCGCCTTGCCGGTTTTGTCGCACACCCAAACGCCAATCGCAAACGACCAAATTAAAACAAAAATAAAGATAGCGTCCGACAAGCGAGGCGCGAGAAACCAATAAATTGGAAAAGCTATCAAAGTGCCGACGGTCCCCGGTGCTTTCGGTGACAACCCAGCGCCAAAACCAAAGGCAATAAAATGCGCAGGATGACTCAATAGAAATTGCCAATTTGGTTTAAATCGCAACTCGTCTTCATGCTTAGAAATGGTCATAGCCCAACCTTTCAATTTTCATTGCCGATCCATCTGTTCCGATCAATCGCAAGCCTTCACCCGCCACGATCTTACCAATGCTCATCAGTGGCAAGCCTAAGTTTTCCGCTATTTTTACGATGCTGGTACGCTGTTCTGCGGCGGCAGTAAAACATAATTCATAATCGTCACCACCGGCCAATAAACATTGCCGAACCAAACGTTGCTCCGTTAATTGTGCAAAAAATTCTGGCAAGGGAATAAGTGACAATTGCAGTACGGCGGCGACTTTTGAGCACTCTAAAATATGCGACAAATCCGCCAGCAAACCATCGGAAATATCAATCGCACTGTGGGCAATGTCGCGCAAGCTTAATCCTAATTTAACCCTCGGTTGTGGGCGGTGTAACCGTTCCAAACAAATTTCACGGACGGTTTCTGGCAAGCTTATTTTGCCTTGCAAACTGGCCAAACCAAGCGCTGCCGCTCCCACTTGCCCAGATAACCAAATGTCATCACCTACTTTTGCACCATCGCGCCGTAGCGCTTTGCCAGCGGCCACTTCGCCCATTATCGTCACGCAAATATTAAGCGGGCCGCGCGTGGTATCACCGCCAATTAATTCGACACCGTATTGTTCAGCAAGCTCAAAAAATCCAGCGCTGAATGATGCCAACCACGCCTCGTTCGCCTCAGGCAATGAAAGTGCCAGCGTCGCCCAGCGCGGGGTAGCACCCATTGCAGCGAGGTCGGATAAATTTACTGCGAGTGATTTATGGCCAAGAAAATAGGGATCTGCATCAGCGAAAAAGTGCGTGCCACTGACCAGCATATCGGTTGAAATTGCGAGCTGATTGCCTGCGCTGATTTTCAGCAAGGCCGCATCGTCGCCGATACCCAAGGCTGCGCTGGGGGTTGCGCGGGTGAAATATTTTTTAATCAAATCGAATTCGGACATTTGATTTTACCAAAACGATTTAAATTCAAAACCTTTCCTATCGCAGCATCTCTCAGCCCGAAAACTCAGTTCAGGATTTCGCGTTAACTTCCGCCGAGCGTAAATTCGCCACCAATTTATCCAAGACGCCGTTTACATATTTATGGCCGTCAGAACCGCCAAATGTTTTGGTTAATTCGATCGCTTCATTCATCACCACGCGATACGGCACTTCCAACTGAAACTTTAATTCATAGGTTGCCAGCAGCAATACCGAACATTCAATCGGGCTTAATTCTGCCAATTTACGATCTAAGTTCGGCGTAATCAATTCGATCAATTCTTCGCTATGCGCCACCACGCCCCGCAGCAATTGATTAAAAAGCTCGACGTCAAAACGTCCGACACTTTTTTCATCGAGCGTGGTTTTTTGGATTTGCGCCACGCTACTACCCGCCACTCGCCATTGATACAAACCTTGCAAGGCCAATTCGCGAGCGCGATGACGTGCGCTCTTGGCTGGTTTTGGGTTTTCTTGTGTCATTTAATTTCTTTCAAAAGTTGAATCATTTCAATCACCACTTGCGCCGCTTCGGCACCTTTTACAGCCATCCGAATTTCCGCTTGCTCGTCGGTGTCAGTCGTCAAAATTGCGTTAGCGATCGGCACGCCGCCCCGCAACTGCACATCATTTACGCCGCGAGCGGATTCGTTTGATACGACTTCAAAATGATAGGTGTCACCGCGGATCACCGCGCCCAGCGCGATCAATCCATCAAAGCGACCTGACTGCGCCATCGTTTGTAATACAAAGGGAATTTCTAAGGCGCCTGGCACTGTTGCCAACACTATAGCGTCATCCGCTACGCCCAATCTGTGCAATTCTGCGCGACAGGATGCCAACAAACCTTCGCAGACTGGCCGATTAAAACGACTTTGCACGATGCCAATACGGCAACCGCGGCCATCATAATTTGCTTCAATTTCTTTCATTTCTCTTCCTTCGCAGAACAATACCCGACCACTTCCAAACCAAAGCCAACCATACTCGGCATTTTTCTAGGCGTGCCCAATAAGCGCATATTGCCAACATTTAAATCACGCAAAATCTGCGCACCAATCCCGTAATTGCGTGGATCCCATTGGGCGTGATGACCCTCAGCCTTGGCGGCCGCGCGCGCCAATAAATTAGCCGAGGTTTCCGTGTGATGTAATAACACCAACACACCCGCCGCAGACTGGCTAATTTTGCTCAAAGCGTCGTGCACGCTAGTCGAATCTTGATAACTCGCTTGCTCTAAAAAATCTAAAACCGACAACGGTTCGTGCACCCGCACCAGCGTTTCTTGTTGCGGTTGAATGTCACCTTTTACCAACGCCAAATGCGTTTGTTGCGTCGTTTTGTCGGTGTACGTCACCAAATCTAAGGTGCCATAAGCAGTTTGCACGGTGCGCTGACCGACGCGCTCAATCAACTTTTCGTGCTGACTGCGATATTCAATCAAATCAGCAATGGTGCCGATTTTTAAACCATGTTGTTTAGCGAACGGCACCAAATCCGGCAAACGGGCCATTTCGCCATCGTCTTTTAAAATTTCGCAAATCACCGAGGCCGGCGTCAAACCAGCCAACTGCGCCAAATCACAACCCGCTTCTGTGTGACCGGCGCGCACCAGCACGCCACCGTTTTGAGCACGTAATGGAAAAATATGGCCGGGCTGAACGATATCCGCCGGCTTCGCATTTTTATCTGCCGCCACCAAAATAGTTCGTGCGCGATCCGCTGCGGAAATGCCGGTAGTCACGCCGGTTGCCGCTTCAATCGACACCGTAAAATTCGTCGCCAGCGCCAAGCCGTTGGCACTCACCATTAGCGGCAAATTAAGCTGTTCGCAATGACTTTGCGTCAGCGTCAAACAAATCAGGCCACGACCATGCTTGGCCATAAAATTAATTTTTTCAGCGGTGACAAATTCTGCCGCGCAGACTAAATCGCCTTCGTTTTCGCGATCTTCTTCATCGACTAAAACGACCATGCGCCCAGCGCGCATTTCTTCAATAATTTCTTGTATTGGTGCAATGTCAGTCATTTTTTATTCCTGTTGCGTCATGCGTTCAACATAGCGCGCAATCAAATCAATTTCTAAATTTACCCGTGCACCAGCCGTCAATAAATTGAGCGTGGTCATCGCCAGCGTGTGCGGAATAAGGTTCACCTCAAACTCGCTGCCCGCCACCTGATTGACCGTCAAACTGACGCCGTTAATGGTGATTGAGCCTTTGACCGCAATATATTTTGCCAAAGCTTTGGGGGCGCGAACGCGTAGCCGCCAGCTTTCGCCAATATTCTCAAACGCCAGCACTTCACCGACGCCATCAACGTGACCGCTGACCAAATGGCCGCCCAATCTATCGGATAAACGCAGCGCTTTTTCCAAATTGACCGCCGCGCCTTGTTGCGCCAAACCTATCGTGCAATCCAAAGTTTCGCGCGACACGTCGACGCTGAAGGTCTTATCTTCAATCTCAATCACCGTCAAACACACACCATTTACCGCGATGCTGTCGCCGAGTTTGACATCGTCCATGCCTAAATTTTGGGTGGCCACACTCAGCCGCAATCCGCCTTCGCGATCGCTAGCCTGAGTAATAGTGCCGACATCGGCGATGATGCCACTAAACATATGAGCCTCTCTTTATTGTTGCGATAAGCCGCAAATCTTGCCCAACTTGTCTTGCATCTTGCCAGACTAATTCTACGCGCTGCGCCAGCTCAGTTAATTCACCTACACTCGCCATGCCGCGTGCCAAATCACCTAACAATTGCGGTGCTAAATACACCACCAATTCATCAACCAATTCGGCCGCCAGTAAAGCGCCGTTTAAAATTCGACCTGCTTCCACCAATACTTCGTTGCAACCGATGCTCGCCAAATAGTTGAACGTTGCCCGTAAATCTACTTGGCCGGCTGTGTTCGGCAAACTCAGCACCTGCGCGCCTAATTTTTCTAGCGCCAAAATCTTTAAAGCATCCGCCGAAGCGGTGACGATTAACACTGAACCACCGATCAAAATTTTCGCCGTTAACGGTAAACGTAACTGACTGTCTAACACCACCCGCAACGGTTGACGCGACGTTTCAACAGCGCGCACCGACAATTGTGCATCATCAGCCAAAATCGTCTCGATACCCGTTAGTACCGCACACGAACGCGCACGCCAACGATGACCATCGCGCCGCGCCTCGGCACCGGTAATCCACTGACTTTGACCATTCTTCAACGCCGTCCGACCATCTAAACTCGCGGCGATTTTGCTGCGCACATAAGGCAGGCCGCATTCCATCCGCGAGAAGAATCCAACATTCAGCGCCCGCGCTTCGCTCGCCATCAAACCCACCTCAACCGTGATGCCCGCGGCGCGTAATTTGGCAAGTCCGTTGCCAGCAACCAGCGGATTCGGATCAACCGTCGCCACCACCACCCGCGCCACACCGGCGGCAATCAAACCATCGGCACACGGCGGCGTTCTGCCGTGATGACTGCACGGCTCAAGCGTGACATAAGCTGTGGCCCCATTAGCTTGTTCAGCCGCCAGTCGCAAAGCATGCACTTCAGCGTGCGCTTCACCGGCGCGCTGATGCCAACCTTCGCCCACCACTTTTTCATTCTTGACAATGACACAACCGACTCGCGGATTGGGACTGGTCGAATTTAATCCTCGCTCGGCCAAATGTACGGCCTGCGCCATCCACTGACTATCGGCGGAATTAAGCATCCTTATTCGCCATCGCGACGCGGCGAATTGGGCTGCGTCACCGCGCTAATGGCATCGGAAAAATCTTCGACATCTTGAAAACTTTTATAGACTGAAGCAAAACGAATGTAAGCGACTTTATCTAACTTGAGCAATTCCTTCATCACCATTTCGCCTATCGCCCGTGAACCAACTTCGCGCTCGCCCATGGCAAATATTTTTGGCGTGATCCGATCAACTGCCGCATCTACCAAATCAGTCGATACCGGCCGTTTATGCAGAGCACGACTAAAGCTAGTGCGTAATTTCACGCCGTCAAATTCGCTCCGCATGCCGTTTTGCTTGACCACCTGCGGCATTCGCAACTCTATCGTTTCGTGCGTGGTAAACCGTTTATCGCACGCCGCACACCGACGACGACGACGCACGCTATCACCCTCATCATTTTCTCGGGTATCAATAACTTGCGTGTCAGGATTTTTACAAAATGGGCATTTCATTTTTTAAACTACCGAGCAATTGTCAGCAATGCGTCGCAAGTTTGAGCGCCCCGACTACCGGCAAAACTCACTCACGACTCATCAGCAACAGCTTCCGCTTAAGCGCTGTAAACCGGAAACTGCGACGTTAGTTTTTTAACTTCAGCGGCAACACGTACCAACACAGCGTCATCGGTTGGCGCATCCAACACGTCAGCAATTAAATTAGCCAAGATTTCAGCTTCCAATTCTTTGAAGCCGCGCGTGGTCATCGCTGGCGAACCAATGCGAATACCGCTGGTGACGAATGGTTTTTCTGGGTCATTTGGAATCGCATTTTTGTTGACTGTAATGTGCGCTTTACCCAAGGCCGCTTCAGCCTCTTTGCCGGTCAATTTTTTCGCACGCAAATCAACTAAAAACACGTGGCTATCAGTACGGCCGGAAACGATTCGGACGCCGCGCTCAGTCAATACCTTAGCCATAACGCGCGCATTATCAATAACCTGCTTTTGATAGACTTTAAATTCGCTGGTGCCCGCCTCTTTAAATGCCACCGCTTTAGCCGCAATTACGTGCATCAAAGGACCGCCTTGCAAAGCAGGGAAAATCGCTGAATTCAAGGCTTTTTCGTGTTCCGCTTTAGCTAAAATCAAACCGCCGCGTGGACCACGCAAAGTTTTGTGAGTCGTTGTGGTCACAAAGTCGGCGATGCCAACCGGGCTTGGATAATAGCCAGCAGCAATCAAGCCGGCGTAGTGCGCCATGTCGACAAAAAGATACGCACCAACGCTGTCAGCAATCGCGCGAAAACGTTTCCAATCAATGACTAAAGCATAAGCGGAAGCCCCAGCGACGATCATTTTTGGCTTGTGTTCAGTCGCCAGCGCTTGCACAGCGTCGTAGTCAATTTCTTCTTGTTCGTTCAAACCGTAAGCAATCGCGTTGTACAACTTACCGCTGATATTGACCGACGCGCCGTGCGTCAAATGACCACCATGCGCTAGCGACATACCTAAAATGGTATCACCCGGTTTCAACACGGACACATAAACTGCTTGATTAGCTTGCGAACCAGAATGCGGTTGCACGTTTGCATATTCCGCGCCGAACAACGCTTTCGCGCGATCAATCGCCAGCTGCTCCGCCACGTCTACAAATTCGCAACCACCGTAATAACGCTTGCCAGGATAACCTTCGGCGTATTTATTGGTGAGCTGGCTACCTTGCGCTTCCATCACCGCTGGGCTGGTGTAATTTTCAGACGCGATCAATTCAATATGATCTTCTTGGCGCTGAACTTCATTTTGCATAGCAGTCCAAAGTTCTGGATCGGTAACAGCGATGGTGTTTTTGTAAGAGAACATAGCGGCCTTTCAAGTAAGTACGAAATCAAAAATGGCGCGCATTTTATCACGGCACGACTGCAACATTAAGTAACAAAATCACCATTTTTATAAAAGTGTTTAGGGGTCGGATTGCTAATCAAGCAAGAAATTAGCGACAACAATAGCTAGTAAGCTAATGATTGGCTAAGTAAGTAATATGACGCGCATTACGGAATGAAAATTTGTCGAAGCGCTGCACATGGCATCCCACAGCTGGGGAATTGCGCTCGATTGTCGCTTACGGCCACTAGGATTTTACCGGCCCAAATGGTTGATATTACTATATTTATTACGTGAATCTGGGCTGACGCACAGCGCACTCACCGAACGCATCGGCATTGAACCCACCACCGCGGTGCTTTCTTTCATGTCTTTCGTGGACGGCTTTTCGCTTTTTAAATCTTTCGTTTTTAGATCTAAGGCGCTTCCCCGCGACCAGCCTGACCTAACGATCCCGCTTCCATCAGCAATGTCACCATCACGGCGATTAAGCTTGGAATAATCGCGATTCGCGTCAGCGCAATCAAAATAATGTGTTTCATATTTGGATCGCTCGATGCCATTCCTAGCAAACTCGCCAGCAAGATCAGCACCGCGCTCACGGCATAGCCAATCATCAAAAATTGGCAGCGTTTAAAGGCTAATTTCCAATGCGCCTTAACGAAGGGCACGCTAATTTTTCGACTTTGAAAATAAATGTAGGCGATGGCGCAAGCGGATAACAGCAGCGGCACCAGCAAACCATACATACCAATTTTCATGGCGATCGCCGCTGGCGTCATCAATAGATCAAACAACATCGCCGCGACGATAAATAAATTGTGTGGCATTTGCGCTTGTTTCATTTCCTGAACTGAGTCAGCTTTCATCACCACACCTTCAAAATTATTATTGGCCGGCAATCGTCATATTTTCGACCAAAATCGAACCGCATTGCCGCGAACCTTGCGCCAACACGTCATTTCCAACCGCAACAATTTGCCGGTACATTTCTTTGAGATTGCCGGCGATGGTAAATTCTTCGACCGGATATTGCACCTCGCCGTTTTCCACCCAAAACCCAGCCGCGCCGCGCGAATAATCGCCCGTGACTGGATTAATACCGTGACCGAGCAATTCCGTCACCAACAGTCCTTTGCCCATTTTTTTGAGCAAACCATTTAGGTCAATATCATCTGATTTCACAATTAAATTATGGCTGCCACCCGCGTTACCGGTGGTGGTCAACCCTAATTTTCGCGCGGAATAACTGCCTAGGAAATAGCCGTTTAAAACGCCCTCTTCGACGATAGTGCGGCGTTGCGCTTTGACACCTTCGTCATCAAATACGCCACTGGCTAAACCACGTGGAATATCCGGCACATCGTCAATTCGAATATTTTTGGAAAATACCGGTTGTCCTAATTGATCGAGTAAAAAAGAAGATTTCCGATACAAATTGCCACCACTCACCGCACTGACAAAATGACCAATCAAACTGGCGGCAATCGGCGCCTCAAACAACACCGGACATTGTCTCGTTGATAGCTTTCGGCCTTTTAAACGACGCACCGCGCGCTCCGCCGCCACCCGCCCAATATCTTCTACTCGCAAAATTTCGCTGGCATTACGCGCCACGCTATACCAATAATCGCGCTGCATCGCCTCGCCTTTACCGGCAATCACCGCGCAACTGACGCTGTGCCGCGACGTCGGATAACCGCCGACAAATCCCAAACTATTGGCAAAAACAAACTGCGCTTCGTGCACACTGACGCTGGCACCTTCCGAATTTTTGATGCGTTTATCCGTGGCAAAGGCTGCTTGCTCGCAATCATTTGCAAGGTCAATCGCCTGTTCTACATTGATTTCCCACGGATGATACAAATCCAAATCGGGGAATTCGGTGGCCAACAAAGATTGCTCCGGCAAACCAGCGCACGGATCGCTGGCGGTGTAACGCGCAATATTTAGCGCCGCATCGACAGTGTCGCGCACCGCTTGGGGCGAAAAATCAGAGGTGCTGGCATTGCCGCGTTGCTGGCCAATATAAACCGTCACGCCCAAACCTTTATCCCGATTATATTCAATCGTTTCCACTGCGCCTTGGCGCACATTGACCGTCTGCCCAAAGCCATCCGACACTTCCGCAACGGCAGCGGTCGCCCCTTGTTTTTTGGCATATTGCAGCAAGTCTTGAGCAATTTCGCTCAGTTTTTCGGGCGGATGAGAGAAGCGAGATTCAGTAGCAAGTTGGGTATTCATCTTAAGAATTTGACGGTCAACAATCGAGAAGGCGTTATCATAACAACATCTATTCAAATTTACCGTGACGCTATGAACAAGCAAACTCCACAACTGGACGAAGAACTGATTGATTTGCCGCCGAGCAAAACCAAAATTAAAAAACAAATGCACGACTTGCAAGATTTAGGTGAAGAGCTGACTAAGCTCCCTAAAGAAAAACTGCGCGAATTAGAGCTGCCGGAAACCTTGCTCGATGCGATTAATGATTATAAAAAAATCTCCAAATTCGGCGCGCTAAGCCGTCAAATGCAATACATCGGCCGCTTGATGCGTCACGTTGATCCTGAACCGATCACCGAAAAATTGAATGTATGGAACGGCACCTCGCGCCAACACGTCGCGTGGCTGCATCGTGTGGAAAATTGGCGCGACCGTTTGATTGAAGACGACAATGCGCTGACTGAATTATTGGCTAAATATCCGATGGCTGACGTTCAGCATTTGCGCACCTTGATTCGCAATGCCAAAAAGGAAAAAGAGCTGCTGAAACCGCTACGAAACTATCGCGAAATTTTCCAAATATTGCGCGACATGATTCCGGCAGACGAATAAATCTGCGCTTTAAGTTTATGACCACCACCTTAGATTACCTCACCGTCGATACCGCCCCCGCACCGCAACACAGCATTATTTGGTTGCACGGCCTCGGTGCTGACGGTGGCGATTTTTTACCGCTCGCCGAACAAATGACTTTACCGGTTGCCGTGCGTTATATTTTTCCGCACGCGCCCGAACAAGCCGTCACCATTAACGGTGGTTACGTCATGCGCTCTTGGTATGACATCGTGTCGGATAATATTGAGCAACGCGCCGATGTTGCCGGCATCCGGCAATCTCAGCTGGCAATCGAGCAACTCATTACCCAAGAAAAACAACGCGGTGTCGCCGCCAAACATATTTTTCTGGCGGGATTTTCGCAAGGTGGTGCCGTGGTTTTACATACTGGTTTGCGTCAGCAAGAAGCGCTCGGCGGCATTATTGCGCTTTCCACTTATTTGCCGATGCCCAGTTTTTTAGCCGACGAATATTCGGCCACCGCTGCCGCGCAAACGCCCATATTGATGGCGCACGGCCGCCAAGATCCCATCGTGCCCTACGCACTGGGAAAACAATCAAAAGAGAAATTACAGGAAATTAATTGTGCGCTGGAATGGCATGAGTACGCCATGCCGCATTCAGTTTGCCCAGCAGAAATTGCCGATATTGAGCACTGGTTGACCCAGCAATTGCGCAAATAAAAACGCTTCGTTACCGCCCAAATTCAGACGACAACGAAGCGCTTAAACCACTCAATTATTTTGCAACAGGGGCAGTCGCTTGTGGTTGGTTATGCATAATTTTCATCGCATCACGAATTTCATCGTAAGTCACCTTGCCATCTTTATTGCCATCAAACTCATCAAAACGTTCCAAAATCATTGGCATAGATTTCGCTTCAGCCTTACTTAAGGCGCCATCGTGATCGGCATCGGCGTGATCAAAAATCTCTTTAAACGTGCCGGTATGCTGTTCTTGTTTCATTTCATGATGCTGACCATGCGCGTCATGCTGTTGATCGTGCGCCGCTTCCATTTCTGCAACGGTGATTTTGCCGTCATGATTCGCATCCATCGCCTTGAAATGTTTGGCGTGACCGGCATCAAATTCCGCCTTCGTCACCACACCATCTTTATTGGTATCTAATTCTTTAAAATGCGACTGCACGGTTGGGCAAGGACCGCCCTCGCACGCCAACGCCACACTGGCGGCAAGTGCCAAACAAGATGCCACTGCCAATTGAATTATCGATTTTTTCATGATCTCTCCTGTTAGTTAAACTGTCCCTTACTGGACAGCGCTGAGATAGATTAGCACGAGAAAGGTTCAGTTTGCTCTCTGCGGTTATAATCGCGCACCTTTTTGCATGAGAAATACCCTGTGCGGCGCTCGACGACCACAGAACCCACGATGAATATATTTTACGAAGAAGACGGTAGTTTCAAGGTCGGCAATATCATGACCGACAACACCACCTCGCTGCAGATTGAAAACTTGCACGGTAAGCGCAGCAAAATCAAGGCGGCGAATGTGATGTTGCGTTTTGAGCTGCCGAGCATGGCAGAATTTTTGGCGCAGGCGGAAGCCATTGCCGCCGACATCGACACCGATTTTTTGTGGGAATCTTGCCCGCCAGACGAGTTTGGTTTTGAGGAGATGGCGAAGGAATATTTTGGCCATCCGCCCACACCTGTTGAAGCCGGTGGCACTTTAATTCGTCTGCACGCCGCGCCGATGCATTTTTATAAAAAAGGCAAAGGTCGCTACAAAGCCGCGCCACCGGAATCGCTAAAATCTGCTTTGGCCGGTGCCGAGAAAAAACGTCTGCAAGCCGAATTGCAAACGCGTTATACCGACGAGCTTATTTCCTTTAAATTGCCGGCAGAATTTTTCGATAAATTACAGCCAATTTTGTACAACCCCGATCGCAATACGCTGGAAGTGAAAGCGCTAGAAGCGGCGTGCGCGGCGACCCATTTATCGGCGGCGCATTTGCTGCAACATTGCGGTGCGATTCCGTCATCGCACGATTTTCATCTGAATAAATTTCTGTTTGAAAACTTCCCTAAAGGCACCGATTTTCCGGAAGTTACAGTGGATGCGCATCCCGAATTGCCGCTGGCCAGCGCGCAGGCTTTTAGCATTGACGATGCCACCACCACCGAAATTGACGATGCTTTTTCGGTTGAAAAATTAGCCGATGGCAACTGGCGCATTGGCATTCACATTGCCGCGCCGGCGCTGGGTATTGCGCTAAATTCGCCGCTAGATTTAATCGCCGCGCAACGTTTGTCCACGGTTTATATGCCGGGCGATAAAATCACCATGCTGCCGGATAGCGCGGTGCAGTCGTTCACCTTGAGCGCGGATAATATTTGCCCCGCGCTGTCGCTTTATTTAGATTTGAACGCGGCCGATTTGTCGATTTTGCACAGCGATAGTCGCGTCGAACGCATTCATATTGCCGCCAATTTGCGCCACGACACCTTGGAACCCTTGTTTAACGAGGCGACGATTGCCGCCGGTAAAACCGATTTTGAGTACGCCAACGAGCTGAAATTGCTGTGGGATTTTGCCAATACTTTAGAAGCACTACGCGGCAAAGCGGGCGAAATGCAACAAGTCGATTACAACTATTATGTTGAAAATGACCACGTCACCATCAGCAATCGTTTGCGCGGCTCGCCGATTGATAAAGTAGTGGCGGAGCTGATGATTTTGGTGAATAGCACGTGGGGAAAATTGCTGGCCGACCACGACATCCCCGGCATTTATCGCACGCAAAATAATGGCAAAGTGAAAATGAGCACCGTCGCCGCGCCGCATCAAGGTTTGGGCGTCGCGCAATATATGTGGTCGAGTTCGCCGTTGCGCCGCTATATTGATTTGGTTAATCAGCGCCAAATCATTCAGTTACTGAATAATCAGCCGCCCGCTTACGATAAAAATGACACCGCTTTATTTGCCGTACTGCGCGATTTCGATGCCGCATATTCGCTTTACAACGAGTTTCAGCGGCAGATGGAACGGTATTGGTGCTTGCGTTGGTTGCAGCAAGAAAATATCGAACAATGCGAGGCCGCGGTGTTGCGCGAAAACTTAGTCAAACTGACGATTATTCCGCTGGTTAGCCGCATTTCGTCGATGCCAGAAACGCCACCCAATTCGCGCGTGCTATTGGCAATTGAAGCGCCAGATTTACTCGATCTAGCATTTAACGCACGCTATGTTTCCACCATCGTGCCAGCTGAAGTGGTGGAATGAAAACCCTCCACGCGACCCATTTGCTAGACGTCATCAGCGATGATCGGGTGGAAAAACGCTTTCCGGTCGCGCTGATTATTTCACTGGTTTTTCATGCGCTGATTTTATTTGGCGTGGGCATTGCGCTGCCAAAATTAAATCACGCTAACAATCCGCTGGATACACTTGAAGTGGTATTAGTGAATAGCAAATCGGCCAAAAGTCCCGATCAAGCGCGCGCCTTGGCGCAAAATAATTTGGATGGGGGCGGCAATACGAGCGACGATCGGCATGCCAAAACGCCGCTACCGATTTTGAGCGATGGTGAACAATTTACGCCTGAACAAACGATGCAACGGGTGCAAGCGCTAGAGCAAGAAGCCAAGCGCCTGATGACCCAGCTAAAAAGCAATTACACCGTCACCCCAGACAAGAAAAGTAAGACGCCCACCAAGCAAGCGGCAAGCGGGGAAGATCTCGTCCAAAGCAGTTTGGAAATTGCGCGGCTTGAAGCGCAAATAAATAAGAGCATGGACGCTTACGAAAAATTGCCGCGTCGAAAATTTATCGGTGCGCGCACCCAAGAATATCGCTTCGCGCAATACGCGGAAGACTGGCGCAGCAAAATTGAACGCATCGGCAATATGAATTATCCGCAACAAGCTCGCGACCAAAAAATCTACGGCAAGCTCACGCTCACCGTTTCTATTCGCGCCGATGGCAGCGTTGAAAATGTGGAGATTAATCGCTCGTCTGGCCAGCGCATTCTTGATGCTGCCGCGATTCGCATCGTTAATTTGGGCGCGCCCTATTCGCCATTTCCGCCAGATATTCGCAAAGAAACTGACATTCTCAGCATCACCCGCACCTGGTCGTTTACCAACAACGATCAACTAGAAAGCGAATAGCCGCGGTTTGCTATAATCGGCCGCCCTCAACATTCTGACCTGAACGTGACTAAAGTTGATTTTTATACCGGCAGCGAAGACAAGCTGCGCACCGCCTGCCAAATCAGCCAAAAGGCGATGCAGAATGGCGTGCGCGTTTTGCTGCATACGCCAAATCAAGCCCTTGCCGAACAACTTGATCAGCTACTTTGGAGTTTTTCCGCCAGCGCATTTTTGCCGCATTGTTTCAGCCACGAAGCTGAGGCCGCCACGATGCCGATCGTGATTGCCTGCGATGATAAATGGCCGCATTCGGAATTGCTGATTAGCTTGCATGATAATTGCCCCACATTTTTTAGTCGCTTTGAACGGGTGATCGAAATTATTAGCAACGACGCAGATGACGCCGCACGTGGCCGCGAACGATTCAAATTTTATCGCGATCGCGGTTATGAAATTCGCCACATTCCACTAAAACCAACATCGACACCATGAACCATCTTCCCGCCGCAAATGATGTGGACGACGACTTGCCGGTGCTGACCGACATCATTGCCGAGCCAGAAAATGAAGTGCCGCTGCTCACAGAAATTATCGTGGCGGACGAACCTATTTTAAACACCGAATTATTAGCCGCCGAAATAATGCCGGCCGAACCTGGCTTCGCTCAAACCGAATGGTTGGCAGCGATTGAACAAAAAATTATCGTGCAATTGGAAACCGATTTCGCCGAAAAACTGGCGCGATTGCAACAGCTCGCCACCGCGCAAGCGATAGCCGAATTTAAAGCAGAATTGCCGATATTGTTGCGAGAGGCGCTGAACAAAGAAACACGATAACCAGAAATTTACGTTTTAAATCAATCCAGAATTCTTTTGAGCGAACGCAGATTTTGCCACAGCAACGCTTGAGGCAAAGTCATCCCCATCGCCGCCATGCACCGCGCCAACCAAGCTTGTCGTTGCTGCAAACGTTGAAGGGCTTTCTCAAGATCCTGACGTATTGCCTGACCATAAGCAGATTCCGCTTTTGTCACCGCAGCGCGCAGCAAGGCTAACGAGGGCTTCATCATCGCAAGATCGATAATGTCGCGATTAAAAACGCCGTCATCCGCCCAACGATCGGAATTCGCCAGCAACTTGCTGGTCGCCATATCCAACGGCGTTAATGTCGCAATATTGCACAGCACATCGGTCGCGCTAGGTGACTCAAGTTTAATTCGACCTTCAAGCACAATTTCAAATTTAATCGGCTGATTATCCACCAGCAACATCGTCCGAATGCCATATTGATCAGCTCGAATTTCGCGCAACTGCGTCAACGGTTTGGCACCTTCACCAACGATTGCAGCAATACCAGCGACGGTCGTCAGACGTTCGCGCAAATTGCGATAACTCGCCAAATCCGACACCAAAAAATCAACATCTACCGACTCGCGATATTCGCCATAACGCATGGCAATGACCGTACCACCGGCAAACCAGCACTGATTCTCACGCAACAAATCGCCATTCAGCGCAGCCAAAATTTGCGCAATCCGCTGGTGGTGTGGCCGACTAAAGGTTGCCATTATTTGCCCCCAAGCCTAAACGCAAGGCTTCAATTAAATTTAACTCTCGCGGCAGCAAAGCGGGAATATCAACATGACGCCAGTTGCGCTCGTAAATGCTCAACGCCTCGATCGGCGTTAAAGTGTCGATGCCTTGCACCTGCCAAGCGAGCAATTTCAGTTGCGGATAATCAGCCAACCGAATGCGCGCCGGCATCCAACCTTGATGATCATCGCGCGTCGAATCAGCAATAACTGGCGTTTTCTGAAGACCAAAATCCAAATTTAGCGTCGCCATCACCGCTAAATAAGCGCCCATCGTCACCGAAGGTTCCCCGTGTTCAATTCGGTGTAAGGTCACCCGCGACATACCGGCAGCTTCCGCCGCCGAGATGGCATTGATCCGCAACGCCTTGCGCTGAGCGCGAATCTGCGCGCCCAACTCGATAAGCTTGGCGGTGTTTGCGTTAGCTGCAATAGGTAGAATATTCGTCATAGTGTTTCTTATTCTAGACAAAAATAGGATATTGTCAATTTTGAGAAACACTTTTTAAAAATATATCGCGAGAAGTGATGAATAAAGCTAGACGGCAATAACAAATTTACGTTACCAGTCTAAGCAAATTTATTCATTTTAGATGGCCGGCAGCTACATTGTGCTTTCCTCGGCTAATTAACTTGGCCGAAGGCCGCGAGGTACTTTGACTGGTTGTGGAGTCTGGGTGCGCTGCAAGTGCAATAGTGGAGTCTATTTATTAAATTGAACTCCGCAAATGAGATTGCGGAGTTTGGAGACTCCTTAAATAGGCAGGCGGGTCGCTGTGGAAATACAGGCTTTCGCAGGTCGAGATTAATCCCGACACAGCAAATGATTCGGAGTCAAAGTGTCGGGATCAATCCCAACCTACAAAAATTCCTGTCAGGTTTTGACTTCACGCCGCTTTTTAAGCACACCGCTCCGCCTTTTCCCTTCTCATAAACACCGCCCAAATCTTTCGCCTGTATAATCGCGCTCTTTTTGCCGCAGCTGGAATACATCATGGAACTCGCTAAAAGTTTTGACCCAAAAGACATCGAATCACGCTGGTATCCCGAATGGGAAAACGCGGGCTATTTCAAGGCCGGATTTGACACCACTAAAACCGATAATTTCTGCATTCAATTGCCGCCGCCAAATGTGACCGGCACGCTGCACATGGGCCACGGTTTTAACCAAACTTTGATGGATGCGCTGACCCGTTATCACCGGATGCGCGGCGACAATACACTGTGGCAACCGGGCACCGATCACGCCGGTATCGCCACGCAAATTGTGGTGGAACGCCAACTCGACGCGCAAGGCATTTCGCGCCACGATTTGGGTCGTGAAAAATTTATCGAAAAAGTGTGGGAATGGAAAGAATATTCCGGCGGCACGATTACGCAGCAAATGCGCCGCCTTGGCACGTCGCCCGATTGGTCGCGCGAACGCTTTACGATGGACGCCGGTTTGTCGCAGTCGGTGACTGAAACTTTTGTCCGTCTATTTAATGAAGGTCTGATTTATCGCGGTAAACGGTTGGTGAATTGGGATCCAAAATTGCACACGGCGGTGTCGGATTTAGAAGTGGTGCAGGAAGAAGAAGACGGTTTTATGTACCACATTCGCTATCCGCTGGCGGATGGTAGCGGCCATTTGGTGGTCGCCACTACGCGTCCCGAAACCTTGCTCGGCGACGTGGCGGTGATGGTTCATCCGGAAGATGAACGGTTTAAGCATCTGATTGGCCAGCAAGTTTCTTTGCCTTTATGTGCGCGCACGATTCCGATTATTGCCGATGATTATGTCGATAAAGCCTTTGGCACCGGCGTGGTGAAAGTAACGCCTGCGCACGATTTCAACGATTACGCGGTGGGGCAGCGTCACAAACTACCGATAATTTCGGTGCTCACGTTGGATGCCAAAATCAACGATAACGCGCCAGAAAAATATCGCGGGCTAGATCGTTTTGACGCACGCAAACAAATTGTTGCTGATTTGGAAGCGGCTGGTTTCTTTGAAAAAGCAGAAAAACATAAACTAAAAGTGCCGCGCGGCGACCGCACCAGTGTGGTGATTGAGCCGATGCTGACCGACCAATGGTTTGTGGCGATGAGTAAGCCGGGCGATGGTGGCAAGAGTATTACCGAGCAGGCGCTGGAATGTGTGGCGAGCGGCGAAATTAAGTTTTATCCAGAAAACTGGGTGAATACTTACAACCAATGGCTGAACAATATTCAGGATTGGTGTATTTCGCGGCAACTGTGGTGGGGGCATCAGATTCCCGCTTGGTATGGCGTGAATGGCGAAATATTTGTGGCGCATAGCGAAGCCGAAGCGCGGAAATTGGCGGATAAAGCCGGTTATGCCGGCCAACTTGATCGCGATAATGACGTATTGGACACGTGGTTTTCTTCTGCTTTGTGGCCGTTTTCCACTTTGGATTGGACGCCCGACTATCCGCAAAAATCGAATCCTGCGCTCGATTTATATTTGCCATCGTCGGTGTTGGTGACGGGCTTCGACATCATCTTTTTCTGGGTGGCGCGAATGGTGATGATGACCAAACATATCACCGGCAAAATTCCGTTCAAAGACGTTTACGTGCACGGTTTGATCCGCGATGCCGAAGGACAAAAAATGTCCAAATCAAAAGGCAATGTGCTTGATCCAATTGATTTAATCGACGGTATTTCGCTGGCTGATTTGTTGAAAAAACGCACCACCGGTTTGATGAATCCAAAGCAAGCGGAGCAAATCGAAAAACGCACGCGCAAAGAATTTCCAGACGGCATTCCGGCGTTTGGCACCGACGCGCTGCGCTTTACGTTTTCCTCGTTGGCATCGCCCGGTCGCGACATTAAATTTGATATGCAACGCTGCGAAGGCTATCGCAATTTCTGCAATAAATTATGGAATGCGACGCGCTTTGTGCTGATGAATTGCGACGGTCACGATGTCGGTTTGGATGCCACTTTGGCGTTGGAATATTCCGCCGCCGATCGCTGGATGATCAGCCGTTTGCAGCAAGCGGAAACCGATATGGCGACGCATTTTGCCGATTATCGTTTTGATATGGCGGCGCGCACCGTGTACGAATTGGTGTGGGATGTGTATTGCGATTGGTATGTCGAATTGGCGAAGGTGCAAATCGCTACTGGCAACACCACCCAGCAACGCGCCACCCGCCGCACCTTGGTGCGCGTGCTAGAAACGATGTTGCGTTTGGCGCATCCAATTATTCCGTTTATCACTGAAGAATTATGGCAGTCGGTCGCGCCGTTAGCCGGCCAAACCGGCGCCAGCATTATGTTGCAAGCTTATCCCAAAGCAGATGCCAGCAAAATTGATGCGGCGGCCTGCGCCCAAATTGCGCTGCTGCAAGAGATGGTGAACGCCTGCCGCAAATTGCGTAGCGAGATGAATTTATCACCAGCGTTGCGCATTCCATTATTGCTTGCCGGCGATGCCAACGTGTTGAAAACGTTTGCACCGTATTTGCAAGGCTTGGCTAAATTGAGCGACGTGACGATTTTGGAAACGCTGCCGGATACCGATGCGGCGGTAGCGATTGTGGGTCAATACAAACTAATGCTGAAAGTGGAAATTGATGTTGCCGCTGAACGCGAACGCTTGGATAAAGAAATGGCGCGACTGAGCAATGAAATCGCCAAAGCACAGGTGAAATTAGGCAACGAAAGTTTTGTCGCACGCGCACCAGCAGCGGTGGTCGAACAAGAACGCAAACGAATGGAAGATTTTGCGGCCACGCTGGAACAACTGAAAACCCAGCGCAACAAATTATCGTAATCTTCTGAATTTAACGACGGCGAATCAAAAAAACAAATTCGTCGCCGTTTATCTCAGAGGCTAATAATTCATTGCCCGTTTGCCGGCAAAAATCAGCAAAATCTGCAGGTGATTTTTTATCAGTCGCCACCACTTTTAAAACTTGGCCACTTTGCATCGTTGCCAATGATTTTTTGCCGCGCAATATCGGCATCGGACACGCCAGTTGGCGAACGTCTAATTCGACATCAAAACTTAATTCGGTCAAACCACAATCTCCCCGCCGCCGTGCGCCCAAGCGGTGATACCGCCTTGTAAATTAAACACTGGCGACAAGCCTTGCGCCGCCGCAAAAGCCGAGGCCTGTGCGGAACGACCGCCCATTTGGCAATAAAAAACGGTGGGGCGTTGCGTATCTAATTCAGCAAAACGTAGCGGCAATAAATGCAATGGCAACTTAGTCGCGCCGGGAATAAATCCGTTGGCCACTTCCGCGTCGGTGCGCACATCGACCAAATTAATTTGTCCTGAAACCAGCAGTGGCTTCAATTCTTCGACGGTCATATTTTTAAAGCTGCTCATATTTTCTTCTCTATAAAAAGTAAAAAAGGCCAAAGCGAACCTTTTGGCAATGCCTAATTCTAACAAACGTCGTCCATCGCTCGTGATATTTTTGCGCCACCTGCGATGGATTCAAATTTTGCTGTTCTTGCTAAATGCTATGATATTGCCATGAAAAAAATTCTCTTCATTTTACTGTGTGTTGCGCCGCTGCTCAGCCGAGCGGATGGGCTACCTGATTTAGGTGATGTGTCGCAAACGTCGATTTCGCCGCAGCAAGAACGTCAAATCGGCGAGCAATCAATGTTTCAAATTCGCGCCAGCAAAAACTATTTAGACGATCCAGAAATTGCCGATTATTTGAACACCCTCGGCAGTCGCTTGGTGGCGAATAGCGCCGAACCGTCGCAACCCTTTGAATTTTTCGCAATCAACGATAACGCAATTAATGCCTTTGCGATGCCGGGCGGCTTCATCGGCGTCAACAGCGGTTTATTGCTCACCGCGCAAACCGAATCGGAACTCGCTTCTGTCCTCAGCCATGAAATTGCACACGTTACCCAACACCATTTGGCGCGCATGGTGGCGGGTCAAAAATATGATTCTCTGGCTGCTGTGGCGGCGATTGCGGTGGCGATTTTGGCGGCGCGGGATAATCCTCAAGCAGCGATGGGTGCGGTGGTCGGCGTCCAAGGTGGCGCGATGCAGCGCCAACTAAATTTCACCCGCACCCACGAAGAAGAAGCGGATCGTATCGGCTTGGGCGTCTTGGAAAAATCTGGTTTTGACGTGCGGGCGATGCCGGCATTTTTTGAACGGATGCAACGCGCCACCCGTTTATTGGAAGGCAACGCGCCGACTTATTTGCGCACCCACCCGATTACCGCCGAACGGATTGCCGATGTCGATGGCCGCGTGCAGCAATTGCCTTTCCATTTGGTGGCCGATAGTTTGGAGTTTCAACTAGTTCGGGCAAAATTGTATGCCACGCAAAAAACACCGACCGAGGCGATTAACTTTTTTAATGCGGCTTTAGGTGACCAAAAATTTGGTAATCAGATTGCACAGCGTTACGGTCTAGTCATTGCGCTGATGCGCGACAAGCAAGATAAAACCGCCGCACAAGAGTTCGCAACGTTGCTAAAGTCGGCACCGGCTAATCCGATGATTACCACTCTCGCCGGTCAACTCAAGCAAAAGAATGTCGCCATCAACAATCTGAATACTTTTTATCGCGATGCCACTCGCTCATTCCCGCAATATCGCGCGCTGGTTTACGATTATGTGGAAGTGCTGTTGAGCGAACGGAATTTCGAGCTAGCGTTGAAATTATTGTCCGGTCGCATCAACGATTATCCAAACGATCCTCGGTTATATGAGTTGCAAGCACGGACTTACGACGGTTTGAATCGGCCGCAAGAAGCGCATCACGCGCTGGCCTACAATTACATTTTGCATGGCAATTTGTATGGTGCAATTGATCAATTGGAATTAGCCAAGGCCGCCGGCGATAATTATTATGAACTCTCGACGATTGAAACTGAGCTTAAACAATTCCGCGCAATTGCCGGCGTTCAGCGTAAGAAAAAATGATTTTCCCTAAAAAATCAAACTATCAGCTACGCATCAGGCTTGAAGTTTGACTGCTGTTTTGTTATTGTCCGCCCCGCTATGACACTTTCCCGCTGCATCCAACCCTTGTTTTTTATCTTCGCTTTGCTGTTTGTTCAGCAAAGCGCGGTGGTTCATGGCATCTCGCATACGCTGGCGGAACAGTCGCAAGACCAATCTTTACCACACGACAAACACTGCAATTTATGCGCCGCTTATGCTCAAGTTGGCGGTGCAATTTCGAGCGACACCGTTCATTTTGATTTCACTTCTGCTTCAACACTTGCGCTCAGCGAACAGACCACTGTTGCGCACGCTGCCAGCTTTAATGCCTTCGCGGCACGCGCCCCACCGCGCTTTCAACTGACCATAACCTGATCGCCTTCCGCCAATGGGGAAGGCGACTTTCTTCATTTGCGCGGAGTATTTCATGTTCAAAAATATTTTATTCGCGGTGGCGTATTGCCTACCGCTGAGCGCTTTTGCCGCCACTAGCGAAAGCAATTTTAATCCCGCCATATCGCTCATTTTGAGCGGCACTTACGGCCAATTTAACCCAGACAGCAATCTGCCCGCCACCGGCTTTGCCCTGAATCCTAATCCCGGTCACAGCCAAGGTTTTAATATTGGCGAATCGGAATTAGGTATTTCCGCCAACATTGATCCAGATTTTCGAGGGGTAGCGACGCTGGCTTTGGGCGCCGCCGGCACTTTCAGCGTCGAAAATGCATTTGTGCAATCAACCTCGCTCGATGACGGGCTTAATCTTAAATTTGGCCGCTTCTTTTCGGGGCTCGGTTATCTAAATGAACAACACGCCCACGCGTGGGATTTTGTCGATCAACCGCTGGTGTATGCCACGTTTTGGAATAACCAGTTAGGCGAAGATGGCGTTCAACTTAAATGGCTGGCACCCACTGATTTATTTATGGAAATCGGTGGCGAACTAGGCAAAGGACGTAGCTTTCCGGGTACCGACACCGCCAAAAATGGTAGCAATGCCGGCGTGATTTTTGCGCATATTGGCGACGATATCGGCACCGATCATAGTTGGCGCGCGGGCGCTTCTTGGCAACAAACAAGCCGCGTGGCGGCAACCAATCCAGACTTGGTCGACGCGACAAAAACCAATGCTTTTAGCGGCAACAGCCAAACCGCCGGTGTGGATTTTGTGTGGAAATATTCGCCCAATGGCAACGTTAAAGAACGCTATGTAAAGATTCAAAGTGAATATTTTCAGCGCAAAGAAGCGGGCGATTTAACCTACGATACGGCAAACCCAATCACCGACAGTTTTAGCGTCGTTCAAGCTGGTTGGTATTTGCAAAGCGTGTATCAATTTATGCCGCGCTGGCGAGTCGGTGCGCGTTATGACCAATTGAATGCCGGCTACGCGCCAACTCGAACCTCCTTAATGTTGGATTTTAGTCCGAGTGAGTTTTCACGCTTTAGATTGCAATTGGCGAATGACCAAAGTCAGCAAGGCTTATCCGATAAGCAACTTTTCTTGCAATATATTATGAGCTTGGGCGCACATGGCGCGCATAGCTACTAGGAATAAACATGAAAAATAATTTCAAAAAACTTTTACCACAGAAACACATAGACACAGAGAAAACAAAATCGTTAAGCTTTGATCGTTTAACTAGTGCATTTGGCTATCGCTTTTCTCGGTGCCTCTGTGCCTCTGTGGTGACAATCTTTGCTTTACTCACCACCGCTCCCGCTCACGCGGCCTTGAATATTTTCGCTTGCGAACCAGAATGGGCGGCCTTAACCCAAGAATTGGCTGGCGATCACGCACAAATTTATACGGCCACTAACGCTTTGCAAGATCCCCATCGGGTCGAAGCGCGCCCCAGTTTAATCGCCAAGGCGCGCCGTGCAGATTTGGTGGTCTGTACCGGTGCCGAATTAGAATTGGCGTGGTTGCCAGTCGTGTTGCGCGAATCTGGCAACGCCAAAGTGTCTGCTGGAAAATCGGGTTATTTTGAGGCCGCTCACTACGTCACCATGTTGGAATTGCCGGGTCGACTAGATCGCGCCGATGGCGATGTGCACGAGGCGGGCAATCCACACATTCAACGCGACGCACGAAATTATGTGCCAATCGCCCGCGCTTTATCAGCTCGACTAAGCGAAATTGATGCTGCGAATTCAGCTTTTTACGCGGCTCGCTTGCAAACTTTCGAACAAAAATGGGCAACCGCTCTGCAACGCTGGGAACGGCAAGCTGCACCGCTCAATGGCACAAAGATTCTCGTCCAGCATCGCGCATTTCCCTATCTCAGTGCGTGGCTTGGTCTCAAAGAAATCGCAGCTTTGGAGTCGAAACCGGGCATGGAATCTAGCGTCGCGCATTTGTCGCAAGTCCTCGCCGAGGTTAAACAATCAACGGTACCGATGGTGATTCGTGCCGCTTATCAAAACCCCAAACCCTCGCAATGGATAGCGGAACGCTCAGCGATTAATGCCGTCGTGTTGCCGTTCAGCGTCGGCGGTGACGATAGCGCGCCAGATTTATTCGGACTCTTTGATGACACGGTGGCACGATTGCTCGCCGGTTTACAAAAACACTGAGGCACCTATAAAAATGGACTCACTCGATTTCAGCATTCTAATTCCTGCATTTGTCGCCGGTTTGTTAGTGCTCGCCAGCCACGTCCCCTTTGGGATGAAGGTGTTAGCCCGCGGCATCATTTTTGCCGATCTTGCCATCGCACAAATCGCCGGTTTGGGTGTGATTGCCGCTGAATTATTGGGCGTTTCCGACAGTCCACTGATGGTGCAACTGATCGCCGTCAGCAGCGCCTTAGTCGGCGCCGTTTTATTAAGCGTCATCGATCGTCGTTTCCCTGACATTCAAGAAGCGTTGATCGGCTTGCTATTCGTGTTGGCAGCGACGGCGGGCGTCTTGCTAATGAGTCGCGATGTGCACGCCGGCGAACACCTCAAAGACTTATTAGTCGGGCAAATTTTATGGGTCACGCCACCGCAACTTTGGGCAACCGGCCTGATGACCGCCGCCCTATTGCTGATTTGGCGGAAATTCTCGTCACGCCTCAGCACCTTCGGCTTTTATGCTTTATTCGCCATTGCCGTCACCGCCTCGGTGCAATTAGTCGGCGTTTATTTGGTTTTTGCCAGCTTAATTATTCCCGCACTCGCCACGCACACGCTCAAAAAACATCGGCTAATCGTTGCTTACAGCATCGGCGTTAGCGCTTATGTCGCAGGATTATTGGTATCCTTGTGGTTGGATTTACCGAGCGGTGCAACCATCGTGTGGACGATGGCAATCAGCGGGGTAGCGGGCCTAATTACTTTAAAGCCAACCCCAGTCAGCATCCCTTAAGTTTTCGGCTTAAGGAAGGTATTGAGCTGCTGAACGACCTGCGCTTGATGCGATAAAAATGGCGCGTGGGCGGCTGCATCGATTAAAGATAATTGCGCATTTGGCAGATTTTCCGCCATGAAAACTGAAGCTGTGGCGGGTGTGAGCTTGTCACGTTCACCCGCGATAATTAAAGTCGATTGCTGGATATTTGCCAGTGTTAAACGCAAATCGGCATCACGCAAAATAGCCAAACCCGCGCGCAATGCTGCCAAGACAGGTTCCTTTTGGGTGGCTAAATTGGCGCGCAAGCATTGCAATAGTTCGCGTTCGTTGTCCGTGCCGCGCACTTGTAAACTTAGAAATCGGCGCAGCGTGGCAGCTGGATTATTTTCCAGCTCTTCGGCGAATTGCTGCAAGGTTTCCGGCGCCATACCGCAAGACCAATCGTCGCGCGCGGTAAAACACGGCGTACTGGCAACCAAAATGAGTTTGTTAATTTGCTGCGGAAAAGTTGCCGCCCAGTGCAAGGCAATTTGTCCGCCGAGCGACCAACCGCAGAGCGAAATGGGCTCAGAAAATTGCGCCGCCAATTCCGCCACGATTGCGCCTAAAGGATTTTCAGCCGATTGCAAATCGACAAAATCGCTACCACCGTGTCCCGGCAAGTCGACGCAATGAACGGCAAATCTTTCGGCCAAAGCGTGTGCCAGTGGATGAAAAATCCCACCATTCATGCCCCAGCCATGCAGCAAAATCAGCCGCTCACCTTGACCAAAAATCTCAACCCGCAAGCTCATGCAACGCTCCAATCAGTTGCTCAACGTCTGCCGTGGTATGCGCCGCCGACAAGGTAATTCGCAAACGCGCCGTGCCAATTGGTACCGTTGGTGGTCGAATCGCCGTCACCCAAATACCACGCTCGCGTAGTCGTTCGCTTAAGGAAAGTGCGGCTTGATTATCACCAATTAACAGCGGCTGAATGGCGGTTGGCGACGGCATCAACGGCCACGGCAAATCACTTAAACCCTCACGCAGTTGTTGAATCAGCCTGCGCAAATGCTGGCGTTTTTCATCGCCATTTTTAATTATTTCAAGACTTGCCAGCGTCGCCACCGATAACGCCGGTGGACTGGCGGTGGTGTAAACATAGCTACGCGCTTGATTGACCAGCGTGTCAATCACCACTTTTTCGGCCGCCACAAAGGCACCCGACACGCCGGCAGCTTTACCTAGCGTCGCCATATAAATTAATCGCGGTGAATTCGGCAGTTGAAAATGCGCCCACGAACCACGACCGTGTTCGCCCAAAACACCAAAACCGTGCGCATCATCGACCAACAACCAGGCATCAAATTGTTCACACAAGGCTAATAATTCTGGCAGCGGCGCTAAGTCGCCATCCATGCTGAACACAGCATCAGTGAGTACCAACTTCCGTTTGGTGGTCGATTGCGACAGTAAAGTTTTAAGATGTGCCACATCATTGTGGCGATAACGACGCACCTCGGCACGCGATAGAACCATCGCATCATTCAAGGAAGCGTGATTGAGTTTGTCGGCAAAAACGCTGTCGCCTTTGCCCACCAGCGCTTGCACCACACCCAGATTGGCCATGTAACCAGTAGAAAACAACAGCGCGGCGGGCTTGCCAACACAGGCCGCCAACGCCAACTCCAATTGATGATGCGGCTCAAAATGGCCGCTAACCAAATGCGCGGCGCCGGCACCCACGCCCCACTGCTGCGCACCCGTTTGCAAAGCAGCAATCAATTGCGGATGATTCGCCAGCCCCAAATAATCATTGCTACAAAAAGCGAGGTAGGATTTGCCGTCGACCACGATGCGTGGCGATTGCGACGTGGTCACGGTGCGGCGCTGACGTAACAGGCCGAGCGAGGCGCGCGTTTCTAGATCGATGGCTAAGTCAGAAAAAGGCAAATTTCACCACAGAGACACCGAGACACCGAGAAAATCAAAACACCATCCTCAACACATTCACCGCGAAGGTGGCCAACTCAAGTCAGAATAGTCAGTTTTATTTCTCTCGTTTTTCTCGGTGTCTCTGTGCCTCGGTGGTTAATTAGGTTTATCAGCAAACGGATACATGCCCAATTTATCCATCAGCGCACGATCGCGTTCCACTTCCGGATTACCAGTGGTCAGCAATTGTTCGCCGTAGAAAATTGAATTTGCGCCAGCCAAGAAGCACAGCGCTTGCACCGCATCGGACATTTGCTGGCGCCCCGCCGACAATCGAACGCGGGCAGTTGGCATGGTGATGCGGGCCACAGCAATGGTACGTACAAAATCTAGCGGATCAATCTCAGCCGTATCGGCCAACGGTGTGCCTTCGACTTTAACCAAATTATTGATCGGCACACTTTCAGGGTAAGGATTCATATTCGCCAACTGCGCAATCAAGCCCGCGCGCTGCGTCAGATTTTCACCCATTCCCACAATGCCGCCGCTACACACATGCATCCCCGCTTTGCGCACGCGCTCAAGCGTATCGAGGCGATCTTGGTAATCACGCGTGCTGATAATGTCGCCATAAAACTCGGGCGACGTATCCAGATTGTGGTTGTAATAATCTAATCCCGCGTCTTTCAGTTGAGTAGTTTGCGCGTCATTCAGCATCCCCAAGGTGGCGCAGGTTTCCATGCCCAAACCGCGCACCGCTTTAACCATTTCGACCACGCTTTCCATATCCTCAGCGCTCGGTTCGCGCCACGCAGCGCCCATACAGAAACGATCGGCGCCGGCTTGTTGCGCGGCTTTGGCAGCAGTGATAACCGCATCCAATTCCAACATTTTGCGATTTTCTACGCCCGCATTATGAAATGCCGATTGCGGGCAATAACCGCAATCTTCCGAACAACCACCGGTTTTAATCGACAATAAAGTTGAAAGTTGAACCTGATTGGGATCGAAATGCTCGCGGTGAATTTGTTGCGCTTGAAACAACAAATCAGCAAATGGCAATTTAAATAACGCCTCAATATCAGTAACAGTCCAACTGGCTTGCGAATTGGGCGTATAAGGACGATGGAAATGGACGGCTTGAGTTTGCATGGCAATATCGCGAAATTAAACAGGCCACATCTTCGATTAACCGCCGCGGCTTGTCAATTTATCTGCGAGAAATTTTGAACATACGCCAACTATTTAAGCATTTTTTGCCTGCGCAACCGTGTTTCTTATGTGGCGCTGATAACCACAACGGGATTTGTTGCGCGGAGTGCGCCGCAGATTTGCCGCGTCTGACAAAAAATCATTGCCCAATTTGTGCCTTACCTACTTTCACCGGTGAAGTTTGCGGGCATTGTTTGCGTGAACCACCTAAGTTTGATCGCACGGTAGCGGTGTTTTCCTATGGCTTTCCGCTAAACAAATTGGTGCAAGGTTTGAAATTTAATCAGAGACTGGAATTAACCAATTATTTGGCGGATGAATTGGCAAAAGTAATTAATGAGCGTCCGGATGCGATTGTCGCGATGCCCTTACATCCTACACGTTTGCGGGAACGCGGCTTTAATCAGTCGCAATTGTTGGCGCAACGCCTAGCGCATCAATTACAGACCCCCTGCTTAAATGACGTTTGCCAACGGACACGGCACACCACGCCGCAGACTTTATTGCCTTGGAAAGAGCGCAACAAAAATGTGCATAATGCTTTTGCATGCGCCACCCATCTCGGCGGCAAGAGGATCGCAATCATCGATGATGTGATGACCACTGGCGCATCGCTCAACGAACTGGCGAAAGTACTGAAACAGGCTGGGGCGAACCGCGTTGAAGCTTGGGTCGTGGCTCGTACATTACCGCATTAAAGCTGACAGGCAAAATACTAAGGCACAAAACCTGGAATTTTAGCGACATCAACTTCGTCGTTTTGATCGGAAGACAAAAATTGATTGGCATATTCGAGATAAACCTGTTCACGAATAAATACGTCAAAAAGATCAGGATCGACATGCCCACCTTGCGCCATCTTACCCAGAATAAACAGCGATTCACTCAACGTGTTAGCTGCTTTATAAGGACGATCATGTGCTGTTAAGGCCTCAAAAATATCCGCAATTGCCATAATCCGCGCTTGTACCGACATCTGATCTCGGGTCAACCCTTGCGGATAACCTTTGCCATCCATCCGTTCGTGATGGCCGCCAGCAAACTCAGGCACATTTTTTAAATGTCGCGGCCAAGGCAATGCCGCCAACATTTTGATCGTCTGATTAATGTGATTATTGATAATCTGCCGTTCGCCCTCCGTTAAAGTACCAGAGCGCACCATTAGATTTTCCAGTTCATCCGGCGACAAAAAGTCACACCACAATCCATGCTCATTTTGCCATTGACGGTGCGCAATCGAAAGCACGCGCTGTTGAGCGTCAATCGACATACTTTCAGAGCCCCGATTACAGTGCTGTAAAAAACTTTGATCATCTTCTAATTGCAGTATGTCAGCCGAAAACTGCGCTTGCAATATCGCCTTTTTTTCGGCGGAGACCTCGATCGCGGAGGCCTTCAAGAACTTGATTTCGGCATCACGTTTCAGCACTGCAAATCGGGTAATGATCAACTCAATTCGATCAAAAATAGTTTCTAATTTTGTTGCCTTATCTACCACGTGTACCGGCGTCGTAATTTTGCCGCAATCATGGAGCAAGGCCGCTATTCGCAGCTCGTATTTATCTTGTTCGCTTAATGAAAAATTAGCCAACGTTGGCGTCGTTGATGAACGATTCACCGCTTCCGCCAACATCATCGTTAGTATGGGCACCCGCTCACAATGCTTGCCAGTATAGGGAGACTTATCATCGATCGCTGTGTTAATCAGGCCAATCATAGATTCAAATAAATCTTCTAACTGCCGAATCAAGCGCCGATTAGTAATAGCAATCGCGGCTTGCGAAGCCAAAGACTCGAGTAACTTTTCGTCATCTTTGGTGAAAACACTTACCTCATTTTTTTCCCAATCTAGCGCATTAATGAGCTGCAATACGCCGATAATTTCGCTCTCATGATTGCGCATCGGCACAGCTAAAATCGATCGCGATCGATAACCTGTTTTAGCGTCAAAATTTTGGGTGCCGGAGAAGTCAAAACCCTCTGCGGCATAGGCATCAGGCACATTAATTGTCTCACCACGCAAGGCAGAATAGCTCACCACCATCGCCAAATTTGGCTGACCATTAACATATAAATCGACAGGCCAAAAGGGAATAGCATTACCAGAAATCCCACCCAGCGCCAGCTTCAAAGTGTCGTTATGCAAAATCTCAAAACGTAACACCTGATTCTCTTCATCTAGCAAATACAAAGTACCTGCATCGGCATGGGTAATGCCCTTCGCCGACACCAAAATATTTTCTAGTAATTTATTGATATTGCGTTCACTGGACAGTGCTGCACCAATCGTATTAAGCCCGCTCAGCCGCTCAAATAACTTATCTAGCGGCTGCTGATGTGACCTATTTTTCATCTTAGAATCCACAGTCATTTGATGGCTATTTAATACACACTGAACGAACTTGATGAATATCAGTGATACCCAGCAATACTTTTTCGATGCCATCTTGCTTCAATGTATGCATGCCTTCATCTAACGCAATGGCTAATATCTCAGCGACACGAGAATGTTCCTGAATGGCTTTTTTAATGCTATCACTACCAATCAACAACTCATGCAAACCAACGCGACCTCGATAACCCGTACCTGAACATTTTTCGCAACCGACCGTTTCATACAAGGTAATATTTCCTTGCTGATCGGCAAATAATTTTTTCCAGTCTTCATAAATTACGCGTTGAGCCTCAGTCGGATCAGCTTTCCACAACGGCGTATTCAACAATTCACCCGCATATTCAGCCAGCAAACCTTTTATTTCTTCGGGACTCGCGATGTGCGCTTTCTTGCAATCTGAGCATAAACGTTTAGCCAAACGTTGCGCCAACACACCGAGCAACGCATCGGCAAAATTAAATGGATCCATACCCATATCCAGCAATCGGTTAATTGATTCTGGCGCACTATTGGTGTGCAAAGTGGCGAACACTAAGTGACCGGTAAGCGAGGCTTCAATACCAATGGCAACCGTTTCTTTATCACGCATTTCACCGACCATAATCACGTCCGGATCGGCACGTAAAAATGCACGCATGATGGTGGCAAAATCCAAGCCCGCTTTTTTGTTAATCTGAACTTGCCGCAATCCTTTTTGAGTGATTTCAACGGGATCTTCCGCCGTCCAAATTTTAGTTTCCGGCGTGTTGATATGCTTCAAAATAGAATGCAAAGTCGTTGTCTTACCCGAACCGGTTGGACCACACACAAAGAATAATCCGTAAGGTTTGCTAATGGTCGATTTAACCAACTCCAAATTGCGCTGCGAAAAGCCCATTTTATCCAATGGAATAGGTTCGCCTGACGACAGAATACGCATCACCACATCTTCCATACCACCTTGTGATGGAATGGTCGCCACCCGTAACTCAATATCTAACGGGCCATATTTCTTAAATTTTATTTTTCCGTCTTGCGGTTTACGCTTCTCCGAAATATCCAAATCACACATAATTTTGAGCCGCGTGACTAAAGCATTTCGATAACTCGCTGGCACCTCAAGATAATTCAACAAGGAACCATCTTTGCGCAAACGTACCAAGGTTTTCCCCCGACCCGGCTGCGGTTCAACATGAATATCTGATGCCCCCATTTTGTAAGCATCGACAATGATTTTATTCACCAACTTAACCAACTCATTATCGGCAGCAGCATTGACATCGTCAGGACTGAGCGGCACATCACCGCTCTCACCACCTTGAGGAGCGAGTAAATCATCAACCGTGTCATCCCATTCAGAATCAGCATCAACACTATCGGCACGCACACCATAAAAACTATCGAGGGTAGCTTTAAACTCTCGTTGAGAAGTCACTTTAAAAACTAAACGGTGCTTAGGAAAAATATTGTTAACAACGTGCGATGATTGGATGCGTTCGGGATCGGTGGTTAAAATCACCAAGCCCGTAGGCAATTCTTCGATCGGCAACCAATGGCCGCTTTCAACATATTCCCGTTTAAGATTACGTAACAGCTCGGCTGGCTTAACTCGATCTGCTTTGAACGCCTCATAAGGCACACCGAAAAATCGCGACAGCGCTTTGCCAATATGCTCGCTCTTAACTTGAAATTCATCGAGCAACACATTTTCAATGTCGAGGCCTTTGCGACGTGCCGTACGCGTTGCCAATTCAAACTCAGCGGCTGAAATCAGCGCATCCGAAACCAAGCTATCGTATTTGGTTTTAACACTAGTCGTTTGCAATTGACGTTGTCGCAATGCCACCGCCAAGGTGGTCGCCAATTCAACCACGCCGGCTTCCACTAATGACGGGAAGGCATAACCTTCTTTATTATTAATTAACTGTATGACGCCAATCAGTAATCCAGTATCACCATCTAGAATGGGTGCAACCAACATTTGCTTTGTTCGGTAACCGGTTCGTTTATCAACGTCGGGCAAGAACCTTAATGAAGCGCCATATGAATTTAATTCAACCGAATCATAAACATCTTCGATATTTAAGAGTGTTTTATGGAACGCCACATAACCCGCAATACTCTGTTCGGCAATCGGCAGGCGTAAATCCTTAAACGAATTTAATCCGGTTTTAACTTTTGAAACCAAAGTAACGTTATCGTCACTCACCAAATAGATCGTCAAGCGATCAGCGTTAAACAAGGCGCAAATATCCCTGCTAACATCCAAGATAATTTCATTGATGTTAGTCGTCGCGTGGATCTTATTAACCACACGATTTAAATTCTGGGTGAAGGCCAGCCGCACTTCAATTTCAACCACATTAAATTTATCTGATATCGCCATCACAATTTATTAGCTCTATTTCCTTATATTAGATGAGTCCAGCGTCACCACTAAAATTCAAAAATCTGACCATTTTGCAACATCTGTGGCGTCAAACCAGTCACTAATTGTGCAATTTCTTGCATCGTCAATTCAACCTCGCCAGGTTTCAAATGCGTAATAAATACTTTTGGATTCAATTTTAATTTTTGCAAATCCTCGGCCAAAGTCAATGGACAGAAATGCTTAGACAGCCTGGCCAACTCAATTTCCGCATTACAAAATGCGGTTTCCACAATGAGATATTCCAAGTTTTGAATACGATTAACCGCTTCCCACAATTCATCGCAATTCGCCGTATCACCGCTAAACACCAAACTTGCACGACCGCTATCCAGCTGATAAGCCACCGCTGGCACAATATGATTGGCCGGCAATGCTGTAATTTTTCTCTCACCCAAAGTGATTGTTTCGCCCAAGCACAGCGGCTCAAACCGCAAATACGGCTGATTGTCATTCGGAATGACCGTAAAGTCAGGCCAAATATCCCAATTAAATACGTGAGATTTAAGAATATTGATGGTTGCTTCAGTGGCGTGCACCGTAAGTGGTTTGTCGCGCATCCAGCCCACGCTATCGACCATCAACGGAATGCAGGCAATATGATCAAGATGAGAATGCGTCACAAAGACATGATCGATCGCCATCAGCTCGGCAATACTCAAATCCCCAACGCCGGTTCCCGCATCAATCAAAATATCCTGATCAAGCAACATCGCAGTGGTCCGCGAAGCGCCCCCTATTCCACCGCTACAACCCAATATCTTTAGTTTCAGCATAAATTCGACTTTATTTTATGTTTCACAATATCAGTTTGCCAAACTATTAATTAATCAACATCACCGGCATCGAGGCTAATTGTGCCACCTTACCGCCAACAGAACCTAATAGTAATGATTGTAAACGTGATTCACCTTGCCGTCCCATGACGATTAAATTCACCGCTTGCTCTTCGGCATATTGCACCACCGCCTGCGCGGGTGTGCCGATGCTAATGTGATATTGATAGGCTAAATTTGCCGCGTCCAACAAGCCACGAGCCGCCCGCAATGCCTCGTTTCCTTGTTCGCGATAATAATCGTTGATGGTATCTTGGTTGATGAATAATTTTACATTAGCTGCGGCGACATTCCATTGCACATTCAACAATAAAAAAGTCGGCGGCTCGCGCAATGCCGACGCTAAGCCAATCGCATATTCAACCGCTCGCAAAGAATTCGCAGAACCATCTACCGGAATCAAAATTTTCATCATTTCCCCTCATTCTTATTGTGCTGACCAGCAGAAATATGCTCATCAACCAAATCGATCGCTGGTTGTGACTCAACTGCTCGCAGCGACAATAACTTCGCAATGATCAACACTGCCAACGCGCAGATTACCGGCAACAACCCATGTAAATAATGTTGCGACTCAAGCAAAGGTTTAAATAAATCTTCGCCAACCAACATTTCACCAGCCACATAACCGAGCAATGCGCCACCGGCATACATCACCCAACTGAAGCGATCGATCAATTTCAGCACCAACTGACTACTCCAAGCAATCAACGGAATACTGACCAATAAACCAAAAATCAATAACAGCGGACTGCCGTGCGCCGCACCGGCCACACCCAACACATTATCCAAGCTCATTACAAAGTCGGCCACAATAATGGTTTTAACCGCGCCCCAAAGATTGCCTTCCGCCTTGATGCCTTCGCCACCCTCATCGTCTTCCGGCAGAATTAATTTAACGCCGATCCACAGCAGCAATATGGCACCGATTAATTTCAAATACGGCAATGCTAGCAAACTGACCGCAAAGAAAGTGAGCACAATTCGCAACACAATCGCGCCGCCGACACCATACAAAATGCCTTGCTTGCGTTGCTCCAAGGGCAAATTACGACACGCCAAGGCAATCACCACCGCGTTGTCACCCGACAACAGCAAATCGATCACAATAATTTTAAAAACATCCACCCAAAACTGGGGTGCAAACAACATTTCCAGCATCACGTTCCTTTACAACACATCAGAAATTCACCGACCGCGGAAAGCGTGAAATCAAGCTCACCTTCCCGCCATCAACCTTAATACTTCAAAACCTTCTGCATCAAGCGACCCATTTCTGCTGGATTGCGCGTAATGTGAATACCGCATTCTTCCATCACCGCCAATTTTTCGTTGGCACCGCCTTGACCGCCAGAAATAATCGCCCCCGCGTGCCCCATTCGTTTACCTTCAGGCGCGGTCACCCCGGCAATAAATCCCACCACCGGTTTTTTCATATTATCTTTAATCCAGCGTGCACATTCTTCTTCGTCCGAACCGCCGATTTCACCGACCATCACCACCGCATCGGTGTCAGGATCGTCATTAAATAGCCGCATCACGTCGATATGTTTCATGCCGTTAATTGGATCGCCACCGATACCAACGCAAGACGATTGCCCCATACCCAGCGCGCTTAATTGACCGACCGCTTCGTAAGTCAAGGTGCCAGAACGTGACACCACGCCGATGCGACCTTTTTTGTGAATATGCCCCGGCATAATGCCGATTTTAATTTCATCCGGCGTAATCAACCCCGGACAATTCGGGCCAATCAAGAGTGTTTTGCTGCCATTCATTTTGTAGCGCGTGAGCAACATATCATGCACCGGAATGCCTTCGGTAATGCAAATCACCAAATCTAATTCCGCCGCCACCGCCTCATCAATCGCCGCCGCCGCGCCCGAAGGTGGCACATAAATCACCGACACCGTGGCGCCTGTGGCTTGTTTCGCTTCTAACACCGTGGCGTAGACTGGAATATCTTCGAACCGTTCGCCCGCTTTTTTAGGATTCACGCCCGCCACAAAACACGCCGCGCCATTGGCGTAAGCTTTGCAATTCACGGTATGAAATTGGCCGACTTTGCCGGTCATTCCCTGGGTAATTACTCGCGTATCTTTATTGATCAAAATACTCATTTTGCCTCCTTCGCCGCTGCCACCACTTTTTGCGCCGCGTCTGCCATATCGCTACCCGAAATAATGGGCAAACCAGAATCCGCCAGAATTTTTTTACCCAAATCGACATTGGTGCCTTCCAAACGCACCACCAGCGGCACGCTCAAATGCACTTCACGCGCAGCCGCGACCACCCCTTCGGCGATCACATCGCACTTCATAATACCGCCAAAAATATTCACCAAAATCGCTTTGAGCTTCGGATTTTTCAGCATCAACTTAAATGCTTCGGTAACTTTTTCTTTAGTTGCACCACCGCCGACATCCAAGAAATTCGCCGGGTTACCACCGTACAATTTAATGATGTCCATGGTCGCCATCGCCAAGCCCGCGCCATTCACCAAACAGCCAATATCGCCATCCAAAGAAATGTAGGAAAGATCGAATTTAGACGCTTCGATTTCGGCGGGATCTTCTTCATCCAAATCGCGGAAAGCGACAATTTCAGGCCGACGATACAGCGCGTTGCTGTCGAAATTAAATTTAGCATCTAGCGCAATAATGCGATTATCAGCCGTCAGCACCAGCGGATTAATTTCTGCCAGCATCGCATCTTTGGCCACAAACGCACGGTACAAACCTTGTAGCGCAACTACCGCGCCGGCCACCGCCACCTCAGGAATGCCAATACTGCGCGCCACTTCTGCTGCGTCAGTGTCATTCAAGCCAGCCAGTGGATCGATGCGTACGGTGCGAATTTTTTCTGGTGCGTGCTTGGCAACTTCTTCAATTTCCATGCCGCCTTCGCTCGACGCCAACAACGCCACGCGCTGCGAGCCACGATCAACCACCATGCCCACATAAAATTCTTTGGCGATGGCCGCACCCTCTTCGATTAACAAACGACGCACAACTTGACCTTCTGCGCCAGTTTGATGCGTAATCAAATGCATCCCTAAAATTTGGCCGGCGAATTGCCGCACTTCATCCAGCGATTTAGCCACTTTCACGCCGCCGCCTTTACCGCGTCCGCCAGCGTGGATTTGCGCCTTCACCACCCAAACACTGCCGCCTAACGCTTGCGCCGCCGCCACCGCTTCGTCCACACTAAAACATGCTGTACCGCGTGGCGTGGGCACGCCGAATTCGCGCAAAATTTCCTTGCCTTGGTATTCGTGGATTTTCATTGTCAGTCCTCGCCGATAAAGCGCGCCGCTTCTGCCGCACGCAGGGGTTTGCATCTTACCGAAAATGTACGCTGTCGACACAGCTGTTTAAGTTTGCTGTGGTCGTACAAAGTTGGTAACCTCAATCAACTTTTCCATCGTCAGCCAAAGATGACAGACATCAGCAATTTTTTTAGCCACGACGGCGGTTTGTGGGGCTTATTTATTTCCAGCTTGCTCGGCGCAACTTTACTACCCGGCGGCTCGGAACTAGTGCTCGTCGGCGTTTTAAAAAGCCAACCCGACGCTTTCTGGTTCGCCTTATTTATTGGCACCTTAGGCAACACGCTCGGCGGCATGATTTCCTTTGGCATGGGCTGGCTGCTACCGCAAACCCAACAACTCAAACACGTCGATCGCGTGCGGCGTTATGGTGTGTTCGCTTTATTGTTTGCTTGGGCACCGTTAATAGGTGATGCCATTTGCGTCGCCGCCGGCTGGTTAAAATTAAACATTTGGCAAGCCGCGCTGTTGATGGCAATCGGGAAATTTTTGCGCTATGCGCTGATTGCATTTTCACTGCAACATATTCACGCCTGATAAATTTTCGATCAGATTAATTCAGATTTAATCGTCCTTTCGCTTTTCAGCGATTGTGAAATGTGGAACAATCCGGCGCATCTATAAAAATATATGTGGGGCGACTGATGATAGACCGCGACGGTTATCGCCCGAATGTTGGCATCATCCTAATTAACGCAAAGAATCAAGTCTTTTGGGGAAAGCGCATCCGTCAAGATGCATGGCAATTCCCTCAGGGCGGCATTCAGCATGGCGAAACACCCGAACAAGCCATGTTCCGCGAGTTACATGAAGAAGTGGGCTTGCACATCGATCACGTTCAAATTTTAGGACGGACTCGCGATTGGATGCGTTATGAAGTGCCGCAAGGCTGGGTGAGGCGCGATGCTCGAGGTAGTTATAAAGGACAAAAACAAATTTGGTTTTTGTTGCAGCTAGTCGGTCGAGATTGTGATGTGTCGTTGCGTGCTAGCGGCCATCCCGAATTCGACGCTTGGCGTTGGAATGATTATTGGATCGAAATTGACAGCATCATCGAATTCAAACGCGAGGTTTATACCAAAGCGTTGAATGAGTTGGCTCGCTATTTGCCAACACCGAAAGGTCATCAATGCCATTCTTTAAGCCATCACCAGCCATTTATTAAAGAAGAAAGTTCGGTCTCAAGATGATGAAATGGTTGTTAATAGCACTCGGTTTACTCAGCCTCACAGCTTGCGCGGGAGATGGATTAATTCACATTGTCGATCGCAACACTCCGACAACTCATACCGTGACCGATCAAGCAGCGGTGCCGTTACGGCTGAGCACTTATATCGATGCCCGAAACAACGGCAACCCTCGCTTGCTGGGCACCGCTTATTTGCCTGTTAGCGGAATTTCGGGCAAAGAAATCTTATTGGATCAGGAAGTTTCGCAACTGGTTACCAGTCGGATGGCTAAACAGTTAGAAATCGCCGGTTTCAAAATCGTGACTGACGATAGCGCCAAATATGAATTGAGCGGCGTGATCAAGCAATTACGATTTGACGTCACCAAAAAACGTAATGAAACAGCGCTTGAAATTGACACTACCGTAAAAGAAATTGCCAACGGAAAAACGGTCTGGTCTGGTAGTGCAAAACAAACCACTGAAATTGACGTACCGGTTTCTGGTACAGGTGCCAGCGACATTACGCAATATGTCAAACAGCAACTTGGCCTCGTTACTAAAAAAACCAGCGCGCTGATTACCGCCAACATGACGGTGTTTCATCCGGCGCCAAACGCTGCAACGCCCACACCAGTGGCGGCGAGTGCCAGCGGCCAATTAAAATTAAGTGGCTCGCCAGCGCGGGCTAAAATTTATGTCGATGGCATTTACTTTGGTTTGCTGCCGCTGAGTAGCGCACTCGATGTTGGCATTCATGACATCAGCGTTAAAGCAGAAGGTTACCAAACCGCTGCTGAAAAAATTTCCATCCGCAAAGATGAAACCACTGAACTGGAAATAAAACTGGCTCGTTAAAATCAAGAACAAAAGCTGTCCACGAAAGACGAAAAACACGAAAAATACTCAGTTTAAATAAAAATTTATTGCTTGATTAACTTTTCGATTCTTTAAAAAACACCCATTTTATGGGTTACTGCTTTTGTTTTTCTTTCTTGTTTTTCGTAGACGGCTTTGCTTTTACGCTTTTACATTTCCGAACAAGCTTTAGTGCTTGCCGGTACTACCGAAACCACCCGCACCGCGCTCGCTTAACGGAAATTCTTCCACCACGTTAAAGTTGACCTGCGCCACCGGCACCACCACCAATTGCGCCATCCGTTCTAGCGGCATCAAGGTAAACGGATGATGGCCGCGATTCCACAGCGACACAAAAATTTGCCCCTGATAATCGGAATCAATCAAGCCGACTAAATTACCCAGCACGATGCCGTGTTTATGTCCCAAACCGGAACGCGGCAGAATCATCGCAGCGTAATGCGGATCAGCCAAATGTATCGCGATGCCGCTCGGAATGAGCTCGCATTGCCCCGGCTGAATAATCATGTTGTGCTCAATGCACGCACGCAAATCGATGCCGGCCGATCCTGGCGTGCCGTAGCTTGGCGGTTGTTCGTGCAGTCGCGTATCTAAAATTTTCACATCCACAGTTTTCATTTTGACTCCTTATTGGTGAGTTTCAGGCGGCGCGATTGTAAATCATTCTGTTTAAGTCAAACGATGGCTTATTAATTCAAAGCATATTTCAGTCACGTAATATTTGACAACATTTTAGATATGCCATTACACTCATCATACAAACACTCGACCGGCAGAACACAAGCGGTTCTTTGCAGATTTACTGCTAGAATCGTGACTGCACACCTCGTGTGTACCTCAAATAAAGGAGCATGAACATGAAACAAGCACAAAAAGGTTTTACCCTGATCGAATTGATGATTGTGGTTGCGATTATCGGCATCTTGGCTGCGGTAGCGATTCCGGCTTACAGCAACTACACCAGCAAGGCCAAAGCCACTTCTTTAGTAGCCGCTGCTGATGCCGCAAGAATTGGTGTAATTGATTGCGTAAATTCTCAAGGCATTACCACTGGAGCAATCACTGGTTGCACTGGCGGATCGAATGGCGTTCCGGCTGATTTAGTAGCGGGTACCGCAAGTGATGCGGGCGTAAGCACGGTAGCCACCAGTGCGGCAGGTGTCATTACGGTTACGGCTTCTGCTACTGGCGTAAAAAGTCTCGCGGTACCCGCTAATGCTGGTACTTTAATTTTAACTCCCAGCATTGTGACTGGCGGCGTTTCGTGGGTTCGCAGTGGAACGACTGTCACTGACGGTTATATCAAACCATAATTTCGTTTTCCTTGAATGTAAAAAAGCCACGGTTCGCCGTGGCTTTTTTGTTTTCTTCCACTGATAAAACTAGGCCAGCAGTCGCATCGCCAATTGCTCTAAAAAGCTTAGCGGCAAAATTAAAATCAGCTGGCAAATAATAAACAGCAGCATCGGCGTCAGATCAATCCGGCCAAACAACGGTAGCAAGCGACGCAAGGGATTGAGAAACGGATGCGTCACCGCTGCCAGCATGGGGCCGACGGCGCTCGGCTTTCCTAGCCACGACAACACAGCTTGCGCTAACACGGCCAACACTAAAATATTGACACTTAATTTCAGCAATTTGACGGCCGCCCACGCCAACAAACCCAGCAGCGGAAAGCCGCTCACCGGCAAACCTTGCGTCCACACGAAAGCAGACACATAAATAGTTTCCACCAACAAGGCCAGCAGCAAACTGGCGCTGTCATACCCCCAAGCGGTGGGCACATACCGGCGCGCCCGCAATACCAAGAAGTCGGTCATCACCATAATGAATTCACCCAAACCGTTGCGCATCGGCGCGCGCAACCAAACCGCGTGAAAGCGAAATAATAAAATTGCCGCAAAGGGTTGCAGCAAGGCGTCCAACAAAAATTGTAGCGCTTCATGAAACATATTTAACCCGCCTTTCCAAGTTCGTCGCCCATTTCGATCGAGCGCTGATGGGCCGCGTGCAACGCTGCGACAATATGCTGTTTAACGTGATCACTTTCCATGTTCATTATGGCGCGTTCGGTTGTGCCATTTTTGGAAGTCACCCGCGCGCGCAATGTCGCCACCTCTTCGTCGGTCGATTCAGCCAATTTTGTCGCGCCGAGAAAAGTATCCAACACCAGACTCTTGGCATCTGCCTCACTAAAACCCAATTCACGGGCAGCTTGTTGCATCGCTTCAATAAAATAAAATACATAAGCCGGGCCGCTACCAGATACCGCCGTCACCGCATCCAACATCGCTTCATTTTCTAGCCACAAAGTTGAGCCGACAGCCGTCAAAATACTTTGCGCGGCATGTTTCTGGTCTTCAGTCACTGCCGGCAACGCATACAGGCCGGTAACGCCACTGCGAATCAACGCTGGCGTATTCGGCATGGCGCGCACCACCATCGAACTATTTGCCCAACGCGCAATATCGACCGCGCGAATGCCGGCCGCGATGGAAATGAGCAGTTGCGAGGTTAGCAAAGGGGCTAACTTGCTCGCCACCTCGTGCAATTGTTGTGGCTTCACCGCCAACACTAAGACTTCGCTATCTTGAACGGCAGCTTGGAGATTCGTCGTCGCCCGCACGCCAAATTGCGTATGAATTCGAGCGCAGCTTTCTTCGCTAATTTCCACGACTGAAATCTTGTGCGGCGCATAACCACGTTTAAGCAAGCCACCGATGAGCGCGCCGGCCATATTGCCACCACCTATAAAACAAATTTTCATAATTAGTTTTTTAATGAAAGTGTGAAAAGTTGATTATCGCAAATTGACGTGACGGCTGCACCGTTAAGCGCAAGCATTTATCCGGCTAGCGCTGCCGGTGGTCGATCACCGAAAATCGCGGTACCGATACGGACCAAGGTGGCACCTGCCGCAATTGCCGCCGGAAAATCGTGCGACATCCCCATCGACAAGGTATCGAGCGCTAAAGATTGTGAATTAAGCCCACGAAAAATGGCCGCCAAATGCGCGAAAGGCTGCTGTTGCAGCCGAGGATCGTCACACGGAGCAGGAATCGCCATCAGACCGCGCAATTTAATGCCAGGCAACTTTATCAGTGCGTGCGCCAGGCTTTCAACCTCGGACGGCGTCACCCCACTTTTACTGGCTTCACCGCTGACATTTACTTGCAGGCAAATATTCAGCGGCGGCAAATTATGAGGCCGTTGCGCCGACAATCGTTCAGCAATTTTCAAGCGCTCAACGCCGTGCACCCAAGCAAAATTTTCGGCAATATCGCGCGTTTTATTACTTTGAATCGGTCCAATAAAATGCCACTCGATTGCCAAGTCTTTCAACGCCGCTATTTTCAACAAAGATTCTTGCAAATAATTTTCACCAAACGCCCGCTGACCTGCGGCATAGGCCGCGCGAATCGCCGACTCTGGAAAAGTTTTACTGACAGCCAATAAATGTACGCTGGCAGGATCACGCTGCGCTACGATCGCGGCATTTTTAATGGCCAACCGCACCACTTGCAAGTTAGAAAGGATTGCGCTCATAATCAGCCGAGTTGTCAGGTTAGTTGGTTTTTATTTTGACGGTTGCACACGATCAAAACAGACAGAAGTCTTGAGGAATTATATATGGATATCACCGAACTGCTAGCCTTTGGCGTCAAGAACAAAGCGTCCGATTTACATCTTTCTGCTGGATTGCCGCCGATGATTCGAGTTCATGGCGATGTGCGTCGCATCAACTTGGAACCGATGACGCACAAAGAAGTTCATGCCATGATTTACGACATTATGAACGATCAGCAGCGCAAATATTATGAAGAAAACAAAGAATTAGATTTTTCTTTTGAGGTGCCGGGACTGGCACGCTTTCGGGTAAATGCGTTTGTTCAACATCGTGGTGCGGCGGCGGTGATGCGCACAATTCCGTCAAAAATCCTGTCGCTTGAGGATTTAAAAACACCCAAAATTTTCAAGGATATTTCTGAGTTTCCACGCGGCTTGGTGTTAGTCACCGGCCCCACCGGCTCCGGTAAATCTACCACTTTGGCGGCGATGGTTAATCACCGCAATGAAACCGAACTCGGACACATTATTACGGTTGAGGATCCGATCGAATTTGTGCATGAATCAAAAAAATGTTTGATCAATCAGCGCGAGGTCGGCCAACATACTTTATCGTTCCAAAATGCACTGCGTTCAGCTTTGCGCGAAGATCCCGATGTGATTTTAGTTGGCGAAATGCGGGATTTGGAAACGATACGGTTGGCGATGACGGCGGCCGAAACGGGTCACTTAGTATTTGCCACCTTACACACCAGTTCGGCAGCCAAAACCATCGACCGCATCATTGACGTTTTTCCCGCCGACGAAAAAGAAATGGTGCGTGCAATGTTGTCAGAATCGCTACGTGCAGTCATTTCACAAACGTTAATCAAAACTAAAGATGGCAATGGTCGTGCCGCAGCACACGAAATCATGTTGTGCACGCCAGCTATTCGTAATTTAATTCGCGAAGCCAAGGTGCCACAAATGTATTCCGCTATTCAGACCGGCAGCAATGTTGGGATGCAAACGCTAGATCAGTGCCTGCAAACGCTAGTTAAAAATAACATTATCGTCTCGTCAGAGGCCCGTACCAAGGCAGTTAATAAAGATTTATTTCCTGAGTAACCTCCTCAAAAATTTAACTGGAATTTCAACATGGAAAAAGATCAGGCAACTGAGTTAGTTCACAATTTATTACGCGGCATGCTCAACAAAAAAGCCTCTGATTTATTCATCTCGGCTGGTTTTCCGCCTGCGTTTAAAGTGGATGGAAAATTGACGCCGGTGTCGAATCAAACACTCACCGCACAACACACGCAAGAGCTGGCGCGTAGTGTGATGAACGACCGTCAAGCAGCAGAATTTGAAGCAACGCATGAATGCAATTTCGCCATTAGCCCGCCCGGTATCGGCCGCTTTCGGGTGAATGTATTTATGCAGCAACAGCGCGTTGGTATGGTGTTGCGCACCATTACCACCAAAATTCCGGATTTGGATGAAATGGGAATGCCCGTGATTTTAAAAGACGTGGTGATGACCAAGCGTGGTTTGGTGATTTTGGTTGGCGGTACTGGCTCTGGCAAATCGACCACCTTGGCCGCGATGATTGGCCATCGCAACCGTGAAAGCTTCGGTCACATTATTACCATTGAAGACCCGGTGGAATATGTGCATGAGCCGATTAATTGCTTGATCACGCATCGTGAGGTTGGCGTCGATACCGATAACTGGCATAACGCGCTGAAAAATACCTTGCGGCAAGCGCCCGATGTGATTTTAATTGGCGAAATTCGCGATCAAGAAACGATGGAACATGCCATCGCTTTCGCGGAAACAGGGCATTTATGTTTGGCCACTCTACATGCCAATAGTGCCAATCAAGCCATTGACCGAATCATTAACTTTTTCCCCGAAGAGCGCCGCACGCAGTTGCTGATGGATTTATCACTCAACACCAAAGCGCTGATTTCGCAACGCTTAATTCCAAACAAAACGGGGACGGGCCGCGCCGCCGCGATTGAAATAATGCTCAACTCGCCGCTGATTGCCGATCTCATTTTCAAAGGTGACGTGATGATGATTAAAACCATCATGGCGCAATCGCGCGAACTCGGGATGCAAACCTTCGACCAGTGTTTGTTTGATTTGTATGAGGCCGATAAAATCAGCTACGAGGAAGCCTTAAAAAATGCTGATTCGCTCAACGATTTGCGTTTGAACATCAAACTTAATAGCCATCAATCCAAGGGTGCCGATCGATCGACCAACCTCTCTGATCTAAAACTTAGCTAATATAAAGCCACCAATTTATTTGGTGGCTTAAATTTTACTCAGGCTTAAATTCATCGTAAGCGCGCAATACTTCGGCCGCATACATTAGCGATGGGCCGCCACCCATATAAACGGTGACTGCCAGCATTTCATTGAGCTGCTCGCGGGTCGCGCCCATCCGCACCAAGGCCCGCACATGAAATCCGATACAACCGTCGCAACGGGTTGAAACAGCAATCGCGGTGGCAATCAATTCTTTATCTAGCGCAGAAATAACACCGGCACTCATTGCTGATTTGGCCATTGCATCAAAGCCCGCCATTGGCGCAGCGGCTTCTTTGCGAAAAACGCCTAATGCTTTGCTAATATCTTGGGTGATCGTTTTAAAAGATTTGCTCATGTCCGACTCCTAAAAACTGAAAGAATCTGAATATTAGCATATTCTAATATTGAATTTCAACTGCTAATTTTGTTAGTCCAACAGTCCCTTTAAATCGCAGTGAGTTTGGCGTATTCCAGCGCCAACCATTTACTACCAGCACGTTTAAAATTAACCTGGACGCGCGCATCGCCGCCATCACCTTCGATACCGGTAATGGTTCCTTCACCAAATTTTTGATGAAATACCTGCTGCCCCATCCGCCACGGCGAACTGCTAGCGGGGTGCGGTTTAGCCGGCCTCACCACGTCACGCTGAACGGCAAAAGCGGGCGCATAAGCATTGCGCGCTGCGATTCTAGGTGACAACCAATGCACGAGATTTTCTGGCAACTCCCTTAAAAAACTCGACGCCATGCCATAACTGACTTGGCCGTGCAGCATGCGACTTTGGGCGAAAGTTAAATATAAACGACGGCGGGCGCGGGTAATCGCCACATACATCAGCCGCCGCTCTTC
>Ga0114977_10000144_pt1 | contig 45528 bp, 56 predicted proteins | sample S_130805_MF_Meta_FD_87026 | JGI IMG/M metagenome (GOLD analysis project Ga0114977, IMG submission 87026) | Freshwater microbial communities from Lake Simoncouche, Canada to study carbon cycling - S_130805_MF_MetaG | ecosystem: Environmental > Aquatic > Freshwater > Lake | place: Lake...
CAACTGGACTGACCTCAATGTTTACGTAACAGATGGCTCCTTGCGCATCGACAATAATGACTGCGAGCGCGCCATCCGACCCTTCGCCGTTGGCCGTAAAAATTGGATGTTTTCTGCATCTACGTTAATAGCAACTCTAATATTAAGTGGTCAGGAAATAATAGGGGTCAACACCCACACACTAAATCTCAGATTACATTCGGCTAGATAAAAAACAAGGGATGCAATAACAGGCATCCCTTGTTGAACAAAAACTTCTGATTGCTAAATCAAATTATCACTTGTCATTCTGAGTGTAGTGAAGAATCCACTTAAACCAAAGAAATCATATACTTCGCTGCGCGAAGTATATGATTTCTAGCGAATTGCATAACGCGTCACAACAATAACACGTTATTGCATTATGCGGAGTTCTTTACTGGGAAACATTCTTTTGTGAGCCGGTAGATTTTGGCTTGCCGGGTTCTGAATTAAACCGCCCCACATTTCCGAGCAATTCACCCAAAACACCCACATCGCGGCCTTCAGTTTTGGTGATATCACTCACGATTTTTATATCTTTAGCATCCTTGGCGGAATATTCTTTAACTGATGCAACACGGCTATCCTTATCAAAACTTATAGCAACAATTTTCTGGTTTTTGATTTTTGGCTCAAAAAATGCAATTGTTTCATATTCACTACCTATATAATACCACACATTCTCACCATAGTTTGAAACAACTGATGGGGTTCCAAGCGTATTTTTTATATAACTTTGTGAAGTTTCCCCTGGATGAATTTGGTCAAGCTTCTCACTTTTAAAGGTATATCCGACAAGTTGGGTGTTTTTTATACATGCACAAAGCGGGCTAATGGCAGAAAAAGCCACTAGAAAATGTATAAATTTAGACAGCTTAAGTGTTTTTGTACTAATTTTTTTCAACATAATATTGTTTTAACTGGATTTAATAAAAAAAATATATTATAAGGGCGAACCTTACTTTTAAAGAAAACAGGTAACGCTGGAATAGGTATAGAAGAATTTTTCATTCAAAGCAAAAGAAAAAGGTAGAATAAACATGGCAGTTCCAAAGAGAAAAACCACGAAATCACGCCGTAATATGCGTCGCTCTCACCATGCACTTGGTAAAGTTAATGTAGTAATAGACCCTATCACAGGGGATTACAAACTTCCGCACCAGATAAATGCGGATGGCACTTATAACGGCAGGCAGGTTGTTATAGCTAACAAGAATGATTCAGTAGACGAAACTACTCCTGAAACATTGTAGGGTAATGGGCGGCTGGCAACAGGTAACTGCTTTAGTGCAGATTACTTATATTTGTTATGCCACCGCAAACCCATCACCAATCACCCACTCATTTCGAAGGGTATGTATAAGTGACTCGCTCTTCAGGCAAAGTTACCATAGCACTTGATGTAATGGGCGGAGATAACGCCCCACACTCAGTGCTGCAAGGCGCAAACCTTTCGCTTAAAAATTGCGATAACGTAAGCTTCCTGCTTTTTGGCAATGAAAAAAAAATAATGCCCATCTTAAGTGGCTTGCCAGACTTACAGGATGTTTCTCAGGTTTTCCATACTGATAATTTTATAGCTTCTGATGAAAAGCCATCTGTTGCTCTGCGACGTGGCCGCGATTCCAGCATGAGGCTGGCTATAGATTCGGTTAAAGATGGCAAGGCAGATGCAATTGTTTCCGCTGGAAACACAGGCGCTTTAATGGCAATGTCTAAGCTTGTACTGCGCCCTATACCGGGAATAGACAGACCTGCTATAGCTTCAATTTTCCCCACTCGTAAGGGCCGCTGCGTGCTGCTTGACCTTGGTGCAAATGTTGATTGCAACTCTGAAAACCTTGTGCAATTTGCGCTTATGGGCGATGCATTCGCTAAGGTTCTCCTGAATATCCCCTCCCCTACAATTGGGCTTTTGAATGTTGGATCCGAAGATAATAAAGGCTCAGAAATTGTTAAATCCGCCGCCGAAGAATTGCGTGATGGAAGTTACGCAATCAATTTTTATGGTTATGTAGAGGGCGATGATATCGCGGAAGGCACAGTTGATATTGTTGTAACTGATGGATTTACAGGTAATGTTGCACTAAAATCTGCTGAGGGCACTGCTAAACTATGCGTTGATACTATCAAAAAATCTCTCCGCAACTCGCTTCTGGCGATGATTGGTGGACTGCTTATAAAGAAAGCGATGAAAAACGCCTTCAAGATCCTTGACCCAAGAATGCATAATGGTGCAATGTTCCTTGGATTAAATGGCATCTCAGTAAAAAGTCATGGCGGCACAGATTCCATTGGATTTGCCAACGCTATTCGTGTAGCATACGAACTCGCTGCAAATGATATAAATCAAAAAATCAAGGATGAGCTTTCTTTGAGCGCAGATATAGATACCAGCGCCTTTTCAGAAGAAGTTGAGGTATAGATGCTAAAATCAGTTATCAAAGGCACTGGATCGTTTCTTCCGTTAAGAGTTATGACTAACAAGGAATTTGAAGAAACAATTAATACTACTGATGAATGGATTTTTTCAAGGACAGGAATAAAGCAGAGGCACATTGCTTCTGACGCTGAAAAGTCCCTTGAGTCTGTTGCCAATATGGCAGCTAATGCCGGAAAAATGGCGATTGATAATTCCGGCCTCAGCGTTGATGATATAGATTTAATAATCGTTGCCACCACCACTCCTGAAAAAACTTTTCCTGCAACAGCTGTAATAGCCCAATCAATCCTTGGTGTTAAACAAGGTGCGGCATTTGATATTCAGGCGGTTTGTGCTGGTTTTGTTTTTGCACTTTCTGTTGCAGATTGCATGATAAAAGCTGGTGGGATAAAAAATGCTCTTGTAATTGGTGTTGATAAAATGTCATCAATTGTAGATTGGAGCGACAGATCATCTTGTGTATTATTTGGTGATGGAGCAGGTGCAGTTGTGCTAAGCGCAGCAGCCAGCGGCAATGCAGGATTAATAGGTTTCGACCTGAATTCTGATGGTAATTTTAAGGATATATTATTTACAGATGGCGGTGTTTCATCTACAGGAAACTCTGGAAAGCTTGTTATGACCGGTAAAGAAGTATTCAAACATGCTATAGAAAAAATGAGCAATAGCTTTATTACGCTTCTAGAAAAAACCGGTATTACTTCTGCAGAAATAGATTGGCTGGTGCCACACCAGGCTAACGAACGGATTATAGATTCCCTTGCGGAAAAACTTTCTTTCCCAATTGAAAAAGTCATAAAAACTGTGAGTATGCATGCCAACACGTCTGCTGCATCTATCCCTCTTGCGCTGCATAGCGCAATATCTAGCGGCACAATAACAAGTGGTGATTTGGTTGCATCCGCAGCAATAGGCGGTGGTTTATCCTGGGGGTCTTGCATTTTTAGGATGTAAGTAAAGTCTTGAAATTGCTAAGCTATCGACTAAAGTTCTTGACGAAAATCTTATAAGTATATAGTTTGTGCAAAAAATTAATAAATATTAATTTAAAAGGTTAAAGTTATGGATAAAAATAATTCTAAAGATAGCACAACAGTAACAAGGGCATACCTTGCTGAAGCTATATATACCAAATTTGGGTATTCACGCGCTGAATCATCTGATCTTGTTGATGCTGTAATTGAAGAAATTATAGTAGGAATGGAAAAAGAAGATGAAGTGAAAATTTCATCCTTTGGAACATTCAAAGTTAAAAAGAAAAACGAGCGTATCGGTCGCAACCCTAAAACAAAAAAAGAAGTACCGGTTACTGCAAGAAAAGTTGCAAGTTTCTACGTTTCCAATATTCTAAAGAAGAAAATTAACAACGAACAGTAAGCTGCAAAAAATGCCAGAAGCAAAATCGAAAGATGCGCTCAGAACAATCGGTGAAGTTTCATTAGAGACTGGCGTTGCAGCTCATGTTTTGCGTTTCTGGGAAAATAAATTCCTGCAAATAAAGCCTCAAAAACGCAGGGGCAGAAGATATTATACCGCAAAGGATATTGCAAAAATCCAAACTATAAAAGCCCTGCTCTATGAGCAGGGTTACACAATTAGAGGTGTACATAAATTCTTAAAGAACAAAAAAAATTCCGAAGGAACAGCAATTATAAATCCTCATACAGATAATGTTGAGCGGGATTTGTTTGGTAACATTATCATCCCACCAGAAATCGAGAACAAATTAATCCCAGAATTTGGCGCTGTTGAAGTTGCAAAATTATGGCAGATTTACAGAGGTTTGTGCGCGCTGCGTAATAAACTGAACGTAGCTTCATAGGCTGTATCGACATTAAAATTTATAAGTGGGTGATATCTGCGGATTTTCGAGAACCGGAGCAGAGCATAATAGTACCGATTTATTATCAAAGCAACACTAGGAGCGCGAGGCGAGGTGTGCGTAAGCCTAGTAAATCTAGGTGCGTAAGCGACGAGTCCAATGTGCGACAACATGGTGCAAAGATAATGAATCGGTATCAAATGTACGTGAGTACAGCAAGTCCAGAAAACCGCTATAGGAGGCCTTAGAAACTCTCAATTTCGATACAGCCTAGAACCTGTTAAGCAATTTAAACATAAACAAATCCTCAGACGGCGCATCCTGAACATTATCAGGCTGGAGCCTCCGCATTGCTCCAAAACTAAATATACTTGACTCAACAGGTGCTTTATAAAAAACTTCTAAATCGGTTTCAATCCCGCTTGCGGCAAGATTAAGCGCCTGTTTTTGAGTATAGAGATTACCCATGGAATCCGTTCCATAAGCCGCTGCTATATTCGCATTGCCGCTGGTTACATGAAGTGGGCTTGAAACCGCAAATCCCAACAAATCATCCTCAACAAAATTTGCATCACGCATTATACCAGCTACGAATGATTGGCTTTTTATTTCAGAAACATCGCTGATAAGTGAGCTCTCAGCATCTGCTGGCCTTGTTATACCTTGTGAAAATAATCCAAATAATTTTGTATTTTGCGCAACATTTAAACTTGCCGATGCATTATAAAAATATGTTGGAGTATTTGCACCGCCAATAGCAAATGCACCAGAGGAATGGCTACCAAGGAAGGAATCCTTCTCGCTTATGGAACCAATTTGGGAAGCAACTGAAACGCCAGAAAACTCCATAGCAATCTCTGCTGCAACACCTGATGTTTCATAACCAGACTGCGCATTCTTGCCGTTAAACATCGCAAAATTTGTGTGGATGTGGTTATTCTCAAACGCCATATTTGATAATGAACTAAAGCCATCATCACTCAAAGCCATATATGGGTTACCATGCAATGCCTCGCCAATGAAAGTGCCACCATCTAGTTCTTTTATAGCGCCAAAACCATAAGCCTCTGCCACCGGAATATTATAATTCACCGATTGCTTTATACCATCAGCCGCTGTTACCATCGAAAAATATGTTGTTGAACTATTTTCTTCGCCCGGCTGCGTGGCTTGTTTATTGCTATCAACACTGGTAAATCCAACTGATAAATTATCAGAAATATTGGACATTTTAACTTTTGCACTTGCCGGATCAGCAAAATTATCAAAACTATCCGACGCACTATTTTGAGTAGTATAGCTGCTGGTTACATTATTAAGGCTAACTGTATAAGAACGATCATAACTATCGAGTATTGCAAAGCCTGTGCCGGAATTATTTAAAGCATTGCCGAATGCGCTACTAAGCACGATGCTTGAGCTGGTGAGCGGAACTGTTGTGCCATTGCTGAGCGGCACTATGGTTTGCCCCACAGGATTGCTGGCCGCATCAAGGTTTATTAGCCCCCACCCATAAACCGCATCAACACCCGTTGCGCCAAGATCTGTTGCAGTTTCAAGGAGAAGTTCCGCCACCTCCCTTGGAGTGAGCGAAGGAAACTCTGCAAGCAATATTGCCGCAGCCCCTGAGGCAAATGGCGTTGCCATGGAAGTACCACTCGTAACTGCATACGAAGAACCGTTATTCCAATAAGTTGAATGTATGTTCTCACCGGGAGCAACCAAGCACCACATCATCGCAGCGCCGCATTGATTACTAAAACTTGAAATAACATTATTAGCATTTACTGATCCCACCGCAATAATTGCGCCTGTTGATATGGTGCCATTCAGATTATTGCCTCCGCCAGCTATAGTACCAGCATTCATTGCAGGCCAAATAGGATTCGCACCACCGCTATTTCCAGCAGCTGCAAACACTAACACACCGTTATTCATAGCAGTTGAAATAGCAGTAGTAATATCAGGGAATGGGTCGGTTCCCGTAATTGTCGTACCTGCACCAAGACTTAAATTAATTACCTTAGCGCCGTGATTAGTTGCATAATCTATTCCATGTGCAATATCAGAAGAACTACCACTGCCATTTGAATCCATCACTTTAACGGGCAATATGCTTGCACTATAAGCCACACCTTGCATATTAAGATTTGTCTCCTGACCCGAGCTAAAGAAAACATGATTTCCGCGCACACCACCTATTATACCTGCAACATGCGTGCCATGCCCCTCATCATCTTGCGCTGTGGAGCCAACATTGCAATTACTATCAGTACTGTTAATACAATTTATGCCGCTATTTGCTATATTTGCAGATAAGTCAGGATGGTTCAAATCAACACCAGTATCAACAACTGCAACAGTTATTCCAGCTCCTGATGCGCCCCTTGCATAAGCAGAACTTGCCTTGATAGCGCCAAGACCATTATTAACCGTAACCGAACCATAATCACTTCTTGAATTATAATATTCGAAACCTTCCCGGGTTGAAGGGCTACCCGCAACGTCAGTTGCTACAGGCGTTAGACCTGATGATGAGCCACCGGATCCGCCAGATCCACCCGAGCCCCCGCTTCCTCCGCTGCCACCGGATCCGCCAGATCCTCCTGAACCACCGCTTCCGCCGCTGCCACCACTTCCGCTAGAACTGCTTGAACTGTCTCCGCCACCTCCACCCCCGCCGCCGCCCGCGGCCACCGCAACGCCGCCGCCCGCCGCTGCTGCGCCAAGGCCAACAAGGATTGCCTTACCAGAAATTGCGGCTGCCGGAACTACCGGCAGGAACGCTTGGCTTTCGATTGCAACAATTGCGTTAGGGTCGATCAACCTTGCCACGTTCACACTTTTAGAATCAATCGCCGCCTGCAATGCAGTTTGCCCAGCTTTATTAGTGATGCTTGTTACCGCACCCCTGTTTATAAGCTCTTGCGAAACAGCAATATGATCGTGGCTTGCTGCATAATGAAGCGCGGTGTTGCCTAATTTATCCTGAATGTTTAAATTGGCTTTATTATCAATTAATATTTTCGTAATATCAGAATTACCACGCACCGCAGCTTTCATCAGCGCAGTTTGGCCGTTGGAGTCCACATTATTTATAGGATAACCATTCGCAATGAGGCGCTGCACATAACCGCTATTGCCAACATCCGCAGCATCAATAAGGGTGTTATGAACCGGATTGCTAAAAAACCACGCATGTGAATATGTGGGAAGAGAAATAACTATCAACAAAAGTAGATAACGAAAATACCCCATTACATAATCACCATTAGTTGTGGATTCAAAAGATACATAAAAATTTGAGCAAAAACAAGGTTTACATTGTATATTGAAATTTTTTCTCAACTAAAGATTATATACATATAACTTTGCAAAGTGTTATCCTTAACTTATTATATTAAGAATGCAAAAAAAATTAGCCCTCGAAAAACTTTATGATGATTTCCAGCGCAAAACGGGATTTAGGGCTGTGTTTGGTGTTGAACAGGAATTTTATCTGAATGTTACGGAAGGAGAAACTCCTTCAACAACCAATGCCTGTCCAACATCAATTACAAACACGCTTGCACCCTTCCCTTTTTTCAGCGCAATCGAAGAAGAAAAAGGCGAAGGCCAGTTTGAGGTACAAATTGCACCAACTGATAGCCCTGTTTTAATGGGAGAAATGGTTGAATTGCTGAGGGAAAAAATTACCTCATCCGCTGCGAGTATAAAAATAGCAACAACGAATATTTTCGCGGCAAAACCTTATCCAAGCCAGCCCGGCAGCGGCATGCACATCCACATTAACCTCCTTGACGAATCCGGACAAAATGTTTTTAGCAGGAATGGCGAGGATGAAAGTGAAGAGTTAAACCAAGCAATTGCCGGGCTTCTTGAACTTATGCCCGCATCAATGAAATATTTCGCGCCATACGAGGAGGCCTATGTGAGATATATCGAGCATGGGATGGACGGCCCCTCCACAATCAGCTGGGGGGCTAACAACCGCACCGCATCCTTGCGTCTGCCATCTGTTCCGCTTATGCCGCATACGCGGCGCATTGAGCACCGAGTGCCTTGCGCTGATGCTGACCCCTATTTATGCATAGCTGCAATTCTTATAGGTGCAGAGTTTGGTATTATAAACAAGCTTGAAAATAAACATCCAAAAATCTGGGGCAATGCTTTTTTGCCGCAATATGGACTTCCTAAACTACCGCATAGTTTTTCGACAGTAAAAGCGATCACTCACGAATATTTAGATAAAGGATTTTCAGGGTTTTTTAATACCGAATGAAATCACTCACCTGATTTAGATGAAAATGATACAAAACATTTTGAATTAACAATATTACTGTCATCCCCGCGCAGGCCGGGATCCATTGCTTCACAGCAAATCTGCCGTTTTGCTTAAACACTCCTGCGGAGCAATAGATTCCCGCCTGCGCGGGAATGACAATATCTTATAAACAATATAATCTTAGAATCTACTTATACAAAACGGGGGAAGAGAGTGTTTAGTATTCTTTAAAGACGCTCCCTACTAACCCACTTTTTTATAAATCTCGCTACCGCCTTCTATAAATTTTTCTGACATCTCCTTCATGCCCTCTAGCTTCTCGCGCTCTAGCTTTGCGAAATCACGTACATCCTGCGAAATTTTCATCGAGCAGAATTTAGGGCCACACATAGAACAAAAATGAGCAACTTTCGCACCATCAGCAGGAAGTGTTTCATCGTGATATTCTTTAGCGCGGTATGGGTCTAAGGACAAATTAAACTGATCCTCCCATCTAAAATCAAAGCGGGCGCGGGAAAGCGCATCATCGCGAAGCTGGGCACCGGGATGTCCTTTTGCCAGATCGGCCGCGTGCGCAGCGATTTTATAGGTGATAACGCCAGTTCTCACATCCTCTTTATCAGGCAATCCCAAATGCTCCTTTGGCGTTACATAACACAACATTGCCGTGCCATACCAGCCAATCATGGCCGCGCCAATTGCTGATGTGATGTGATCGTAACCAGGGGCAATATCAGTAGTTAAGGGCCCAAGTGTATAAAAAGGCGCTTCCTTGCACCACTCAAGCTGCTTTTCCATATTTTCTTTAATCAGGTGCATTGGCACGTGGCCTGGGCCTTCAATCATCACCTGCACATCGTGCTTCCATGCTATGTGGGTTAGCTCACCCAAAGTTTCCAGCTCCGCAAACTGCGCTGCATCGTTAGCATCTGCAATTGAACCTGGGCGAAGGCCATCGCCCAAGCTAAAGCTCACATCATAAGCTTTCATAATTTCGCAGATTTCTTCAAAATGCGTATAGAGGAAATTCTCCTTATGATGCGCAATGCACCACTTGGCCATAATTGATCCACCACGGGAAACTATTCCTGTCACGCGTTTTTCTGTAAGGTGAACATAAGCGAGGCGCACGCCCGCATGGATTGTGAAATAATCCACACCCTGCTCTGCCTGCTCAATTAACGTATCGCGGAAAACTTCCCATGTTAAATCTTCAGCAACCCCATTCACTTTCTCAAGCGCCTGATAAATAGGCACAGTTCCAACCGGAACCGGGCAGTTGCGGATAATCCACTCTCTAGTGTTATGGATGTTTTTACCAGTTGATAAATCCATGATAGTATCACCGCCCCAGCGGCAGCTCCACACCATTTTTTCAACCTCTTCTTCAATAGAAGATGTAACCGCCGAATTGCCGATATTAGTATTAATTTTTACCAGAAAGTTACGGCCAATAATCATTGGCTCTGCTTCTGGGTGGTTTATATTTGCAGGGATAATCGCTCGCCCGCGCGCCACCTCATCACGTACAAATTCAGGAGTAATTAACTTTGGCAGTTTTGCACCAAAAGCTTCGCCGCCGCGCGAGTTTGCCTCAGCAGCTGCTTTCCTGCCGATATTTTCACGGATGGCAATATATTCCATCTCTTTTGTGATGATACCTTTTTTAGCATAATGCATCTGACTAACATTTGCGCCTTTTTTTGAGCGCAGTGGGCGCATGTTAGGATGTTGGAATTCTTCAAGATTTGAATACTCATGAGATTTAAGACCGTTATCCTCAGGCTTAACCTGCCGCCCTTCATAACGCTCTACATCTGCGCGCTCTTCAATCCATTCATTGCGAACCTTGGCTACGCCCTTGCGAATATTAACTTCCTCCGACTGGTCGGTATATGGCCCTGAGGTATCATAAACCATCACATCTTCTTCACCTGCATTTTTGCTGAGGTGAATTTTCCGCATCGCAACTTTTACGTCAGGGAATAAATCGCTTGTAACGAAAGTTTTTGAAGATGATGGGAAGCTTGATGTTGAGATTTCTATTTTTTTATCAGTCGTCATTTTAATACCTTATTGTTTTTGTCGCGCATCATAAATGACATATAATAAATATCTATAGTAAATAATAAAAAATTTGCTAATAAAGTATAGCAGAGTGTTAATAAAAGGAAAAACCATGATAAAAATATATCCCTATGAATCGCTTGGTGCAGCTAATCATGGCTGGCTTAACGCCCATCACCATTTTAGCTTCGCGGAATATCGCAACCCTGATCGCGTTCATTTTGGGAATTTAAGGGTTATAAATGATGATATAATCGCAGCTAAAAATGGCTTCCCTCCGCATCCGCACCAGGATATGGAAATAATAACTTATGTGCGAAGTGGCGCAATCACCCATAAAGATAGCATGGGCAATGAAGGGCGCACAGAAGCAGGTGATGTGCAGGTGATGAGCGCAGGAACAGGAGTTACCCACTCTGAATTTAATTTTGAGGACGAGGCAACAACTTTATATCAAATATGGATTTTTCCAAACAAACAACGTGTAACACCGCGCTGGGATGCAATGCAATTTCCCAAGGAAGTAGTGAGGGATAAATTGAAACTTCTTGTATCTGGCAGGGATGAGGATAAAGACAAAGCATTGTTTATACATCAGGATGCTGCAATTTATGGTGGCAGAATTGAAAAAGGCAGCAAGGTTACACAGGAAATAAAATATCAGGCTTATATATTGGCCTCACGTGGAGAAGTTACCATTAATGACATGAAACTAAAACAAGGCGATGGGGCAGAAATTACAGAAGTTACGCAATTCGAAATAACGGCCAACACCGATGCAGAAGTTTTGGTGATTGATGTGCCTTGATAATTTGAATGGTAACCTAGTTTAAAATTTGTCATTCTTCGAGCTGATTTTCATCAAAATTTTGTTAAGAAGATCTGCTATATGGAATGACACAATCCTAAAACCTAAAACTCCAATCACTGCCAATTTTTTTTGACTTATTATAAATAATAATTATATTGAGTCATGAGGGGCTGAAAATCCCAAAAAACTACGTTTAATTTATATGGCTCGTAACAGCAAGCCTTGCTTCCACGCACTTGCGTCGGGAGTAGGCCGAATGCAATACCCGCAAGGGAAATAAGCCTGCGCTCGTTTTTTGGCGATTTTCAACTCCCGGCATCCTTTAATTAGGGTGCCATTTTGCCGGGAGTGGGTTGCAATAAAACACCTTAAGGGGGAATATGGCTCAGGCTCTTCAAAAGGCACTTAAGTGCTCCCGGTTTAACTTATCTGAATTGAAATGCTAACTATCCGTAAAATTTTAAAATGCTCTTATAAGGCTCTCAAAGATACCATCAACCATGATGGCATTGAACATGCTGGCTATCTGGCATTTTTATCATTATTATCACTATTTCCTTTTTTAGTTTTCATGTTTGCCATTGCTGGTTTCATCGGCCAAACCGAAATTGGCCTGAAGCTTGTCTCAATAATATTGAACAGCAGGTTAATACCAGAACATATCCTAAAAGCCCTAGCGCCAAGGTTTCAGGAAATTGAATCCGGCCCGCCGCAAGGGTTGCTAACCTTTGCTATAATTGGGGCAATATGGACTGCATCTTCAGCCGTTGAAGGCCTGCGTACAATACTAAACCGGGCATACCGTGTGCACACTCCACCTGCCTATTTATTACGCAGGCTGCTAAGCATCGGGCAATTCCTGATTATAACAGCAATAACACTATTTATATTATTTTTGCTAATAGTGATCCCGCAATTTTGGGATAAAATACAATTCTTTGTAAATAGCCATGATATAAACCTGCAAAATTCAATAATTTTGAGCATCTTAACTTATACATGGCATTTAATAACATTATTCTTATTATTTTTTGTAGTTTGCGCGATATATTTCAGTCTTCCAAATATCAAACAAAACTGGATTGCTGTAACCCCTGGAGCATTTTGCGTTGTGATATTATGGTTCTGTTCGGGAAATTTATTTTCCCTATATTTGAGTAATTTTAATCAGGTTAACTTAATCTATGGCAGTCTTGGAGGGTTTATAGCCGCACTATTGTTCTTTTATATAGCTGCCACTATTTTTATTTATGGCGCAGAACTTAACTATCATCTTGAAAAAGCGATGGGACGCAAGATCATGGAAAAAAAGCAAACCACAAATAATTCCTGAAAATTATTTTTTCACAGGGGTTTTAGTTACCACCGCAACCCTATTCCTTGATGTTTTTTTGATATGATAAAGTGCCTTATCCGCCCTCTCCAATATATCCTTTGTTGTATCGCCTTGCTCTGAAACCGAAACACCTATACTAACTGTTTTATGCAGGGTGCCAGGCGGCACAGGTATAATAAAATCATCCGCCTCAACTGCCCTTCTTATCCTCTCTGCAACGCTTGCAGCATTAAGTACTGTAGTGTCCGGCATAATTATTACAAATTCTTCGCCACCATACCTTGCAAAAAGGTCGGTTGGACGTACCAACCTTATAACCCTCTGGGGCAATTGTTTTAGGATCTCATCACCACTTTGATGGCCATAAGTATCATTAACCATTTTAAAATGGTCTAAATCCAGAATCATCAGTGCCAGAGGCTTACCGGTTGCAGCAGAATTTGCCATAATCCTTTCGACGTGTATATCAAAATACCTTCTGTTAAATATATTGGTTAGGCCATCTTTTATGGCCATATCAAGACTTTTTTTGCCCTTCGCCTGTAGCGCGTCCTGGAATCTCTTTCTTCTCACTTGAATTTTAACACGCGCCACAACTTCGTTACTATCTATTGGGGTCATCAAATAATCGTTGATTCCCATATCAAAACCCTTAACTAGCAAGTCGGTATCGGAATCCTCAATAATAATGAGTAGTGGCGTGCTAATCGTCTTATCCTGGCTTCGCAAGTGTGTACATAAATGCATACCGTCATCGGTTGTAAGCTGGGTGCTGACAATTATAAGGTCATAATCAATATTTTCTGTTGATTCTACTGCCTCGGCAGGGTCTGGAATAATGCTGACCTGCACCCCAATTTCCTGCAATTTTGTTTTTATCTGCAAAGCTTGGCTTGGGTCATCATCAATTAATAATATCTTTGATCCACTAACATCATTTATAGATTCATTGGCAGATACTCCACCAAACTGCTCTCCGGTTTGATCGCGCAAGCGTAACTCGTCAGTCATACTTTTCAAACGAACAAGCGAGCGTATCCTGGCAAAAAGAGCAAGGTCATTTATTGGTTTTGTAAGAAAATCATCAGCTCCTGCGTCAAGGCCACGCACCCTGTCCTCAACGTCGCTAAGCGCAGTTACCATCACAACGGGAATATTTGAACTAATTGGGTTAGATTTTATCCTGCGACATGTTTCAAAACCATCCATATCTGGCATCATCACATCAAGCAATATAACGTCTGGCTGTTCTAATTTGATTTTTTCAATTGCTTCCGCGCCGCTTTGAGCCGTTGTAACACGATAGAATTCATTCTTAAGTTTTGCTTCCAAAACTTTAATATTGGGAAGAAGGTCATCTACTACAAGTATACGCGCCGCCATAACACAATCATTTGATAGTTGCGTAGCTACAAAAACATATCGCTAGCCGCCAGCCACAAGCCACCAACCCTTATTCACTTTTCTTTATATATGTCTCAACCATCTGTATGAAATTTTCTATAGCAATTGGTTTTGCAATAAAAGCTTCACATCCCGATGCCATAATCCTATCCCTATCATCCTTCATTGCAAAAGCTGTTACAACTATTATTTTAGTTAAGCCTAAATATTTATCTTTCTTAATTTCCCTGACTAAATCAAGACCAGAAACACCATTCAATTGCACATCCATCAACACCAAATCTGGCATAAACTTCCGAATCATTTCAATTGCATTATTACCATCTTGGGTGCCGGTAACTTCATAACCTTTAAGCTGCAAAAGATCGCTAAAAAAACGCAAATTTAATGCATTATCTTCAACTACAAATATTTTACCTAAACTTTGCGTAGCCATTTTTAAACCTTTTAGAGGGTATAGGATATATGATATATGGTATAGGAATTAAGGTTAGAAAACAATGGGATTGAAGAATTAAAAAAGTATAAAGTAAATTTATTTTTCATAAGCTACCTCCTACATCCTAAACCCTACCTATTCAACCTACCATTTATTAAATCATCCACTACTTCCGGGTTAAGTAGTGTGTTTATATCACCAAGGTTGCTATAATCATTCTCAGCGATTTTACGCAATATACGCCGCATAATTTTTCCAGAGCGAGTTTTTGGAAGGCCAGAAGAAAATTGCAGTAAATCAGGAGAAGCTATGGGACCTATATCTTTCCTCACCCAAGCAACCAGTTCTTTTTTTATCTCATCAGCTCCTTCAACACCTGCATTGAGAGTTACAAAAGCGTAAATCCCCTGCCCTTTTATATCGTGCGGATAACCCACAACAGCAGCCTCCGCAACATGGTTATGACCAACAAGCGCACTTTCCACTTCTGCAGTGCCTATGCGATGGCCGGAAACATTCAGCACATCATCAACTCTACCGGTGATCCAATAATATCCATCCTTATCTCTCCTTGCCCCATCGCCGCTAAAATACTTACCTTTAAACTGGGAAAAATAAGTCTGCGCAAAACGGATCTGATCACCAAAAACCCCTCGCATTTGCCCGGGCCATGAATCAATAATGCACAGGTTTCCCTCACATTCACCTTGCAGGATTTTTCCATTACTATCAACAATTGCAGGCTGCACCCCAAAGAATGGTAATGTTGCCGAGCCTGGTTTTAAAGTGGTTGCACCAGGAAGCGGGGTTATTAATATACCGCCGGTTTCGGTTTGCCACCACGTATCAACAATTGGACAACGCCCATCGCCAACAACATTATAATACCAATTCCATGCCTCAGGATTAATTGGCTCGCCCACACTACCCAAAATCCGTAAGCTTGTACGTGAGGATTTTTTAACAAAATTATCGCCCTCCCGCATCATAGCACGAATAGCTGTTGGCGCGGTATAGAATATATTTACATTATGCTTATCAATAACCTGCCACATCCGACTCCAATCAGGGTAATTTGGTACACCTTCAAACATCAATGTGGTTGCACCGTTGGCAAGTGGGCCGTAAATCATATAGCTATGCCCTGTAACCCATCCAATATCTGCGGTACACCAATACACATCCCCATCATGGCAATCAAAAACATATTTATGCGTCAGGCTGGCATATAAAATATATCCGCCAGTTGTGTGCAACACACCTTTTGGTTTGCCGGTTGAGCCGGATGTATACAAGATAAATAAAGGGTCTTCTGCATTCATTGCTTCTGGCGCACATTCATCAGATATATTTTGCACTGCCTCGTGATACCAAATATCACGACCAGATTCAAAATGCACACCACCGCATGTATGTTTTACTACCAAAACTTTTTGTGGAATTGTACAATCTTTAAGCGCCTCATCAACATTATTTTTCAGAGGTATTTTTTTACCGCCGCGCACACCTTCATCAGCGGTTATAACGATTTTTGATTTGCAATCTTCAATTCTATCCTTAAGCGATGTTGGCGAAAAACCACCAAATACAACTGAATGCACCGCTCCAATACGAGCGCAGGCAAGCATTGCATAAGCGCTTTCTACAATCATTGGCATATAAATTATTACCGCGTCACCCTTTTTTATCCCTTGTGCTTTTAGAACATTGGCAAAGCGGCAAACCTCTATATATAATTGTTTATATGATATATTTTTTGATGCAGAAGGATTATCACCCTCCCAGATTATAGCAGTTTGGTTAGCACGCTTTGCTAAGTGCCTATCAATACAATTAGCCGCAACATTAAGCTCGCCATCCTCAAACCATTTGATACTAGGCTGTCCTTCAAATGACGTATTTTTCACCTTGGTGAAAGGTTTAATCCAATCAATTGTTTGTGCCTGCCCTGCCCAGAATTTATCGGGATTTTCTATAGATTCCTGATACATTTTTTTATATTCATCTGCATCAATCCAGGCATGCAATTTTATTTCAGGCTTAACCGTAACTACTAAATCATCATGATGTTTAATAGCGCCATTGGTGCTGGACATGCTTTACTTCCTTAGTTGTAATTATAAAAATCTGAGTACTGAGGTTCAACAGAATACAAAAATGATTTTCACTGTCAATCAGCTTAGCTAACCATATAAAGATACAATATAATTTTTTGATTCTGCTAAATGCACACCATATTAATAATTAACAAAAATGTTGTAATGAATTTAGTTCTTGAAAATACTTCATCTACTTAGCATAGTATCTTATCAACCAATAGTAGTGGCTTTTTCACTTAAAGCTTTAAAAAATATGTATGGAGGGAAGTTATTATGTCGTTGAGAAGCAATAAAAAGGAGAGAGAAAGAAAAAAGGCAAAACATAGGCACTCCCCATTTCCGCATGTAAATTACACTAAGCTTGGAGAGCAAGCAAAAAGCAATAGAGAACAAAGGTTACAAGACGCAGCTGAAAAGGCCCAAATTGAACTGCAAAAGAAGGAATTAGCAGAGAAAAAGCAAAAAGATGCATTATCAAGAGAGAGTGTCCGCAGACGCGCCCAGCATCTAAGAAGAGAAGATTATCCAACTCAAATTGCTTACGAACTTGATGTGTCCAGAGCAGTTTGTCGGATTCCCACCACAAGATCAAACAAACCATATCAAAGCGACCAAACTACTGCTAAGAAAAAAAATAACAGAATTAGAAAAGAATATAGCGCAAACGATGATAATTCTACCCAGAATACAAACACAAGCTCTGAGTCTGACCGGGCTACCAAATCATCTCCAAGCGCAGCAAAATCTGCAAACTTTGTGAACTCACCAAATCCTTTGGCTTGGCTTGAAAAAGTTACATCAGAAACATCTCGGAAGTTTGTAAACTTAGTAAATCATTTGAATTGTTTTGGCAGATAAAAATACTTCAAAAATTCAAATAGATGTGGTTTTTAGGTTTGTTAAAAAATACTCTACCCATCGCTCAGCGCCGCCTTAATGGCAGCGACTGATGCTGTAACGCCAAGGGGCAGCATAAACAGAAATAGAGAAAGCATCATACCCATATTGGCATTAAATGATTCTTGCGCTATAATCCATGAAGCTCCAAATATCAACACCGGCACATAAAGTGGAAATGCCAGGATCCCAAATATTACACTAGATTTTCTAATTCCTAGCGTTAATGCGGCCGCAGCCACGCTGATAATACTTAGCAGCGGCGTCCCGCACATAAGCGACAACATCAACATCTCCACTAAACGCCACTCCAAACCAAATAACACAGCAACTACCGGAGAAAAAAGCATAATCAGGAAACCACCTGTTAACCAATTGGAAATCATCCGGGCTATGACAATTTTTTCAGGCAAATCACCAAGCAATATAAGCTGCTCAAGAGTTCCATCCTCATAATCATCTGCAAAAATACGCGAAGCAGAAATACTTTGCACCAACAGCGCGCACACCCAGATCACTGCCGGCCCAATAAGAGTGATATTTTTAGGGTCGGAGCCAATGCCAAAAACAAACAAAGTGCTGACCATCAAATAAAATGCCAGCATGTTACCCACGCCACCACCTTTTTTGAAGGCAAGCTTAAGGTCTTGTTTTATAATGTTTATAACAAGGCTCACTTAAAATCCCGCAAATCAATTTCTGCATATTTTTTAAACGGCACGTCGCCGTGGGCGGTTATTATAACCGAGCCACCGCGTTCAACCCGAGTTGCAATAAGGTTAGCAATCGCTTCTGAGCCCACAGCATCAAGGTTTACAAATGGCTCATCAAGCAGCCATATTTCAGAATTTGTAACCATCAACCGCGACAATGCAACACGTTTTTTATAACCTGCAGACAGTTTTCCGCACAATGCACTCTCATAACCCTCCAGGCCAAAAAACGATATTGCAGCAGGAACGGCAGCTAAATTACCTTTATGCTCTGCCCAGAATTTAACATTTTCCGTAACACTAAGTTGCTGTTTTATTGCCTGCCTGTGACCAACATATTGAATTATATCGCAGTACTCCTGATAATGCTCACCAAGTACATTTTTATTCGCATAAAGAATTTTTCCTTCATCAACCTTGCGCAGGCCAGCCACAGCTTCAAGCAACGTAGTTTTTCCAGAGCCATTTTCTCCCCTTATCACCAAAATACAGGCGTCACCAACTGTAAACCCTAAATTCTGGAATAAAACTTTTCCACCGCGGTTGCATAATATATTTTCAATAGTAAGCATTCTGTCATTTTATGAAACATTGTTAACAATCAAGCCACATTCTCCACAAAAAAATAAACAACACAATCAAATTAAAATTCTCTATCGCAATATTATGTTTGTATATTGATAAATGCTATAGTAGATTTTCCATTAATGGTGGGTTAGTTTTCAGAAATAAACAGGTATGTCGCATATGAAAAAAGATACTCTTGGAACAAGAAAAAGATTAAACATCGGCAAGAAAGAATATTCTTATTACAGCATTGCCGAGGCCGGGAAAAAAATGGGGCATGATTTTTCAAACCTCCCATATTCTCTAAAAATAATCCTCGAAAACCTTCTGCGCTTTGAAGATAGTAAAACTGTAACTGTTGACGATATTAAAGCTGTAGGCAAGTGGTTGAAAGACAAAAAATCCAACCGCGAAATCACCTTCCGCCCATCAAGGGTCCTTATGCAGGATTTCACAGGAGTGCCAGCAATTGTTGACCTTGCAGCAATGCGTGATGCAATAAAATCCTTGGGTGGAGATCCTGCCAGGATTAATCCACTAACACAGGTTGACCTTGTAATTGACCACTCAATTGAAGTTGGTAATTTTGGAACCAACAAGGCTTTCGATAATAATGTAAAAAGTGAAATGGCCCGTAACCGCGAGCGCTATGAATTCCTGCGCTGGGGACAATCTGCCTTTAATAATTTCCGTGTAGTGCCACCTGGAACAGGCATTTGCCATCAGGTGAACCTTGAATATCTTGCAAAGGTTGTATGGACGAAAAAAGAAAATGGGCAGACAATCGCTTTCCCAGATACGCTTGTGGGAACAGATTCACACACAACTATGGTAAACGGCCTTGGTGTTCTTGGGTGGGGAGTTGGCGGCATTGAAGCTGAGGCTGCTATGCTGGGACAGCCTATTTCAATGGTTCTACCAGAAGTGGTGGGTGTAAAAATTACAGGTAAAATGGGAGAAGGAATAACAGCAACTGACGCTGTACTTACAATTACACAAATTTTGCGTAAAAAAGGTGTTGTTGGTAAATTTGTTGAATTCTTTGGTTCAGGACTAAGCCAGCTTTCACTTGCTGACCGCGCAACTCTAGCAAATATGGCTCCAGAATATGGCGCAACTTGTGGGATTTTCCCTATTGATGCGGAAACTATCAAGTATATGAAACTCACAGCCCGCCCTGACGATTTGACTGACCTTACAGAGGCTTACGCACGAACCCAAGGAATGTGGCATGATGAGACTACCCCAGACCCAGTATTTACAAGCGTTGTGGAGTTTGACCTATCTGCGATTGCACCTTGTATTGCCGGTCCAAAACGCCCGCAGGATAAAATTATGCTGCATAATGGACCTAAATCCTTTACTGATGCGTTCCCAGAGGCAAAGATTGAAGAAGGCACAAAAATGACTAATGGGGCAGTAGTTATTGCTGCAATCACGAGCTGTACAAACACTTCTAATCCAGCGGTTATGGTCGCTGCCGGACTTCTTGCTAAGAAAGCTGCTTCTCAAGGCTTGAAGACTAAAGCATGGGTAAAAACATCGCTTGCACCAGGCTCACAAGTTGTAACTGAATATCTTACAAAAAGTGGCTTGCAGGAATCGCTCGATCGGCTTGGTTTTAACCTTGTGGGCTATGGCTGCACAACTTGCATCGGCAATTCCGGCCCGCTTGATGACTTCATCGCAAAAGAGATCAAAGCTCATGATATTACTGTATGCTCAGTACTTTCTGGCAACAGAAATTTTGAGGGCAGAATACATCCTTTAGTTAAAGCAAATTATCTTGCCTCACCGCCGCTTGTTGTTGCATATGCTTTGGCGGGTACTATAAATATTAACTTTGAAAAAGAGCCAATAGGCACAAACAGGCAAGGTGAGCAAGTTTATCTTTCTGACATTTGGCCAAGCAACGCGGAAATTGCAGACGTTATTAATAGCACATTAACAGCCAAAATGTTTGAAGAAAAATATGCCAATGTTTTTGCAGGCACAAAAGAATGGCAGGATATTGGATTCTCTGAAGAAAAAACTTACGATTGGAAATTCAGCACTTATATTAAAAAACCTCCATATTTTGATGGAATACAGCGCAAAACCTCAAAATCAGGTGATATCCACGGAGCAAGCATCCTTGCCCTTCTAGGGGATAGCATCACAACCGACCACATTTCACCTGCCGGAAATATTCATGCCAACACACCTGCAGCACTTTATCTTAAAGAGCATAATTTCCTTGAAAATGATTATAACTCTTATGGATCAAGGCGCGGTAACGATGATATAATGGTGCGCGGAACGTTCGCCAACATCCGCCTACAAAACGAGATGATTCCTGATAAAACAGGTGGCTATACCATATATTTGCCAGATGCTGAAGTTATGAGTATTTTTTACGCAGCAATGAAATATAAGAAAACCGGCACACCGCTTGTGGTGATAGGCGGCAAGGATTATGGAATGGGCTCATCTCGTGATTGGGCCGCGAAAGGCACCTTATTGCTTGGAGTTAAGGCTGTAATAGCAGAAAGTTTTGAACGCATCCACCGTTCAAACCTTGTCGGCATGGGCGTTCTCCCACTAACTTTTAAAAGTGGTGAAAACAGGAAAACCCTGAAGCTTGATGGCACTGAGAAAATATCTATATCCGGCCTTGAAAAGGGTATAAAAGCAGGCATGCAACTTGATTGCAAGATAGACCGTGCAAATGGAAAATCTGAAACAATAAAAGTAGTGTGCAAAATTGATACTGCTGAGGAGGTTGATTACTTCATGAATGGTGGAATTTTGCAAAAGGTAGTTAGGGATTTAGCATCTTAGACTAGTTAGGGTAACAAAAAGTTGGTTTTGTTTTTGTTAGATAAATATAAATATACCGCTCAGCCGGTTATTCATAGCCTCCTAACGTGTGTGCTACTATTGTTTCTGTGTGTTGCTATAAATTCGCCTTGCTTCGCCGAAGATGGAGACGGATTATTTGGCAGCCACGAGACTCGCTATGATACGTTCGGCCTTTTTCCTAAATGGGTTGGAATGCTTTCCCGTAATAAAAAAGACTTAATCTATTCAAGGCTTCCCTGCGAAGATGAAATGCAAACCTCTTGCATCTTCTTGAAATGGCACACATTCCTCAGCTCTCTAAAAAACAAAAGCACTATGCAAAAGCTTAATGCTGTAAATCGAAACATAAACAAGCATAAATATGTTACAGACCTTGCAAATTGGGGGGTTGAAGATTACTGGGAAACCCCAAAAGAATTTTCCCTTAAAGATGGCGATTGTGAGGATTTTGCAATCGCTAAGTTTAAGTCGCTACTTTATTTAGGTTTTAGCAATGAAGATATGCGTATTGTCGTATTGCAGGATTTAAACCTGAATATCGCACATGCAGTACTTGCAGTTTATGTGAATGGAGAACCTTACATATTGGACAATCAGGCAGAGCAAGTAATTCCCGCCGACGAGATCAAGCACTATATGCCTATATACTCAATTAATGAAACAACCTGGTGGCGCCACAGCTAAGCAGAGTTTAGCATTTATTCGCTGCACTGCTCTTCCTGCTCACGCTGATAGGCCGGATAGAAATAAGGTTCAATATATGAATCTTTCCGACCCAGAGGGTTAAATATCGCATCACTTACCGCAACAACAACCTGATCATTACCATCATCTTTGAGTGGTTTATAATCAATTGTTTCTTTGTTTTGCATATTTATTTCGTGACACATCTTGCTTATACTTGCCATAACTTCTGCTTTTGTTACAACTTCATGTAAAAGCCAGTTACGCACAAAGGCAGCTTTAATACGCGCTGTTGCCCTATCCTCCATCAAATCTATATTATTGCGATCCTTTATGCTGGAACAACCAACACCGCGCCTAACCCAAGGTTCTGCATAGGAAAGTAAGCCATGCACTGCTAAATCTAACTCATGAAGGATTTTTTCTTTGCTAATTTCCGGATTCAATGTTGGAAATTCAAATAAATCATCAGGAACTTTTTCACCGGCACTCGTTTGCTGCAATTTTTCAAAAGCATTCTTTTGCATTTGCCGCGCGTTAAGTCCGTGGAATGCCATTGCATGAATGGTTGCCGCAAGCGGCGATGGCGACCAGCTAGTATCAGTAAGACCTTCTATTTGCCCTTTCTTATTTGGCAGAAGACCCGCCATATTGCGGGTTTGTGGCCACATTCCTGCGCCAATTTGCGGCACGCCAGCTCTCAAACTTACATCAACATTATATTTCTCATATGAAATTTTATAAATTTCATTCGGCAACAAACTAAATGGCGCAATCGCGCCAAAATTCATCATTAAATCAATATAACTTCCTGTGTAATCAAGAAATCCGGTGTTCGTAAAGAATGTGATATTCTCAGCAGTAGCTATTGAATCCTTTAGCTGCGCCGATGTACGCATTTCCTCAACCATTATACCTATTTTATTGGCGTTTTCTAGCAAGCCTTGCGCTTTGTTTATTACATCCCACAAATCTACATTTAACTGCACTTCTTCCGCGCCGTGCATTTTCGGTGCAACATGAAAGCGCATTCCGAGCATACTTGTTATAAAACAATCCAGAATTTTCTCTGGCACTTGCTGGCCATCAATTTCGATTAGCGCAATATCTGCCATCATGTGCATACCCACATCACGCACAAGTGGCAACGCATTACGTTTTACCAATGTTTTTTCGCCGGTTGTGGCATGAATATAGTCCGAATCATCCGGCGTCATCGCCCGGGTAGATATCTTACCATTCCTACCTATCTGGCAGGTTAGCGTACTATTTCTGATGCCATATATATTATAATACGAGGCAATTTTGTTAGCTGGCGCAGAAATTGAAGCATCTTCAAGATCAATAATATATGTAATTGCCGATTCTAGCAGTACATCTTCCACGGCGCCTTGAGGAGTTAATTTAATTTCTATCTTAAGGCCATTATTTTCTAATATAAATGACTTAGAAGTACTGTGAATCGCTAATAATTTTTTCTGACTTATACTATCAAGTGCAGCCTCTTTATCATTATCAGTGCGAGCAATTAATCTATAAGGTAAAGTTTTTTTATCTAAAAATATTTCTTTTATATCTAGCCACTTAACACCATCTTCAAACTTAGCCACACCATCCAAAAAATCACATGTATATTTTATTACAGCCAAGCGGCGAAGTGCATCTTCTGTAATCGCAGGATCAATAACATTTGAAGCATAAAGAGCGTTATAAAGGCTACCCCAACGTGCATTTGCAGCGTTCAGAACCATATTTGCTTTATCTGCCGGAACCACAAGCTGAGGGCCAGCCATAGTAGCAATTTCCTGAGGTAAGCCAGCATGGGAAATTTTTACATCCCTACCAGCTGAGTTCTCGGTAATATAACCTATTTCCCTAAGTTTCTGTGTTACCAATGCAGTTGATAGTTCTTTATTTTTATTAAAGAAATTATCTACTTCACTTTGTAAATCATTACGTTTTCTTAGTAAATCTAGAAAACGCCCTCGAAAGTCCCTTACTATTTTAGCCAATGATCCCAAGGCAAGCTTTGCACCCTTCTCACCTGAATTTACTAGACTAAATAACTCAAAAAGCTCATCAGATGCTTTGACCCCTGCTAGTCTTTCCATTTTCAATCTTTCCACTATTAACAAGCTCCTGATAAATTTCTTTACGCTTTAACATCTTGGCACGTTCTACTTCGCCAACACTTCCAGAAATAATTTTATTATTGTCAGCTTCTATTAATTCTCCGTAGCTTCGCGATTTTGGATGCAAATCCTTATCATCCATAAATTCCACAAGCCAACTCTTTGCGCCCAAATTTGCTTGCCAATCTTCCTTGCTAATTACAAACTGGCATACATCTGTGTCTTTATAATAATCAGGGTTATTAGTAATCCATGTTGGTGAACCAAGCCCATCAACCGGAACCATACCAAGAGTTCTCATAACTCTTTGTGAAGGTATATTAAACGTTAGCGATTCGCCATAAATATGTGAAAGCTTAAGCTCATCAAACCCAAACTTCAGAATTTTTGGCCCCAGTGTTGTAGCAATTTTACTACTTTGGTATTCAGGAAGAAGCGCGGCATTTAATTCAACTTGGGTTTTTTCATCATCAAGATACGTAAAACCTGCAAGCCCTATGTTTCTAAGCTGTGTGCCCCCATCTGATTGCAAAGATTTTTTTTCTAAGACATAACAGCTTATGCCGTTTTCTTCATATGAGCGTATAAACTTGCCCAGCTTCACAGCATAGCCCGCATCTGTCATAGGTGCAGCCATCGCATTAACATACTTATCAGAATAAAGTTGTTTTACAAGTGCAAGGTCTTCGGGACTATCTTTAAATGGCCGGAGCTGATAATCACCATCTTTATAGATGTAACCATCATTTTTATTAATGATTCTTTCTATAGGCTCTTTCAAATTCATTTGATCCGCCTGACTCAGAAACAATCAAACTAATTTCCAGTGCCGGGCTTTTCACTAAAAAAGTTGCTGAATTTATCAGCAGTATCACGATATTCCTCAGCAGTTGGCATGGCATCCTTATTCTGTGTGATGCTTGGCCATTTTGCAGAATATTCACGGTTTACTTCCAACCATTTTAGGTTTGACTCAGATTCAGCTTCAATAGCATCAATAGGACATTCCGGCACACAAACTCCGCAATCAATACATTCATCAGGGTTGATTACGAGCATATTTTCGCCCTCGTAAAAACAATCCACCGGACAAACCTCAACACAATCGGCATGTTTGCACATAATACATTTTTCAGTAACTACATAAGCCATACGTCCAGACCCCAAGAAAAAGTTCTAATATTATTTGGTGTTTGTTTATAGTTTTATCCAGCATATGTAAAGGATATTATAAGAAATTAATATGAAAAATTAATCCTTATTGCGCTTTACTGCTACGGCATGAGTATTGATTAGGGAAATCAAATAATCAATATTATTTATAGTTTTTTCTTCACCAACAATTTTGGTGATCTTATTTACTAATAATGCGGCCGTATCCTTGGTAAGAAAAAGACCGCTTACAAAAACCTCTTTATCCTTTAACATTTCCCGCAAAACTGTTATTAGAACTTCTGTTGCCTGGTAAAAATCCTGTGGTAATCCTGCACGCTCATAGAGCACCTTGAAACCACGGTTAGTTGGGTCTTGTATTAAGGTCCTTATGTTTAAAACCGGAGTTTTTGTAGTTCTGGCAATATTAACTTCAAAAATATTTATGTTGCCCATACAAAGAGCATAAATCGGCGCAAGGTCGTAAGAAACTTTAAGTTTCTCCATAAGCTTGGTGAATTGATAATATTCCCCATCGGAGATTTTAAGTCCAATAACCCTCATAGTTGCCACTTCCTGGCTTTTCTTTAAAACATAATCCATAGCATGGAAAACGTCTTTATGCTTTTCGGCTAATTTTTTATATATTGTATCGGATATTCTACTTGCTAGAGTTTCAACTACCGTTACAGGCAGGGATTCCCTTTCTATCATAGCGCTCAAAACAGCTTCATTCTGAGAAAAATCTTCAGCAATTTTGTTATACCCATCACTTGAAACAGCCGCACCTTCATTCTTAAGAAGCGATCCTACAACTTTATCATTATGGGTATTTATTAGCGCATCAGAAACAATTGCGGATACATTATTCCTTTTAGCAATAGCAATTTGCTTTGCAGCATCTTCCGAACTATCAACAATTTCTATAAGGTCTTCATCAGTTAAAACATCTGAAAACTGAAGTACTGGCATAGAAACTTCCTGCACATCATATGCCAGGCTCATAATAATATCTCTTGGGATATTTACCTGATCTTTTATGGCCTCGGAAAGCGTTTTTCTTATCTCAATCTCTGTATCTTTGACCAAAGCACGGAACATTTTAGCAGCATTCATCATTTGAGCTTCATCAAAGCCACCAGCTTTATAATACTGGGCAATTTTCTTTGTAATATCTATTTTCTTTTCGAATGGTGACCTTATAAGTTTAAGTATATCATCATCTGAAAGATCTCTACCAGAACCATTAGCGCCAGCTTCCTGCTGCGGTGAACCCATATTGTTCTTTTCTGCATCAATAGGCATAAATTCCTTCTTAATATTCCTGCTAAACGGAGCTACATACTCCAATCTAGCATGGAAATATTAAGGAATGATTAATGCAATCTATGATGTACTATTGAGAACCAAGTAACCATCATAAATTTCTTTGAAACCAACTAGTTATAAGGACTCTATTTAGCAGAATAAACAATTTCTACCCTACGATTCTGAGGCTCCCTCACCCCATCCCCCGTAGAAACTAATGGATCTGCCTCACCCTTTGCATAAACAATAATTTCACTTGATGGTATACCCATTTTAACTAGGGTATTTTTTACATTAGTAGCACGCCTTTTTGATAATGTCATATTATATTGAGGTGTACCTGAGGTATCTGCATGACCAGTCATATAAAGGGTTATATTCTTTTTATCCATTGCGTTTTTTGCAGCCACCTCAACTATTTGACTTCCCTCTTTTGTTAAGCTATCTTTATCCCAGTCGAAAAAGATGAGATATGTATCACGGGCAATTGCCGGACTTTGTTTTTTGGAAACAATTTTTTCATACACCATTGGCTTTTGTGTGTTTCCTCCAAAACTATATCTTAACCCAACAAGGAATTCATTGGCTTTATATTGGTCTGTTGCAACTCCGCTGCCGGAGCTTGATTCAATTTTATAGCGACTTGTTGTAAGATACTGATAATTAGCAAATATATTGACATTATCTGTTACTTTATAACTTACACCCGCAATACCCTGCACTGCAGGACGCATACTTGAATCATCAATATTTGTTGTGCTGCTAAGCCTAACATTAGAATATTTTATATCAGCCAAACCAGCGCCGATACCTAAATATGGCGTAACAGGAGTTGAATTGATGAAGTCATATAGAGCATTTGCCATGAATGTCCAAGTGCGATTATGTCCGCTTCCGGTAACAGGCGCACCGACAATTGACTTCACCTTATTATCACGATAACCAACCTCAAGTTCAGTCCTGTAATTATCATTAAACCTTATACCCGCCGTGCCGAAAATGCCCCAACCATCTTTAAATTTGATTTCCTCATTGATTACATTCCGAACATCTTCATTTTCTAAAATATTCAATTCACCTGCCGCGCCTAAATAAGCATTATCATAGTGGAACATCTCCGCAGATGAAGCCACTGGAATAGTGATTGCAGAAGTGATTAATAATAAATAAACTCTTGAACGCATAACATTACCCCACATTTTTATGAAATTCTTAGAATAATTTTGTATTATTTAAATAGATTACGCTTTGACATGAGTCAATTAGGAGACATGAATAGTAAATTACCTGCCGCCATAAACTGATACGCCTTGTTCAGGCATCCAAATAGCTTTTGGCGGTTCACCAGTTTGATAAAAAACATCTATAGGTATGCCTCCGCGCGGAAACCAATATCCACCTATTCTTAACCAATCTGGATTTATTTCATGAATCAGTCTACGGGCTATGCTAACTGTACAATCTTCATGAAATGCTCCGTGACTGCGGAAAGATCCCAAAAACAATTTCAATGATTTGCTTTCAACTAAAAAATCACCAGGCACATAATCTATTACCAATTTCGCAAAATCGGGCTGGCCGGTTATAGGGCATAAAGAGGTAAATTCGGGACAGGTAAACCGCACCAGATATTTAACATCTTTTTGGGGGTTTTGAACCCTTTCTATTACAGCAAGTTCAGGAGAAGCCGGCAAAAGAGTGCTTCCACCGAGCTGAGATAGGTTTGAATATATATTCTCATTAGGCATAAATAATTAATCTACTTAAAAAATGTGCTAAATATCACAAATTGTGAATAATAATGCATTATATTAATAGAAAGTGCTTGTAGCAATTAAATAATAGGGTTATAAATTTTATGCTGCGCTATCGTTGTGATAATGCAGGTATAACGGAAAAAGATAAGGAATCTACAAATGGCTACTGGTATCGTAAAATGGTTTAACCCAACTAAAGGATATGGATTTGTTGCACCTGAGCAAGGTGGAAACGACGTATTCGTGCATATTTCAGCTGTTGAAAAAGCTGGCTTGAGCACTTTGAGTGAAGGTCAACGCATCAGCTACGAACTTGCTACAAATAAAGGCAAGACTTCAGCTGAGAACATTAAGTTACTTGCTGCGGCTGCGTAACTAATTGATTAAAGCATTTTTGCTTTAATTCTTCATTGGTGGCATAAGTCAATAGGCGTATCTTATTTGGTAAAACCTGCTAAGTGCGCTAGTGACTTGTGCAACAATGACATATCGAACTCATAAAAATAAACTTTTATTTTAGTAATATTCTAACTTTGAATATACAAAATACGGTTATACCTCTTTTTGTCTAAGATTAGCTTCTTGCGAATCATCCCTTTTATCTATAAATAAATCAACTCACTCTCCAAAAGAATATAAATTCACAATAGATAAACTCAGCTCCTCTTTGCTAATTGAAAAATATACTATATAATTAAACTTTAGGTAGACGTTTTAGCATGGTAATAAATTATGCCCAAAGAGTTAAACCCAATTTATGGTAAATATTCAGCACTAGTTGTAGATGACCACCGAACAATGCTCGATATAGTACACAGTCTTATGTTACAAATTGGCTTCAATGATGTAGACACAGCGCAAGATGGTGTTGCTGCGTTACAAAAATTAACTAATAAAAAATTTGACCTAATAATTTCTGATTGGAACATGCCAAATATGGATGGCCTCGAATTATTGAAACGCGTTCGATCCTCGCCAAATAGCCAGATTAAAGCGATCACATTTGTCCTTGTAACTGGTGAAGCTAAGCCAGAGAACATCCTTGCAGCAAAACAGGCCGGAGTTAATAATTATATAGTAAAGCCACTTTCTATGGTTACACTGAAACAGAAACTTGATAAAACCCTTGGCATCGCCTAATTTGGAAATTGCTCTAATGGAACAAAAAAAATATGATTTTAATGGGCATGTTGACGAGGTACTTACGCACCTAACTGCAACTTCAGAATTACTTGAAAAAGCCACCACTGATATATTAACTCTCCTCAAAAAAAATGGATAAGATTGCTGATAAACTGCATGAACAAGAAGTTAGCGAAGAATTAAAGGCATTAATAATTTTTGCCTATGAGCTATGTACATTTGAAGATATTGCCAGCCAGCACCTGGGTAAAGTGATAGCAATGGCTGATGAAAATCACGAATTAAGCAAAAGATATAAGGAAAACCCACTTCTCAACGGCCCTGGTATAAAGGGAGATTCAACAATGTCACAGGACGAAATAGATAATATACTAGAATTTTAGCTTACTATCTACAAATTAACAACTTTGAATTATTAGTAGGTGGAAGGATTCGGTAAATATATCTATAAATATCAGGAGAGGAGGCCTGAAATTAATTGATAAATGGGCTATAAACTAATTGCCACTAGCAAAAAAATTGGAGTTAACAACTACGACCTAAAATCTATTTTACGTCAGCCGCTACACTCAGTGTAATAATCTTATCAGGTGCGGTTACTGATCCATTCTTTTGTGAATCACCCTTCTTAATTTTATCTACTAATTCCATTCCCTGTACTACCTTACCAAATACAGTGTACTTTCCATCAAGAAAGTTAGAATCCTTCAAAACAATAAAAAATTGACTGTTAGCACTATTTGGATCAGATGACCTAGCCATAGAAAGCACACCTCTTCCATGAGGAGTAGAAGAAAATTCAGCTGAAAGATTAGGCTTCTTCGACCCTCCCATACCAGTACCGGTGGGATCACCAGTTTGAGCCATGAAGCCATCAATAACACGGTGGAAAACTATTCCATCATAAAACTTATCTCTAGCTAATTCCTTAATTCTTGCTACATGTTTTGGAGCAACGTCAGGCATCAAATCAATAACAACTCTGCCGTCTTTAAGTTCAAGATATAATCTATCTTCTAAATTTTCTTTTTTATCAGAAACAACTTCTTTACTAGATCCAGATGGCATATTCTTAGATGACTCTTGTGCATTTACTGTAAATGAAAATAAAGCTAATACTAAAGAAAAATATAAACCGACTCTTTTCATAAGGAAAACCTAATTATTGATATATCAGATAACAAAACCTATAGTAAAAGCTAACGACTCAAACTTATAGAAGGAATAAAAGCTTCTAAAAACTATGCAGCTATTGCTTCCAAGCTATCATCACTCTTAAAGCCAGAATCTTTGCCTTTTTCCTCAACATCTCTGTCAAAAAACTCTATGATTGCCATAGGAGCATTATCACCATAACGATATCCTGCTTTTATAATCCTTAAATAACCACCGTTTCTTGCAGAATATCTTTTACCCAAAATATCAAAAAGCTTTGTAACAACTTTCTCATCATATAAGAAAGCAAGAGCTTGTCTGCGAGCAGAAAGGCTACCATCTTTACCAAGAGTTACTAGCTTCTCTACAACCGGACGCAGGTCTTTAGCTTTAGGTAATGTAGTCTTAATCTGTTCATGCTTTAATAGATTAGCTGCTAAATTAGCAAATAAGGCGCGCCTATGCGCTTTTGTTCTATTAAGTTTACGACCTTTTATACCGTGACGCATTTATAACTCCTTCACAAATTATCTGACTGCGTAACACTATCACAATAAGTGTTACGCAAATCACTTTTACTAGAATGGCTCTTCAATTCTCTTAGATAGCTCTTCTATATTTTCTGGTGGCCAACCGTCAAGCTCCATACCAAACCTAAGGCCCATGCTTGCTAGAACTTCCTTAATTTCGTTAAGTGACTTACGACCAAAATTTGGCGTTTTAAGCATTTCTGCTTCCGTCTTCCTCACTAGATCACCAATATATACTATATTGTCGTTCTTAAGACAGTTTTGCGACCTAACTGAAAGCTCTAATTCATCAACTTTTCTTAATAAGTTTCTATCAAACTTAAGCACTTCAACTTCTTGTTCTTTTTCTTCTTGAACTTCTTCGAAACTAATAAAAGGATTCAACTGATCCTGCAATATCCTAGCTGACAAAGCAACTGCCATTTCAGGATTAACAGTACCATTTGTTTCAACATCCAAATAAAGCTTGTCATAATCTATAACCTGACCAACACGGCTACTTTCAACACGGTAACTAACCTGCCTAACCGGACTGAACAAAGCGTCTATTGGCATAAGTCCTATAGGTGCATCCAAAGGTCTGTTTTGACTAGAAGGAACATACCCCTTACCAGTTTCAATTGTTAACTCAACGTTTAATGAGTAACCTTTGTTAAGATTGCAAATAACATGATCTTTATTAATAACTTCGAGATCTGCACCGCCACTAATCATACCAGCTGTTACAATGCAAGGCCCTTCAACATTTATAAACACACGTCTGCGTTCTGAAGAATCTATTCTAACTACAACTTCTTTCAGATTCAGGATTATATCTGTCACATCCTCTAAAACACCAGGCACAGAGTCAAATTCATGAACAACTCCATCAATTTTTACTGCTGTTATAGCGGCTCCTTGTAGAGATGATAACAAAACCCTACGCAGAGCGTTTCCGATAGTTAAACCAAACCCCCTTTCCAGAGGTTCAATTATAATTCTACCCTGCGAGTCAGGAGTCCTACCAGGTTCAACTTGAACTTTCGAAGGTTTTATCAGCTCTTGCCAGTTCTTTGAAATCACAGCTCTAATCCTTTATTAATTAAGCAACACCTAAAACTATACACGTCTACGCTTACGAGGACGGCAACCATTATGAGGCACAGGAGTAATATCTTTTATGGCTGTAATAGTAAAGCCAACATTCTGCAGTGCTCTCAAAGCAGATTCTCTACCAGCCCCTGGTCCTTTAACTAAAACATTTACTGTCTTAACACCATTTTCTTGAGCCAACTTACCAGCATGTTCCGCTGTAACCTGAGCAGCATATGGGGTAGATTTTCTTGACCCTTTAAATCCATGTGCTCCTGCAGAAGACCAAGCAACCACATTACCCTGAAGATCTGTAATAGAAATAATAGTATTATTAAACGTTGCATTAACATGAGCAACACCAACAGTAATATTCTTTCTTTGACGCTTCTTTATACGAGGAGCCGCTGAATTTTTATCTATGTTCTCTTTTTCTTTTGCCATTTTTTAAACCTAAGAAGTTTGTTTCTTTCCTGCCACTGGGACAGATTTACCTTTACGAGTTTTAGCGTTAGTACGAGTACGTTGTCCTCGCACTGGTAAACGCTTACGATGCCTCAACCCTCTATAACAGCCAAGATCCATAAGCTGCTTTATACTAACCGCAACCTTACGTCTCAGATCGCCTTCAACTTCTACATCCTGGTCTATCAACTCACGAATTCTAATAACATCCGAATCGCTTAATTGATTAACTCGTTTTGATTTCTCAATAGAAAGTTTATCAAGAATCGTATTTGAAGTATGTATCCCTATGCCATAGATATAAGTCAAAGCAACATCTATCCGCTTTGCAGAAGGAAGATTAACACCGGCAATTCGCGCCACTAAATAGCTCCTTTTAAATCATTCAAAAAAAAACACAACTGACGCGACATGATAGAAAAAAAAAACATTATGTCAATCTTTTTAATATATTATTCACGTCTTTTGATACTTCATCTATATTCTTCATTCCATCAACAGAAAAAAGAACATCTTTTTTACTATAATATGGAATCAGGGGCGCTGTCATATCATGATAGGCTTTAAGTCTTGCCGCAACAGTATCCTCACGATCATCCTTCCTAAACTTAAAGGAAAGACCTCCACACTTATCACAAACGCCATCTTTCTTAAGAGGCTTCAATTCTTTATTATATCCTTCACCACAATTTGCACAAGTAAACCTACCAGCTATCCTTTTTATCAAGACATCATCAATAACTTTTAATTCAATAACCGCGTCTAGTGGTTTATTAAAATTCATAAGCATTACATCAAGAGCTTCTGCTTGGGCTGTGGTTCTAGGAAACCCGTCTAATATAAAGCCAGCACTACAGTCATTTTTAGAAATTCTATCTCTTATCATATCTATCATGATACCATCTGGAACCAAACCTCCAGATTCCATTATAGACTTCACTTTTTTTCCAAGCTCACTTCCAGAAGCAACTGACGACCTTAACATATCACCAGTAGAGAGCTGAATAATACCAAAGTTTTCTTCTATTCGCACAGCCTGCGTGCCTTTACCTGCACCAGGAGGCCCCAGTAAAATCAATTTCACCTACGCCTTCCTTTTAATTTAGACTTATTTATTAATCCTTCATATTGATGAGCAAATAAGTGGGTTTGCACTTGAGTTATAGTGTCCATAATAACGTTGACAACTATTAACAAACTAGTTCCACCTAAATAGAAAGGCACTGAGTAATGCGATATTAAAACTTCTGGTAGCACACACAATAATGATAGATACGCCGCACCAATAACAGTAAGTCTTGTAAGTACATAATCAAAATACTCAGATGTATTTTTGCCAGGCCTTCTACCAGGTATAAAACCGCCGTTTTTTCTTATATTTTCCGCCGTTTCTTCAGGATTAAACACTATAGAAGTATAGAAAAAACAAAAGAATACTATTATCAATACATAAAGAATTATATATAATGGCTGACCATGCGAAATATATCTAACTATGGACTCAAGAATTGGAGAAGATGAGCCCTTACTTGCACCAAAACCAGTTAGTGTGGCAGGAAAAAGTAGTATAGAGCTTGCAAATATTGGTGGAATTACACCTGCTGTATTAAGCTTAAGCGGTATATGTGAATTCTCACCACCAAAAATTTTATTACCCTTTTGACGCTTAGGATATTGTATAATGATTCTTCTATGAGCACGCTCCATAAAAACAATAAAAGAAATCATTCCAACTGCTAAAATCATAAGCATAAGAATAAACCATGTAGATATAGTACCTGTTCTCCCAAGATCAAAAGTATTACCGATCGCCATTGGGAGGCCAGCAACAATTCCAGAAAATATTATCAATGAGACACCATTACCTATACCACGTGCGGTTATTTGCTCACCCAGCCACATAAGAAAAAGTGTGCCGCCTACTAAGGTGATAATTGTGGTGACTCTAAAAAACATACCTGGATCAATTACTACAGATCCAGCGCCAGAGTGCATAGCTTCCAATCCAACTGCAATACCAAGCCCCTGAAAAGCAGCAAGTACAACCGTCAAATAACGTGTATACTGATTAATTTTACGTCTACCAGTTTCACCTTCCTTTTTAAGATTCTCAAGGCTCTTAGATACCGACGACATTAACTGAATTATAATTGACGACGTAATATAAGGCATTATGTTTAATGCAAAAATGGTCATTCTGCCCAGTGCACCGCCTGAAAACATATTGAACATGCCCAAAACTCCGCCCGAGTTCTGTTTCATCATCTGTTCTAATGCATGTGGATCTATATTTGGCAGCGTTATATAAGCGCCAATTCGATAAACAACTAAGGCTATAATTGTAAAGAAAATACGACTCTTAAGGTCTTTAGCTTGCCCTAAGAGTCCAAGATTTATATTAGATACAAATTTATCAGTGCTAGATGCCATATTTATACCTAAAATATAGCGCTACGCTACATTAATTTTCTTGATTGCAGTAACTACTATCTTACCGCCAGCTTTTTCTACTGATTTAATGGCAGTTTCAGACGCAGCGTCAACTTCAATTTTAACTGCTGTTTTTATACCGCCTTTTGCAAGAATTTTAACTGGTAAGTTGTTTCTGTTAATTATACCGGATTCAAGTAAGCTATGCTTATTGATCAACTCTGATACTTTTAACTTACCAGAATCAAGAAATTCTTGTATGGTAGATAAATTAACACACTGATACTCGATTTTAAAAGGATTAACAAATCCGCGTTTAGGTATGCGCCTGTATATAGGCATCTGTCCACCTTCAAATCCGTTTATGGACACACCAGACCTAGAAGTTTGACCTTTCTGTCCACGTCCACCAGTTTTGCCTGTTCCAGATCCAATACCACGACCTACACGTTTTGGCTTTTTACGTTTATTTTTATCGTTTGCAAGTTCGTTAAGTTTCATTTCTTTATACCTATTAAAATAGTACTCGTTTATCTGTTAAATCACTTAGCATAGTTAACTTAAATACTATGCAGCCTCTTCAACCAATAACAAGTGCTGAACGCTATTTATCATTCCACGAACAGAAGGAGTATCTTCAAGTACTTTTGATCTACGTATCTTGTTTAAACCAAGACCAATCAACACACTTCTTTGATACTGCTGACGACCAATCGGGCTCTTAACCTGAGTAACTTTTACTTTTTTAGTTGTCTTCTTGCTTGTCATTTTCTATATCCTTTGTATTTGCTTCACGCCTTCCAATTATATCACCAATTTTCTTGCCGCGTTTATCTGCAACTTGTCTAGGAGAATTAATCTTCTCAAATGCATCAAAACATGCCTTAACCATATTATGCGGGTTTGATGTTCCTACTGACTTTACTACAACATCACTTATACCTAAACATTCGAATACAGCACGCAACGCACCTCCTGCTATAATTCCAGTACCTGCAGGTGCAGAACGCACTATAACTTTAGCAGACCCAAAATGACCAACCACATCATGGTGTAGGGTTCTGCCTTCACGCAATGGAATCCTAACCATACTCTTCTTTGCAGAGTCATTGGCTTTCTTTTTAGCTTCCATTACTTCTACGCCACCACCGGTTCCATAACCAACCCTACCCTTAGCATCACCTACGATGACAAGACTAGAAAAGCTAAACCTACGTCCACCCTTAACTACTTTGGCGACACGACGTATAGAAACTAATCTTTCTATAATATCACTTTGCTCTGTTGAATGATTTTTTTCTGCTGACATACACACTTAACCTTATTTATAAAAGTCACAACCTAGTTAGAAAGATAAACCATGCTCCCTGGCAGCATCTGCCAAGGCTTTAATCTTACCATGATACCTAAAAGCTCCACGATCGAATACAACCTCAACAACATTGGACTCTTTTGCTTTTTTTGCAATAGACTCACCAACTTTTTTTGCTGCTTCGATATTACACGTTGATTTTAGGCTTGAAGATACTGAATCTTCAAGCGTCGAAGACTGAGCGAGCGTGACACCCTTGTCACCATCAACAATCTGTGCATATATGTGCTGGTTTGAACGGAAAACAACAAGACGTATACGGCCATTAGACTTTTTCTTTATAGCGGTACGCACACGATTCTTTCTACGATCGTATAATTTTTTACTATTGTTAGATGCAGCCATTTTAACTTTATCCTAATTACTATTTTTTCTTGCCTTCTTTTCTGCGTATATAAGAACCTTCTTTATATACACCCTTACCTTTATAAGGTTCAGCTGGACGCAACTTCATAAGCTCTCCTGCTATCTGACCAACTAACTGCTTACTAGCGCCAAAAATCACTATTAGAGTAGGTTTTTCACATTTAACAGTTATACCAGCTGGCACTGCATACCTTATCTCATGACTAAAGCCAAGAACTAAGTTAATTATTTTTCCATCTGTTGCAGAACGATAACCAACACCATTCATTTCCAAGCGAACTTCGAAGCCGTCAGAAACACCTTTCACCATGTTTTTGATGTTGTTTCTGTAAGTGCCCCATAAAGCGCGAGCTTCTTTTGTGTCGTTTGCAGGAGTTACAGTAACTTTGCTTTCAGAGTAAGTAATACGCACTCCATCAACTACAGAAGCTTTAAGCTCACCGAGCTTACCCTTAATAACTATTTCTTTTTCTGTCAAATTCACCTGCACACCTTGAGGTATTTCAACAGGTAGCTTACCAACACGTGACATCAAAATCTCCTAAACAAAAAAGGCAGAACCTAAACAAAACCAATTAAAATACAGAACAAAGAACTTCACCACCAACATTTTGCTGGCGAGCTTCATAGTCAGACATAACACCTTTAGGAGTTGATATAATAGCTATACCAAGACCGTTATAAAACTTCGGCAAATCAGCAATTTTAGAATATTGTCTACGACCTGGCTTAGAAATTTTATTTATAACCTTTATAACAGGAGAACCATCTAAGTACTTCAGCTCAATCTTTAATTCCGGCTTATTATCATTAGAAACTTTCTGATAATCCCTAATATAACCTTCCCTTTTTAGTACATCTAAAACATTCTCACATAGTTTAGAATATAGGGAATTCACCGTAAACAAGTTTGCACTCTGTCCGTTACGTATACGTGTTAGCATGTCCGCTAAAGTATCTGTCATTGCCATTTTACTTTCCTACCAACTAGATTTCTTAACACCAGGTATAAGACCGAAAGCAGCCAATTCACGTAATGATATACGTGACAATTGGAACTTACGGTAGTAACCACGAGGTCTACCTGTTACTTTACAACGATTCCTTTGTCTAACTTTAGAAGAATTCCTTGGAAGCTTACTTAATTCCATTTGAGCTTCAAAACGCTCTTCCAATGTTAAAGACTTATTCATAACCTTAGCCTTAAGATTCTTATAAGAATTAGAATGCTTTTTAGCTAGAATTTTTCTTTTATCTTCTCTTTCAATCATCGATACTTTTGCCATAACAACCGTCTCCTTATTTTCTAAAAGGCATATTGAAAGCTTTCAACAAAGAAAGCGCTTCATTATCGTTAGATGCAGTAGTTACGATAATTATATCCATGCCTCTGATCTTATCAATTTTATCGTACTCTATTTCAGGGAATACAATTTGCTCTTTTAGCCCCATTGCATAATTTCCGTTTCCATCAAAGCCTTTAGGCGACAGACCGCGGAAATCCCTAACCCTAGGTAATGCTGCGTTAACAAGCCTTTCAAGAAACTCGTACATCCTATCGCCACGTAGCGTAACTTTACAACCAACAGCCTGACCTTCACGTAATTTAAAAGATGCTATAGATTTTCTAGACTTCGTAACAACTGGTTGCTGACCTGAAATAAGAGCTAAATCTTTTACTACAGACTCAACCATCTTAGGATTTACAACTGACTCTTTACCAAAACCAACGTTAATAGATATCATCTTTAAAGATGGTATTTGCATTGGATTTTTATATCCAAATTCTTTTTGCAAATCATTCTTTATTGTTTGGTTAAATAAAACTTTTAAATTAGCGGCCATTTTCTATATCCTAATTATCTATAACTTCGCCTGACTTCTTAGCAACTCTAACCTTTTTTCCGTCTTTCAAAACTTTAACACCTACCCTAGTAGGTTTCTCTGTCTTAGGATCAATAAGGGATACATTAGACACATGTATAGGTAGCTCTTTATCTACAACACCACCAGAACCTGCATAACTAGGTTTAGTATGACGTTTTGCAACATTTATACCCGCAACCCTAACTCTAGATTCAGAAGGTAAAACCTGCAAAACTGAGCCTTTCTTTCCTTTATCTTTTCCTGTGATTACAATAACCGTATCACCCTTTTTTATTTTCAACTTAGTTGACATCTTACAAAACCTCCGGAGCCAATGAAACAATTTTCATAAAACCTGTTCCACGCAACTCCCTTGTAACAGGACCAAATATACGTGTACCAATAGGTTCGTTTTGTTTATTCAATAAAACTGCAGCGTTTCTATCAAATCTGATAGAACTACCATCTTCTCTATGAATTTCCTTAGCAGTACGAACTATTACGGCCCTATGAACATCACCTTTTTTAACCTTACCACGTGGAATTGCTTTCTTTACTGAAACTACAATTACATCACCAATGGATGCCACGTGACGATGAGAACCGCCAAGCACTTTTATACACTGCACCAACTGGGCACCTGAATTATCCGCAACCTGTAAGGTTGATTGCATTTGTATCATGTTGCTGACACCTATTAAATTAATTTATTATATAACTACTTATTTAGAAACTAGCTAATTCAAACTAAGCAGCTTCGTAAACAACTTCCCAGCTTTTACTCTTAGAAATTGGCCTGCACTCTACTATTTTAATTATATCACCAATTTTAAATTGGTTTTTTTCATCATGAGCTGCATACTTCTTACTTAAGCTAACAATCTTCTTGTACCTTTCATGTGTAATGCGTCTTGTCACTTTTACAGTTACTGTCTTATCACATTTATCGCTTACAACAACACCCTGAAGAATTCTTTTAGGCATTAGCACCTCCTTCTAACTGATTACGAGCAATCAAATTAAGCAATGTCTTAACACGCGCTATAGTGCGCTTTACTTCTCTAACTCTACTCGTTTTCTCAAGCTCACCACTTACTTTCTGAAAGCGTAAATTAAATGCTTCTTTCTTAAGATCAAGTAGCAAGGTAGCTAGTTGATCATTAGTTTTACCACGTAGTTCGGAAATTTTCATTTACGCAGCCTCCGCTTCATCAATTCTTTTTACAAACTTAACAGGAATAGGCAACTTAGCTGCACCAAGTAAAAAAGCTTCTTTAGCTAATTGCTCAGGAACACCATCAAGTTCAAACATGATACGACCAGGTTTTACTCTTGCTACAAAGTACTCAGGCGTACCTTTTCCACTTCCCATACGTACTTCAGCAGGCTTTGTAGAAACTGGCACATCTGGAAATATTCTTACCCACAAGCGACCTGCACGCTTAATATGTCTTTGTACACAACGCCTAACTGCTTCTATTTGTTTAGCTGTTATCCTTTCAGGTCTCATTGCTTTCATTCCAAAAGCTCCAAACACTAGATCAGTCCCGCCTTTTGCGTTGCCATGAATTCTGCCTTTGTGTGCCTTACGGTACTTCATTCTCTTCGGACTAAGCATAACTACTCTCCTCTATTGCTAACTGGCTCATTAGCTATGCGTTTTTGTTCTATAGCCAACAAATCGTTAGTGTATATATCTCCTCTATACACCCAAACTTTTATACCAATTATTCCATAAGTTGTTTGTGCTTCAACTAGGCTGTAATCTATATCAGCTCTCAAAGTATGAAGAGGAACACGTCCTTCTCTATACCATTCCATACGGGCAATTTCAGCTCCGCCCAACCTACCGGAACAATTAATCCTTATTCCCTGCGCACCAAGCTTCATAGCCGACTGCATAGCACGTTTCATTGCCCTTCTGAATGAAACCCTTTTCTCTAATTGCTGAGCAATTGACTCACCAACTAACTTTGCATCCATTTCAGCTTTTCTAATTTCAACAATATTTAGATTAACCTCAGAACCAGCAATCTTACTTAGCGCATTCTTGATGGTTTCAATATCAGCACCTTTCTTTCCGATAATAACTCCAGGCCTTGAAGTGTGTATAGTAACACGAACTTTCTTAGCTGACCTCTCAATCAACACCTTACTAACACCTGTAAAACGCATTGTCTTATCTATGTGCTTACGTATCGCTAAATCCTGATGAAGATTACTAGCATACTCATCACCTCCAGCATACCAGCGAGAATCCCACGTGCGATTAATGCCAACTCTTAATCCTATCGGCCTTGTTTTCTGTCCCACTTATATTACTCCTCTTCGTTCTCACGAACAATTATTTCCATATTACTAAATGGCTTCAAAACTCTTGCTCCTCTACCTCTAGCTCTAGCATGGAAACGCTTCATAACCATTGCTTTTCCAACACGAACTTCAGAAACTACAAGCCTATCAATATCAAGGTTATGATTGTTCTCAGCGTTTGCAATAGCTGACAACAATAGTTTTCTTACTTCTCCAGAGATTCTTTTGCGTGAAAACTGTAACTGCACTAAAGCATCAGCCGCCTTCATACCTTTAATAAAGTTTGCAACTAAACCAAGCTTACGAGGACTAACTTTAATACTAGTAGCCTTAGCGTTCGCTTCATTACCTGATAATTTTCTTAATGTTGCAGTTTTACTCATTATTTATCACTCCTCACAGCTTTTTTGTCACCGCCATGCCCATGAAAAGTACGTGTCGGAGAAAACTCACCAAACTTACGTCCAACCATTTCTTCTGTAACAGTTACTGGAATAAATTTCTTACCATTATAAACACCGAATGTTACACCTACAAACTGAGGCATAATGGTCGAGCGACGCGACCATATGTTTATTATTTTGTGTTTTGCACCTTTTGCAGCTTGTTCAACTTTTTTGAACAAGTAACCATCTACAAAAGGACCTTTCCAAACTGATCTAGCCATTACTTAACCTTTTTTAACATACAAACACAAGTGAAGTACTTTATAATTACAAGTTACTCTACTTCTTTCCACGATGCCTAATAATAAACTTTTCAGTAAGTTTATTATTTCTTGTTTTTTTGCCTTTAGTCTTCTTACCCCAAGGAGTAACCGGGTGACGACCACCTGATGTCTTACCTTCACCTCCACCGTGTGGATGGTCAACAGGGTTCATAGCCACACCACGAACGGTAGGTTTAATACCCATCCATCTCTTTCTTCCGGCTTTACCAATAGACTGATTTTGATGATCCGGGTTAGACACAGCGCCAATTGTCGCCATGCAGTCAGCACGTATAACCCTTACCTCACCAGAACGCAAGCGTATTAATGCATAACCAGAATCTTTTCCTGTTAATTGTGCATAACTACCAGCAGCACGTGCTAACTGACCGCCATTACCAGGTTTCATTTCGATATTATGTATAACAGTTCCAACTGGTATATTTCTAAGTGGTAACGCATTACCAGGCTTTATATCCGCATTTTCACCCGCCTCAACCTTGTCACCAGCTTTCAAACGTTGCGGAGCAAGAATATATGACATAACTCCGTCAGTATATTTCAGAAGGGCAATAAAAGCTGTTCTATTAGGATCGCATTCAATACGCTCAACAATTGCATGAACATCGCTCTTAATGCGCTTGAAATCTATTGTACGCCATAATTTTTTATGACCGCCACCAATATGACGTGTGGTAATATGTCCGTGTGTATTCCTTCCGCCAGTCTTAGAAAAACCTTTAACAAGAGATTTTTCAGGCTTACCCTTCCACAATTCAGAACGGTCTATAAGTACAAGCTGCCTCTGTGATGGAGTTGTAGGTTTATAAGCTCTAAGTGCCATTTTGTTATTTCCTTAAAAATTATACAGCAGAAGCCACATCTATTACTTGCCCTTTAGCAAGCGTCACTATAGCTTTCTTTACATCATTACGCTTTCCAGGTCTGCCACGAAAAAGCTTTGTTTTACCCTTAACAACAATGATATTAACTTTATTAACAGTAACACCAAAAATAGACTCAACAGCCTTTTTTACTTTTACCTTATCGGCAAATGGAGAAACCCTAAACGTCACCTTGTTATTTTCAGTACCAGCCTGAGATTTTTCAGTAACAAGAGGAGACTCAATCACGTCGTAAATTTCCGGGGATATTTCCACTTTTTTAACTGACTTTTTGCTCATGCCAAGCGCTCCTCTAATTTCTTCACCGCTTCTTCTGTAAGAATCAGATTTTCACGACGAATTATATCATAAACATTTGCACCAATCGTAGGAAGAACATCAACATTTATTATGTTAGATGCTGCATTCATAAAATTAGAATCCACACTCTCTCCATCAATGAAAAGTACTGACTTCAAGCCCATTAACTTTAGATTCTTAACAAGGATTGACGTTTTGCTTTCTTTAAGCTTTGCATCCTTTACAACGAAAAGCTTGCCATCTGCAGCTTTTGAAGATAGTGCAATCTTAAGACCTAGCTTTCTAATTTTCTTAGGTAAATCCTGAGCATGGGACCTTGGCCTTGGACCCATAGCAACACCACCACCAACCATATGTGGAGCAACACTACTACCCTGCCTAGCCTGACCTGTACCTTTTTGCTTATGCGGCTTTTTCTTACCACCCCTAACTTCAGGACGAGTCTTAGCACAGTGATTACCTGACTGTCTTTTTGCAAGCTGCCAATTTACAACTCTGTGCAAAATATCCTTTCTAACCGGCAAACCAAAGATATCTGCACTCAGATAAATCTCGCCAACCTCTTCATTTTCTAACGTTACCACTTTAGCTTTCATTTTATTCACTCTTTGCAAGAACTGCGATATTATAATTAACCCCAGAGCTTAAGCTTTAGGCCACAACTTCCTTATTTTCAGTAGAATCTACAACACCCTTAAGACCAGCTGGGAAAGGAGCATTTGCAGGTAATGCGCGCTTAATTGCGTCATAAACCATAACATAAGAACCCTTACTTCCAGGAACAGCACCACATACTATAATAAGGCTATTCTCTTCATCAACAGCAACAACCTCAAGGTTCTGAGCAGTAGCCCTTACTGAACCCATGTGACCGGCCATCTTCTTACCCTTAAACACCTTACCTGGATCCTGCCTTTGACCAGTTGAACCATGAGACCTGTGAGAAACTGAAACACCGTGACTCGCCTCCAAGCCAGCAAAGTTGTGCCTCTTCATAACACCGGCAAAACCTCTACCGATAGTAATGCCAGCTATATCAATATACTGACCTTTAACATAGTGATTAACTGTCAATTCCTGACCAGGGGCTAGTAAAGCATTCTCACTAACTCTAAACTCAACAACCTTTGCTTTCGGCTCAACTTTCGCCTTAGCGAACTGACCACGATCAGGCTTATTTACATTCTTTACTTTACGCGTTCCCGAACCAACCTGAACAGCATTATATCCATTTAGCTCCTTGGTCCTAATACCAACAACCTGACACTCTTCCAAGTGAAGTAATGTAACAGGAACATCAATACCTGCATCCGTATAGTAACGGCTCATGCCAATCTTTTTTGCAACTACACCAGTTCTCATTATGCAGCCTCCAACAACTTTATATCAACTTCAACCCCAGCAGCCAAATCAAGCTTCATCAGAGCGTCCACAGTCTGAGGAGTTGGTGATATTATAATCAAGCGCTTGTGAGTACGAATCTCAAACTGTTCACGCGATTTTTTATCAACGTGGGGCGACATGTTAACTGTAAATTTTTCCATATCAATAGGAAGTGGAACCGGGCCTTTTATTTTAGCACCAGTTCTTTTAACAGTACTTACTATTTCAGCCGTAGCTTTATCTAGCAGTTTGTGATCAAAAGCCACTAGCTTTATATGTATTTGTTGGTTACTCATATTTATTCTCTATGCTTTCTATAAAGTCGCGAGGGCGCGGAATATATACCATCAATTCCAAAGATTCAAGCACTAATTTCACTAGAACCAATAAAACCTAAGTAAAGACTCAAAATCAACAAACCCCGACCTGACAATACGCAGTTAAACTATTGTTTTTCCTGCAATATATTCTCTTAAAAACTCAAAAACCGGCAAAAGCAAGTAAACTATTTTTCTTTCAATTGCCGGCCTTTGAGCACCATAACCTACTTCAAAATTTTTGCCACTACACCGGCACCAACAGTCCTGCCACCTTCACGGATAGCAAAACGCAGGCCTTCTGTCATAGCAATTGGAGATATAAGGTCAATAACCAGCTTTATGTTATCACCAGGCATAACCATTTCAACTCCAGCAGGCAACTCAGCCGTACCTGTAACGTCCGTAGTACGGAAGTAAAATTG